>Ga0182030_10016957_pt1 | contig 14111 bp, 22 predicted proteins | sample 812S3MmetaG_FD_121299 | JGI IMG/M metagenome (GOLD analysis project Ga0182030, IMG submission 121299) | Permafrost microbial communities from Stordalen Mire, Sweden - 812S3M metaG (Illumina Assembly) | ecosystem: Environmental > Terrestrial > Soil > Wetlands > Permafrost | place: Sweden...
CTGGCGGCTTGGCAAACCACGCCCCCAACCGACCCGAACGACCCCCACTGGCGACACAATGAGCCCCACCGTCACCAAAGACCCAACGACTCTAAAAGGCTATCGAATCGGTGGATCCGGGCTTAGATAGGATAACGATATCGGCGCATAACATGAGCGCAGATCGTCGGCGGTGACTCCTGCCTCGAAGTCTCGCGTTCGAACGTTAGGTACCGTCGGATGGATGGCTGCTCGGACGGGGGCCCTATGGGACGCGGCGGCCCGATGGTCGGAACCCGGGTTCGGGGTCCGCTGGGTTGTGACGGACACGGGTTCGCCTAGAGGTCCGGCGTCGGTCCATGATCAGGGGTTACCGGGAATCTAGAGAGAAGAATAGCGGATGTACTCCCAACAGGCGTACAATGGTCCCGTGTCTGAGCCGCGGAGTGATCGTCTACAGCTGAGAGTCTCTCCTCAACAGCGCATGGTCATCCAACGCGCCGCCGAGGCGTCACATGAGACCGTCACCGACTACGTCGTACGCCACGCCGTTTCTGCGGCCAAGAACGATCTGGCTGATCGTCGATATTTTGCGCTCGATGACGCAGCCTGGACCGAGTTCCAAGCGTTGTTGGACCGACCGCCTGTTCACAAGCCTGAGCTCGACAGGCTGTTCGCCCAGCCCGAGCCTTGGGCTGACTGACCTCGTTGGTGGACTGGAAGAGGCCGGTCCCGCTCAGCGTGGACCATCAGGTTGCTGGGTTTGCTTGCGGCAAGGAAGCTCTCGACGAGTGGCTCGTGAGGCGAGCCGCGGTCAGCCAACTCTCCGGAGCGGCCCGTACCTATGTCGTGGAGGCCGATCAGCGGGTCGTTGGCTACTTCTCACTGGCGACCGCATCTGTCGCCCACGCCGACCTGATCGGGCGAGCTAAGCGCAACATGCCCGATCCCGTTCCTGCCGTGCTCCTGACCCGGTTTGCCACCGACATCAGCTATCAGGGACAAGGTCTGGGCAAGGGCATGCTGCGATCGGCTCTCGAACAGGTGAAGCGAGCCGCCGATTCTGTCGGGATCGTATGCATACTTGTCCACGCCAAAGACGAGGACGCCAAAAGCTTCTACCTCCGCTACGGCTTCGAGCCATCGCCCACTGACCCTTTGCATCTGATCCTGATGCTCAAGGACATCCCCTCATCCCTGACCAGCTAACGGTTCCCTGAGCTCAGCGTCAATGCTGTCAGCTGCGGTGTCCGTGGGCGGCATTCCGATTGCCCCAGCCCAGCCCTTTCCGCTTCCGTTTGGTGGCGTTGCAGAGCCTGTCTCTCAAGTCCCCGAGGCGTCCCCGCATGACTCGCCCCAGCCACTTTCAGCCACACCCAGGTGGCGTGTTCAACGCTCAGCCGCACGCTCGGGATCACAACTGTCCCTTCTGCATCCACTCTCGTAATGCGTAGGTCAGGAGTTCGATTCTCCTCTCGGGCTCTCGGGAAAGCCCTGGTCAGGGGCTTGCGGGCGGAGGAGTGGCGGTCACCCGGATCGGCGGCGTGCGCGATCCGTGCGCGATCCGAAGAAGCGCTCGTCGAGACGCTCGGCGGCGTCCTGGTCGGCGTGGCTGACGGCCTGGGCGTAGACGGCCAGGGTCACGCGCGGATCGGCATGTCCGAGGCGCGTTTGAACCGTCTTGACGTCGACGCCTGACAGGAAACTGGGTGGCGTTGGTCCGGCGCAGGTCATGGAATCCTATGCCTTTGATCCCGGCTCTCTTGACCGCAGGGAGCCAGACACGGTTACGCCAGTTGGCGTAATTGAGGGGCGACCCGTCGTGGGAGGTGAAAACGAGGCTGTCGGGTTTCACCGCAGAGAGCCCCTTGGCGGCGTAATGGGCGGCCAGGAGATCCACTAACCCGGCCGGGAGGGTCAGGGCCCGCAGCCCGGCCCGTGATTTCGGTGGTCCCGGCGGTCCATGGGCAGGCCGCTGCTCAGCGACCCGTATGGTGCCACGAAGCAGGTCAACGTCACCGACGCGCAGCCCTGCCACCTCCCCCCAGCGAAGTCCGAGCAGGGCGCCGATCCAGATGATGGGCGCCTCACGAATGCCAACGGCGTCTGCGAGATCGACGACGTCATCGGGGGACAACTGGGGTCGCGTCGGGAGCTCGACCGCTGGAAGCTTGATCCGTCGACAAGGCGACCGGACCAACCAGTCGGATTCGACGGCGTAGCCAAACATCGCTCGGAGCACGGCGTAGTCCCTTCGGACTGAACCCGGCGCTCGTTGGTCGGCCCACGTATTGATCAGGCCCTGAACCTGGCGCGGTGTCACCTGGCCCAGTTCGCACGTCCCCATCGCAGGGACGATGTGCAGCCGAATAGCCATCTCATCGCGGACCTTGGTGTTGAAACGTTTGCTGGGATCGGACTCGAGCCATCGAGCGGCCAAGGCGGCGATGGTGATTTTGCCGCCGGCCGGATCCACCCAGGCACCCCGTTGGATGTCGGTCTCCACGGTGCTCAGCGCCACAATCGGCGTTATTCGCTCTGGACGCTTCTCGCTGGTGTCGGCGTGGCAGCGCCATGCGTAACCCTTTACATCTCGCCAAGCTTGCCAATCTCGCCTACTCGGTGATCGCCCACCCGACAGATCCACGAGCCTCCCTCCTCGGTGAGTTGAGGATGAAGCCCGTTGGGATGGTGCGGGCACTCAGGCCATACAGACCACCGAGCTTCTATTATCTCTTCCTGCGCGGCGTCGGCCACCTCCACGGCCAGGTTCTCGTCCTCTATTGCCATCAGGGGGGGTCCCGCTCGCAACAGTGTTTCCTACCTTTACGCGTACGCCTCCGTGCTCGAATACCGGCTCGATCCTGAGAGCCATGCCCGTGGTAGCCACGAAATCGGCGCGCACCCGGTTACAAGCGGACGCGGCCCGGTCCATCATGAAAGCAAGCGCCGTGTCCCGGAGCTCGGATGCAGGTATCGGTCCTTTCTCAAGGAAGGTTTGATTGAGCCATGCCTTCCAGACGGGATCGACTCTCTCCTGCTCAAACCTCGAAACAGTCTCAGCCCACTCCTGCTCTTACGCCGGCACAGGGACCATCCTTCACGCTGACCGCCTTCCCCGCAAATACGTAACGACGCTCGACGGACCCGATCCCGAGCGGTCGGCCGACGCCCAGTCGGCCCCGCTTCCGAGCCACCGTCAATGGACGAAATCCAGCACCTTGTCGGTCAGGGCTCGGAACCCGTCGAGCGTAGAGAGCACGTCGCCAGGGACCTCCAGAAGGTGGTTCGCTCGAGATAGAACCAGCGACGCCGCTCCCAGAGCCGCTGCGACCGCATTGTGGTGCTCAGGCTCATGAAGCTCGTCGGCTCCTCCTGCCATGAGCAGAGAAGGCCAGTTCTTCGCAATGGCTCCTTGACGCACCGACTCCTGCCCGAGAATCGGCGTGAGCCAGATCGCATTCACCGAAGGGGGAAGCGGCACCTCGGAGGGAAGAGAGGCCAACAGGACAGTGCCAAGCGACTTGGCTATGAAGGTGACTCGAGATGGCCCCCTCTGCGACAGGGCAGCACTGATCTGCTCGGCCACAAAGCCGGCGAGGCTGACCCATGCCCGCGGATCGTCGAATGCCGGAACGAAGGGGTACTGAAGCTCAACGACGTCCGCTCCCGATTCTTCAACGGCGAGCCGAGGCAGTCGAAGGGCCGGCCCCAGTGCTCCATACCCCCGACCGGGGAGAAGGATCGCAAGGTGACCGGACACACAACCAGTCTTGCCCATCGTCACATCGAGCGCCCAGAACCGCGGCGCATCCGCATACCTGCCGCGTCGCCGATGGAGCGCCGAGTCGGCGTGATGCGCTCATGGCGCGCCGGTGGCACCCCGCTCCTTCTCGCAACAAAATGTTTCTCTGCTTGACGGTCGGTCCGTCAATCTGGATTGTCTCACCCCGCGCTTAGGGTCATGTCGTGAGCCTTGCCGCCGTGCCGCCCGACGAGGTGTGCTTCGATCTCGAGGAATCCCTCGACCTTCTTGCTGCCGTCGAAGACGCTCGGGATGCGTTGGCCGACAGCGATCACTTGGCGGTAGTGGCTCAACTCGAACAGCAGATATCCGAATTGAGCCATAAGCTGGGTTTCGATAAGCCCCTCGGAGGTGGAAATGACCGTTGAACTTCTAAGGGCTTCCGAAGCCGCTCGTCGCCTCGACATGCCGACGAAGGAGCTTCTTCGCCTGATCCGAGATCGGAAGATTCGCTACGTCATGGCAGAAGGCATCGCCCATGTCCCCGTTGACGCCATCGAGGACTACCGGGCGAAGGCGTCGTAAGCGACAGGGGCGCTTGTCGATGCGGTCTAGATACACAGAACATCGTCGCGAGCGGGAAGTTGCATCCTCAACGAAGGGCACCCAATTAGCCGCTAGGAGTGGCGGATTCGTTCCATGATCTCGGAATAAGCCCGAGCAGAAGGTCGGTAGCCGTCGGGCGGCGACGGTCACGGACAGAAGCTGAGGTTTACCCCTACCGACATATATACGGCCTCGGCTACGTATATACTGAGGTGGTGGCGAAGCATCTGATCGATCTGAACGAAGAGGCCCTCAGCGCGGCCCAAGCCGAACTCGGTACGAGCACGATCAAGGACACGGTCAACAAGGCCCTCGAGCAAGCGACGTCCAGCCGGCATCGCCGAGTGGCGTCCGCCCTTGACGTCCTGGCCCAGGCTGACCTCGAGGACCGATCCGAAGCGTGGCGCTGAGATACCTGGTCGACACCAGCGTCCTCAAGCGCATGGCCCGGCCTGAGGTCCGAGCAGTCGTCGAGCCACTCGCGGATCGAGGCGAGTTGGCTCGGGCGAGCATCTGCGATCTCGAAGTCGGCTACTCAGCGCGCAACGCCACCGAGTGGGATGCCCTGCTGTTGGCGCTGGAGGCCTTTGCTCCGGTCGACACCACGGCAGCCCACGTTCGTCGGGCGCTCCAGGTTCAGCGACTCTTGGCCGGGCGCAGTAAGCGGGGCCGAAAGATCCCGGACCTCCTCGTCGCAGCCGCTGCCGAGGAGCTGTCTGTCGCCGTGCTCCACTACGACGCCGACTTCGATCTCATCTCCGACGTCACCGGCCAATCCAGTGAATGGGTGGTGCCCGCCGGCACGGTCGACTGACGTCGTCGTGCGCGATCCGTGCGCGAACGAAGTGGAAAATGAAGGAATTCAGCGTCATGCCCTGGCATCAGAAATAGCCGTTGAGCTGGGCTTTTGTAGATACGCCCACCTGTCGGTATCGGCCCAGGACGCCCTCGTAATGCGTCGGTCAGGAGTTCGATTCTCCTCTCGGGCTCCCACTAAAACCGCAGGTCAGCGGGGGTATCACGGGTGCTGTTGCTCGTCGTGATCCGACGCGTTGGGGTCCTGCGTCCCCGTCACGTCCCCGGCCGAATCGGCGATTGCGGAGTTCATTCGGGTGATGCCGGCGCGATCGGCGTCTGTCCCGAGATGATGTCCGTATAGGTTGAGGGTGAGCTGGGCACTGGCATGGCCCAGCCAGGTCTGAACGGTCTTGACGTCGTGGGACTCTCACGTGTCGCGGTTGCTCCTTCGCCGCCACCGATCCCGGGGTCTCCGCTGGCTGGCTGCTTCGCTCCCACCCCTCCCGCGCTGCCTCCGGGTCCGCCGCCGAATCCTGCTCGCTGTGCGACGGCGGCCATTCAATCTTTGCGATCCCCCAGCACCGCCCCCGCCCCGAGCGATGCAGCGGCTCCCCAAGCCCAAGCCGCCTGCCTCCAGTTGCATCTTCCTCTTGATGGGATCAGCCTCACCCCGCGGGTCGGGGAGAAAGCAACTGACGCCAGCGTTGAAGCTGACCCGTTCGCGCTCGGGCACGCACCGTCGCCTTCCGTGACGCGCGGACACCGCTCCGGCCCGGCGTCCGCGGCGCGCTCCCCCGCCCGGAAGACTTCGGGAGCAACGCAGCAAGTGCAGGGGACAGGAGCGGCTCGGAAGTCGTACCGGAAGGCGCCGAAGGGGATGACCGCAGGGCGGTTCCGACGATAGACACCGGACCGCGTTTCGGGTACCTCAGCCGCCCAGAGCGCCCCGCCACAAGGTACGAGACCCTTGACAGAGTGCTTGCTGCCGCGCACATTAACCATGCAAACCGTGTTTTTCGTGTTATCCGTTCAGATAAGGTGTCGGTCGTGAGAACCTCGAGCAGCAAGGATGTGGCCGCTGCGCTGGGCGTGAAGCCCACGACGGTGCAACGCTACGCCAGAGAGGCGCGCGTCCCTTATGAGCAGACGCCCGGCGGTCATCGCCGCTTCAATGTGGAGGAAGTCCGTGCTGCCCTCGCCCGGGAAGTGGACGCTAGCTTCGTCGAAGTCCTCGATCTGGATCCGCTAGCTGGCGGTCCGGCCATCGGGTACTCGGGGTCAGCAGTCCGGGAGGCGCAGCTGCGCGCAGCCCGCTCGGAGTCGGCCGCCCGGTCCGAACCGCCGCCGGGCGGCGGACCCAGTGAGCTGGCGCGGCTGATCACCACGGCTCGGCGGGTGCTGGTCAGCACTTCCAGGTGAGCGACCGTCCCGCGTCGGGCGGCCCGGACCGAGAGCACAACCCGCCCAAGAACGCCCTCCCGGCCAAGCCGCCGGCCGCGAAAGCAGCTCCCGTCAAGAAGACGGCGGCCAAAAGAGTCGCCTCCACAAGACAGGCCCGAGCCGGGACAGCTCGCGCGGATGGCGAAGTGGAACCGGCGGCGGAGCCGGACTTGTCGAAGCTTCCGGCGGTGCTGCGCGACCTGCGACAAGGCGACCTCATCTCCCTCGGTGCGGTATCCATAGTCGGACGGGGACCCTCCGACGCCACCGCGGCGGCCAACACCCACCCTGGCCAGGAGGAGCTATGGGCGCTCACCGTCGACAGTGACATTGGCTGGTACGCCATCGTCAGCGGCCCCTGCGACATCGAAAGACTGCCCGCCGTCGAGCCCTGCTTGGCCATCGCCCCGCTGCGCCGGGTGAGCGACGTGCGCTACGCAGAGCTGCGCAGCGGCTACTCGCCACGGGAATTCCCACTGCCCGCCGAGAAACTGGCCCGGAAGCTGCGGACACCGGCCAAGGAGCTGTTCTTGGCGGTGGACCTGCGCTATGTGACCAGCCTCGACAAGGGCGCCCTTATGCATGCTTCGGTCGAGACGCTGCGGCCGCTGTCAGCGCCCGCGCAGCGACGGTTTGGACTGTGGGTCGGCAACCGGTACGCCCGGCCCGCCCACCCTGGACCCATCGAGGAAGACATCCTCGGCCGGCTCGGCAAACTGGTAAAGCGCCTCTCCAATGCGTATGTCACCAACGGCCCCAAGGGCCGCTCCCCCCAGGCCCTCGCCGTGGCCGCCGCCGAGGAGTGGTACCTCTCCGCCAACGAGCGGATGGTCGACATTTACCTGATCGTCTCCGAGGCTTCCTGCAAACAGCACTTCTTCGACGAGACCCGTGCAGCTATCGACGCGGCGAAGCTCGACGACGCGGCCGGCCGGCTCCGGGCGGAACTCGCCGCGGTACTGCCCAGAAGCGGCGGCTACGCCGTGTCGGTGCTACCCCGCACCTTGCACGGCATGACCGCCGCCCAATACGTAAGCCTTGAGCGCTGGCAATGGGCTGATGACAGCGACCCAATCGCGGACTAAGCCACCGGCAGCCCAGGTCATGTGCCCGCCGGCGACTGATCCGCTGGGCTGGAGGCAGCTTGGTCATCGGAGCTTGACGGAGTGGCGCGGCTGGGGATTCGCCGGAAATGTCGCTTCTACGAATGCTGGCCAGTTCACGCGGACGAGGCGGCCGATTCGAAACAGTCCGGGTATCTCGTCACGGCGAGCAGCTCGGTAACCGCTGTCCGGAGCGCAGCCAAGCCGGCGGCACCATTCAGGGATGCTGATGAACTCGATGTCGCGTCGACCTTCATCCTCGCGGAGGTGGTCCGCTGGGGTGGCATGTCGACGCTCGGCGTCGCTGACGCCAGGGGGCTGACCGGCGGCCGCTACCGGCAACTGACGAAGACCGGGGGTGGCTTCCCGCCTGGGACTCATGTGCGACCTCCTACGTACAGGCGTTGAGCTCGACGAGGTCGGGTTCAACACTCTCCTGGTAAGTACCAGGGAGGCTGAAAGCCTTCGGTCGCAAAAAAGTCGGAATTTTCTTGAAAGCATCCTCGCCGTGGCGCACGTAACACCCCGCGGCACCTCTCCACCCGACTTCAGCGAGCGCCGCCGGGAGCCGTGGTGGACCTGCGCCCGGCGTGCGGGTCCCAGCTGTCCGTTTAGGGGAAAAGCGACTGACCTCGCGCGAGAATGCGTAGGTCGAGCAAACATACGTTCGACCCGTCGACATCGTCTGGCCGGAAAAATCCGGCCCAAAGTCCCAGAATTCTTGTGTCTAGTTTTTTGTCACGAACTGCACCAATTTAGAAACGACAGGACGAGACGGGGTCGTCCTAGGCAGGCCTCTGAACAGGGAAAACACGTTTTCTGCGGCCCAAATCGAAGAGCCAGATCACGCTCGTAATGCGTAGGTCAGGAGTTCGATTCTCCTCTCGGGCTCAGGGCAGCCGACGCCAAGCGGAAAGCGAGCTGGCTCGGTTGGTCGGCGAGGTGGAGGCCGGCACCCATCTCATCGGGCGGCACCCTTACCAGCCTCTCGCTGCAACCCGGGACGGTCCGCTCCTACGAGGGGCGGGTGAGGCGAATCAAGGCTGAGATCGGCACGGTGAAGCTGTCCAAGCTGACCGCTCATCAGCTCGACCGGATGTACGCCAATCTCATGGCGGGGGGCATGTCCCCGGCCACCATCAAGATGCACCACAGCATCCTCTCCTCGGCACTCCATCAGGCGGTCAAGTGGGATCTGGTCTCACGGGGGGCCACCGACAACCCGCCCCGGGTGGCGGACTGTCCAACGCCGAAATCGCGGACACGCTTTTCATGTCGCACGGGACGGCCAAGACGCACGTGAGCCGTCTGCTGACCAAGCTGGCCGCCCGCGACCGCGCCCAGCTCGTGATGATCGCCTACGAGGCCGGCGTTCGCACCCGGGGTGTCGACTGACGCACCTCGGTAGCGACGGCGCCTACGAGCGACGTACATCTCGGGAGGTAGCCGCTATTCCGTAAACGCCACTCACCCCGCCTGCAGATGCAGCTCCGAATGGCTGCGAGGCCGACGACTTCGAGGCCGATTCGTCAGATGCTGCGAGACATGAACAACGCCATCGAAGTCACGGGACTCACCAAGCGATTTGACGAAGTGCTCGCAGTTGACGATCTCAGCTTCACCGTGCCCGAGGGAACCGTCACCGGTTTCCTCGGCCCCAACGGTGCCGGCAAGACCACGACGCTGCGCATGCTCCTCGGCCTCATCAAACCCACGACAGGGACCGCCACGATATTCGGGCGTCCGTTCGTCGAGCTCGACCGGCCGTTCGAAGCGGTCGGCGCGGCGCTCGAGGCCTCGAGCTTCCACCCCGGCCGTCGCGCTCGAGACCACCTTCGCGTGCTCGCGACCGCCGCCGGCATCCCCGTCGCGCGGGTCGACGAGGTGCTGGCCGAGGTCGGCTTGAGCGAGGCGGCAACGCGCCGTACTCGAGGGTTCTCATTGGGCATGCGCCAACGACTGAGCCTGGCCGCCGCGCTGCTCGGCGAGCCCCGCATCCTCATCCTCGACGAGCCGGCCAACGGCCTCGACCCTCAAGGAATGCACTGGCTGCGGGCCTTCCTGCGCTCCTTCGCCGATGACGGAGGCACCGTGCTCGTCTCGAGCCACTTCCTCACCGAGATCTCGCTGCTGGTCGACGAGGTCGTGATCGTCTCCCACGGCCGCCTCGTCACCCAGTCATCGCTCGCCGCGCTCAGCCACCACGTCACCCCCACGGTCCGCGTGAGAACACCGCAAGCAGCCGAGCTGCGAAGCGCACTCGCGGGCAATGGCATCGCCACCGAACCCATCGACAACGACACGCTCCACGTCCTCGAGAGCACTACCGAGTCCATCGGTCGGATCGCCGCCAGCAGCGGGATCGTCATGTACGAGATCGCCGCCGAGCGATTCGACCTCGAGGAGCGGTTCCTCGATCTCACCACCACCACCAAAGGAGCAGTCCGATGAACCGACTCGTCAAAGCAGAGCTGTTGAAGTTGCGCACCACCCGCACCCTCTACGGCACCATCGCCGGTGTCGTCGTCCTCGTGGCCCTCGGGGTCTCTGCGGCCATCGCCACCGCCGGTACCAGCGGCAACGCAGGTCTCCACACCACCGAAGGTCTGCGCAGCGTGTTCGGCGGCGCGGTGAACGCCGGGTTCCTCATGCTGGTCATAGGCATCATCACCACGGCCGGCGAATACCGCCACAACACGATCACCGCCGCGCTGCTCATCACGCCACAACGACGCCAACTCATCGCCGCCAAGACCATCGCGATCGCGATCGTCGGAGCGGGAATCGCGGTCATCGCCACCGCAGTCACCCTCACAGTGTCCCTGCCATGGCTCGCTGCCAAGGGCGTCCACCCCGCACTGCTCAGCACTGACGTTGCCGGGGTGCTGCTCGGATCGGCCACCGTCATGGTGCTCTTCGGACTGATCGGTATCGGCCTCGGCGCCATCGTGCGCAACCAGATAGCAGCCGTCGTCGGTTCGCTGGTCTGGCTGCTGGTGGTCGAAAACCTCCTCGTCAGCCTGTTCCCCGCCATCGGCAAGTGGCTCTCGTTTGGAGCATCCGCATCCCTCATCGGATCAGCTACTAACGCCGGTCTGTTGCCAGCCGGTGTCGCAGCCCTACTGCTCCTCGGCTACGCAGCGGCGTTCGTCGCAACTGGCATCCACCTCACCGCCACCCGCGACGTCATCGCCTGACCCTCACCCGTATCACCCATCGTGTTGGAGACGCCCCTCCCCGCTCAGCGGGGAGGGGCGTCTTCGCATCGCAACGCTCCTCTCGAATGGGTGAGCCCGAGGAGCGGTGCGGAATCGCCATCCCGGACCCTCTGCACCTGAAGCATCAACTCGGCGCAGTCGAGTGCGAGGTAGGCGAACCGCTCATGGCGCCTCTCGAACCGCCGCCCTGACCGACGAAGCCGCGTGGAGGCGATCAGAACGCTCACTGCCCAAGGCGACGATTGATCGCACCTTTGGGCGCTAGTCGCCGACGCTCACTAAGGCCCTGGCCCTGTCAACCGCGGGCGGCGGCCATGGTGCGGACGTGATCTGCCAACGGCGAGCCGACGAACGCAACCGCTCGGTCGACGCCCAACTGCCGCAAACGATCGAGCGAGCGGGGACCCAGGTCCGAGGAGACCGTGACCACGAACGGCGACGAGGCGAGCCGAGATGCGGCGTGCGCCCCCCTGGAAAGCTCGAGCAACCGCTCCAACCCGGGGCCGCCCGGTAGGTTGACACCATCGCCGACCCGGCCCGCCAACTCGGCCATCTTGGGCCCGAAGCCTCCGACGATGATCTGTGGTTGAGGGTCAGGACGCAGAAACCCCTCCACCCCGCCGACCGTCCCGGACCACACCGACCGCAGGGTGGCGACCGTCGCCTCGACCGCCGCGCGCCTGGCCGCGTCGCCACGAACCTCCCGGCCAAGTGCGCGCTGCTCCGCAGCGTAAGCGGTCCGGGGGCCGCCGCCGGCGCCGAGGCCCAGGATCAAACGACCTCCGCTCACTTCCTGCAAGGCCGCAGCCATCACCGCCAAGGTCCCCGGGTCGCGATTGGCGACGTTGAGAACCATCGTCCCGACAGCGAGACGGGGCACCGTCACTGCGATCGCAGTCAGGGTCGTCCAGCACTCGAGAACCCGGTCCTCACCGTGCACGGACCCCGCGAGATGGTCGTACAACCACACGCCGTCAAATCCCTCACCTTCGGCGACGATGGCTCCCTCCCGAACGTCCGCCCAGCTAGTGCCGAAAGGGTCGAAGAGCAAGTCGATATACACGACCATGATCCTGCCCCTCAGCGGACCCATTCAGGGGGACTGCTCCATTGGCGACACGAGTTCAACTAGAAGGCTCACAGATGACCTGGTCGGACCATCACCAGCATCGCGTGGGCGTGGAGCGACTTGAATCGGTCGCCGCCGTGACTCGGAACCGGAACGGCCACACCGCGTCGCTTAGCGGCAAGCCACCACCTGCGATGTGGCCGTGGTCGCGGTCAACCCGGCGTACACGTCGCAGCGTTGCGCTGCTTGCGGGCACACCACGCCGAACAACCGCGAGAGCCAAGCGGTGTTCCGGTGTCGTGCCTGTGACCATGAAGCCAACGCCGACCTGAACGCAGACCTGAACATCCTCCCCGCCGGGCTGGCGGTCACCGCGCGTGGAGGGACACCCCGAAGTAAAGGGCCCGACGAAACGCGAACCCGACCGGCAGCCGCATGAGGCCACCGGGAATCCCACAACTTCAGTCGTGGGAGGGACGTCAACTCTTTAGGATGACGGGACGATGAAGAAACGTTCCTTCTGGAAGATCGCCGGCCTGGCCGGCGTGGTCGGCGTCGCCGCCACCGGCGTGGCGGTCGTTCGATCGGAGCGCCGACGCAGCGCTTACACGCCTGACGAGGTACGCAACCGACTGCACCAGCGCATGGCGGCCATCGAGGCGAGCGCTGATGCCCAACCGGGCGTGGGCCTCCCGGCTGCGCAGCCAGAAGCCGCCAGCCGTGTGCGCCGCCTGGCCCGAAAGTCACTCCAACTCGTGCGCCGTGGCTGAACCGCTCAGCTCCGATGAGGCTGCCGAAATGACGCGCACTGGGGACCTGTGGCTGTTCCGGGGCCCGAGCGCCGCCGACCACGCCATCCGAGTTGTCACCAACAGCCCCGTCAACCATGTTGGCATGGCGGTCGTGCTCGAGGACCTCCCGCCGCTGATGTGGCATGCCGAACTGGGCCACTCGCTGCTTGATGTATGGAGCGGTACTCACCACCGAGGCGTGCAACTACATGACCTGCGGGGGGCCGTAGCCACCTGGATGGAGCGCTACCACCAGAGCGCTTGGCTCCGTCAACTGCACGCCGAGGTGACACCGAAGATGGAGAACGGTCTGCTGACAGAGATCGCCCGCAAAGACGGCACCCCCTTCCCGGCCACGCTCGCCCTGGCCGGCCGCTGGGCCCGGGGGCGGATCCGCCGCCCGGCCGACGCGGAGGCTAGCTACTGCGCCGAGGTGGTCGCCGGCGCATATCAGGCCATGGGCCTTCTCGCCGACAACCGCCCGGTCAACTGGTACGACGCTGGCCGCTTTTGGAGCGGAGACCACCTCGAGCTTCTCGACGGCGCCCGTCTGGGCGAGGAGATCGCTGTGCTGGGCGTCGTGCCCGAGCCAAACACGCCCAGCCAACAGCAGCGCTGACACCCGCCAAGCGCCATCCTCCCCGACCCCATCTTCCGGAGAGACTCAGCCTCCCACAACCCCCGACGGATGAGGAACAACCGCGCATAACAACTGCAAAACTGTTTGCACCACAACCGACATCACGCGCTCCGTGCGGCATGGCGACACGCCTCCCCGTTCGCGTGCATGCCTCCTATCACTGTCTGAGCGGGCGGTCTGCCCGGCGCAGCAGCATCGGCATTAAGCGCTCACGCCATACCACCAAGGCGACACCACCGCCTGACATGCCGCCCCGGTTCAGCTCCTTCTTGAACATGGTGTCCTCAGTGCAGGTGTCGAGGTCGACCCCGACGATCAGCATAAAGCGCTCCCGGAGACGAGCAGCTACATCAGGCATGTCGACCGGCGCCGGTTCAACAGCCAGGGACCGTTCGAGGAACTCCCACACGACAGGATCACCGCGCAGGCCCCATTGTCGTGGCGCGGGGTGGAAGAGCTTCCTCCAGTTCCAATACTCAGCAGCCATTGGCCCCCTACGACATTTACCTGATCGTCTCCGAGGCTTCCTGCAAGCAGCACTTCTTCGACGAGACCCGCGCCGCGATCGACGCCGCAAAGCTCGACGACGCGGCCAGCCGGCTAGGGTCTGTAACTACAACGGTGTAACTGTCCTCCTACAGTAGCCGGGCGTGTCCCGGCGGAAAGGAAGCACAGTGACTGACACCATGGATGTTGTGACGAGGAAGAAGCGGACGTCGAGC
>Ga0182030_10016958_pt1 | contig 14111 bp, 10 predicted proteins | sample 812S3MmetaG_FD_121299 | JGI IMG/M metagenome (GOLD analysis project Ga0182030, IMG submission 121299) | Permafrost microbial communities from Stordalen Mire, Sweden - 812S3M metaG (Illumina Assembly) | ecosystem: Environmental > Terrestrial > Soil > Wetlands > Permafrost | place: Sweden...
GGTGCCGTGGTCGATGTCGAGGAGCGTCCCCTGCGCGCCCTCGAAGAGGACGCGCTTGCCGTCACGAACGGCGCGCTCGACGAGCTTCGACGTCTCCGCGAGCATGGGCACGATGCGCTCGGCCAGCGGGCGGAGCGTGTTCATCACCTCGCGGACCGTGGGGACCTCGCCTCCGATGGCGACGGCGATGGGCTCCCAGTGGACGAGCGCCCGCACCACCATCTCTTCGGCGCGCTTCAGATCGCGCAGCGCGCCCAGCGGCACGCCCCGGCGGCCGACCTTGTCCTCGTAACAGGGGCCGACGCCGCGCTTCGTGGTCCCGAGCGCGTCGACGGTCTGCTCGCGGAGGCCGTCGACGAGCACGTGGTACGGCAGGATGGCGTGCGCGCGATCGCTGACGACGAGCGAGTCCTTCGCGCGCCCGAGGCCGCGCCGCCCGAGCTCGTCGAGCTCGCCCACGAGGCTACCCGGATCGATGACCATGCCCTGCGCGAGGACGCACGTCGTCTTCTCGCGGAGGATACCGCTCGGGATCAGGCGGACGACGAGCTTGTCGTTGCCGACGACGAGCGTGTGCCCGGCGTTGGGGCCGCCGCCGAAGCGGACGACCATGTCCGCGTGCTCGGTGAAGATGTCGACGATCTTCCCTTTTCCCTCGTCGCCCCACTGCGCGCCGACGACGACGACCGCGGTCATGTGCCTCCTTTGGACAAGTGCGCCGCGATGGTAGCCCCAGTCGCAGCATCCAGCACGTGCGTGAAGCCCCAGGCGCGGGCCCAGTCGAGCGCCGCCGGGCGCGACGCCGCCGTGACGGCCGCGACTCCGCGGGAACGAAGGTCCGCCGCGCTCGCCTCGGCGCCGGGACCGAAGGCGACGACCCGCGTGACGACGGGCTCGGTCACGCCCGCCGCGTGCAGCGCCTCGGCGGCGCGGTCGAGATCCACGGCGAACCCTGCCGCGGGCATGGGGCAGCCGAAGCGCGCGAGGAGCTCGTCGTAGCGACCGCCGGACGCGAGCGCGTCGCCGGTGCCGGGGGCGTAGGCGTGGAAGACCGCGCCGGTGTAGTAGGCGAAGCCGCGCACCTCGCCGAGGTCGGCGACGAGGTGGGGGCCGAGACCGCGCGCCGAGGCCGCATCGAAGAGGGCGAGGAGGCGTCGCGCGGGCTCGGCGGCGGGGGTGGCGGCGAGGAGGCGCGCGCCGTCGAGGAGGACCTCACGGCCCCCCTGCATCGTGGCGACGGCGCGCAGCGTCGGATCGTCGATGGCGGCGTCGTCCTTGCGGGCCATCGCCTCGGAGAGACGAGCCTGCTCGGCGGGCGAGCGGGAGGCGAGCAGCGCGCGGACGATCCCGGCGTCGCCGACGTCGAGCGTGAAGCGTTCGAGCCCCATGGCCTGGAGCGACTCCGCGGCGAGCGCGAGGAGCTCCAGGTCCCCGTCCGGGCCCGTGACGCCGGCGAGCTCGACGCCCACCTGGGGGATCTGCCGGTGCTTGCGCGCGCGGCCGCTGCGCCGGCGAAGGACCGTCCCCTCGTAGGCGATGCGGAGCGGCGCGGGGCGGTCCCGCAGGCGCGTGGCGACCATGCGGGCGATCTGCGGGGTCATGTCGGGCCGGAGAGCGGCGACCTCGCCCGACTCGGGCTCCACGAAGCGGAGGACGTCCCGCGGATCGAGCGTGCCGAGGCCCCGCTCCAGCACCTCGGCGAGCTCGAACGCCGGGAGGGTCACCAGGCCGTATCCGTGAAGGGCGAAGCGCTCGAGCGCGTGGCGTGCGAGCGAACGCCGTGCGGCCGCTTCCTCCGGCAGGAGGTCCCGCATCCCCGCCGGAAGGGGGTGCTCGAGCGAACGCGGCGGCGGCTCGAGAGGCATGACGCCACCGACTACCACGCTGTCTGCCTCCTCGGCGCCACCTGTCGGCAAGCCAACAGCCGGCGGGGTGCGAAACCATTGTGATTCCGCGTGGAACCTTCACGGCACGACCATCGCAAACACTCCGGCGCGCCGCCCGAAAGCGGTCCGACCTTCACCCTGCCCCCACCGGAATCCACCATGGCCTTCTCCATCGACAAGTCGACCCTCGAAAAAGCCTCCCGGGGCGACTCCGCGTCGCTGGAGACGCTCGTCGTGGCACTCCGGCCGCATATCGAGAAGCAGCTCCTGCGCTACCCCCTGTCGGACGACGACCGGCAGGATCTCGTGCAGTCGACGCTGATGCAGATCATCCGCCGGGTGGGCTCGTTCCGCGGGGACTCCAGCTTCTCGACGTGGCTCTTCCGCGTCACGGCCAACGAGGCCCTGATGATGATGCGCTCCCAGCGCCGCCACCGCGCCCGCCTGGTCGAGGGGCTCGACCTCGAGGACCTCGGGAGCCTCCCTGCCGCCAACGACGCCGGCGCCTACGGTCAGGGCGACCGCGCGGACATGAGCGCGGCGCAGAGCGAGCGCGACGCCATCGTGCGGGCGGCCCTCGACGAGCTGCCGCCCGAGTACCGGGACGTGGTGGCGCTGCACTACCACCAGGATCTCGGCCTCGAGGAGATCGCCCACCGGCTGTCGACGACGGAGAGCGCCGTGCGGTCCCGCCTGCACCGCGCCAGGTCACGCCTGCGCGCCATCCTCGGGAAGGAGGGAGCCGCCGAGATCGCCGCCTGACGCGCCTTCTTCGGCTACGATGTGAACGTGGGGGGGATCGCCCAGTCGACTCTCGTTTCGGGCAAGCGCAACCAGCTCCTCGAAGAGCGGCGCGCGGCCTACGAGCGGCTCCTCTTCATCGCGGTGTTCGTTTGGCCGCCGTTCGGCGTGCTCGACGTGCTGGGCGCCAGGCTCTGGCACCACGAGCAGTCGGTGCCGGGGCTCATCACGCTGCGCGTGATCGGGGCGGTGCTCATCGCCGTCGCGTACGGAGCGGTGCGGTGGGGGGGGCTCGGCTCGGCCGCGCTCACCATCCTCGACGTCTCCATCTGCATGCTGCTGGGGACCTTCGTCGGCATCATCGGCGTCGAGCACGGCGGGATCGGGAGCCGCGACTTCGCAGGGATCATCCTGCTCGTCGTGGCGCGGACGACGCTCGTGCCGTCGCACTGGATGCGCACGCTCTTCACCGCGGGCGGAGGGGCGCTCACGTGGCCGGCCGTGATGGGGGTCGAGGCGTTCTTCGTGCCGGACGTGCGGGCCCAGTGGGCGGGGCACGCCGCAGGTGACTTCGTCTATGGCGCGCTCTTCATCCTCGGCGCGGTGGCGCTGTGCACGGCGGGCGGTCACGCCCAGTGGCGGGCGCGCCAGCAGATTCACCAGGCGCGCCGCCTCGGCAACTACCGGCTCAAGGTGCGCATCGGCTCGGGCGGCAACGGCGACGTCTGGATCGCCCGTCAGGACGCGTTGAACCGTGACGTCGCCCTCAAGGTCCTGAAGGAGCGCGGCGACCTCAACGAGGAGAAGATCCGCCGCTTCGAGCGGGAGGCGCGCTCCGCCGCGTCGCTCACGCACCCGAACACCATCCGCATCTTCGAGTTCGGCGCGAGCGACGACGGCGTGCTGTTCATCGCCATGGAGCTGCTGGAGGGGCTCGACGTCGACGCGCTCGTCGAGGTCGCCGGTCCGTTGCCGGCGGGGCGCGCGGTGAAGCTCGTTCGCCAGGCCTGCGCGTCGCTCGCCGAGGCGCACGTGAAGGGCATCGTCCACCGCGACATCAAGCCGGCGAACTTCTTCGTCTCCCACGCAGGCGAGGAGTACGACTTCATCAAGCTGCTCGACTTCGGCGTCGCGCGCGTCGTCGAGGGGGACCGACCGTCGCTCACCGAGACGGGCATCCTCTTCGGGACTCCCGCGTACATGTCCCCCGAGGTCTGCGCCGGAGAGCGCGCCTCCACGCGGAGCGACATCTACTCGCTCGGCGCCGTCCTCTATTACATGCTGACGGGCACGCAGCTGTTTCCCGACCGGAATTTCGCCGAGACCGTGATGAGCCACATCAGCAAGACGCCGGAGCTGCCGAGCGTGCGCCTCGGCAAGCCGCTCCCCGAGAAGCTCGAGATGGCCATCATGCGCTGCCTGCACAAGAAGCGGGAGGACCGGTTCCGCAGCGTACGCGAGCTCGACGAGGCGCTCTCGGCCATCGACGATCTCACCGCGTGGACGAAGGACGACGCGCGCACCTGGTGGACCGGCGCGCGGGCGAGCGTGACGATGCGGGTGCGGGGGGCGGCCTGAGCGCGGAGGACGCCGTCCGGCGACTGCTCGAGCCGCTCCTGACGCTGACCTCGCCGTCGCCGACGGGGTGGAGGCTCGTCGGCTGGGACGCGGACCAGGGGGTGTCGCTCACCCTCGGGCGCGGCGAGTCGCTGCTGCTCGTCGAGGCGGAGGCGCGTGACGACACGCGCGCGTGCTTCGCCCGGACGGCGCGGTTCAACGTCGTCGTCCGGCCGCAGTTCCGGGGCGACGAGGCGTTGACGGACGACGAGCGGCGCGTCGCCGAGCAGGTGGTCCGCATCCTCAGGGACCGGGAGCGGCTGCTGCCGGTGCTGGAGCGCCCCGCGGCTTCGCGACCGAACGAGGTGCGCGAGGTCGAGGTAGACCGCGTCCTCGTCCCGGAGGGGCGCGGGCACTACTACGTGAACCCGTACGTCGGCTGCATGATCGGCTGCGACTTCTGCTACGCCGCGCACCGGTCGGACCTGTCGCGCGCCCTCGGGGGTCTGTCCGAGATGCCGTGGGGCCGGTACGTCGACGTGAAGATCAACGCCGCCGAGGTGCTGCGGCGCGAGGTGAAGGAGCACCCGCCGGGGATCGTGCGCCTGTCGCCCATCGTGACGGATCCGTACCAGCCGCTCGAGCGCCGGTTCCGCATCACGCGGCAGTGCCTGGAGGTGCTGCTCGAGGCGGGGTTCACGCCGCTCGTGCTGACGCGCGCGGCGCGGGTGCTCGACGACGTCGATCTCCTCGCCCGGTTCCCGCGGGCGGCGGTGGGTCTCTCCGTCCCGACGGACGACGACGCCATGCGACGCATCTTCGAGCCGGGCGGTGACCCCATCGACGAGCGGCTGGACGCGCTCGCCCGTTGCCACGCGGCGGGCATCCGCACGTTCGGCGTCGTGCAGCCGATGTTGCCGATGACGCCCGGGCGCCTCGTCGAGAAGATGGCTCCGCACGTCTCCGTGGTGCGCATCGACCGGATGCACGAGCTCTCGCGGTCACGCGCGCTCTACGAGGCCGCGGGTCGGGTCGACGCCTCGGAGGACGCGTTCTTCGACGAGACCGCGGCGGCCCTCCGCGCCGGGTTCGGCGCGGCTGGCGTCGCCGTCGACGACCTCGACGACGTGGGGGACGCGCTCGGCCTCGTGTGAGGCGCCGTCTCAGGTGCGGTGGAGCGCGTAGCCGACGAAGAAGGGCCCCATCCGGGCGATGAACTCGCTCGTCTGCCGGGTCTTTCGCATCGCCTGCACGAGGTGCGACAGCGGGTGGAGCTCGGGCCCCACGAGGCCGATGACGAACTCGTTGTCGCTGGCGTCGAGGCCGTGACATGCGAGGCGAACGTCGTGGGCGAGCTCCTGCGCGCCGTAGGCCATGCCGATCGTCGCGTGCTCGCGGAGGATCTGTCCCTGCTCGTTCGGCTCGAGGCGCGCGAACGCGCCGCTCCGCCGCAGGGGGTACCAGACGTGCCACGGGTACGCGTCGCGGCTCACGTTCTCGATGGCACGGCGGAGGAGCGCGTGCTCGAGGTCCGGCTCGTGACCGGTCGCATAGGTGCGCCCGATCATGGCGAAGTCGCGGCGAGGTCGGAGCGCCGGGACCTGGAGGTGCGGGCGAACGTGCTGGACGAAGTGCGCCGGGTCCTCGCCCCACGTGAGGAGGCCGACGCCGCGCGGGTCCATCGTGTCGGCGTAGACCACGGACGACACGCCGGCTCCCCGCAGGCGGCCCGCGAGCTCCTTCGCCTCGTGCTCGGGGCGTCCGTCGACGTCGAAGACGAGCACCTGCATGTAGAGGCGGCGGTTCATCTCCTGGCGCACGCCGTCGCGCTTGCCGCCGTATTCGTTGACGTCGATGGTGGGGAGGCCTCGTGATTCACGAGGCACGGCCTCCCGAAGGTCGGCCAGGCCGGGCTCGCGTCGTACCGTGTCGTCGCTCATCGCAGCCGCTAGCCTACTCGACCGCGGGCGACGCGCGAGTCCATGCGCCCCCGTGCTACTGGAGAAGCGGTGAGACGCCCCGAGGCCGTCGCGTTCGATCTCGACGGGACGCTCATCGACTCGCGCCTCGACATCGCGGCGGCGTGCAACCACGTGCTCGTGAGCGAGGGGCGCGACGCGCTCGATCCGGAGGTGATCGCGACGTTCGTGGGGGACGGGGTCCGCGCGCTCGTGTCGCGGGCGTTCGTCCTGCCGACGGATTCGCCGGCGCTCGACGCGCTCGAGCGAGCGTTCGTCGCGCGCTACGCCGCGCACGCGGTGGAGCAGACGACGTGGATGCCGGGGGCGCTCGACGCCGTCGACGCGCTCCGCGGGATGCCGCTCGCCGTCGTCACCAACAAGGCGCGGTCGGTGACGCTCGCGGTGCTCGACGCGCTGGGCGCGGGCGATCGCTTCGTCTTCGTCTACGCCGGCGGCGACGGGCCCTTGAAGCCGCGACCGGAGCCGATCCTCGCCGTGGCGGGCGCGCTCCGTGTCCCCGTCGAAGCGCTGTGGGTCGTGGGCGACGGGGATCAGGACGTGCTGTCGGCCCGCGCCGCGGGCGCGGTGGCCATCGCGGTGCTGGGGGGCTTCACGCCGGAGGCGCGCCTGCGGGCGGCCCAGCCGGAGGCCGTGCTCGCGTCGCTGGCGGAGCTGCAGGCCCTCGTCGACGTCGCCCGCTAGCCGACCTTCGGGAGGCTGTGGCGTGTGATTCACACGCCCTAGCCCCTACGGGATCGGGTCGACCTTGATCTCCTTCAGGCTCCCCAGCTTCTCCTCGTAGGCCTCGAGCATGCGCGCGAAGACGGCGCGATCGCGGCGCGAGACGTCGTCGGCCTCCGCCTCGTCCTTGCCGAGATCGTAGAGCTGGTACACGGAGCCGCCCGGCGCCATCAGCTTCAACCCCGGCGTCGGCCCGTGGATGAGCGCCCGGTGCTGCGCGACCTGGGGACCCCACGGCATGTCCATGAGGACGTCGCGCTCGTCGACCGTCACCTCATCCGGCGACACGATGACCCCCGCGTTGCTCTCGCCCGACAGCTCCCCCTCCGGCGGCTGCGTCACGCCCAGCAGATCGAGCACCGTCGGCACGAGGTCGATGTTGCTGCGCTTCTGCTTCACGCGGTGAGGCTTCACGCCCGGCACGTAGACGACGAGCGGGACGCGGACGAGCGGCTCCCACAGATCCACCCCGTGGTAGCTCATGCCGTGCTCGTCGAACGTCTCGCCGTGGTCGCTGGTGACGATGATGGCCGTCTTCTTTCCCCACGGCTGCGACGCGATGAAGTCGAACAGCCGCCCGAGGTGGTGGTCCGTGAACCAGACCTCGCCGTCGTAGAGGGGCTTGCCCCACATCTTCTGGCCGGGCCGGAAGTCGGGGGCTTCCGGATGAGGGACGTAGTTCGCGTGGGGGTCGAAGTAGTGCGCCCACATGAAGAACCGCCGCGAGGCGTTCGCCGGATCGGAGAGCAGCCGGATGGCGGCGTCGCTCAGGAGCTCGCTCGTCACCGCGCCGTCGATGTCCCCCGCCGACTCGGGCGGGAGCGCGGAGAGGTCCCAGACGTCCATGCCCTGCGTGAGGCCGTACTTCGGCTTGAAGTACCAGTGCGACGCGAGGCCCATCGTGCGAAAGCCTGCGTTGCGGAGACGCTCGGCCAGAAAGACGTTGCCCGGGCCGTACGTGTCGAAGTGCGAGCCGTCGCGAAACGTCTCGCTGGGGTACTTGCCGATCATCGTGGGGCCGAGGCTCTTGCCCGTGTACGAGGCCAGCGAGTAGGCGCGATCGAAGACGGTCGACCGCGCCGCGAGCGCGTCGAGGTTTGGCGAGACCGGGCGGGGATAGCCCATGAAGCCGAGGTCGATGCGCAGCGTGTCGACGGTGATGAGCACGAGGTTCAGATCGCGCGGGATGGCCGTTCGCGGGGCCTGGGGCGGGGGCTGCGGTCGGCGCGGGAGCGGGAGATCGGAGCCGGAGCAGTCCTCGTCGACGCCGTTGCCGTGGACGTCGATGGCGGTCGGCGAGCGGGACGGATCGGAGTCGTCGCAGTCGCCCCCGCCGAAGAGATACGAGGCGCCGTCGTGGTCCCGGTCGGTGGCACGGCGGGCGAGCGCGAGGCCGACGTGCCCGAGCGGCGCCCCGAGCTCGATGGCGTGGGGGACCGTCGGATCCTCGTTCATCGCGTAGGCCTGCTGCACGAAGAGGCCCCCCATGGCCGCGACCACCACCGTGGCCAGGGCGACGCGGCCCCACCGACGCTCGCGCGACGCCCGCTCCCCCGCCACCGCGCCGAGCGCGATGACCAGCAGCGCGAAGAGAGGGGACAGATCGAGCTCGCGACGCGCGAGGACGCCGAGGATGGCGAGCGGGGTCCGCCCGTTGCCGCTCGTGTCGCCGATCCGCACGCCCAGCGCGAGGCACGCGAGGGCGAACGAAAGCCCGCACGCGGCAGCCAGGGCGGGCGCCACGTGTACCGTGACAGCGCGCGCGATCGGCGGGACGAGCGCGACGGTCGCCGCCATCGACAGGGCGAGCGCCATCACCGAGGTCGCGCCCATCGCGGCGCCTGCGGCCCAGGGCTCGGCTTCGCGCAGGAGCACGGCGCGCGCGAAGTGCGCCGAGGCGAGAAGCCAGCACAGCACCGCCGCCGGCGCGAGGAGGGCCACGGCGCCGAGCCGGGCGCGCGCGTCGCGGCTCATGACGCGAAGGCGGGCGAGGATGGCTCCGAGCGTCCACCGTCGATCCGGGTCCAGCGTCATCATCGCCACCGAGACCCCGAGGCCCACCCCCACCGCCAGCGGCATCAGCACGGCCGCGTCGCCCAGCACCGTCGCCCCCGCGGGAGAGTGCCACTCCCTCGAGGCCTTCACGCCCTCGAGCACCGCAATGAACGTCGCGCCCCCGGCGGCGCCGACGACCGACAGCACGGGACGCGCGAGCCAGCCTCTCACGGCTGCGCCGGGACGTCGGCCTTCACGTTGATCTCCTTCAGCGTCGCGCGCTTGGCTTGAAGGGCCTCGATCATCGGGGCGAGCTTGGTGGGGTCGCTGGAGAGGTCGTCGTGCTCGGCAGGATCGCTGGCCAGATCGTAGAGCTGGTAGAGCCTGCCGCCGAGGTGGATGAGCTTCATCCCGGGCGTCGTCCCGTGGATGATACCGCGCCGCAGGTGCGTGTAGGGCCCGTCGGGCATGTCGAGGTACACATCGCGCTCCTCGAACGCCGCGCCGGGCTTCGCGACGAGGTCGGCCATGAGGCTCTGGCCGGAGAGCTCGCCCGGCGCGGGGCGCGGGATGCGCATCAGGTCGAGGATGGTGGGGACGAGGTCGATCACGCTGCGCTTGACCGGGACGTGGTGCGGCGCGATCCCCGGCGCGTAGATGAGGAGCGGGATGCGCATCAACGGCTCGTAGATCTCCCACCCGTGCTGGAAGTTGATCCCGTGCTCGCCGAGGGCCTCGCCGTGGTCGCTGGTCATCACGACCACGGTGTCCTTCCACCAGCTCTCTGCTCGTGCGTAGTCGAGGAGGCGTCCGATCTGCTGGTCGGTGAACCAGATCTCGCCGTCGTACGCGGCGGTGAGCTTCCACCCAGGTGGCTTCGCGGGGTCGACGAAATCGGGGGCCCCTTCGTGCGCCACGTACTGGGAGTGGGGGTCGAAGTAGTGCACCCACAGCGCGAAGCGGTGGGACGCGTTGGCCCCGAGGAGCTTCAGCGCCGCATCGGTCAGCGGCTTGCCGGTCGTCGTCGAGTCCGTGTCCCCCTGCCCCTCCGGAGGCACCGCGGACACGTCGAACACGTCGAACCCCTGCGTCACGCCGAAGCGTGGCCGGAAGTACCAGTGCGACGCCGCGCCCATCGTGAAGAGACCCGCGGCCTGGAGCCGCTCGGCGAGCATCGTGTTGCCAGGCAGGTACGTGTTGAAGTGGCCGCCGTCGCGCAGCGTCTCGCTCGGGTACTTGCCGATGAGCATCGGCGCGAGCGCCTTGCCCGTGTACGACGCCATCGCGTAGGCGCGGTCGAAGACCACGGCCTTTTCGGCCAGCGCGTCGAGGTTTGGCGTGGTCGGCTTGGTGTAACCGAGGAAGCCCATCTCGGAGGCGCGTAGCGTGTCTACCGTGATGAAGATGAGGTTGTAGTCGCGCTCCACGGTGCCGGCGGGGAGCGCGACCGAGGGGACGGGAGGCTCCACGGCGGGGAGCGGCATGTCCGAGCCGGAGCAGTCCTCGTCGATCCCGTTGCCGGGGATATCGGTCGCGTACGGGGAGATGGCAGGGTCGGCGTCGTTGCAGTCGCCGCCGCCGAAGAGCGGCGAGGCGCCGTCGTGGTCGCGGTCGGTCACCTTGCGGTCCAGCGAGAGGGCGATGCTGCCGAGGGGGGCCTGGCGCTGGAGGGCCACGGCGATGCGCGGCTCGCGCTCGAGGGCCCCCGCTTCGTGCACCGTGACGAGGAGAGGAGCGGCGACCGCGGCGAGGGCGAGCGCCACGGCAAGCGGACGAGCGGGCCGGCCCCCGAGGGCGAGCGGCGCGATCCACGCGCAGGCGGCGATGATGCCCAGATCGAGCGCAGGGCGCAGATCGAGCTCGTTTCGCTTGAGCACGCCGAAGATCGCCAGCGGCCCCGTCCCCTCCCCGCCCGTGTCCCCCCAGGCCACCCCCAGCGCGAGGACTGCGAGCGCCAGCGCGAGCCCGATCCCACCGGTCGTGACCGGGTCGATTGCGCGCGGCCAGCGCGAGGCCGCGGCCGCGAGCACGCGCCTCAGCGGGGGCAGCGCGGACAGCCCGGCGGCGACGAAGGCCACGAGCCACGCCACCGACGTGAGTGCGAGGACCGCCCCGGCCTTCGTCGGCGATCCTTCCGACAGGACGTGACGCGCGACCTGCGCCGTCATGACGAGCCACGCGGTGGTCACGCCGAAGCCGAGGAGCGCCATCGCCGCGGTGCGCGACCGCGCGAGGACCGGCTCCGCTCGTAGCGTCGCGGCCAGCTCGACCGGGCCGAGCGCGGCGGCGGGCGAGAGGAAGAGCCCCATCAGCGCGACCGACGCTCCGATCACCACCGCGAGCGGCGCCAGCACGCCGAGGTCCGCGAGCACGAGCGTCCCGTACGCCGGCGCGTGCGCGTCCGACGCCGTGGGCCTCGCCTCCACGAGCGCGACGGCGACCGCGCCGATAGCCGCGCCCGTCAGCGCAAAGAGAACGCGTCCTTTTGCCCGTGCCACTGCCTCGACGTGTTTATCATTTCCTGGTGGGAGGGGCGGGCGGTCGCGCGCGGGCCATGGGATGCGCGGCGTCGTACACACGCATCAGGTGCTCCATCGAGACGTGCGTGTACCGCTGGGTGGTCGACAGCGACGCGTGTCCGAGCATCTCCTGGATGGCACGGAGATCGGCGCCGCCGTCGAGCATGTGCGTCGCGCAGGTGTGGCGGAGCGCGTGGGGGTGCAGGTCCGCGCGGCCGGCTCCGAGGGCGCCGTAGCTCTGCACGAGCGCGTGGACGGCGCGCACGTACATGCGCTTGCCGGTCACCGACAGGAAGAGCGCGTGCGGGTCCTGGGTGCCGCGCTTCGGGTGAACCATGCGGCTCCGGACCTCGAGCCAGCACCGGAGAGCGGCGATGCATTTGCTTCCGACCGGGACCATGCGCTCCTTGTTCCCCTTGCCGAGGACGCGCGCGGTTCCCGCCGAGAGGTCGACCGCGTGGAGATCCAGCCCGCATACCTCGCTCACGCGCAGGCCCGATCCGTAGAGCACCTCCAGGATGGCGCGGTCGCGAACGCCGCGCGACGAATCGTCGCCCGGGGCCTCGACCACCTCCTTCGCCGCGTCCACCGAGAGGAGCGTCGGCAGCCCGCGGCGCACCTTGGGCGTCGCCAGCTCGTCGGCGGGGCAGGCCGCGATGACCCCGCGGCGTCTCATCCAGCGCATCCACGTTCGCACGGCGGCGAGCTTGCGGGCGATCGAGCTCGGGGCGTGCTTGCGCGCCAGCACCCCCAGCCACCCGCGCAGCAGGTACACGTCGATCGCGCGCACATCCGTGACGGCGTCCGAGCCGCGCTCGCGCGTGAACGCCTCGAGACCGGAGAGATCGTGCTGGTAGGCCGTCACCGTGTTCGGAGAGGCCCGCCGCTCCGCCTCGAGGTGGAGCAGGAATGCCGCGATCGCCTCGTCGAGCGTCACCGCCCAGCGCTACCACGCAGGGCCAGCAGGCGGCCAGTTCCCGGGCCTCCACGGGACCGCCATGCGCGGTGCGCTACCCTTCTTCCCAGGTGGTTGCCCGTTGCCCCCGTTCCTGAGTCGCTCCTGGCGGCGGATCCGCGACCTCTGGACGCGTGCGAAGCGCGAGCACTCCACGCCCAGCGAGGTCGGCTGGTCGGTGGCCGTCGGCGTCTTCTGCGGATGCTCGCCGTTCGTCGGCCTGCACATGTGGATGGCGCTCGGCCTGGCCACGGCGCTGCGCCTCAACCGCCTCTGGGCGTTCCTCGGGTCGCGCATCTCGAGTAGCGTCATCCTTGCCTGGCTCGCCTTCTCGGAGATCCAGCTCGCCCACCGCCTGCGCACCGGGCAGTGGATGCCGATGAAGCCCGCGGACGTGCTCGTCCAGGGCTGGCAGCTCTTCGGCGACTGGCTTGTCGGCGCCGTGCTGGTCGGCACCGTGCTGGCGACGTTGCTCGGAGGCCTGGCCTACGGGCTGGCGCGCCGCGGACGATCCGAGGTCCCGCCCGTCACGCCGCGCACGCTCGAAGAACCTCTTCCACCGTCTTCGGGATCCCGTCGGTCAGCACCTCGGGAGCCGACGTCGTGACCAGCACGTCGTCCTCGATGCGGACGCCGATGCCGCGCCACTCCGAGGGCACGGTGGGATCGTCAGGCGAGATGTAGATCCCCGGCTCGACCGTCAGGATCATCCCGGGCTCGAGGCGGCGCGGCTTGCCCGCCTCGAAGTATGACCCGACGTCGTGCACGTCCATGCCCAGCCAGTGACTGGTCCGGTGCATGAAGAAGCGCTTGTAAGCCTCGGAATCAATGAGCGTCTGGACCTCGCCCGACAGCAAGCCGAGGCGCACCAGGCCGCGCGTGATGATGTCGACGCTGAGCTTGTGGATCTCGTCGAGCGTCGCGCCAGGCCGGGTGGCGGCGATCCCCTCGACCTGCGCGTGGAGGACCAGCTCGTAGATGGCCTGCTGCTCACGGGAAAACGCGCGTCCCACGGGGAACGTCCGGGTCACGTCGCTCGCGTAGTAGCCGTACTCGCATCCGGCATCGATGAGCAGAAGCTCCCCCGGGTCGATCCGGCGGTCGTTCTTCCGGTAGTGCAGCACGCAGGCGTTCGGCCCTGAGCCGACGATGCTCCCGTACGCGGGACGCTCCGAGCCGTGTCGGCGGAACGTGTCGAGGAGTAGCGCTTCGACCTCGTACTCGTGCATGACCGGGCGCGTCCGGTTCATGGCGAGCTCGTGCGCCTCGCGCGTGATCCGCGCCGCCGTCCGCATCGTCTCGATCTCGACCGGCGACTTGCGGAGCCGCATCTCGTGGAGGACCGCTCCCGGATCGACGACCTCGGTCGGCGCCGTGACCCCCAGACGCTGGCGTGCGCGTACTTTGTCGATGGCGCCGAGGACGCGGTCGTCGAAGCGGCGGCTCGCCCCGAGGCGGTAGTACACGCGCCGGCGGTTCTGGAGCAGGTTCGGGAGCTTCTCGTCGAGCTCCGAGACGACGAACGAGGCGTCCGCACCGAGAGCCTTCGCTCCGTCGACCCCCGCGCGCGGTCCGTCCCATACCTCGCGCTCGCGGTCGCGGGGGCGAACGAACATCGTGACCTTCCGCTCCTCGGCGTCGAGGACCAGGACGCTCTCGGGCTCGTCGAACCCCGTCAGGTAGAAGAAGTCCGAGTCCTGCCGGTACTCGTGGTCGACGTCGTTGTTGCGGACGAAGACGGGCGCGGAAGGAAGGA
>Ga0182030_10016959_pt1 | contig 14110 bp, 12 predicted proteins | sample 812S3MmetaG_FD_121299 | JGI IMG/M metagenome (GOLD analysis project Ga0182030, IMG submission 121299) | Permafrost microbial communities from Stordalen Mire, Sweden - 812S3M metaG (Illumina Assembly) | ecosystem: Environmental > Terrestrial > Soil > Wetlands > Permafrost | place: Sweden...
CGACCCTCTTCGCGAGCGGCATCCGCCGTCCCGGAGCGCCGAGAAGAGTCTCGGCGCCGCAGACACGAGTGTCTGCGCCACGTCTTGGCTCAGGTCAATTTCCCCAACTATCCGAAATCCCCGGCCGACATCAGGAGTTCTGAGAGTGTGAACGCCACGGTGAACCATTAATCCAGATCGATATCCCGCTGCGGAGCCCTCTTGTCGGGATCCTCCTTGGCGCGCTTGAACAATTCATCGAACTTCTTCTCCAGCACTTTGCCGTGGGACTTCTCGGCTGCCGCACTCTTCTGAAAAAGCTCTTCCCGCCGGGCGCCCGCCCCCTTCAGCTTTTCAACCTCCGCGGCCAGATCTTCAATCGGCAGTGGCTTCACCGGAACCGTATGCGCGATCACCGCGCACGTCTCGGGATCTATCTTTAGCACTGCCTGACAGCACGGGCACTCTACCTCGAACATTCCTTTTGCCATGAATCTATCGTAAACGACATTGCCGCGGCCTGCTTTTTAGGGCAGGCCCGCGAAGAGACGATTGGGAGGGCGTGTGGGGGTCGACTAGAAGACTATATGCGAGGTGACTCGTTTGGCAGGATGGCAAATCGAGGAACAATCGTCTCTCCGGGAAGCCTGTAATGTCTTAGTCACGCCGTTTGTTGAGCAATTCCCGCGCCAAACCGGAAAGGCCGAAAAACCAAGCGTCCAGGCTGCCAATCGGAAGTTTGTGTACGAAAAATTGTCACGGAGTGTCAACTCTGTGTACCAAGTCGGAACGGCACTGTACCTTTTGTGTGCATCCGGCGCCCGGAACCAGCCGCCCCCGATCGCTGAACGACGTTCCCCGTACCGGCAATGGTATAGTAGGCCTTTGTGACGCCACAAGCCGAGTCCATCCTGGAGTTGTTCCGTTCCACCGGCGCCTATCTCCAAGGCCATTTCCGCCTCACCAGCGGCCTCCACAGCTCGGAATATCTGCAATCCGCGCTGGTTCTGCAACACCCCGCGGCGGCGGAAAAGCTCGGCCGTCTGATGGCCGAGGCCATCCTGAAACTCACATCCGCACGGATCGGGCTGGTGGTGTCGCCCGCCCTGGGCGGCCTGATCGTCGGGCACGAAGTGGCGCGCGCGCTGGGCACCCGTTTTCTCTTTCTGGAACGGCCGCCCGGCAGTACCGAAATGCAACTGCGCCGGGGATTCTCCGTGGCGCCCGGCGAAATCACCGTGGTGATTGAAGACGTGATCACCACCGGCGGCACCACCCACGACGTCATCGACATACTGCGCGAAGCCGGCGCCAACGTGGTAGCCGCCGGTTCCATCATCGACCGCAGCGGCGGGCAAGCCGACGTGGGTGTCCCGCGCGTGGCGCTGGTCACCATGCATGTCGCCGCTCACTACCCCGAGGCGTGCCCCCTGTGTCAAAAGGGTATCCCCGTCGTGAAACCGGGCTCGCGCCCCGTGTGATGCGCCGCATTCGAATCCATCTGGCATACGACGGCGGCGCCTTTCACGGATGGCAGGTCCAGCCCAATCTGCCGACCATCCAAGGCATCCTGGAGGAGATTCTCTCCGGGATGGAGAGCGCACCCGTGGCCGTGGCGGGCTCCGGACGCACCGATGCCGGCGTCCATGCTCTGGACCAGGTGGCGGCCTTCAGTCTCGCCAACCCCATCCCGCTTCCCAATCTGCGCCGCGCCATGAACCGCCTGCTGCCGCACGCCATCCGCGTGCTGGCCGCCGACGAAGTTGACGCCGATTTCCACCCGCGCTTCGATGCCCGGGCGAAGACCTACGAATATCGCATCCTGCGGGAGGAAGTCTGCAGTCCATTCGAGTGGCCCTATGTACTGCACCATCCTTACCCGCTCGATGAGGACCGCATGGTCCAACTGGCGCGCGCCTTCGAGGGAGAGCACGATTTCACCGTCTTTGCCGCCACCGACGACCGCGATGCCGAGGGGCGCTCCAAGGTCCGCCGGGTCTACTCGTCGATTCTCGAGCGCAGCTCCGGCCGTCTGACCTACCGCATCCGCGGCAGCGGCTTCCTCAAGCACATGGTGCGCAACGTGGTGGGTACGCTCCTCGAAGCCGGCAAGGGCAACATCGCCGATTGCCGCCTGCTGCCCCGCGAATGCGGCCCCACCGTGCCCGCCAGGGGCCTGTTTCTGGTAAGCGTAGAGTATGACTGAGCGGCTGTTGGCAGCCCTGCGCGCCCACGCCAACCCGGACAACGTGGCGGGCATGGCGCGTTACGGCATCAGTACCGCCGGGACGCTGGGAGTCCCGGTGCACGTATTGCGCCGCATGGCCAAGGAGGCCGGGCGGGACCATGCACTGGCGGAGTCGCTCTGGAATTCGGGCATCCATGAAGCGCGCATTCTGGCGACGCTGGTCGACGATCCGGCGCGTGTGACCGCCCGCCAGATGGATCGCTGGGTGCGCGATCTGGATTCCTGGGACGTGTGCGACCAGGCCTGCCAGAATCTGTTCCGCTACACGCCCCTGGCATTTGCGAAAGCCGCGCAGTGGGCCCGCGCCAAGCCGGAATTCGTCCGGCGCGCCGGCTTTTCGCTGATGGCGGGCCTGGCGGTGAAAGCCAGGGATGCCGCCGACGAACAATTCGCCGCCTTCCTGCCGCTGATTGCCGAGGCGGCCAGCGACGATCGCAACATGGTCAGGAAGGCGGTGAACTGGGCATTGCGGCAGATCGGCAAGCGCAATCCGCGATTGCACCAGGTGGCGATGGCCGCGGCCGGGGAGATTCAAAGGCAGGATTCGCGCTCCGCCGGCTGGATCGCGGCGGATGCGTTGCGGGAACTTTCCCGGCGAAGCGCCGCAGGCTAGTTTCTGTCGCGAAACGCAAGAAACCGCTCCCTGGCGGTCGCGGCTCGGTAACGCAGCGATGATTCCACGGGACTTGTTACTGAGCCGGGCCCGGAGGGCACCCCGCCAGGGAGCGGTTTTGCCGTTACGAGCCGGAGTTTCGCGACAGAAACCACAGACCTCCTGATCTCGCCCCGCAATTTCTGCCTGGCGGGGAAAATGGGCTGAGCCATTCCCTTCGATGGCGAGAGCTTCGCAGGTGGGGCAGGCGGTGCTCGCCTGCCCGCCGGCACTGAATTAGGCCCGCTGTTCGAATAGGATCGAGCGAAGGCGAGCACCGCCTGCCCCACCTGCGGGCTCACTGCAAATTCCACGACTTCAGGAGTTCTGAACCAGCTAATTCCTGGTGGCGCAGGCGGCGCCGCCTGCGCCACCGCGTTCTACAATCAGTTGCTCACCTGCTCGTTGACCTCCGAAAGGAGATCGTTCGCCAGGCCCTGCGCCGTATTGTAATAATCCAGCGCGTTGGTGGCTTCTTTGAAACCGACACCGGCGTCGGCGCCCGCCAGCGCCAGGTTCACGATCGCGGGGAAGATCTTGTTGAAGATCTCGGCGTACTTCGGAACCGTCTCGGCCAGCATGTCCAGCGCCTCTTTGAGCATGGGCATCATCTTCTCCGCCTGCGATACCCGGCCGCCCAATGTCGACGCCTTCTCCAGACCGTCATTGACCACCTTTCGCAGCTTCCGGATCTTGTCGAGGATCTTGCCGGCATCCTTCGATTTCGCATTCGCCATCACTTTCTCGAGTTGCGTAATCTTGTCGAGCAGGGCGAGAGCTTCCTTGGATGTGGCGCGATTATTCACCACCAGGTGCGCCACTTTGTTGTCCCACAGCTTGTAATCCTCCTGGCACTTCGGCACAGTCGCGATAAAGGGCGGATGGGTCCCCAGGATCCCTTTGAGAATCCCCGCGCCAATCTCCTGGAGGCCGACGGTCTTCTTGGCCTTCTCCATACCGTCAAGGTAAGCCAGCTTCAGCTTGCCGATGTCCGCTACCAGGCCGTTCTGTACGGTCTCCGCCTCTTTCCAGAGGTTGGAGCCGGTCTTGAGCAGGGCCGCGGTACTGCGCACTCCGCCCACAATACCCAGCGCCAGCGTGGCGCCTCCGGTGGGGACGGCCGCGGCGATGGAGAGACCGCTGGCGATCACTCCCAGCGTGCCCAGGACAACCGACTGCGCCGACTGAATCTTGTATTCCTTGTACTGCTTCTTCTGGGCGACAAACTTGTTCCAACGGGCCGCGGGGATTTTGGACACGTTGATCCCCAGATTGGTCACCAGGGTCTTGACTTCCTTTCCCAGTTCCGCGGAGGCCTCTTCCGGTTTCTTGCCTTTCTTTAGAGCCGGTTCCTGCAACTTGGCCTTGGCGATAAGCTCGTCGACTACCTTCTCGCAGAGTTCGTTGGCGTCGTCCACCATGAATGCGGGGGTGGCATGGTCGCCTTCCTTCTCCAGCACATCCAGGATGTCGTCGTTGAGCTTGAGTTGGACGATACAGCCCTTGAAGTCCAGCCATTTGACGGGGTATTTCTTCTTCACTTCCTCGGCGACGTCGCGCTTCCAGATCACCACCGAGCCACCGATCTTCTGCGGGACGGGTTTGTTCTCGGACTCCTTCAGCTTGGCTTCGCTGATCTTCTTCTTGATTTCGTTTTCTTTAGTGCTGATCAGGTTCGGGTACTTCTTCATTGCCTCGACGGTGTCGGCGTCCTTGCACTTGCCGACGATGGTTTTCGCCATTTCGCGGATATCGCCCAGACTTTTCAGCATTTTTTCATAGGCGAACTGGTCTTCCGCGACCTCGTAGTCCTTGAGCTTCTTGTCCAAACCGGGATCGGTAAACAGAAGCGGGCGGGCCTTTTTCCACCACGCTTCGTTGAACTGCGGAATCTCACCTTTTTTCATCCTTACCCTCCTTGTGTGCGTTTGGGCGGCGGCGCGCCGTCGGCCATCCGTCCAGCCTCCCATATTGGGATTTGCCCAATATACACCAAACTCCGTCGATGCCCCAATTCTTGTGGATTTTTTCCTGCCGGGGAAAATGCGCTGCGCCATTCCTTTCGATGGCGAGAGCTTCCCAGGGTGGGGCAGGCGGTGCTCGCCTTCGCTCGATCCTACTCGAACAGCGGGCCCAAATTCAGAACTCCTGATGTCGTGGAATTTGGGATGAGCCCGTTTTCGTGGCGCAGGCACTCCTGCCTGCTGGGTCGAGACTCATCTCGACCCTCTTCGCGAGCGGCATCTACCGTCCCGGAGCGCCGAGAAGAGTCTCGGCGCCGCAGACACGAGTGTCTGCGCCACGTCATGGCTCAGGCCAATTTCCCCAACTATCCGAAATCCCCGGCCGGCATCAGCAGGTCTGAAATTCAGTGCGGGCGGGCAGGCGGCACCGCCTGCCCCACCTGCGAAGCTCTCGCCATCGAAAGGAATGGCTCAGCCCATTTTCCCCGCCAGGCAGAAACTGCGGGGCGACATCAGGAGTTCTGAACTTGGACAGCGCCGCTGGAATCCGCGAAAACCGGCGATGCTATCCCCGGCCCGTCTGACGAATTCGGAACCCGCTACACCCCGGCAGCCAGGAGCCAAAAGCTATTCGCCAAAAGCTGTTATCCTTGCGACAGCGCCCCCCCATGGACCTCTCGCTCGGATTTCCGGAATTCTCCCAGGAACTGGCGATAGCCACGAAACCCTCGCTCGAAGCCGTGGTCTCGCGCTTCCGAGCGATCCATAAAGAGCCCGATTCTCCGGTTCGCGCCATTCACCACCAGCCTGCCACTGAAGGATCGTTTGCCGACATCCCGGCGGGCGTGGACCCGCGGCTGCGGATGGCTTTGGAAAAGCGCGGCATCGCCCGCCTCTACACCCATCAGGCGGACGCCTTCGAGCAGACGGCGGCTGGCCGCAACACCGTCGTGGTCACGCCTACCGCCAGCGGGAAGACGCTGTGCTACAACCTCCCGGTACTGAATCTGCTGCTGGGCGACGACGGCGCGCGCGCCATGTACGTGTTCCCCACCAAGGCGCTGGCCGAGGACCAGTTGCACGAATTTCAGGCGGCCGTGGAAGCCATGGGGTCGGACATTCGGGCCTTCACCTACGATGGCGACACCCCGCAAGACGCCCGCAAGGCCATCCGCCAGAAGGCCAACGTGGTGCTGACCAATCCGGATATGCTGCACAGCGGCATCCTGCCGCACCACACCAAATGGGCCCGCTACTTCGAGAACCTGCGGTACATCGTCATCGACGAACTGCACTACTACCGGGGCGTATACGGCAGCCACTTCGCCAACCTGCTGCGGCGCCTGCGGAGGATTTGCGAGTTTTACAATTCCAAGCCGCAATTCATCTGCTGCTCGGCCACCATAGCCAACCCGCGGGAGCTGGCCGAAGCGCTCACCGGCGAAAAATTCGAGGTGGTGGAGCGCAATGGCGCGCCGCGCGGGGAGAAGTTCTTCATCTTCTACAATCCGCCGGTGGTCAACCGGCAGTTGGGCATCCGGCGGAGCTACATCGGCGAGTCGCGGCGCATCGCCCTGGAGTTCATCGAGCGCAACCTGCAGACCCTGGTCTTCGCCAACAGCCGCCTCGCCACCGAAGTCCTGATCACGTACCTGAAAGATGCCTGCGATCGCGGCCCGAGCCCCAAAGAGACCGTGCGCGGCTATCGTGGCGGCTACCTGCCCCGTGAGCGCCGCGAGATCGAGCGGCGGCTGCGCGATGGCGAAATCCGCGCCGTGGTGGCCACCAATGCGCTCGAATTGGGGATCGATATCGGCTCGCTCGATGCCGTGGTGATGGCCGGATATCCGGGGACCATCGCGTCGAGCTGGCAGCGCGCGGGCCGCGCCGGGCGGCGCCAGGGGACCTCGGCGGCGGTGCTGGTGGCTTCCAGCGCGCCCCTCGATCAATATATTGTCGAGCATCCCGATTTCTTTTTCGGGCAATCTCCCGAGCACGCGTATATCAATCCCGAAAACCTGGAAATTCTCATGGCGCATCTCAAATGCGCGGCTTTTGAATTGCCGCTGCGGGATGGCGAACTCTTCGGTCGGCACGACGTCGGCGAAATCTGCAAGTTTCTGGGAGAGAGCGGATTTCTGCACCACTCCGCGGGCGCCTGGCACTGGACCCAGGACAGCTATCCGGCCGACGCCACCAGTCTGCGGTCGGTGGCCAGCGACAATTTTGTGGTGGTGGATATCACAAACGAAGCCAACGTGATTGCCGAGGTTTCGTTTTCCACCGCCCTGACCACGCTTCACGAGAAGGCCATCTACCTTCACGAAGCCCGCCAGTACCACGTGGAGCGCTTCGAGTACGACGAGCGCAAGGCTTACGTGAAGCGCGTGGATTGCGACTACTATACCGATGCCATCGACTACACCCAAGTGAAAGTACTGGAGGAATTCGAAGGCGAAGCGCTGGCCGGCGCTAAGCGGCTGCACGGCGATGTGCGCGTGAATCGCCAGATTGTGGGCTTCAAAAAGATCAAGTTCTACACCATGGAAAACGTGGGGGCGGGGAAGCTCTCCATGCCCGAGCAGGAGATGCACACCACTTCCTTCTGGCTGCACTTCCCGGCGGCTTTCCTGGCGCAATTCGCGGAGTACACGCCCACCGAGAAACAGAGCGGCATCGGCGGACTGGGCAACGCCCTGCGGACGGTGGCCGCGCTGCTGCTGATGTGCGATCCGCGCGATCTGGGCGTGGCGCTGAGCGAAGAGACCGGGGGCGGGCAGACCACCTTCGAGCCCAATCTCTATCTCTACGACATGTATCCCGGCGGGGTGGGCCAAAGCGCGCCGCTGTATCGCCTGGCGCCGCGGCTCTTGCGGCAGACCTCGGAGTTGATCGCGGCATGCGGTTGCGAGGCCGGCTGCCCCTCGTGCGTGGGTCCGACGGGTGAAGTGGGGGAGCGCGGGAAAGAGGTGGCGGGGAAAATATTGCGGGCGCTCCTGCTAGAATGAAAAAAGAGGTATACGCCGTGAGGAAGGAATTGGCCGCGGATCCCAAAGAGTCATCGCTGAAGCCGGAAGCTGGCCAAGCGCACGGAAACGGGAAGCCGGCCGCTGTCCGCTATGCCACCGGCGAGCAATTCAAGAACGCCCACAGGAAGACACGCGCATTGCATGCCGGCCTGTTTCGCCGTTTGGCTGAATAGCCTCATTTCAAATCGGCGGTTTCCCTTTGGAATACGAGCCGGTCTTTCTCACCCGGGACCAAGTCGACACGATTCATCGAGATCAGATTGAAGCGTGGGGCGGTTTGCATGGTATTCGCAGCGAAGACGCGCTGGAATCGGCCATAGCTCAACCGATGAACGTATACTTTTACGGCGACGGCGACCTCTACGAAATTGCCGCCGCCTATGCGTTCCATATCGCCGAGAGCCAAGCCAACTTCGACGGCAACAAACGGACGGCGGTCGAAGCCGCGCTCGATTTCCTGGAGATCAATGGCATCGATACCAGCCCCCTGCCTGAGCTGTCAACCTACGAAGCAATGATAACAGGCGGAGCCCAGCTACGCTATCTCGTCTTTAACTGCTCCGGCAACACCGCATAGCCCTCCGGCGGGGGGAACAACGAGAGCAGCAGTTCCAGGCGGCGCCGCAGGTACCGGCTGGGCATCTGGCGCGGACCGGTCTCCACGTCGATATCGCAGCAGGTGCCGTGCAAATACAGCGTGAGCGTGTCCTCGAAAGCCTGCCGGGCGTACTCGCGGAAGAGCTTGGTCTCTTTACGTACGTTGGTCTGGCGGCGCTGCAGCGCCTGTTTCAGATGCCAGCTCCGCTCGTCCACTTCGCCGTGGACATCGGCGCTCAACTCCTCGCGGATGGTGCGGAAAAAGCGCTCCTGCACCTCCTGCGGCCAGCGCTCCGCCACCAACGCCGAAAGCGCGCTGTAAAGCTGGTAGTGGTAGTCGGCCACTTCTATGTCTTTGATGCCCAGCACCAGCACCACCATGTCGCCCAAGTCCCGGCGCACGTAAGCCAGATAGCGGGCCTCGGGGGGGCGTTCGAAAGTGACCGAGTCGCCGCCCTTGCCGTTGCCTTTTTCCAGATAGGGCGCCAGAATCAGGCCGGTCTGCGGCAGGGCCGCCACGATCGCCGGCGAAATGGCCGTGATCGGGTCGTTGAGGTACTGCCGCAAGTCCTCTTCCGCTACCGGCACGGTGGAAAAATAGGAGAACTTACTGGTGAGAGGAATCATCTCGCCGCGAAAACGCGCAGCGAGTTCTTCCACCGTCAACCTGGCGCGATCTGTGTCTGTGGACATCCCCGTGGTTCGATTGTATCAGGCGTCACGCTAAACTCTTATTAGATGCCGCGAAAAATCCTGGTGTCGGCGGGGGAAGCGTCGGGCGATCTATACGCCGCCCTGGTGGTGGACGAACTGCGCCGTTCCCGGCCCGAGACCGAGTTTTTCGGCTGCACCGGTCCGCGCCTCCGGGCCGCCGGCGTCCGTACCGTGGTCGACGCGGCCAGCCTGGCGGTGGTGGGGTTGCTGGAGGTAGTGGAGCATATCCCCCGGATCTACGGGGAGTATCGGAAGTTGCTCCGGGCGGCTGAAAATGAGCGGCCCGACCTGGCGATTCTCACGGATTCGCCGGATTTTCACCTGCGGGTGGCCCGGCAACTGCACCGCCAAGGCATACCGGTGGTTTACCTGGTGGCGCCCCAGGCTTGGGCATGGCGTAAAGGCCGCTTGCGCCAGATGCGCCGAACCCTGCGGCACTTGTTGTGCATCTTTCCTTTTGAAGAAGCATTCTTCCGGGGGGAAGGTGTTCCGGCCACCTATATCGGCCATCCACTGGCCGGGCTGGTGGCGCCGGCGCTCACGCGCGACGAATTTTTTAAGAAACATAGATTGGCCGGCAGCCGTCCATTGGTGGTGATGCTCCCCGGCAGCCGGCGGGGCGAGGCCGCGCGTCATCTGCCTGCGCTGGCCGACGCCGCGGACCGGCTGTATCGCGAGCATGCAGTGAATTTAGTCCTACCGGCCTCGGTGACGACCGGGGCCGGCTTTTTTCGGGAACGTCTGGGGGAGTCGCCCATTCGGGTGATTGAAGGCGAAAGTTGGGATGCCATGACCCACGCCGATCTGGCGCTGGCCGCCAGCGGGACAGTCACCGTGGAAGCCGCGCTGCTGGGAACGCCCATGGTGACGTTTTATAAAGTGGCGCCGCTGAGCTGGATTGCGGGGAAGTTTCTGGTGAACGTGCCATTTTATTCGATGGTGAACCTCATCGCCGGGCGGGCGGTAGTGCCGGAACTCATGCAGGGGCGGATGAGTGGAGAGTCGCTGGCGCGGGAAGCCCATCGCCTGCTGAGCGATTCCGCGGCGCGCCGGGAAATGAAGGCCGGATTGGCGGCCGTGAAAGAGAAATTGGCCCAATCGGGACTGTCCGCGCCACGCCGCGCGGCGGGTCTGATCGAAGATATTCTGGCCTGATCGAAGATATTTTGGAAGGACAAATTGCACATGCATCGTGATTTCCGCACTCTCGCGGCCTCGCCGGTACTGGCGGGCCTGCTGCTGTTCGCGCCGGCCGCGCCCGCCCAGGAGCGCCGCACTAATCGCATCGACGTGGAACAATACACCATCGACGCGGAAGTCACGCCTGCCAATTCCACCCTGGCAGTCAAAGCCGCCATCCGATTTTCGCCCGTGGACGACAACATTAATTCGGCCATTTTCGAGCTGAACAATGCGCTCAACGTGGCGCGCGTGGTGGACGACCAGGGGAAGGCTATCCCTACTTCGCGCAATCCGCAGGATTCCACCATCCGGCTCACCTTCGACCGTCCTCTGCCCAAAGGCACGCCGGTCACCATCACCTTCGAGTACGACGGCCGGCTGACGGGCAACGAGGAATCGCCCGTGTATGGCATTAAGTTTGCCGCCATCCACCCCGATTTCGCCTACCTGATGTATCCCGCGCGCTGGTTCCCGGTGAGCGGCTATACCACCGACCGTTTTGCCGCTGAAATGCACATCGACGTGCCGGCGGGCTACACCGCTTTGGGCACCGGCATGGACACTCACCAGACGGCCGGCGGCAAGAATATTTTCAATTTCAAATTCTCGCACGCGTCTTTTCCGGGCAGCATCGCGGTGGTGAAGGACCAGCCGGCAAAGGTGCAGGCCGAAGGCGTCACCACGTCGCTCTACCTCCGCGGGCCGGAGGCCGCCATGGCGCAGCAGTGCGGCGAGAAAGTCGGCCAGATGATGTCTCACTTCACGGGCCTTTTCGGCATTCCGCCGTACGCCAACCTTACGGTGGTGGAGACCGAAGCCGGCGCGCCCAACGGCTATGCCGCCCCCGGCCTGCTGTTTCTTTCCCCCCACGCCATCGGTCCTGAGCTCAATCTGAAGGTGTTAGCCAACCAGGTGTCGCGCCAATGGTGGGATGGCCTGGTCTCGCCCACCACGCGAAACCATTTGTGGATCACCAACGGATTGGCAGCCTATTCGGAACTCTTGTGGACCGAGCATGACAGCGGCCCCGGCGCCATGAACTCGGCGCTCAAGGACGTGATGGTGGATTCGCTCACCGTGGATACCATTCCCATCATCCAATCCTCGCGGCTGGAGGATTACTCGCCGGAACTGTGGGCCCTCACCGGCGCCAAGGGCGCCACCGTGCTGAGCATGTTGCGCAACCTGCTGGGCGACGAGAAATTCTTTGAGACGCTCAAGACTTTTGCCCAGGACAATGGCTGGAAGCCCGCAAATACCGACGATTTCCAGAAAGTAGCGGAAACCGTTTCCAAGAAAGAACTGGGATATTTCTTTACCGAATGGATCGAATCGAGCGGCGCTCCGCAATTCAATCTGGAATATACGGTCTTCCGCGAACAGCAAAAGGGATTCCGCGTGATGGGCAAAATCACGCAAAATCTGGATACTTTCCGCATGCCGGTGGAATTGCGCATCGAGACCGAAGGAAACCCGGAGCAGGCGAAGGTGACCGTGGAGGGCACCTCGTCGGAATTCACCGTCGATACCTTCGGCAAGCCGAAAAGCGTGATGATCGACCCCGGTAGCATGGTGCTGCACTACGAGCCCAATATCCGCGTGGCGGTGGCCATCCGGAAGGGCGAGCAGTTTGCGGAGCTGAGTGAATTCGGAGACGCCCTCAAGGAATATGCCAGAGCCCTGGAGACCAACCGGACCAGCTCCCTGGCGCATTACCGGATGGCCGAAGTCTATTTTCTGCAACAGACCTGGCAATCGGCCATCAACGAATTCCGCGAGGCCCTCAACGGCGATCTGGAGCCCAAATGGACCGAAGTCTGGTCCCACATCAACATGGGAAAGATCTACGACATCAGCGGTTCACGCGACCGCGCGGTGAACGAATACAATCTGGCCATTCGCACCAAAGACGATACCCAGGGCGCCCAGGCGGAAGCCGCCAAACTACTCAAGACGGCGTACGAAAAACCGAAACGGACCGAACAATAGGGACGGTCCTTGGATTAATCGCTTCTGCATAATTCCAGTTTCGGATCCGTACAAACTCCCCGCCGGTACTTGTCTAACGACAAACCTATTGACTTCGGCACCCCAAGAGGCTAGGCTAGATTGACGTGCAAAAGAGCTTGTTTTGCTTGAACTGTTTGCAAACGGGTTGCGCGATTGGGCGGGCCCTGTGGCATGACGGACGGGGAGAATTGTGAACGCTGTGGATTAGCCCTTGCGATCAGGCCACTTCGGAATCTTCACGGCAGTTATATGACCAAATTTCGCGTCCTTGTGCTACTCGTCGGTGCACTAGCAACCTGCGTCGCACCGTTGCATGCAACCCTGATATTCCAGTTCGACGAGATTGGCGATTTGGCATACAGCCTTAGCGGAGCTCCCTACGTTCCGATGGCGGATGGCGTCGTGGAGCCTGACCCCACAGGCAACATTACCGGTGGCGTGCTCGTCTACAACCTGACTCCCGAGTTAACAAGTTACGACTTGTTTAACGGAGACGCTCCGATTAGCGGCTTTGGCGGCTTGGCGGGCGATCTGCGCTTCACCGATCCGGCTGGAGACTTGACGGGAAGCGAAGCTTGCGGCACCACGCAATGCCTGATGGTTTTCTATGTCTTCGATAGCAACGGCCTCGCGGCCGATATCGGCCCCGTCTCAACTTCGTTCCTGACGACCCAAGTGCCCGGAGCAGCGCTCAGCGCCGGGCAATTTTCGTACCCGGTCGGTGCTCTCGCCTACGATGGAACCATTAATTCAGTTCCAGAGCCGGCTCCCGCAGCAATGCTGCTGTTCAGTCTGGCCGCTTTCGCTTTTCTCCACAAACGGTCAAAGGCGACAATACGGTCAAAGGTGACAATAAAAAGGTGACAATAAGGTGAAACGATTGGCGAAGGCTACCGCTCTGTTGGCCCTTCTCCCGGCTGCGGCTTTCGCGGCGGGTTTCACTCCGGTGGCCGTAAGTGGCTACAATTTTAGCGGTATCGTGCCGAGCACGGCAGTTCCGCCGTACAGCGGTGCCCAAAGCCTGGACCCTCCCTCGAACGACGCACTCTTCCAATTCGGCTTGCCGGCAGCAACCGCAGGCGGATTACCCCAAGCAGGGGTGATCACTTACACAAACGGTTCCAACACTTACACATTCGGGCTTGGAGCGTACGGCTTCTCCGACCTGCTCCGAGTCAATCCTACCGGCACTTTCGTACTAACCAGCCCCGGAACCTTTGCGAGCATCGCAGTCCTGGGTTTTTCGACGCAGAATATTGGGCCTGGCGCGATCGAAATGGTCGGCGATGTCACCTTGTATTTCAGCGACGGTTCCTCGTCGGTGTATAGCCGCGCGGTCGATTTGTCGGATTGGTTCGTGTCGATGCCTCTCAATTCCAACGTCGTCACCGCCGCTGCCGGGGGGTTATTTAACCTCAATACCGGCTTTGTGCCGAAGTCCGGGGGGCCTAATTCCTATGTATCGGTCATTACGCTGACGCCGGGCGATGCGGCCAAAACCCTAACGGGGGTTGGGTTCGGCAATTTCCCCTTCGGTGGCAACACGTTCCAGTTCATAATGGCTATCGCCGGAGTAGCTTCGTCAGGTCCGACGCCAACGCCGACTCCAACACCAACTCCAACGCCGACTCCAACGCCGACTCCGACGCCGACTCCAACGCCGACTCCAACGCCAACGCCAACGCCAACGCCAACGCCAACGCCGACTCCAACTCCAACGCCGACTCCAACTCCA
>Ga0182030_10016960_pt1 | contig 14109 bp, 12 predicted proteins | sample 812S3MmetaG_FD_121299 | JGI IMG/M metagenome (GOLD analysis project Ga0182030, IMG submission 121299) | Permafrost microbial communities from Stordalen Mire, Sweden - 812S3M metaG (Illumina Assembly) | ecosystem: Environmental > Terrestrial > Soil > Wetlands > Permafrost | place: Sweden...
ATAACTCGGCCTCACGCCTCATCCGAAGACTATGGAAATCCACCATATCGTAAGCGATGCGCGTGGTCGGACAGTGGCTGCGGATGACCGGCATGAAATGAGCCGCGATGTGGGGGAAGGAAAGGAAGGCCCAGGCAAGATCGCCACCTTGCTTTTCGACGAAGTTCGTAATTTCGTCGGGTCCGTATAGGAACGAAGAAACGCCAGCTTCGCGTAGCACGCCTTCGTAACGGCCACGATCTGCGGCATTCGCTAGCACGCCAGGCTGACCATTAAGATCAAACATGGAACCAAAGGCGATGGACCAGTCGTCCGCGCCCATCATGCTGATGATGGTCTTGAGACGCAGGCAGCCGCTGCTCTGATCGAACAGCGGCAGGTGGGGCGCTACCACCAGAATTTTGCGTCGCGGCGCAGGGGTGTTTGTTTCGACGCCAGCGACGCCGGTAATTGCCGCGCGCAGCAGATTTCGCAGCTGCCGCAGTAATCGTGTCCAGCCGCCTGCGGTGGAGGGTAAAGAACGAAGCATTGTGGTCTTACCGTGAGCTGTTCGCTGTCGCGAGCTATTGCTATCCCGAGCTGTCGCGCGAGACACCTCAAGCTCTTGCCGCAGATAGGCAATTTCCCGACGCAGCAACTCTTCGCGAAGCGCCGTCATATCATGCTCGTTTGAACGGCTGTCGGCTGGCGGGTACGATGCTTCTGGCGGAACGACATTGTGGCTCACATCGCGATCCAAAATTGCAGCTTTCGCGGAAAGCTATATCAAGGCTGGGGTTTGCAATCCAGCCACAAGGTAGCCCTGTTCATTCGGCTGAAATCAAGCCCTTAGATGACATTGGGCCACAGCTCAGTCTACACATCTGGGGTGCAATTCGAAAATTGCTAACTATCATGAAGAAGAAGAATCTTGAGAGAGTTCCTGGAGCGGCGAACCAGCGCATCTGTCACGCGCGTCACTGCTTCTTTGAGTATCCAAGCTTTTCCCTTGTTCTGTGAAGCATGCCCGTGAAACGGCTAAAAAATGCTCGTGAATTATCTCTCAGGGAGCTTCTCGCTGGTATCCCGGTTGAGCTATTCGCGGATGAATGACCAGTCTCGCCGCCTGCATTCAAGTTCCGAAGACTTATTCTGCTTTCAAACTCTGGCGCCGTCCTATGTGCCGTCATACTCGACTTCCATTTCGTCGAGGCAATGCCGACAATCGTCCGATCCAGAGCGCTTTGCATAATGTCACTCATCGGCATTTCTGATCGATAATTTTCAAACACCTCTTCGGCGCGATGCTTCCAGTCGGAATGCAGCATACCCATGGCATAGTCCACGAAGTCGGATGATTCCGGACATAATCCTGTAATCTCCCCTTGCCGCGTCGGTACCGTGACAAATTCTGCTGCCACCCCGCGTTTCGCCATCGTCAAGCGCCCCAAACGGGTTTGCGACGGCAGCGGCCATTGTTCCGACTGTTTGAAGCATAATCCTATTTTGCTTTTCCCGATCAGTTTGCCAACCTCATCGCTTGACGGAAACATCTCCGGCCATTCAACGTTGGCATATTTTCTGATCTTTTTAATGGCCTCATCACGATAAAGCGTCCTTTGTCCGAAAAAGCAGAAATCGTGCTCTGGCTTCTCATCGATGTAATCAGGGATCAGTCTCTCGGAAAAGCCCAGTTCCATATAAGCTGTTGGACAAAATTGCGAATAAAACGGCACAGCGCTCTCAGCCATCGACCAGATGAAGGAGGCTCGGCTTGCAACCTCGTGAAAAGATTCAAATCTTATTTGCCACCACGGTTCCTGCCGCCAGTTGAAGCCAGAGCCATCTGGAATTTCGGTCGCTACAATCCCGTAAACAATTCCCGTCTTCGCAATTTCCTCTGCCATTCCTGGAAGGAAATATTCCCAAAAAATATTGATTGCGCGAGCTTCCACGTCGCTGTCGGAAAAGGTCACCTTATGCCCGAGGTCGAGTAACCCGGCTTTAAACCAATCAGCCTGGTCGACGAGCGACGATCTGCCGGTCTTGTTGTGGTTTGCACTACAAAAATGGAACCAAGCCATTCACTGCTTCCTTGAGTGTCCGAACCTTTTCCGATTTTATGAAGCATGCCTGTGAAACGACCAAAAAAGGTTCGTGATTTATCTCTCGGGGAAATTCTTCAGTCTCGCCGCAATCACTTGCATTCAAGTTCCGAAGACTTATTCTGCCTTCAAACTCTGGCGCCGCCCCATTTGCCATCACACTGGATTTCCATTTCGCTGCGGCGATGCCAACGATCGTACTTCGCCAGCTCTCAGGCGGCATCGCAACGATAATCGCCACAAGCCTCGATTTACTTTGGTAGCCTAAAATAATAAAACATATCAGATCCACCTCATGACGCAACCCGCTATTGGATTGAAAGCGACCATTCCATATCCTCCGCCTGCACCGAACCCAGAGCGTTGACATCATCATTCCGCAAGCGCCTTGGCAGAGGGCGAGTCGCAAACTGAAGATTAGCGAGGAATTTTGAAAGAGTTCCTGAAGAGCCCACTTCGTCGGCCGGCCGCTTGCAGATGCAACCTGGAGCGGCTGGATACCTGTTTTGTCAAAACGGGTGCATTGGCGTCGCTTAGTTGGACCACATCATCGCCGTGCCTCTTGACGTCGGCAGCTCAGCCGCGTCGACAGCGACCTTTCGCCGAAACGACGGCGCCAGATGTTCGCGGCAGTCCAACAGGCCAAGATGGCTGTTATCGTGGTTCTGTTCGAAGAAAACGCCGGTCGAACCGATGGCTTTCGAGATCAGCGCGCCATAGGTCGCAACCTGATGTGCGCTCATTTCGCTCATCGACAGGGTGTTGATGACAAGATCGAAATGCTGCCCAAGCAACAGCTTTTGGGCGAGATAATTTGGCATCAGGCAGATTTCGCCCGGCTTCCCCGGCGTCAAGCCTTCCGACAGCGAAGCAATCCGCGTCGAAGAGCCCTGCGCCAGCGACAAATAGAGGCCCGAAAACAGCAGGGATTCCGGCAGGTCGCAGATCACGTATTGGCTCGGTCGCAGAATAGAGACAAGGGCTCGCGAAAGCGCGCCGTAGCCGCCGCCGATTTCAAGGACGCGGGCGTCTTTGCCGCAGAAGCGATCGACAAGCCCAGCAAGATTGAGCAAATTGATCCTCTCCTGATAATCAACGGCGTCGAGGTTCACCAGGACGTCGTCGATCCACCATCCCGCCTCGCCCAGGATGTTGGGCGTCCGCAAGACGAGATTGCCCGGCAGTCCATAAATATATCGCGCCCAGCGGCTGCTTATGCCCTGGCGTGTCTGATCGCTCCACTTGGTCTCGAAATCATCCGGTATGGGATCGATCGAGCGAAGTCCCAATGCCGTTCCCATTGTGATCAGGCTATTTCCTGTGAAGCATTGCGAGCGCAGGCGCAGAAGCCGAATCTCACTCCAGTCAAGCGAAGCCATCAGCCGATAGGCCTGCAGATAGTCGTTCTCGGACGTCTCCCAATTGGCCGCAGGCATCGCAAAATCAGCATCGATGGCGCCGTCTGATTTGACGATCGCCTCGCGATCGCTAACGGACTGAACAATTTCAGCGCCGAGCGCGAGCGCTCTTGCGATAGCCGCAGGTCGCGGAATATCGTTCTGTGAGACCCAGGCTAGGCGAGGTGTCGCTAAAGAACGACGAGCTGTGCCGTAGAGCAATTCGGACTGCGAGACTTCGGCGATGCGAGGGGTCGCTAAAGAGTATCCAAGCTTTTCCCCTATTCTGTGAAGCATGCCCGTGAAACGGCTAAAAAATGCTCGTGAATTATCTCTCATGGAGATTCTCGCTGGTATCCCGGGCGAACTATTCGCGGATGGAACTTGATGCGATTGATGTTTTTTTCAGTCTCTCCGCAATCACTTGCATTCAAGTTCCGAAGACTTATTCTGCCTTCAAACTCTGGCGCCGCCCCATCCGCCATCACACGCGATTTCCATTTCGTCGAGGCAAATGCCAACAATCGTGCGATCCATTATCGGGGCCCATGCGATCCGATCTCGACAGAATCTTCCCCGATTTTTGCAAGCTCGTCTTCCAGCTCTTTTTGGCTCTCATAGACGTAGCGAAATGCGTCCAAGTCGTGTTGCGTTATGTCGATCGGCCCGAGCGATTGCGGCAACCCGATGAACTTATTTCTGTAATTGATCATATTGTAGCGGCCGACGCTCCCGATCAACACGGGCTCATCTTCCGGCTCGATATAAATTCTAGTGTCCGCTCCGCTTCCATTTCTGTAAGACTTTCGTCCGAGCGATGCCGCAATCTCGGCAGAGGCCGGCGCTTTGGACCTCAATCCGGTGGCGCCGATACCGACGAGAGTTTGATCGAGAACGCACTGCATAATGTCGCGCATCGGCATCTCTGATCGATAATTTTCAAAAACCTCATTAGCGCGATGCTTCCAGTCGGAATTCAGGGTACCGAGCGCATATACGGAGAAATCGGATGTTTCCGGACATAACCCGACCAGCTCTCCTTGTCTCGTGGCAACCTGGACAAATTCGGCTGCGACCCCTCTTTTCGCCATCATCAAACGTCCCAACCGAGTTGGAGATGGGACCGGCCACCGTTGCGACTGCTTAAAGTTTAATCCGATTTTACTTGTCCCGATCAATCTGCCGACCCCTTCACGCGACAGGAAGCTCTCTGGCCATTCCACTTTGGCGTATTTTCGAAGCTTTCCAACGACTTCCTCACGGTAAGGTGTTCTCTGTCCGAAAAAGCAGAAGTCATGCTCTGGTGTCTGATCGATGTAATCTGGGATTAATCTCTCAGAAAATCCCAATTCCATATAGGCTGTCGGGCAGAATTCTGAATAAAACGGCAAGGTGCTTTCGCCCATCGTCCAAATGAATGAGGCGCGGTTGGCTACCACGTGGAATGAGTCAAATCTCGCTTTCCACTCCGGTTCTCGCTGCCAGTTGAACGCATACCCGTCGGGAATCTCAGTCGCTACAATTCCGTAGACGACTCCGGCTTTCGTAATCTCCTTTCCGAGCCTTGGTGTGAAGCATTCCCAGAAAACATTGATGGCGCCCGTTTCCACATGATTGTCCGAAAAGGTCACCTTATGCCCAAGGTCGAGTAATCCGGACTCGAACCAATCGGCCAAGTCGACGAGCGACGATCTGCCGATCCTGTTGTGGTTTGCCGTACAAAAATGGAACCAAGCCATTGTTCTGTCGACCCATTTTTTGGGGAGGGTTGAGCCCTGAACTGGACCCCGAATTTAGGACCATTGGCAGGCGAGATTACACCTTAAATCCAAGCTCCCGCCGTCCCACGAATGGGATCCGGCTCAAAACATTCCCCTTCCACCAGTCAACGCAAAAGAGCTTTCCGTCATATTCCCGAACTACTGAGCCAATTTCCACTGCAGAGTCACCGCACCATAGCGCAGGACTTTGCGAGACCTCGCAGCACGACTTTTTATTCGAGCCCCCGATTTGTCGGGTATATATATTTTTGCCTTCGGCGATTTCCGGGGGTGTTCTCTTTTCAACATTTACTGCGGGCATTTCTTCCTCACCTAGTCCGAAAAATTCATCGAGGGCCGGTGGATATTGCAGAGAATCCGAGACGTCAGTCCGCTACGATCGTCAAGCTTGTTGCTCCACGGCCTGGCCGCGTCGCGCCAGGCCGTGCTTTGCTTGATGCGTCCCTGCCCGGGCCGAGCGCAGGTCGTCATAATAGCCTGGCTCGACATGGTGCCGCCGACGCAGCTTCACCGACATCATTTCATTGATGTGAGCGACCGCTGCCTCATTGAATCGCTTGCCGAGCATGCTGAGATAATCGGGATTCGTGAAGTACCTCGCGAAGGCCTGATCGCGGAAGCTCAGGACCTCGATCGCCGAGAGATGCTCGGACGGCAATGGCAGGCAATCATAACCGTGCTGAGAATAGCCGATCCAGCCCGGGCCGTCGGGATCGTCCGGCAGCGGCCAGCCGCGCTCCTTCGCCAGCCCGTAGAGCGGCGAACCTGGATAGGCCATGGCGGAATAGAAATTCGCCCATTCCGTGTTGAGGCGGAGCGCCATCTGCAGCGTATCTTCCATGCTCTCGTAGGTATCATCGGGCAGGCCGAAAATGTAGTTGCCCGAAACATTGATGCCGTGGTCGCGGACGCGCTGGATCGTGACGTCGATGTCCTCGTTGCCGAACTTGCCCTTCACGACGCCGTCGCGGACAAACTTGCTGCCGGACTCGATGCCGATGCCGAGCCACTGGAAGCCAGCCGCCCGCAACTTCTCGAGGAAGTCGGGCTGGATCGTGTCGATACGCGCGTAGGCCCAGATGTTGAGGTCGTAGTTGCGCTCGATGAGAAGGTCGCAGATTCCGAGCACGTGCCGCTTGTTGAGCACGAACATCTCATCAGGAATTTTGATCGTCCGGGCACCGTACTTCAGCACCACCTCATCGATCTGCTTGACGATTGCCTCGGGACTCCAATAGCGGATGCCAGAACCGCCGAACGGCGCGTTGATGCAGCAGAACGTGCACTTGTACGGGCAGCCGAGGCTGGTCTGGATCGAGACGTAGGGCTGGCGGGCGGCGAGGTTGCCGAGCCCCTGCCAGTTGTGCGAGCGGTAGCGCCGCATATCAAGGAGATCCAGGGCCTGCCGCGGCAGTTCGCTGTCGAGATCCTTAATCTTGCCCGCCCAGCCGTTGGAGCGGATGGTCTCGCCGTCATGGTAGACTAGCCCTTCGACCTCGGCCAGAGACCGCTTGCCCTTGAGATGCTCGATCAGGCCGAGTGCGGTATAGGGACCCTCGCCCTGGCATACGTAGGTATAGGGCTCCTCGCGTAGCGTCCGCTCGGGCAGCGCGGAAGGGTGGGTGCCGATCACGAGGCTGGGACGATCCGTCAGGCTGTTGACCCGCGTGGCGACCTTGCGTCCCGCCGGCATGCATTGGGTCGAAGCCGAAGGCTGCTGGCCGTAGATCACGTAGATGGTCAGCGCTGCATCGGTTTCGGTAATCCGGTCGGCGGTCGCCTCGCAGCTCAGCGATTCGGCCTCGGCATCGAGCATGCCGACCATATAGCCGCGGTTGCGCAGAAACTCGGCGATCAATCCGGACCACACGGGGGGTTCGATCGCCGCGTAGTTGGTGCTCAGGCTCTGGTAAACCTCCGTCCGGCTCGGAGGGGTTACCATCAGAACGTCAAGTTTTACCCGGTTACCCATCAAAGCCCCCGATCGATTCGTCCACCGCCCCCCTCCTCAGTGGGGGCCCCCGCCGTCACTCGATCACCAGATAGGAGGTCCGCGAGTTGTAGCGGTAGCGTCTCACCGAGTACTTATCCAAACCCAAGACCTCCTTCAGCGCGATCGTTTCCCCCGGCATAGCGTCATCATTAACCTCGTCGAAGCCCAGCACCGAGCCACGCGTCAGATGGCCACGGACTGCCTCCAGGCAGGTCTTGGTCGGACTATAGAGATCGAAGTCGAAATATCCAAGGGCGACGATCGTCTCCGGCTGCCGGCTCAGATATTCAGGCACAGTCTTGGTGGCATCCCCTTGAATAATATCGAACTTTTTGATGTGCTCGAGCGGGCTCTCCTGCTCCTGCAGATGCAGGACTTGATTGAGGTACGAATCGTATTTTGGGGTCGTGGCGTATCCACCTTGGGAGACCGTCTCGCCGTCCTGCGCCGTGACCGACGGAAACCCCTGAAATGTGTCGAACCCGATGATCTTCCGCAGCCGATTGAACGGCTCGTAGATGCCGCGAAGGCTTGAAAACAGCGACATGTTCTGACCCCAGCGGCAGCCGAATTCCATCACGACGCCCTGAACGTCAATGATCTGCTGATATAGGAAATCCATGAACAGGACGCGCGACAAGGTCTGGGGCGTGAGGAACAACCCTATGTTGAGCATCAACTCGTGTTCCGGAATCGGACACTCCCGCAGCAGTTTGACCATGGCCTTGCGCCGGTCCTTTTCGGCGGGAGGACCGAAGGTAATGATGTCTGAAGAAGGGGGGTGTTTGGTCATTCTGTACTGCACCTGGATGGATGGATGGAGCCCGGGGATCGCAGGAGGCCTCACGGGGTTTGACAATCCCAAGCTCGGCGGCAGGCTTGCGCGATTCCAGCGGTGTCGAAGCCGAGTTGCTGCTGGAGTTCGGCCTGCTTAGGGTTGCCAAACACGAGGTCGTCTCCCGGCCCGAGACGTACGATGTGAGGCAGCCGACCGCTCTGGACGCACTGCTGCGCCACCGCGGCGTAGAGACCGCCCTGCAGACCATGCTCCTCAACGATCACCAGCGCGTTGACCCTTGCGAGGAGCTGGTCGAGCGCGTCGGTGTCGATCGGATGGATCGTGTGGAAATGGCATAGGATCGGATTGATCCTGTCCGGGACGAGCAGATCCACTGCCGCGAGTGCCTGGATCACGGTCGCGCCGGTAGTCACGATTCCGAGGCGCTCGCCCTCGCGCAGCACGCGCGCCTGTCCGACCTTGATCGGCGCGGGTGCCTCGAAGCGCGGCTCGCCGAACCGGCCGATACGGATGTAGCTCGGTCCCGCGAGCGCGGTCAGTTGCGGCAGGAGCTGTTCGACCTCATTGGGGTCGCCCGGCGCAACGACGGTCATGCCCGCGACGAGCGTCATCAGGCCGAGATCCTCCTTGGCGTGGTGGGTGACGCCAGCATCCCCATAAATGTAGCCGCCCCCTGCCCCGACGACCGTGACGGGAAGCTTGTGGTAGCCGACCGAGACGCGAATCTGTTCGTAGGCCCGCCCGGTCATGAACGATGCGATCGAGTAGACGATCGGCCGCCAGCCTTCGAGCGCCAGCCCGGCGGCGCAATCGACGAGGTGAGCCTCGGCCACGCCCACATTGACGTATCGCTTCGGAAACGCGGCGATGAAGTCGTCGAATACGCCGAATCCGAGATCGCCCGTGAGGAAGATGACGGATTCGTCCTCCTTGGCGATCTTCAGAAGGGTGTCGCTGAACGCGCGTCTCACAACGGCGCTCCGATGATCGGCGGCTCGCCGAGTTCGTCGAGCGCGCTGATCAGGTCTTCCTTCGACGGCACGCGGTAGTGCCAGACAATGTTGTCTTCCATGAAGCTCACGCCGGCCCCGCCCACGGTCTTGGCGATAATGGCCGACGGCCGGCCGGGCTTAAATGGCGCCTCGTCCAGCGCTGCAAGGATCTGGCCGATGTCCCGTCCGTCGACCGTGCGGGCTTCCCACCCGAAAGCGCGAAACTTGTCCTCGAAGGAGGCGCCGCCCATCAACTGGTCGGTGCGGCCCACGGCCTGCATGTTGTTGTTGTCGACGATCGCGATCAGGTGATCCTGCTTCTGGGCGGCGGCGAACGCCGCCGATTCCCACACGCTGCCCTCGTTGCATTCGCCATCGCTCATCAGGACGACGACGCGGCCGCGGCTGCCCGAGAGGTTCATCCCGTACATCATGCCGGTGCCCATGCCCAGCCCGTGACCGAGGCTGCCGGAGGATATTTCGAGGCAGGCCAACATCTCGCGGCATGGGTGGCTTGGCAGGCGCGAGCCGCTCCGACCGTAGGTTGCCAGCTCTTCCCTGGGCAGGAAGCCGGCCTCCGCGAGCACGGCGTAAAAGGCGCTCGCCGCGTGGCCCTTGCTGAATAAGAAACGGTCACGGTGCATGTCACGAAGACGATCGGGCGAAACCCTCAGCCACCCCGAATAGAGCGCCACCAGGATATCGACGCAGCTCAGAGCAGACGTCAGGTGCCCCTCGCGCCCCAGAAAGGCCATTACGACACACGTCGCCCTGATGCTCCTGGCCTGCCGCTCCAAGTCCACGACATGCCTGTCCCCGGGGGCTGTGTGGACCGGTTCGACCCGACGCGCCATTGTCACTGCCAATCTCCGAATAATGTCTGTCTGCCAATTATGTAGTGATGTTTAATAGACGTTCCGCAGGACGACAAGGTGATGTTCACGGCGCTCGGCCGACCCCGACTGCAGGTCGTCTATGGAATACCCAATGAGCAGCGTCCCGTTTGCAGAATGCTATTGGCAGATATCGGCCTAAGGTGCAAGGTGCCATACTGCTTTGATTTCGTGCTGGTCCGGCTGGCCGTTCTGTCGCTGCGCACCGAACGTTTTGGTTAGGATTCATTGCTCGACGGGCTGCGATCACGTGCTAAATTTGGCAGATACTGGGCACGAGGCAGAATTCGATCGACGCTGCGTCACGAATCTTCATAACTCAGTTCAACCCGCATTCTGCGGTTTGGCCGTGGGAATGCACGGCGGATCGCGCGCCTGAGGAGACTATGTGACATCCGCCCTTCGTTACCGTCAACCCAGCTCATGATCCTCTCGACAACGAAGGAAGCGCCGCACATTGCAAACGCCCGGTCACGGGTCGCCGTCACGAGGCGACGCCGGTATGCCGGATCCTGCGCGATCTCGACAATCCGTGCCAGGTCTTCCTCGTTCGGATCTGCCGAAAGATAGTGGATGTGCTCGCCCGGCAAAAAAATCTTCTTTTGCCGCTCGAGGTCGCACGCCTCAAAAACAAACACCGCGCATCCCGCGAGCATCCCCTCGAAAACCCGTCCTGGGAATCCTTTAAAATAGGCAGGAAGAGAAAGCATCCCTGCAAACTTCGAGACATGGCGGAGATATTCGTGCCATAATTCCAATCGGACAAGCCGGATGCGCTCGGCCTGCTTGGCTGTCGACTCGCCATTTGAAGGCGGGTTCGCAATAATCGCAATTGCACTTTCAAATTCTGCAATGAGCGCCGGAGAATGTTGGAGCCGCTCGCTTACGTCGACGATACCGCGATCGGCGAGATATTGATGGAGCGCCTGCCGCTTGCCATAGATCGTGGCGGCGGTGAGAATGCGCGTTGATTTCTCTTCAAATGGAATGAAAACATCCTCCGCGACCTGCGGGATGATGCCCGGCGTCCAGAAAACTGTATAGCCAGATCGCGAGAGTTCGAGGAAGTCGTGGTAATCCAGCGTCACGACATGCGTACAGTGACGAAGCCAGCCGAGCACAAGGGTTCGCCGCTTTGCACGATCAATATAGTGCTCGGCAAGATCGGGGTAATTGAAGATCTCCTCTTGCGAATATCTTAAGGATTCGATGAGCACGGCAACGCGCCGTTCTGCGATGCGCTCGGCCATCCGCCAGAAAGTATTGCTGTAGTTGAGATGCGGCATCCAGAAGAACGCGCAGTCGAAATGAGCTCCTTGTTTGGCGTATCCGTCCAAAACCCGGTTGAGCGCCGTCTCGTCGGCCAGATTCAGGAGTAGGGCCAACTCGACCTCGTGGCCGACCTCGCGAAGCGCGTCAACAAAGGCGTAGCCGGAGATGTAGGACCAAGGTTTCGCAAGCACCCACGTCGGGAACTCAAGCATGCAGACCAGGCACTTCAACGTTCTCGGCTCCCCGGAATTCAACCCGCTAAATTCATGTGCAAGGAAGGACGGTTGCTAAGCGTGATCTCTTGGCGCGCGCTCGCCCGCCGAGGCTAATTTCGAAACCATGGAGCTAAACAAGCGCGCTACCTCACGCAGAGGCGCGGTGATACGCCAGGATATAGAGGACTGCATGTTTGCTAGCTCGGCGAGAAGACGCTCTGGATAGTCTACATTGGTTCGAGTGAAGGGAAACACGTTCGCCGCACCGGGCGGAGCGGCATTCGCACGTTCGAGAGCATGGAGCACAGGAGGCTGTTTTGCACCCTCGCTCCAAGCGCACATCAAGGTTTTGAAGTCTTCCGATTCCTCCTGCCGAGCCGCGGCGCGGTAGCGGAACCAAAGGTTGAGAATATTGGACAGCCATGCCTCGGGGTGCACCATGGCGAGGGTGCGGCCGCCGGCTGCGGCCTCAGCTGGCAGTTTCGCATAGGCGTCGCTGCCTTCTTTCGCGAAAACGAGCAGGTTTTGGGCGTACCACCACTCGACATCCGATCTTCCCCATAGCCGGGGCCGCAGCAGATCGAAGCAGGCATATCCATGGGCGCGAAAATGCATGGCCCAAAACTCCGGCCACTGTTCGTTGACGTGTCCAGCGCCGTATTGATAGGGGACGGCCGCGGAAAACAAAACGAGATCTCCAAGACGGCAAAGATCTTCCACAAAGCTTGCCGCGCGCTCGAAGGGCAGATGCTCGGCGACCTCCACGCACATTACCAGATCGAAGCGATCCGTCCCTCGCTCGGTTACCGCCTCGAACAGGCCTCGCTGTGCCAGGTTGAGCGGCAGGAACAACTCCTCAGGCATCATCAAGGCGTGCCGATCGACGTAGTTTCCGTCCACCCCTAGACGCTGGGTCACGCCTAACTCGCCCGCGGCCCGCAGCCAAGTGCCGACACCGCAGCCCACATCCAGGACACTCCTGGGTTGGATATGGCGGAACAATTCCGGCAACGTCGCTCGGGCAGACTGTAGGCTTTTGGCGGATTGCGCATCGTAAAAATCGCTGTCGTAGAGTACGCCCATGCCGACACCACATCGAGTTGCTCGGTTCGGTACGTAGAGTATCGTAGTGCCTGAGAAATTCCAAACAGCCGAGGCTAACGTGGTGCCTTGATGCTGCCCACTGAATGCGGATTATGAACTCAACATCCGCGATGAAGAAAGGCGCGACTCGAAAAAGACTTGTCTTTTGAAGAAGGTGGCGCTCATTGGCCGATGTGGGCCATTCACCTGGAGGGTGCGATGGGGGCGTTGCAGACAGTTCTGCCGTTCAAGCTGGCGGCGAGCGGCGAATCACTGACGGCGCAGAGCGGGTTGGTGCTGGTTGGCGAATATCTGCGAGCGATGGGCGTTGGCGGCCTGATCGATCATGAACTGCCCGGCCCGGGCAGCGTAACCATAGAGGAGTGGAGATGAGCTAGAAATCCGGAACCCCGTGAAGGACATTAGCCGAGCGACGCGCAAGCAGTATTCGGCCGAGGAGAAGATCCGCATCGTGCTGGAACGAGAAAGGATCAAACGCGCCACAATCCAAAATCGCCGCTTGCGACACCAATTGAACGCCGCATAAACTCAAACGTCAGATGAGCCGCCTCCTCCATTAAATCACGCCGCCTTCTGTCTCAAATACTCTGACGAAGGACGGGTACTGATTCAGTCAACATAATTCCGCTCTAGTGGTAAAAATAATGCGGAAGATACCGCAACTATCCCCAGACAATCAGGCGCTCACACGACAATTGAAGAGTTTGAAGAGTTTGATTCTTACGCTGGGAGGAAAATTTAACATGTTTAATTTTCGCCTTCCATATTTTCTGTTGTTTCCATTTCTAATTATTTGTGACTATAGTTATGTAGAGAATCTAGGAGTATTCCAGGCATATTGTTATAAGAAAGCTTATATTAATGCCTTCACCCCTAATTCGATCGCTTTGCTCCATTATCTTTTAATCGGGGAGCGCCGGGGATACCCACCAAATGCGTTTTTCGATCCGAAGTATTATATCCGCTCCCGGCCGCGAAACAGTATGTCCTCGGCTTTCGCGGAGTATCTGAGGTCGAATTCACCTTCGACTCCTTCGCCTTCCGCCAACTTCGATCATCAATGGTATTGTAGCCAAAATCCCGGTTGGCAGGACCATTTCAGCCACCCTTTTCTCCATTTTTGGCACAAAGGCATGTTCGAAGGGAGAAATCCGGCGCCGTACTTCGATATCGACTTCTTTATTCATTCGAACGGCCGCGACCACCCCGATGCAAAAATTCGCCTCTATGAAGCTTTAATAAGCGAATCAAATTACGTTCCACTAAACCCACGCGAGCTGCGCAAGCGCCAAGACAAATTCTATGAGAGCATAGCCTTGCGCGTAGAACGGGAGCTCACTGAACCTAGATACCCATTTCTTGTTTTTGTTCAGGCATCCGAGGACTATCGGTCAGAGTTATTGGAAGAGCCTCGCGGCTTTGATTTGATGCTGAATTATTATGATGGGGCGGAAGTCTGGCCACCCACAGCTGACTATGTCCTCCTTCAAAAGGGGACGAAAACCACCGCGATTCGAAAAATTCTCGAAGAGCTGCCCCAGCTTTTCGAAAGATATGAGGCTGTTCTTTTTTTGGACGA
>Ga0182030_10016961_pt1 | contig 14108 bp, 10 predicted proteins | sample 812S3MmetaG_FD_121299 | JGI IMG/M metagenome (GOLD analysis project Ga0182030, IMG submission 121299) | Permafrost microbial communities from Stordalen Mire, Sweden - 812S3M metaG (Illumina Assembly) | ecosystem: Environmental > Terrestrial > Soil > Wetlands > Permafrost | place: Sweden...
ATCCGCCCACGGATATGCCTCCGATTCTCGGGGTCGTGGGTGGACTTGTGGAGTGGCTGTTCGCATTCCCGCAGCGCCTGTCGGTCACCGTCAGCAATGCCGACCGGCTGGTGGATATGCCGCGCGAGCAGCTCGCGCAGGCGATCTGGCTGGACATCTGCAAGGCCGCCGGGGTGCAGGGCGAACTGCCGCCCTGGCAGATCGTGCGCGAGCGCCGCGCGACATTCGAGGCCACGCCGGAGCAGAATGCGCTGCGGCCGGGCGCGGTCACGAACTGGAAAAACCTGTTTCTCGCCGGCGACTGGACTGATACGGGGTTGCCGGCGACCATCGAGGGATCGGTGCGGTCGGGCAACCGCGCGGCCGGGCTTGTGCGCGTCATGCGGCAGGCCTGATCGGCGGACGGCGAGCGGTTTTCGACCCGACCGGGCCGGCAATGACAGGGGATGTCGAGCGAGATGCACTCCGGAAACAACACCGTCGGAATTGAAACCGGTGCCGCCCTGGAGGCGAGCATCGCGTCGGCGACGCGCGCGCTGCTGGAATACCGGCAGCCGGATGGACACTGGGTGTTCGAACTGGAAGCTGATTGCACGATTCCGGCGGAATATGTGCTGCTGCGCCATTATCTGGGTGAACCGGTCGACACCGGGCTGCAGGGCAAGATCGCGAACTACCTGCGCCGGGTCCAGGGCGCCCATGGCGGCTGGCCGCTGGTGCACGACGGCGACTTCGACATGAGTGCCAGCGTCAAGGCCTACTTCGCCCTCAAGATGATCGGCGATTCGGCGGATGCGCCACACATGGCGCGCGCGCGCGAGGCGATCAGGTCGCGCGGCGGCGCCGTCCACAGCAACGTTTTCACGCGGTTCATGCTGGCGATGTTCGGGGTGCTGACATGGCGCAGCGTTCCGGTGCTGCCGGTCGAGATCATGTTGCTGCCGATGTGGTCGCCGTTTCACATCAACAAGATCTCGTATTGGGCGCGGACCACGATCGTTCCGCTGATGGTGTTGGCGGCGTTGAAACCCCGCGCCAAAAATATCAGCGGCGTCGGAATCGATGAGCTGTTCCTTCAGCCGCCGCACTCGATCGGAATGACGGCCAAGGCGCCGCACCAGAGCTGGGGCTGGTTCCTGTTGTTCCGTGCTCTGGACAGCGTGTTGCGGGTGGTCGAGCCGCTGTTTCCGAAGCGGCTGCGGGCCCGCGCCATCGACAGCGCCGTCGCGTTCATCGAACAACGCCTGAACGGCGAGGACGGGCTCGGCGCGATCTATCCGCCGATGGCCAATGTCGTGATGATGTATGAGGTGCTGGGCAAGCCCGCGGACTATCCGCCGCGCGCGGTCACCCGAAGGGGGCTCGACAGGCTCCTGGTGATCGGCGAGCACGAGGCCTATTGCCAGCCCTGCGTCTCGCCGGTGTGGGACACCGCGCTGACCTGCCATGCCCTGACCGAGGCTGGCAGTGCCGAGGCGCTGTCTGCCTCGAAACAGGGCCTGGATTGGCTGCTGCCGAGGCAGGTGCTGGATATCAGGGGTGACTGGGCGGTGAAGCGGCCGCAGGTCCGTCCCGGCGGTTGGGCGTTCCAGTACAACAATGCCTATTATCCCGACCTCGATGACACCGCGGTGGTGGTCATGGCGATGGACCGTGCCCGGCGCGCCAGCCAGGGCGCTGAATACGATGCCGCGATCGACCGCGGCCGCGAGTGGATCGAAGGCATGCAAAGCGTCGATGGCGGCTGGGCCGCCTTCGACGTCAACAATCTCGAATATTATCTCAACAACATTCCGTTCTCCGACCATGGCGCGCTGCTCGATCCGCCGACCGAGGACGTCACCGCCCGCTGCATCTCGATGCTGGCCCAGCTCGGCGAAACCGCCCAAAGCAGCCCGGCGCTCGCGGCCGGGGTGGCTTATCTGCGCCGGACCCAACTTGCGGAGGGATCGTGGTACGGCCGTTGGGGTCTTAACTACATCTACGGCACTTGGTCGGTACTGTCCGCGTTGAACGCCGCCGGGGTCGGTCACCAGGACCCCGCGATGCGTAAGGCCGCGGATTGGCTGATCTCAATCCAGAACAAGGATGGCGGCTGGGGCGAGGATGCCACCAGCTACCGACTCGATTATAAGGGGTTTGAGCAAGCTCCGACCACTGCCTCGCAAACGGCATGGGCCTTGCTTGGATTGATGGCAGCGGGCGAGGTCGGGCATCCGGCGGTCGCGCGCGGGGTGGAGTACCTAAAAAGCACACAGACCGAAAAAGGGCTGTGGGACGAGCAGCGCTACACGGCAACAGGCTTTCCGCGGGTATTTTATTTGCGTTATCATGGCTACTCGAAGTTCTTTCCGCTCTGGGCGTTGGCGCGGTATCGAAACTTGAGGGGCACCAATAGCAGGGTGGTAGGGGTCGGAATGTGAATTTGGGGGCGGGGGACGACTTGATCGCGGTCAATCCAATTGATCCGCGGCCGGTGCTAATCGTTACTGGTCTGGTGCAGGAGGCCCGCATCGCGGCGGGGCCGGGCATGACCGTCATCTGCAGCAGCAGCGATCCGCAGCAATTGCGATCGCTTTTGACCGTGTTTGACCCCTCGACGATCAGGGGGGTGATCAGCTTCGGGGTCGCCGGCGGCCTCGACCCCTCATTGAGGTCTGGCGACGTCGTGGTGGCAACCGAAGTACTGGCGGGTGATACCCGCTGGCTGGCCGGTCTTGCGCTCAACGAAGAACTGATCGCCAGCGTGGCGCTGGGACGCCGGCGCGTGGTCAGGGGTGGCCTGGCGGGCGTGGAACGGGTGATCGTGGCCCGGGACGGAAAGGCCGCGCTGCGCCTGGAAACCGGGGCCGCGGCGGTCGACATGGAGAGCCATATCGCAGCGGCCTACGCGGCCGAGGCGGAGCTTCCGTTCGCGGCTTTGCGCGTGATCAGCGATCCCGCCACCCGCGCTCTGCCGGCGCTGGCGATGAGCGCGATCAAGCCGAACGGCGACATCGACCTGCGCAAGGTGCTGCGCGGTGTGGCGCGCAATCCGCTGACATTGCGCGCGCTGGTCTCAACGGGAATCGATTTCAACCGCGCATTGCGCAGCCTACGCGGCTGTCGAGGCTTTCTGCTGGGCGGCGAGGGCCTCGTCGCGGCGGATATCTGACAGCCGCTTCTGCACTTCTGCCGAGAAAATGTACTGCGCCGGACGCTGATGATCGAGATTGATCTCGGGCGCCATCGGGCCGGTCGTGCGCACGCCGCGCAGCGCGACCCACATCGCCTTCAACGGATTGCGCAGCGCGGCGTTGGCCGCGGTCGGCTCGTAGCCGCAATGCGCCATGCAGTCGGCGCACTTCTCATATTTGCCGGTGCCGTAGGTTTCCCAGTCCGTGGTCTCCATCAGTTCCTTGAAGGTCTTGGTATAGCCTTCGCCGAGCAGGTAGCAGGGCTTCTGCCAGCCGAAAATGTTGCGGGCCGGCATCCCCCAGGGGGTGCATTCGTAGTCCTGGTTGCCGGCCAGGAAGTCGAGGAACAGGCCGGAATGCATGAAATTCCACTTCTTGCCCTTGCCCAGCGCAAACACGTCGCGGAACAGCTTCTTGGTCTTGGTGCGGTTGAGGAAATGCTCCTGGTCCGGCGCGCGCTCGTAGGCGTAGCCCGGCGACATTGAGACGCCGACACCGAGTTCGGTCGTGAAGTCGAGGAACTTGGCGATGTCCTCGGCGGCATGGCCGTCGAAGATCGTGGCATTGACGTTGACGGTGAAGCCCCTTGCCTTGGCGGCCTTGATCGCCGACACCGCGCGGTCGAACACGCCCTTCTGCGACACCGCCTTGTCGTGATGGTCTTTCAGGCCGTCGAGATGCACCGAGAAAAACAGGTATGGCGACGGCTCGAACAAATCGAGCTTCTTTTCCAACAGCAGCGCGTTGGTGCACAACGACACGAATTTCTTGCGCGCCACCAGACCGCGGACGATTTCGCCGATCTCCTTGTGGATCAGCGGTTCGCCGCCGGGGATAGCCACCATCGGCGCGCCGCACTCGTCGGCGGCATCCCAGCATTCCTGCGCCGACATGCGGCGATTGAGGATCGCGTCGGGATAGTCGATCTTGCCGCAGCCGACGCAGGCGAGGTTGCAGCGAAACAGCGGCTCGAGCATCAGCACCAGCGGATAGCGCTTGCGACCCAGCAGCTTCTGCTTGACCAGATAGCCGCCGATGCGGATTTCCTTGAAGAACGGTATTGCCATTACAAGTTTTCTTTCTGGACTCAAGTGGAGAAGGGGATCAACCCGCGGTTAGTTCGGCCGGAAGCCGGAATTCGATATTTTCTTCGCGGCCGGGAAGCACCGACAGCGCGACCGGCCCGATACGTCTCAGCGCCTCGATGACGTCGTCGACCAGAACTTCCGGCGCCGAAGCGCCGGCGGTAATGCCGACCGCGGTTGCATCCTTCAGCCAATCCGGGTTGAGTTCGCTGCCGTCGGCGATCAGATAGCTCGCGACGCCGGCCTCGGTGCCGATTTCGCGAAGCCGGTTCGAGTTGGAACTGTTGGTCGCCCCGACCACAAGGATCACGTCCACCACCTTGCTGAGATCTCTTACCGCAGATTGCCGGTTCTGTGTCGCATAGCAGATATCCCGGATGTCCGGGCCTTGAATGTCTGTAAACCGCTGCTGGAGCGCGGCAATGATGTCCTTGGTGTCATCCACGCTGAGGGTGGTCTGGGTAATATAGGCCACCGGGGTGTCCGGGGGCATGGTCAACGCCGCCACGTCGTCGACGTTCTGGACCAGCAGCACCGGGCCCGGAACCTGACCCATGGTTCCCTCGACCTCGGGATGGTCGGCATGGCCGATCAGGATCAGTGCCCGGCCCTTCGACATGTAGCGCTTGCCCTGGTTGTGGACCTTGGTCACCAGAGGGCAGGTCGCATTGAGCACCGGCAGGCCACGCACCGCAGCTTCCTCCTCCACGCTCCTGGCCACCCCGTGGGCGCTGAATACGGTAACCGCGTGCGGCGGCACTTCCGATAGATCCTCGACAAAGATGGCGCCCTTGTTCTTCAGGCTTTCGACCACGTACTTGTTGTGGACGATCTCATGGCGGACATAGACCGGCGGGCCGTATTTTTCGAGCGCGCGCTCGACGATCTCGATCGCGCGTACCACCCCCGCACAAAATCCGCGGGGCTGCGCAAGAAACACTTCCATGGGACGCCCGTTACGCAAGTTGCACCAAACTCATTCTCCATGCCTGTATATCCGTGTGGCCCGGCTGTCGGCAACATCCGCACCATCATCTGGTTCCGCGTCCACTCCCTCCGTAACCGTATGGAGACACTGGGATTTGTGTCAAAAACCAACATCCGGAAGAATCCCCTGCCAAGCCGGCCGGCCCGCAGCGGTAACATAATACAGTAAAATGCGAAGACGCCGCCTTTGGGTCCGCCAAAATCCTTACTTGTTTCGTCATTTTAACGGTGGCCGATCCGGATTATACCGGCCCGCAAGCGCGATTTTGGCAAGATTGCCGCAGTCGATTTGCGCTCTTGAAGAAAAACATCAAAAAGCAACATTAGATCGGCCAGTGGAACCGGGCTAGATAGCCGGCATTTCCGGCGAACCCGCAACTTGAGAAAGAAAAGATGTGCTGACAAGTATTGTCGTATCGATTGTTAAGACGAGCACGCGGTTTGCCCTTTTCACGGTCCTGTTCGCACTGATCCTTGCGGTAGCCGCGGGCTTCTACACGGCCCGAAACTTTTCAATCAACACCGACATCAACACCCTGATCTCGGCCAATCTGGATTGGCGCAAGCGCGACAATCAGTTCGATAAGGCGTTCGATCGGGACAGCACGATTCTTGCCGTGGTCGACGCCCCGACCCCGGAACTGACCAGCGTGGCGAGTGCTGCGCTCGAACAGAAACTGGAAGGCGATACAAAACACTTCGAGTCGGTGCAGCCGCTCGGCTCCGGCGAGTTTTTTGAAAAGAACGGGCTGTTGTATCTCCCGGTGGCGGAAGTCGGCCAGCTCACCAGCCAGTTCGAATCCGCAGCGCCGCTGATCGAAATCATGGCCGGCGATCCCAGCCTGCGCGGCTTGACCGGCGCGCTGGAAACCGGGCTTGCGGGGCTGAAACGCGGAGAATTCAAGCTGGACGGCACCGCACGGCCGTTCTCGCTGATCGCCCAGACGGTGGAGAGCGTGCTGAACACCGGCAAGGGAACATTCTCGTGGCGCGAACTGGTCAGCGACAAGCCGTTGACCGACTCCGATCGCCGCGCCTTCATCGAGTTCAAGCCGATCCTCGACTTCAACGAACTTGAGCCGGGCAAGGCAGCGACCGACGTCATCAGGCGGGCCGCCAGCGACCTCAATCTGGCCGGCGAATATGGCGCCCGGGTTCGGCTGACCGGCCCGGTTCCGATGGCCGACGAGGAATTCGCCACCGTTCAGGACGGCGCCGTGGTCAACGGCATCGGCACCGTGCTGGTGGTTCTGTTCATTCTCTGGATGGCGCTCCGTTCGCCGAAAATCATTTTTGCGGTGTTCGTGAATCTCTTTATAGGTCTTTCAATCACCACCGCCGTGGGGCTGATGATGGTGGGCTCGCTCAACCTGCTGTCGATCGCGTTCGCCGTTCTGTTCGTCGGACTGGGCGTGGATTTCGGCATCCAGTTCAGCGTTCGCTACCGCTCGGAGCGCTTCAAGGGCGAGGATCTCAAGGGCGCGCTGGCGAAGGCGGCCGAGCGCTCCGCGGTGCCGCTTTCATTGGCCGCCATGGCGACCGCGTCGGGATTCCTGTCGTTCCTGCCGACCGACTACAAGGGCGTTTCGGAACTCGGCGAGATCGCCGGCGTCGGCATGCTGGTGGCCTTCTTGACCAGCATCACGGTGCTGCCGGCGTTGCTGAATCTGCTCAATCCTCCCGGTGAAAAAGAGCCGGTCGGCTATGCGTTCCTGGCGCCGCTCGATCATTTCCTGGAAAAGCATCGCATCATCGTGATCACCGGCACTCTGTTGATCGCCGTCGCCGGACTGCCGCTGCTGTATTTCCTCAAATTCGATTTCAATCCGATCAACTTGCGCAGTCCCAAGGTCGAGTCGATCGCGACCTTTCTCGATTTGCGAAAGGACCCTAATACCGGCGCCAACGCCATCAATGTGATGACGAACTCTGAAGCCGACGCCAAGAAGATTGAGGCCCGGCTGGAAAAGGTGCCGGAAGTTCTCGAGGTGAGGTCGCTGGACAGTTTCGTGCCTCAAGACCAGCCGGCCAAGCTGAAGCTGATCGCCCAGGGCGCCAAGGTGCTCAATCCGGCGCTCAACCCGGATTCCATCGATGCCCCGCCGTCCGACGCCGAGAATGTCGAAGCCCTGACGGAAGCGGCGGCGAGCCTGCGCCGAGTCGCCGGCGATGCCAAGGGTCCGGGCGCTGCCGCGTCGCGGCGGCTCGCCGACGCGCTGTCGAAGCTTGCCGCATCCGACCAGGCCACGCGGGACACGACCCAGGCCATCTTCGTAGCACCGTTGAAGGTGGTGCTGGACCAGCTCAAAAACTCGCTGCAGGCCCAGCCGGTCAGCCTCGAGACGCTGCCGGCCGATCTGGTGAATTCCTGGAAAGCCAAGGATGGCCTGATGCGCGTCGAGGCTTTGCCGCGCGGCGATCCCAACGACAACGAGACGCTGCGCAGCTTTGCCGGCGCCGTGCTGGCCGCCGAGCCGACCGCGATCGGCGGACCGGTCTCGATTCTCAAATCCGGCGAGACCGTCGTGAGGGCCTTCATCCATGCCGGTCTGACCGCGCTGGTCGTGATCAGTCTGCTGCTCTGGCTGGCGTTGCGGCGGGTCACCGACGTGCTGCTGACCCTTGTGCCGCTATTGGTAGCGGGCGCGGTGACGCTGGAAATCTGCGTGCTGATCGGGCTGCCGCTCAACTTCGCCAACATCGTCGCGCTGCCGCTGCTGCTCGGCGTCGGCGTCGCCTTCAAGATATATTATGTCACGGCCTGGCGCACGGGCAGAACCAATCTGCTGCAGTCGAGCCTGACGCGGGCGATTTTTTTCAGCGCCATGACCACCGCCACGGCGTTCGGCAGCCTGTGGCTATCGAGTCATCCGGGCACCGCGAGCATGGGCAAACTGCTGGCGCTGTCGCTGCTTACGACGCTCGCCGCAGTGTTGCTGTTCCAGCCGGCGCTAATGGGTAAGCCGCGCGATGTCGGGAAGTAGACAGATGTCGCCGACCGGATCGGCCGGCCGCACGGCCATCGCCAGTTTTTGACCGGGCATTTTGGCCGCCGGGTTGACGGATCCGGTGACCGACGGCGCGGCGGCTGTCGTTGCCGGGGCAACGGTCTTGGGGGGCGTAGCCCTGGTCTTCGGCGCGCCCTTGGCCATGCTGTTGACCGGGCTGGAGGGAATCGGACCTGCGACCCGGGTCCAGGTCTCGCCGCCGCACAGAAAACCCAGCACGCAGCCTTGAATTTCAAGCTGGTCGGGACCGACGGGCCGGATCGTCGAGCTGTAGAGTTGGCCGTCCTTGGCGTTATAGACTTGGCCTTCCCATTGGTCGGCGCCCGGCTTCTTCTTCATATCGATCAGGATCGGCATTCCCAGCGTCGGCCTGTTCTGTTTCGAGACATCGGGATTGTTGGTATCATGGCCGCCGGTTACTTTCTCCCACGCCACCACACCCCACATGCTGCCATTGCACTCGGCCACCCGGATGTTGGCGACACCGTCCGCCACCCTCCAGTCGCCGGTCGGGTCGGCCGCCAGGGCCGGAGCCAGCCCTGCGGCCAAAAACAGACCGGAACAGGCCAGGTTACGCATAATATTTCGGGGGCAGTGCAACATGATGCAAACCTGTGCTTATGTAGAAGTTCCGAACGAGGGCAAAACGCCGCATTGAGCGTTTTCAGTTGACGAAATGACCATCAACCGAAGTATGTAGCTGATGCTATATCCGAATCTAGACGTTTCCGAGATGTTTGTGGACCGCCAATCGCAGCGCAGTTCCATGCATACCCGCCATCTCAATGAGCAACTCGTCCGGGTCCTGAAGACGATCGGCTACGACGTCGGCTTCCAGAAGGGGCAAGGCCAGTACCTGTTCGATCGGGATGGCGTGCGCTATCTCGATTTACTGAGCGGATTTGGCGTTTTTGCGATTGGCCGCAACCATCCGGCGCTGCGCGAGGCGCTGAAGAGCGTCCTCGACAGCGACTTGCCCAATCTGGTGCAACTCGACGTTTCGACGCTGGCGGGCGTGCTGGCTGAGCGTCTGCTGGATTACGTGCCCTATCTGGACAAGGTTTTCTTTGCCAATTCCGGGGCGGAATGTGTCGAAGCTGCGATCAAATTCGCCCGCGGAGCGACCGGCCGCCCCGGCATCGTGTATTGCGCCCATGCCTTCCACGGCCTGTCCTATGGCGCGCTTTCGCTCACCGACGATAGCAACTTCCGCAGCGGTTTCGAACCGCTGTTGCCCGGTTGCACGTCAATTCCCTTCAATGATCTCGCGGCGCTGGAGCAGGCGCTGTCGTCGCGCCAGGTCGCTGCCTTCATCGTCGAGCCGATCCAGGGCAAGGGCGTCAATATGCCCACCGACGAATTCCTGCCGGGCGCCGCCGCGCTCTGCCGCCGCTATGGCACCTTGCTGGTGGCCGACGAGATCCAGACCGGAATCGGCCGCACCGGCCGCTTCCTCGCGGTCGAGCACTGGAATGTCGAACCCGACATGGTGCTGCTCGCCAAGGCTTTGTCCGGCGGCCATGTCCCGGTCGGCGCGCTGCTGACCCGCAAGAGCATCTTCGACAAGATCTTCAATCAAATGGATCGCGCGGTGGTGCATGGCTCGACTTTTGCGAAGAACGATCTGGCGATGGCGGCCGGCATAGCGACCCTGGAAGTGCTGGAGTCCGAAAAATTGATCGAGGCCGCTGCCAAGCGCGGCGCCGAACTTCGGTTGGCGCTGACCCGGATGGTTCCCGGCTACGAATTGCTGAAGGAAGTTCGCGGCAAGGGACTGATGATCGGCGTCGAGTTCGGCCCGCCGAAATCGCTACGGCTGAAGGCGTCGTGGAACGTTCTCGAAACCGCCAACAAGGGTCTGTTCTGCCAGCTCATCACCGTGCCGCTGTTCAAGGATCACAAGATCCTGACCCAGGTTTCCGGCCATGGCAGCCATACCATCAAGCTGTTGCCGCCGCTGACCATCACCGAAGAGGATTGCGGCTGGATCGAGACGGCGTTCGATTCCGTCATCGCATCCAGTCACAAGGTTCCCGGCGCGATCTGGTCGCTCGGCAAGACATTGGTCGACAACGCCGTGCGCAGATCGGCGTAAGCGCCCGACCGGCCGCGTTGGCCGGGGCGCCCCGCATTGCCGCCTCGAATCCACCGATCCCATCTCCGACTTTCGCGTCACCGGCGGATGGCGCCGTGATGATTCCGTGACGGCGGCACCGCAAGGCGCCGTTCAGGCGACGCGATGGACCCACTGCAATAAAGCTGTCGTGAGGCTGTCAGCATAGTGTCAGCCGGCTTGCGTACACCGGTCGCGTGTTTTCACATTGCCGAACCGGGAGAGAGCAAACATGAGCGACCACGCAGGCGTCGAGCACCACCACAAGGCCGCCGAACACCACGAGCATGCCGCCAAGCACCACCGCGAAGCCGCCAGGCATCATGAGGCAGGCGACCATGAAAAGGCGGCGCACCACGCCCACAGCGCCCACGGCCATGCCAGCCATGCCGAGCATCATCATGTCGAGGCCAGCCGTCATCACGCCGAGCAGCACGGCCAGAACTGAGAATTCGCAAGCGTCGAGTTGCGTCGGCCGTTCCCGGCGAAGCCGGGGACGGCCATTTTCGTCTATCGCCGATCCTCGAGGATCATGGCGGCGCCCTTTTCGGCGATCATCGCCGTCGGGGTGTTGGTATTGCCCGAAGTGATCGTCGGCATGACCGAAGCATCGACCACGCGAAGCCCGGCAAGCCCGTGAAACCGCAAACGCTGGTCGACAACGGCTGAAGGATCGGTTGCCGCTCCCATCTTAGCGGTGCCCACGGGGTGAAAAATCGTGGTGCCGATGTCGCCGGCGGCCTTGGCCAGCGCCGCATCGTCGTCGCCGACCGAAGCGCCCGGCAGGAATTCCTGCGGACGATAGCGCGCCAGCGCCGGCTGCCGCATCAGCCGCCGCGTGGTGCGGATGGCGTCGGCGGCAACCTGGCGGTCTTCGCCGGTCGCAAGATAGTTCGGCGCGATCGACGGCGCCGCATCGGCCTGCGCGGAGCGAATCCGCACCACACCGCGCGACGTCGGCTGCAGATTGCAGGCGCTCACCGTGATCGCGGGAAAGCGGTGCAGCGGATCGCCGAACTTGTCGAGCGACAGCGGCTGCACGTGAAACTGGATGTTGGCGCGCTCGCGGTGCGGATCCGAACGGGTGAAAATGCCGAGTTGCGACGGCGCCATGGTGAGCGGGCCGCGGCGGCGCAGCAGATAATCGAGACCCATCAGGCCGCGGCGCGGCAGCGAATAATAGGTCTCGTTGAGGGTGCGCACGCCCTCGACGGCGTAGATCGCGCGCTGCTGCAGATGGTCCTGCAGATTGCGCCCGACGCCCTGGCGGTCGAGCACCGGCTCGATGCCAAGCGGCGCCAGCCAGTCCGCCGGTCCGATGCCGGAGCGATGCAGCACCTGGATCGATCCGATCGCGCCGGCGCACAGGATGACCTCGGCGCGGGCGCGGGCCTCGACCGTTTCGCCGCCCTGGATGAAGCGCACGCCGACGGCGCGGCCGTGCTCGACCATCAGGCGGTCGACCAGCACGTTCTTTTCGAGTCGAAGATTGGGGCGCTTCAGCGCCGGCTTGAGGAACCCCCGCGCCGAAGACCAGCGCCGTCCGCGCTTCTGGTTGACGTGGAAATAGCCGACGCCTTCATTGTCGCCGGTATTGAAGTCGGCAATTTTCGGAATCCCCATTTCCTCCGCCGCAGCACCGACGGCGTCCAGAACGGCCCAGGACAGCCGCGGCGCTTCGATTCGCCAGCCGCCGCCTGTGCCATGATGCGCGCTCGCGCCCAGGAAATGATCCTCCAGCCGCCGGAACGCGGGCTTGACGTCCTCCCAGCCCCAGCCGGCAAGGCCGAGCTGGCGCCAGTGGTCGTAATCGGCGGCCTGTCCGCGCATCGAGATCATGGCGTTGATGGCGGAACAGCCGCCGATCACCTTGCCGCGGGGATAGGCCAGCGAACGGCCGTTGAGGCCGGCCTCCGGCTCGGTCCTGAACATCCAGTCGGAACGGGGATTGCCGATCGCAAACAGGTAGCCGACCGGGATGTGGAACCAGATCCAGTTGTCGCTGCCGCCCGCCTCCAGGATCAGGACGCGGTTGGCGGGATCGGCCGACAGCCGGTTGGCGACAATACAGCCGGCGGTGCCCGCGCCGACCACGATATAGTCGAAATCGCCTTCAAACTGCTTCATAAGTCATCACCGCGCTGCCTGCTTTGGGCGCTAAAGGCCATAGCCTCGCGGCGGCCGGCTGTACAGCGTGCGGAGAGTGTTGGGCGGGCTGCGGCTGCGTGCTAGACAGAGGGTAACATTGACCCTCACCGAGATTTTTTAATGCCCATCATCAATCGTGTCGCCGATCTGCAACCGGATATTCAGGCCTGGCGCCGGGATATCCATGAACATCCCGAATTGCTGTACGACGTGCATCGCACCGCGGCCTTTGTGGCGGACCGCTTGAGGGAATTCGGCTGCGACGAAGTCGCGACCGGTCTCGGCCGCACCGGCGTCGTCGGCGTCATAAAGGGCCGCAAGCCGGCCAACGGAGGCGATGTCAAGGTGATCGGGCTTCGCGCCGACATGGACGCGCTGCCGATAGAGGAAGCAACGGATCTTGCCTATGCGTCGAAGACCCCGGGCAGGATGCATGCCTGCGGCCATGACGGGCACACCGCGATGCTGCTCGGCGCGGCGCGCTATCTCGCCGAAACCCGCAATTTCGCCGGCGACGCGGTCGTGATCTTCCAGCCGGCGGAAGAGGGCGGCGCCGGCGCCGCCGCGATGATCGAGGACGGCCTGATGGACCGCTTCGCCATCGATCAGGTCTATGGCATGCATAACGGTCCGGGAATTCCGCTCGGCTCGTTCGCGATCCGGTCCGGTCCGGTGATGGCCGCGACCGATGAGGTCAATATCCGGATCGAGGGGCTCGGCGGGCACGCGGCAAGGCCGCACAAATGCATCGATTCCGTCATGGTCGGCGCGCAGCTGATCACCGCCCTGCAGTCGATCGTCGCGCGCAGCATCGATCCCCTGGAATCGGCGGTGATCTCGATCTGCGAATTCCACGCCGGCAACGCCCGCAACGTCATCCCGCAAACCGCCGAACTCAAGGGCACGGTGCGGACCTTGACGGCCGAAGTCAGGGAACTGGTCATGAAGCGGATCCGCGAGGTCGTCGCGGGCGTGGCGCAGATGACCGGCGCCAGGATCGATCTGGAGCTCAAGCGAGGCTATCCGGTCACGGTCAACCATGCCTCGCAGACCGAGCTCGCAACACAGGTGGCGAAGGAAATTGTCGGCGACGCCAACGTTCACGACCTGCCGCCGCAGATGGGCGCGGAGGATTTCTCCTTCATGCTGGAGTCGCGGCCCGGTGCATTTATCTTCTGCGGCAACGGCAACAGCGCCGGGCTGCATCACCCCGCCTATAATTTCAACGACGAGGCGATCGTGTTCGGCACCTCGTACTGGATCAAGCTGGTCGAGAACACCCTGGCGGCGTGAGCCCGATCGCGTCCCGGACGCGGTGCGGCGTTCTTCACGCTGCTCCGCAGAGCCGGGACCCATCGCTACATACAATGGGCACCGGCTCTGCAGCGCAACACTCCGCAATGGCGGCGTGCTGCGCTGCGTCCGGGGCACGATGTGGGTGCCGATTCAACTCAAAGCCGTCCAGCTGATCGCCTAGGAGCCTGTCCGAATAGTGACTGTTCAATTCTGATCGATTCTGATTCAAGCTTGGGCCATGAGCAAGTATTTTCGCCCCTGGAATATCGATCAGACGCTGCTTCTGCCGCCGAAT
>Ga0182030_10016963_pt1 | contig 14107 bp, 22 predicted proteins | sample 812S3MmetaG_FD_121299 | JGI IMG/M metagenome (GOLD analysis project Ga0182030, IMG submission 121299) | Permafrost microbial communities from Stordalen Mire, Sweden - 812S3M metaG (Illumina Assembly) | ecosystem: Environmental > Terrestrial > Soil > Wetlands > Permafrost | place: Sweden...
ATTGCCACCCGGATCTTGCCAGACGTTCGAACGGGCGCGGCCGTCGTGACCAATGTTGTTATGGTGCGGTCCCTCGCCGTGCTTGAACACGAAGATCAGCTCATGCTGGCGGCGGTAGAGTGACCCCGGGCCGGGGGTGGATTTGACCCAGACACAGAGATCCTTTTGCTCAAGGCCGTTCTCCGCCGCAGCCTCGCACAATTTGCCGGCGTCGCTCCAATCCGTGCAACAAAAGTAAAGGATGGCGCCGTCGGCAAGCACGGGCCTGAACGCGGCCATTGTCACGCTCATAAACGCCGCAAATGGGTCGCCCGACGTCTCGCCGGTGTCCACGCCGAAATCGTGATTGCACGCCTTGCCCGGGCCCGGCGCGAAGCCGTCTATCCGCATCTTGTAGGGCGCGTCCGTGAACACGCACATAGCGGTCTTGTCGGCCACGAGAGTGCGAATAAAGGCCGGATCGCGTGCGTCGCCACAGCCGATCTTGTGGCCGCCGAGATGGAACACGTCGCCGAACCGGGTGACAGGCGGGCCCGCCACAGGCTCAATCTCGCGCAGTGTTTCCTCTTCCACGATGTTGCCGGTCGGCGCGTCGATCGACAGTGCCATATCGATCTCGACCGTCGCAAAGCCGGTGAGATCGAGGTCGAAGCCAACATTGATCAAATATTCAAACTCGCCACGCAGCTTTTTGTCGTCCCAAGCGGCATCCTGGGCCACGCGGTTCAGGGCAAGTCGCAGGCCACGCACCTCGGCCTCGGAGCGGTTCTCCAGGCGCACCACGGCGATTTCATCGTGGCCAAGTTCGACAAGGGCGTCGAATACGGCATGGCCATCGATTAACGTGCCGGTTGCTGCGTCCAACGGAAGCGGCACGACTTGGCCGAACTGCCGCAGAATGGCCTTTAGCTTGCGACGCTGCGCGCTACTGTGCCGTCGCGCCGCATAAGGCGACGGCTTGATCGCCGCCGCCGGAATGTAGGCGATCTCAAGAGAATTTTTCACCGTTAGAAGTCTCGCCCTCCACGAAGGGAGCCCGCGTCGGGCAAGCCATGGCTTTCAAGCAGGGCTTCAAGGACTTCAACAAAGCCGGCGATGAAGGGGTGGATCGGGTATCCGGCGTCGAGGAGGCGCTCCAAGTCCGCTATCAGCTGGCGAGCGCGATCGTTCAGCGTCGGGACCACGCCGAGGACGCAACGCAGCGCGCGAACCTGCTTTTCAGAAGCACCACCGACCAGTACGACCCTGACGTTTTCGATCCCATTTTCGTAAAGCGCGCAGCACGTTGCCACGCCATCCACGACGACCCCGTTTTCATCGATCAACACCGGCCGCGCTTCGCCGGTCGCGACCGCGTTCGCCTGCTCGGAACGTTCTTGGTCTGCTTCAGCGTGAAGGGGGTGGAGCGGAACTTTCAGCGCCGAGAGGGGCAAAATCGCAACCTTAAAAATTTTGGACATTCGAATACCTTTTTAGGCCGGGGAATCCGGCACCAATAATATAATGCTCAAATATTTGAAACACAACACAATACATTATGGCATACTTAAGAGCTCAACCTCGAATGGTGATTTCGATATCATCGACGTCGACGTCGAGGTTTTCGGCGAGCGATTTCTTTGCCAGCGCAATCGCTTCGGGCACTGTTAAGGACCTGTTTCTCGGTGATTCGTCAGTTTTTCCGGCCAACGGTCTAAACCGTAGGGCTTTAACGTCGATCCCCAGTTCGGCTGGCGTCGCGTAGGTCACGGGGTTACGACCCTTCTTCCACGCGCCCTTGACATCGACGCGCGCATATGAAGAAATTCCTATAAAAAAGCGGCTCTGGCCACGCGAATTCTCACTTCCGGGGGCGCTTTTCAAATCCGATATAATGCCGACCAAGAATGCATTTCGCGCAGGAATCCCCTCAATCCGATTGCGCCAATCCTCCTTCCTGCAGCAGACGACATATTTGCACCTGTTAGCCTTGTCCGGGCTCAAGACCCAATTGCCGATGCCGCCCTGCCTCAAGATCGATTCCGCGGTTTCAATGGTCGAGACGACGACCATCAAATTATTCGATTTGGCTCCCGTCACAAGTCCCTCCAGTTACTTTGTATCATATATCAGTAACATAGACCCATATGCCGTGTCGATGCTTGCGCTTTCGCAGAAACGGTTTAGGAGATTTCCGCTTTGGCGGGGGACGCAAAGCATTTCGTGATGCGGGTGTCTTCATGTGAGCCATCGAGCCAGCTCCGCAATACCGATGATTCGTCTCTTCACTGGCAGCCGGCTGCGAGGGAAATTAGCTTACGGCTTCCGTTCCTTCGAACGCATAGCTGCACGGGCGGCGGCGGCTTGTACCTGATCCCGGGTCGGTGGCTGTGCGCGTCTCTCTGGCTTGACGACTGGCGATACTTGGCGTTGCTTTGCTTTCTTGCCGGTGCCTTCCATGAGCCAGCGCCCCGCCCCGCGATAAAACCTCAGCAACGGCGCAGTCGCACCTTCGAAAGTTGTTTGATCCTTTGGATCGACAGCGCGAGCGCTTGGTCTCTCCAGGCCCAAAAGAATCAGACATCGGATGGCCGTCGAACGCGTCATTCCCTCAAGTTCGAGTGCACTGCGGTATACGTCGGCCCAAGCGTCAATATTCTTAATCAATTTCGCTGGAAGCCTGACCGGGATGGTCGGATCGTGACCTGTGGCCGGCCGGCCTGGACGCCGTTTCTTGCGTTGTTTCATAGGAAGTTTATGTAATACAGGAACATGGGCCTAATTTCGATCCGGAAGAGCAAAGTTTCGCCCCTCCGGGGGCCGCGTCTGCCGACGGCTCTTTACCGTTTTGACGGCGCATTGTTCTGCCTCCAGCAACACACGGCGTGATCATCCATCTCGGAGCGTCTGCACACAGATGATCTGGTCAGCCATTCGACTGATCCCTCCCGATGGGGTTTCAAGACGCAAGGGCAAATGGACGGGCGAGTACATCGTCACCAAGCGGCGGGACACAAAAAATTCCGTGAGGCTTTCCCCAAAAGGACAAAAAACAAAAATCTGTTATATAAGCCGGTTACGCCGCCCGCAAACATCCGAAATTGACGTGGTGCCGCCCCCTTTCCCCTACCCAGTTGCACCTGCTTGACAATTCGCGCAACGGCCCAAGGTAAACCCACTCACTGCTGCGGGTCGCGCTGGGTGCAGCCCGGCCACACCAACGCCGCCTAAAATGGCCGCCCAGAGGAAGGAGATGCGATGTTCAAGAAAGGGACTGGAGACTGGACGAAGTACCGTGGAGACGGTGTTCGAGAAGTTGATTTTCATCGATCTAGCACAAGCTCTGGGTACCGTGAGGCTTTTGATTATCGGGAGGCGATGACAGAAGTCGAGAGGGATGCCCTTGATGCTCTGAGCAGCGCCTATGCAGACGGCATTACGACGCTCTTACTCACACATGGGTGGTCCACTTCGAGACCGGGGAAACCAACCTCGCGATCAGTAATCCGGAGCTTGATGCGAAGTAAGGAAGCAACACCCAACATACGCCGATCTCAGTGCATCCAACATGAGTCAGTATTTGTCGCTGCTATACGATCGAGTACCTAGTCGACCGTGAACAAGCCAGTAAGCGCTTGAGCGGTAGTCTGTTTTTCGGATGCCGGGCGGTTTGAGGTTGCAGGAATTGAGCGCTTGAGAACTCCGAACCTTGCAATTTCATTTGTGGATTAGATTCCCTTTCGGGGCGGACCCTGATTCTATAGTGCATCGGAGGGAACGATGCGACCGAAGAAACACAAGACGACGGGATCGAACGATCTGTTCCGGGCTAGGCTGGACCAGATCATCGACATGAAGCACGAACTGGTTCTGCTTGCCGGCAAGATCGATTGGAACTGGACCGACGGTGAGATCGCGCCGCTTTACAGCGAGAGCGGCCGGCCAGGCATCGAGACCCGCTTCATGATCGGGCTGTTGTTGCTCAAGCAGATTTACGGGCTGTCCGATAAAGGGGTGTGCGAGCGCTGGGTCCACGACCCGTATTTCCAGTTCTTCACCGGCGAAGAGTTTTTCCAGCACGCCTTCCCGCACCAGCGCCCGGACCTGAGCCATTGGCGCAAGCGGCTCGGCGACAAGCTAGGGTTGCTGCTGGCCGCGAGAGCCTGCGGGTGGCGCATCAGGCTGGCGCGTTACGTGGCCAAGACCTCAAGCGGGTCACGGTCGACACCACGGTGCAGCCAAAGGCCATCACCTTCCCGACCGATGTCAAGCTGCTGCATGCGACCATCAAGGGGCTCAACCTTCTGGCGACCAGGCACGGCGTCAGGCTGCGGCAATCCTATTCCCGCCAGACTGCCGCGATGATGGCAGACCGCAGCGCCCATGCCAAACAATTCAGGCGGAATCTGCGGCAGTTGCGTATCCTGCGCGGCCGACTGGGCCGGATCATCCGCGACGTCCGCCGCAAGATCGAGGGCCAGCCAACACTGGAAGAGGTATTCGCCCTCCCGCTTGGCTGGGCCACGCAGATCCGTCGCAACAGCAGCGTCAGCGCGGCTGGAAGCTTTATTCCTTCCATGCCCCGGAGGTGGAGTGCATCGGCAAAGGCAAGGCCACCGCGCCTTACGAGTTCGGCGTAAAGGCCTCCATCGTCACCAACAACCGCAGGGCTCCCGATGGCCTGTTCGTGCTGCACGCCAGGGCGCTGCCCGATAACCCGTACGACGGTCACACCTTGCGGGACGTCATTGACCGTACCGAGGTGGCACTTACCGGCTGTCCGATCAAGCGGGCTTATGTCGACAAGGGATACCGCGGCCACGGCGCGCAAAATCCCCGTCGTGTCTTCATCTCCGGACAGAAGCGCGGCGTCTTCGGTATCATCAAGTGCAAGCTGCGCCGCCGCTCCGCCATCGAGCCCATCATCGGACACCTGAAGGCCGAAGGTCACCTCGGTCGCTGCTTCCTCAAAGGCCGCGCCGGCGATGCCGCCAACATCGTCCTCTCCGCCGTGGGCCACAACTTCGGCCGCATCCTCGCCTGGCTGAGATTTTTGGCGCCTTGTCCTCACCTTGGGTCCCCGGGCAAGGCGCTGGTCAACGCAAAAGACGCAATCCACGGACACCCTTTCGCTCCCGACAGCGGACATGCGATTGCATCACCGCCGTGACCGGCGCAAACACCCGCCGCTTCAATGTGGAAACCCGCGGCTTCATCGCTTTTTCCGCCCCTTCCTCAACGTGGCAGGAGGTTTTTCGTTCGGCTTAGGGACCGTCAATAGCTCAGCGGCCAGCGCCCCTAGAGCGGCCGCAAGCCGATCCAATGTCTCGACGGTCGGATTCTCGAGGCCGCGCTCAATACGTCCGACATACGAGCGGTCGACCCCAGCATCGACGGCAAGCGCCTCCTGGGAAAGCCCCTGCTTTACTCTTAGTCGCCTCAGATTCCAGGCCACCAACGCCGTCGCTTTCATTCAAGCAAGAAACGGCTTGGCGGTCTATTAAAACACGCACTATAATGCCCCTATTAGGGATTTGGGGCAGTTATGCGCGTCCGCATCCACCGGGGCACCAAGGAAATAGGCGGCACATGCATTGAATTAGAGTCCGGCGAAGCCCGGATCCTGCTGGACCTTGGCCTTCCGCTGAACGGTGACCCCGATGAACCAGCCCTTTATCCACCCATCGAAGGGCTCAACGGTGGGAGCGATCTGCTAGCCCTCATCCTGTCGCACGGCCACGCCGACCATTTTGGCTTGGCGCACTTGGCCGGACCACATTTGCCGGTCGCCCTCGGCGCCGCAACGCATCGGATTTTGAAGGCGGCCGCGCCTTTCGTGCCAAATCCCTACCTTCCGAAGAAGGCCATTGAATTCACCGACGGCGTGCCACTTGAGTTCGGCCCCTTCCGCGTCACGCCGCATCTGGTCGATCATTCCGCCTACGACGCCTACGCCCTGGAAGTAGAAGCCGATGGGCAGCGACTATTCTATTCCGGCGATATTCGTGCACACGGCCGTAAGGGGGCGCTGTTCGAGCGGTTGATCGCTCGCCCGCCTCGTTCCGTTGACGTCATGCTGATGGAAGGATCCAGCTTCGGCCGGCTCGATCCCACACAAGTCTTCCCGGAAGAATCCGTGGTCGAACAGCGTTTCGTCGACCTCTTTCAGGACACCGATGGCCTCGCATTGGTTGCCGCCTCCGCCCAAAACATCGACCGGATGGTCAGCCTCTATCGCGCCTGCAAGCGGACCGGGCGGACGCTGGTCATCGACCTATACTCCGCAGAAATCCTTCGGGCTACCGGCAATCCGAACATCCCTCAGTCCGGCTGGTCAAACATTGCGGTCTACATTCCGCATTACCAACGCGTCCAAATCAAACGGTCGGCCCGATTCGATTTGCTTGAGCAACACAAGTCTCAGCGCATCTTTGCCGATCAGCTCAAAGCACTTGCCCCGCGTGCCGCAATACTCTTTCGGCCGGCGATGCTCAATGACCTCGACCGGGCCGAATGCCTATCGGGTGCAAAAGCCATATGGTCCCAATGGGATGGATATCTGAAGCAAGAGCGCGGTCTGACGCTTTTATCGTCGCTCGCGGATCGCAACATCCCCGTCGATCACGCCCATACATCCGGCCACGCCAGCATCATCGACCTCAAACGGTTGGCGGAAGCTGTAGCACCCAAAATGCTGGTGCCGATCCATACCTACGAGCCCCAGCAATTTCCGGAGCATTTCAAGGCCGTCAGCCTCAAGAATGATGGTGAATGGTGGAAGGTACCGCATGACCACTAAAGACTCATCATCAGCCCAATACGGCGTGAGCGACGCCTTCCTCGACAGCCTCAGCAAACTGGCACTCCAGGATTCATCGTGGTGGCGCGACGTCCTCATCTGCGATGACGTCTTCATCGCGGTGCGCAACAATTGCCTCGATGTCTATTACCGCGGCGGGTCGATCTTCCAGATCCGTGATGACGGCAACGGAACGGTCAAGCCCAATACCCACGTCAAGTACCTCGTGCGACAACAGGAAGCCCGCGTTGAACTCGATGCCGACAACAAATTCATACTGCCGCCCGGTGGGTTAGCTTGGGAACACTATGAGGGTGGTAAGACGTTAAGTGACATGTTGACCGCGGCACAAACTCTCTCCGGTCTGGAGAAATCCGGCCTGCATCCTCTCGTGGTCGGCAGCCCCAACGTGATTGATTTGGAAATCTCGCTTCGCGCCTCTCATCCATTGCCTGGCACGAATTTGTCAGGAAAGAACGACAAAGACACAAAAATCTACGACAGGCTAGACGCGGCTTCACTGGAGCAGCGGGGCAGTGACACCTTCGTCGTCTTCCATGAGGCCAAGCACTTCTCGAATCCCGATCTAGCCGCAAAAGCCGGCAACACACCGAAGGTGGTCGAACAAATCCGCGGTTACCGAAGCACGATCAAGCACCATGAAGCTTTCCTAGTGGAACGCTACCGCTCGGTTTGTCGGACCTTGGAACGCATTGACGCCATGCGACCGCGAAAATCGTCTGGCTCCGACTCCCTCCTTCAAAAGGTCGCCCAAACCGGCATCGAATTGCGGATCGACCCTAACCCGCGGCTCATTGTATTTGGGTTTGATACCAATCAGAGGGACGGGCGCTGGCAAGCCTACCTGGAAAACATCACTCAGGCCGAACCAGACCTCAACGTCTATGCGGCCGGAAATCCCGAAACCGCGACGGGTGCTTTCCTCCCTCCGAGGCCAAAACGTATCAAAAAAGTCACACCCAAACTTTCTTCCAAAATCTAGGCAATTTCTCGGGCCCTCGTTTGAATACTTAGGGGTGCCCCCGCATCCGCCGGGCGCTTCACCTCGGGAATGCCATGCTCGCTGTCGGCCTTCGTCCAAGACTTAGTGGCCCAGCGCGTGCAGGACACCCGCTCGCAAAGCAGCGAGGAGCGGTGGTCGGCTGGTTAGCCGTTCATCCGTCTGGGGTTATTTCGAAGGGCTGGCCTCGAGAGGCGACTAACCCGCACTGCCCAGATTCGACCACCGCCGCGAATTCCCAGAGGCGAGCGGGAATGAGGCGGCTCATCGTTCCTGCGACGGGCACCGGCGAAACCCTAGACCTTCGCTTTGTTGTCGCTCGATCCAAGTTTACCTCCAACACAATTCAAGCGACCGGGAAGAGTCCATGACTGGCTCTTTAGGGATCTTTTGGGGCATTCCCAACATCGATCATTCTTGGCGCATTCTCACGGATAAGACCTCGCTTGCTGAAGCAGAGCCATACGGCGATTTCCTGACCCACCCTCGCGGGCACTACGACGTCTGGAGCGAATGGCAAAAGCTCAACGCAACGGAGCCAGCCAAACAAGCTATTCCGCAAACCGTCGCGTATCACGAATATGAAGACTTTCCGCGTGGACGTATCGTTTACCACGTCAAGACTCGCCAATTCATTGTCTATGCCGATCGCCGTCTACAGCGCCCTGATGTACTGACCGATATCGTCAGCCTGTTCGATATATCGCCGGGAAGGTTCGTTGTTCGGTCCGACGCCCACTATCGGACCTGACCACCTAGCGCCTTACCACGACCCAATATTCGTCAAACTTCTCCGGCGACAGGCAATCCTCAAGATGGAAACGAACCACTCTTCTTCCGACAGAGACGCTCGGCATATCCGGCCAGGTCAATTGCTTGAACCGTTCGGGTGGGCCGCAGACGCGTTGACTGAAATCGTTGTGGCTCAGCCACATCTACTCGTCGATCTGCTCGAGATTGATTGCCAACGAATGCACCTGATCGCTTTGGCCTTTGCCAATCTAGAAGTAACACCGGAACTCGCCAAGTTGCTGATGCGCGGATCTGTGCGCTCGGTTACGGAGCATATCCCGATGTTAGATCCGAGCATCATAGAGAAAGTGCTCGGTCGTCACTTTCCGGCGTCCGTTCTCGAACGTAAGAACTACCAGCGACTCATTGCGCTCCTGGCGGACAGTAATGCCTCGCGCTTCTTGCAAACTGCGGACTATGTAAGCGATTTCGTAATAAGTACCCTTCACGGACTACCTCCTCCTCTGCGCAACGCTTACGTGGTTAATGCGCTCGACCCCGTTGAGCTGGAGTACGGCTTCTCCGACGGGCTCCGCTTTCTCGTCTCGCGCGGCGCCGCGCCCAGCTTTGAAGCGCTCGTGTCCGAGCTCGCGGTAGTTTCTGAGGAAGAACGATTGGTTTCCAGGATAGCCGAGCTAGTTGAAACATTGCCGTTGCCCACCGACTTTCCGCCGCCGCACATTCAAAAGGCACGCCGGATTGATTGGCCTGCTGAAATTCGGGCCTTTTCAGAGACCTGGAATAATGCCCTTGCCGACTATATCGGAGAAATAAACGCTGGTACCTGCGCTCTCTACCTTTGGGAAGACGGCGATTTTTCAGCTTCATTCTCGGTCACAAGATGCGGACGCCTCGGCTGGTTTCTCAATGAAATGCGCGGACCGGATGATTCCGCGGTCAACCCTCGGCAGCGCGCGCAGATTCGAGCGGCATTCGACCGAGCAGGATTCCCGTCCTCACACACCGTTGCAGCAATCGCCGCGATGAGTCGGATCGCCGAGATTCGGAAATCTTAAGCCTCACGAGTCCGCTCAGCATGTCAACATTGAACAGTCAGGTTGCCAGTTCATTTTCTCGGATGAACCAACAGAGACATTCGGCTGGGAACGAAAGCGTCCGGGTTAGTCGGTGGAGCAATCGGCAGGAAATCCCAGATCCGGTTTCCTAAATTACGCGCGAGAGGGCACTTAGCGACAGCGACGTCTTCAACAATCTCTTGATTTTTATCTGGGTGGCCATAGCCAGCGAGCAGGGGAAGACAAATTGACCGATACGATGAACAGCGACGAAACGTGGTTTTATGCGTTGGGCGGACAGCGGATAGGGCCTGTTCCTACCGACAAGCTGCGCGAGCTGCTGGCGATGCAGACAATCGACGGGGAGACTCCGATTTGGCGCAAGGGAATGGCCGACTGGCAACCATTGGACAACGCCGAAATCGGTGCGCATCTCAAGGAAACTCCGCCGCCCATTCGCTCGAACGATGTGAATAACGGTATTGTCTGGGTTCTCGCCATCGCACCCATTGCCTACATATTTGTCCAGATCGCAATCGTCGACTATCAGGCCTTTCATATAGGCGAAGACCTCTCGTTTTCGTCTGCGCTTGTTTGGCTGATTCCGGCGCTGGCAAACGCTACACTATGCATTCTTGACGAACAGCAGCTCAAGCGCGCGGGCTACAACTCAGGTTGGATGACCCTCTTCGCGCTCTTGCTGGCTCCTGCATATCTCTTCATGCGCGCCCAACGCCTCCGTCAAACACCATCTTATGGCTACGTCTGGATCGCATCGTTTATCGTCTCCATCATCCTGCGGATCGCTTAGTATGCAGTCAGCCTCTCAAACACCGATGGAAGGCCACGCTGTCGAGTTGCTCATCCTAGGAATCGCTTTTCTCATCATCGGCCTCGTTTACATCTCACCCAGCATCGTGGCATTCCGTCGTAACCATCCAAATCGCTGGGTTATCCTCGTCATTAATCTCGCCTTCGGTGGTACCGTCATTGGCTGGGGAATCGCGTTGGCATGGGCCACGCGTGCCGTTCACCGGCTGGGGTCCACGAGTAGTGGCGGGGAATCTGGCCTTAACGTCTTCATGAACGACGTGAGCAAGGTCCAACTTATCGATCCGCCGCCTCTGCCGCAAACTTCCGTAGCCCTAGAGCTAGAACGCCTTCATGGCCTTCTTGTCCGGGGCGTGATCTCCCAAATCGAGTTCGATAGCCTGAAGGACAAGCTGTTGGGTAGCGCTTCATAAGCTTAACCAAGCGTGGCGGCGGCTTGCCAAAGGTGTCATGTTAAAGTTTGATTTTGGTGCTTACGAGTGGATAGGGTATCCATACCCAGCACAGCCACACCGCATTAGTGACCGGAGGCCTCTGCGGTGTTGGAGCAGCGCTCGTCGGATCACTTGCTCGGGGCTTCGCCGCTGTTGCTGTCACATGTTGCAAGCGCGGTAGCGAAGCCGGTATTTATGCATCGCCTGCTGCGCAAGACACACAACACTGCGTTGGAAATATCGAGTGATCATGTTCGGTAAGATCATCGGGTCACTTCTGCCTACGTGGCTTTCGAAATCGAACGCCGAGCCCCCCCCCGTTTTCTTCGATGAATTCAATTCCTGCGGCTTCAATGGCTTTTTGCAGCTTAATTTGTGCATCATCAGATACCCTTGGCCCAAACCCTCCTTCGAGGCGCTTTACCGTCGGAAGAGACAGCCCAGCTCGGGCGGCGAGTTCTGACTGGGACCAGCCGAGAAGGCCGCGCGCGGCGCGGAGCTGATCAATTGTCTTCATAAGCGAAATTTCCATTGATCCAATTTGGATCATCACGTATGATCCTTTTTGGATCGAAGAGTGAAGCGGTCATAAAGTGGTCTAACACTAGGAGCGCACGATGAGCGAAAACACGTCAGTTTTTCACAAAAATATTGACCGCCGTTCCTTTATAGGCGGCTCGGACGCGCGGATCATCATGGGTGCTGATGAAGCCGCCCTGCTCCGCCTTTGGCGCGAAAAGCGCGGCGAAGCGGAGCCTGAGGACCCGTCGGGTAACCTCATCGTCCAGCTCGGCAACGTCACCGAAGATCTCAACAGACGATGGTACGAACGGAATACCGGACAAGCGATCGCAGACGTGCAGCGACGGGTTTTCCATCCCGTAAAGCGATGGATGGCGGCGACCTTGGACGGAAAAGTTCAGGTCACTGGCGCCGTATTTGAGGCCAAATTCATGCTGCCTTGGACGTTTTCTGAGGAAGCCGCCGCAGAAAAGCATATGGCCCAGTTACAGCACATATGTGGGTCGTCGACGCAAGTACTGCAGTGCTGTCGATTATTACTGGTGGAGGCAGATGGGTTGAGATGACGATTCCGGCCGATCCGCTCTACCAACATCTCCTTTTGACGGCCGAAAAGAAGTTTTGGCAGTGCGTCGAGAGCGGAGAGCGCCCTCACCTGTTCGGAGTCGAGCCGCCGAGGCCACGGGTCGAGGCAGTTCGAGTTGTCGATATGAGCTCATCCAACGCTTGGGCGGAATTTGCCGGCAGTTTTCGGCGTACCCGGTCGGCTTTTCTTGAGCATGAGAACACCAAGGCCGAACTCAAAGCCCTGATGCCGGAAGACGCCAAGGAAGCCGTCGGATACGGCGTGCGCGCGAAACGCTCAAGATCTGGCTCAATTGGTTTCGATCTCCATAATATGGAGGCCGGGGATGCAGCGCAGCAGTGAATCGATCGGGGCAATTGCGGGCGCACTCGCCAAAGCCCAAGTTGAGATCGCCAATCCTGAGAAATCCCTGACCGCGACCGTTCGGTCTCCGTTCCCACGCGAAGGTGATCGCAGCTTTCGCTACGCGTCGCTGGCCGCCGGCCTCGATCTGGTTCGGAAAAGCCTCGGTCGTCACGAAATCGCCACCGTGCAGACGACCTCGATTGATTATGCGGCCGGACTGATCCGACTAACTACGATGCTCGCGCATTCATCTGGGGAATGGGTATCGTCAGACTGGCCGGTCTGTCCGGTCAGTGAAACAGGGGTACCGCATCGGTTGGGGGCCGCTCTCACCTATGCGCGGCGATATGCGCTGTTCACGCTGGTCGGGATCGCCGGAGAAGACGATCTCGACGCGCCCGATCTTGGCACGATCCCAATAACTAACAGCGGTCCGTCAAACCGGACGGATCAGAGCGTCTCCAACGGTCAGGCTCACCTTGCTGAAATCTCAGCTGATGTTCGCCGCCGTACGCGGACGCGATCTCCTAGGATCATTTTAGCTGTCGACGAGTCCGCGCTACAGCGAGACCGTCTGCTGATCGAACTCGCCGGCTTAAAAACGGCCGATGAAGCAGCCAATTGGGCGCATCGGAGCCTTCCGGCGAAGAATACTCTGACAACGGCAGACGCCCAAATTATCGAAGCACGCTTCCAGGGCAAGCTCGCGGCGTTCGGCGATGAGCCGGCGGGGGAGATCTCGGAAACGGCTCAAAATTCGTTGGAACCAGAAGCGTCCCCGCAGGATCTGCAAGATGAACCAAAAATGGCCCATTCTAACGACTTCGGGGCCAGCCCGGGCCGCATAGCAGTAAAGTCCATTCGTCTGCGCGACAAGGACCACCGCAGATTCGTTTCTACCCACCCCTGCGTCGTATGTGGTCGGACACCTGCCGACGCGCACCATCTACGCTTTGCCCAACCTCGGGCGCTCGGCCGCAAAGTCAGCGACGAGTTTACCGTTCCTCTATGCCGGGGCCATCACCGCGAACTGCATCGGCATGGCGCAGAGGTTGCATGGTGGCAGAGCGTCAATATCGATCCGCTGCCCATTGCACATCGACTGTGGCAGCACGCGGGAAACCGTCATCGAGATTGTGGCTGATACCGCAAACGATTGAGGGGCGACCAGGTCCTCCGACGCGGCGGCCTCGCTTTCGCTAGCAATTCCACAGACCTTGCCAAGGACAAACCCATGTCTGCAGACAAGGACGGGGCACATGCGTTCAATGGCGACTTGAGGTGGCACCCATACGACGGTGGTCCTTATGACGCCCTGCGTCGCTGAATTGGGGGAGGAAGCCATCGGTCGCATCGTCAATGCGATCGCTTCTTTGACGATTTTGCAACGCAACTGCCCTCTTGAAAAAACAAGATTCCCGAGTGTTCGATTTCGGTGGCAAATCCGTCGTGTTCAAGATCGACCGCTACGACAGAGACCTGAGCTTGTACTCCTCCGATTCAGCAGACCCAGACTTCGGAAATCATGACGTCATAACCATGACGAAGGTGTTTTTCAGCACATTGTGCGCAAGCCCATTCATTGTCATTGAATGCACGTTTCAAAGCCTTGTCGGCAAGCTTGTGCTCCTTACGATGGCCTTTCAACTCCGCTGGTAGTCATCCTCGATGCGGATGATGTCGTCCTCGCCGAGATAGCTGCCGGTCTGGACCTCGATCAATTCCAGCAGGATCTTGCCGGGGTTTTCCAGCCGGTGGACGGCGCCGATCGGGATATAGATC
>Ga0182030_10016964_pt1 | contig 14107 bp, 14 predicted proteins | sample 812S3MmetaG_FD_121299 | JGI IMG/M metagenome (GOLD analysis project Ga0182030, IMG submission 121299) | Permafrost microbial communities from Stordalen Mire, Sweden - 812S3M metaG (Illumina Assembly) | ecosystem: Environmental > Terrestrial > Soil > Wetlands > Permafrost | place: Sweden...
AGCCCGCAAAGGCTCCCCGGATATCGAGAGGATCCGCGCAATTTTTGCGCGGTTCGAAGCCAGCAACCCCGAGCCCAAGGGGGAACTGGAATATGTCAACGTCTTCACCTTGCTGGTGGCCGTGGTTCTCTCGGCGCAGGCGACCGACGCGGGCGTCAATCGCGCGACCCGCGCCCTGTTCGCCGAGGCGCCCTCGCCGCAGGCCATGCTGGCGCTCGGCGAGGAAGGCGTGCGGGAGCGGATCAAGACCATCGGCCTGTTCCGGGCGAAGGCGAAGAACGTCGTCGCCCTGTCAGCCAAGCTGATCCAGGACTTCGGCGGCGATGTCCCGCGCACGCGCGAAGCGCTCGAGAGCCTGCCGGGCGTCGGCAGAAAGACCGCCAATGTCGTGCTCAACATCGCCTTCGGCGAGAAGACCATCGCCGTGGACACCCATCTTTTCCGTGTCTCGAACCGCATCCCGCTGGCGCGCGGCGCGACGCCGGAAGCGGTTGAGCGCGGGCTGATGGCCTTGATCCCGGATCAATACATGCTGCACGCCCATCATTGGCTGATCCTGCATGGGCGTTACATCTGCAAGGCGCGCAAGCCGCTCTGCGGCATCTGCCCGATCGAGGATCTCTGCGAATTCCCGGACAAGACGCTTGTTCCGCCGCTGCGACAAATGCCGGCGCCATGACCTCGGTCACTTGTGCAGTGCAAACGCCTCGGCATAGTCGCCTCCGGAATGCCGCCGCCCTGGCCGGCCATGCGAGAGGGACGCCCATGTTGGGCCCGGTCGATCTTGAGGATTGGCGCGACGACGACAAGGAAGAGGAAGTGCGGGCGCGCCTCGACGCCTGTTCCGAAATCCAGCTCTTGCGGTCAAACAACCGGCTTTCCTCGTTGCCGAGCATGAGCCGGGCGGATTTCGAGCTCACCCGCGGCTACGCCCGGGGCGAAAGAATGAGCGCCGAACTGGTCCGCTATCTGGCCCTGCGGCTGAAAGCTTGAGCTTGAGAAATCAAAGGATGCAATAAAAGGATTTTTTAACTTTCTTGCCTGAAATGCTCTCTTGTTTGGCGCCGCAACCGCTTCTATACGGGGCGCTCCGGCGCGCTTCGAGCATGTGCGAAAAAGTGGACGCCGATTTTCGCAAAACAGCCGGTTGAACCGATCAGGCATGCCGCAGCTCTTTCATCATCCGATTTGTCCGCATTCCCGTTTCATCCGCCTGGCGCTCGGCGAATATGGCGTCGATGTGGAATTGATCGAAGAGCGCACGCATGAGCGGCGCCACGAATTCCTTCTGCTCGATCCCGCCGGGCAAACCCCGGTCCTTGTCGAGGACAATGGCTTCGTCGTGCCGGGCGCCGGCGCCATCGCAGAGTGGCTCGACGAGACGCGCGGCGAGCGCCTGGCCGACCATCGGCTGCTGCCGGCGTCGCCAGAGGCGCGTGTCGAAGTGCGGCGGCTGGTTTCCTGGTTCAACGACAAGTTTTTCAATGAAGTCTCGAATTGGCTGGTGACAGAAAAGGTCACCAAGCGTTTCACTGCCACGGAGATCGGCGGCGGCGCTCCCGACATGGACGCCGTGCGCGCGGCGCGCGCCAATCTGCGCTATCATATGCGTTACGTTTCCTATCTGGCGACGACGCGCAACTGGCTGGCGGGCGATAAAATGACCTATGCCGATCTCGCCGCCGCCGCGCATCTCTCCAGCGTCGACTTTCTCGGCGACGCGCCCTGGGATGAGGAAGAGCCGGCCAAGCAATGGTATCAGCGCCTGAAAAGCCGTCCGAGTTTCCGCCCGCTGCTCGCCGACCGGGTGCCGGGGGTCGCGGCGAATCCGATCTACGCGGAAGTGGATTTCTGACGTCTTTCCGCGCCGAGGCCGAAAAACTGGGCTTCGACGCCTGCCGCGTGACAGGCCCGGAGTCCATCCCTGACGCGCCCGCGCATCTCCAGGCCTTTCTGTCCGAGGGCCGCCATGGCGACATGGACTGGCTCGCCGAGCGCCGCCACTGGCGCGGCGCCCCGAAAAACCTCTGGCCGGAAGTCCGGTCGATCATCCTGCTCGGCATGAACTATGGCGGGGACGGCGATCCCCTCGCCACGCTGGCGCGGAAAAAAGCCGGCAATATTTCCGTCTATGCGCGCAATCGCGACTATCACGACCTCGTCAAGGGCAGGCTCAAGCAATTGGCGGGCGCTCTCCTGGCCCAGGCGAAGACGGCCGGCGCATCCGGCGACGTCAAGGTCTTCGTCGACACGGCGCCGGTGATGGAAAAGCCGCTCGCCGCCGCGGCGGGACTCGGCTGGCAAGGCAAGCACACCAATCTCGTCTCGCGCGAGTTCGGCTCGTGGCTTTTCCTCGGCAGCATTTTCACGACACTCGATCTGCCCATCGACGAGCCGGAATCGGACCATTGCGGCGCCTGCCGCTCATGCCTGGACGCCTGCCCGACCGGCGCGCTCGATGCGCCCTACCGGATCGACGCGCGCGCCTGCATTTCCTATCTGACCATCGAGGCCAAAAGCCAAATCCCGCTGGGATTTCGCGAAAAGATCGGCAATCGCATTTACGGCTGCGACGATTGCCTCGCCGTCTGCCCCTGGAACAAATTCGCGCAAGTCTCGCGAGAGGCGAAGCTTTTGGCCCGCGCCGATCTCGTCGCTCCTCCCCTTGCCAAGCTGGCGGCGATGGACGAGGCGGAGTTTCGCGCCTTCTTCTCGGGCAACCCGATCAAGCGCATCGGTTTTTCGCGCTTTTTGCGCAATGTGATTTTGGCCATCGGCAATTCCGGCGACACGGACTTGGCGCCCTTGGCCGCAAGGCGGATCGACCATGAATCCGGCCTCGTGCGGGGCATGGCGGTCTGGGCTTTATCGCGCCTGCTTTCGCGTGAAGACTTTTTGGCCCTGGCGGCGGGGCGAGGACAGGACCCCGATCCGCTGGTGCGCGAAGAATGGGAGCGGGCGACGTGAATCTGGTTGTTTTCGGCCTCGGCTATACCGCGTCCCATTATGCGGAAAGATTTTCCGACTCCTTCGCGCGGGTCACCGCGACCAAACGGGCCCCGCAGGCGGCGTTGTCCGGAAGGATCAGCCTGCTGCCCTTTGACAGCGCCGCCGAGGACGTGGATCCGCGCCTGCTCGCGGCTTTGAACGAGGCCGATGCGCTGCTCGTCAGCGCGGGGCCGGAGCCGACTGGCGATCCGGTGCTGCGCCGCCTCGCGAGGCACGTCGCAGGCGCGGAAAGGTTGAAAAAAATCGTCTATCTCTCAACCATCGGCGTCTATGGCGACCACAAGGGCGAATGGATCGACGAGACCGCGCCGGTGCATCCCTCCAATGAGCGCAGCCGCCAGCGGCTTGTCGCGGAAGCGGGCTGGCTCGATCTGGCGAAAGCCGATGACAAGGAGGTCTACGTGCTGCGTCTGTCCGGCATTTACGGGCCGGGCCGCAACGTGCTGGTGAAATTGCGCGAGAGGACGGCGAAAAGGCTGGTCAAACCGGGACAGGTTTTCAACCGCATTCATGTCGACGACATCGCGCGCGCCATCAACGCCTGCTTTTTTTGCGCGGCGCCCGGCGGAATTTACAATGTCACCGACGACGAGCCGGCGCCGCCGCAGGATGTCGTGTTGTATGCCGCGCAAAAAATGGGCGTGGAGCCGCCGCCGGAAGAGGATTTCGTCGCCGCTGAACTGACGCCGATGGCGCGCAGCTTTTACGGCGAGAACAAGCGGGTCTCCAACCGGCGCATGAAGGAGGTTCTGGAGGTGGAGCTGGCTTTTCCTACTTTCAGGGAAGGATTGGGGCGCCTTCTGGCTTAGCGCTGGCGAGCCGATATTCGATGCGGCGGTTGCGGAACCGCCCCTCCACACTTTCATTGCCGGCGATCGGAACGGAGCCGCCATCCCCTGTGGCGACGAGCATCGTGGGGTTCACGCCGGCCTTCACCAGCAAGGCCCGCACGGCTTCGGCGCGACGCCGTGACAGCGGGACATTCTCTTCCTCGGCGCCCGTGCTATCGGTATGACCTGATATTTCGATCAATGTCCCCTTCGGCAGCTGCTTGAACAGCGCGGCGGCCTCGCTCAGAAGGGCGCGTTCGTTTTCAGGCAGGTCCGCGCTCGACGAGGTGAAATTGAGAATCGAGAGATTGAGGGCGCCGACGAGATCGGCGGCGCTGAATCCTGGCCGTAGCGCCGCGAGCGACTTCGCCACCTCGGCATTGGCCCGCGCGGAGACGCCGTTCAGATGTTCGGCCAGCGCAACCACCTTGACGCCGCCGCCGAACAGCTGCGCCAAAACCGATGAAAGGCGCGCGCGCTCGGCGGCGCTGATGCGCCCCCTGAGCACGATGTCGTCGCCGCTGAACAGGACGGTCAGGCCGGGCGATTTCAGGCTTTTCAGCGCCGCGGGCATTTTCGACAGCCAGGCGGCCGAAGCGCGGCGGGCGTCGACGGCGACCGCGCCGGTCACCGATCCCGCGCCATGAACCGCCTTGAGATCGGCGAGCAGCGCCGCGCCCGTCACCTTGTCCGCGACCACGCCGGACACGCGGATGGCGCCGCCAATGCTGAATTCGAAACTTGGGGGCAACAGATCCGCAGCCGGAAGCCCCGGCTTGGGGGAGATCGACGAGGTCGCGATGTCATCCACCATTACGGCGGGCATTGCGGGCGCGGTCGCCTCGGCCAGCGGCCTCGGCGCTTCGGAGGCCGCAACTTCGAGCTCCGGCTTGGCGCGCGCTGGTTCTTCGGCGACCTCCTGCGCCGCCGCCAGCGCGTCGAGGAGCGGCGTTGGCGTTTCAGACGCGGCGAACTCGGCTTCCGCCTCCGGGTTTTCAGGCGCCGCCTCGGGCGCGACCAAAGCCGCGGCGACCGGCGGCTCCTCCGCCACTAGCGCCGGCGACGCCAGTCGCGGAACCACTGCCGCCTGAGGCGCCAATCGGGGAGCGGTTGCCGCCTGCGGCGACAATGGGGAGCCCGTGAATCCTGGCGCCGGCGGACGCGGGGCGCCGCCGTTCAAGCAAGTCACGAAACCGATCAGCGCGATAAAAGCCATCATGCCACCGCCGGATTCAAAAAAGCCGGCTTCCTGCATCGCGTCGGCAGGCGGCGCAATGGGCGGGCCGCCAGCGAGCGATCCGCAAGCCAGACCGCCAATCGATGCGTCCAAAAGCGCCATATCCCATTCTCCCGCAATCACATTCCGCTCATGCCCCTCATGGCGCAGTTTGGGAATCGTGTCGAGAACAAGAGGCGTCATCAGCCTTGCGCGGCGCTTGTCGCCTCAGCGCCGCCGTCAATGACGCCAGAATTTCGTTCGGAAGTCTCAAACTTCCCGGCCAAGGCGCCGACCGCCGGAGTCGCCGCAGTTATCGAGCCAGCAATGAATAATCCAGCACGGCTGATGCGCCTTGATACGGGAAGGTTCTATTGGGTCAGCCTGGCTTTGAGCTGCGAATTGGCCATGAGCTGCCTCATACCGGTGAGGATGGCGGGACCGTCCGTGGCCTCAAAATAAAACAGCGACGATGTTGCGCAAGCTTGCAGCGCCGGCGCGATCTGCGCGGCGATCGGCTGGACGAGCGCCACATATCGATTGTCGAGGCCCTGGGTTGAAACATTATTGGTGTAGATGGTGTTGTAGGTCGTATAGATCACGCCGACAGTGGCCTTGGTTTTCAATTGGGCGCAGACCGTTGGGTCGATCGTTCCCGTGCAATGCGTCCAGGTGCAACCCGAGCTCGTATAATCTTCGACGCCGTCGGTGACGATGAAAACGAAGTTTTGCGGCGTGGAGGAGGTGGCCCCCGTCCCGTTGGTCGTCGAGGAGAGAACGGTGTTGTAGAACTGGGTGAGCGCCGTACTCGATAGAGAGTCCCCCCAACCGACGTTTCCGGCGTTGCTGTCGATATGTACGACCGGCGTATTGCTGGAAAGCGGCGAGGAAGCTGGCGTCGCGGTCAAAGACGCCAGGTTGGAGAAATTGGATGTGAGGTTGGAAACTGTATAGAGCATGTTCGCGGCGCCGGAAGGCGCATTGGGCTGGTTGCTGGGGATTGGTTGCGTATCCGGACCCGGGGGTGCCTGGTTGGCGAAGCCTCCCATCGTATAGAGGCCGATCTGGATCAGGTTGCTGGGGTAGCCGTTGCTCGTGGAATTCGTCTGCGAGGTTTTCGCGTTGGTGATCATGTCCTGAATCGCCGTCATGGCGGCGTCGAGTCTGAGCGTGATCGGCGTGCCAAAACTTGTGTCATGCGCGACATATTCCATCGAATATGCGTCGCCGGGCGAGGCATTATGGCAAGCGAAGACACAGCCCCCATTGACCAAAGCGTTCGCTTGATAAGCCGGCAAGTTATAAGGCGCCGGGTTGTTTTGATAGTTCCCGGGGTTAATCGCGACGGCGCGATTGAACAGGTTGGCCATATCCGTCGGCGTCGAGCCTATGCCCATTGAATTGGAAATGTCGGTGATCACGTAATAATTCTGGTAGGTCGGCCGGGAGAGCGACGCCGCCGACGTATTGCCCACGGTTATGCTGGGAACGCCGAGAACCTTACTGAATTGCGTGGCGACACTCATAGAATAGGAGACGGTCGCCGTCACCGTCAGGCCGGTGGGCGTGGGGATTTGCACATTCGGCGTGGGAACGTTTGCAAAGCCGAGAGCGCCCGCATTGGCTTTGAAAGCCGCGGCCGCCGCGGTTTTTCCTTGGGAGACGGCAGTTGTGGCCGAGCCGCCGCCGCTCAAAACGGTTTGCGCCGTGTTGATCGCAACGATCACCGCCGCGTCGGCGGCGGCGTCGCACCGCGCCTTGTTAGTCAAGGCAATGCCGTAATCGGCGGCGAAGCCGATGCATCCGATGACGGGAACGAGCAGGAACCCGATGAGGATCAGGACGTTGCCGCGACGGTCGCGCGCGAAACGCTGGAGGTGGAAGGTGAGTTTGGTCATGACGTCTTGATCCTCGACGAGGTCGGCTTCATGGACAGTTTCCGCTGCTATTGCTTATGGAAGGCAGGTAGCGCGGCTGCAGGTAGACGGAGCGCCGCAGCGTCATGGACGGAAGGAAGCTGTTTCCGACCATCGGGACAAACGGGTAGGAGACGTCAGCGACGATCACCGTCCCGCTCGTATAAATGTCCTGGGGCAGCGTCGTGAGCGAGGGCCGCGTGCTGTCCGGCGTCTTCAAAGGCGCGACGCTGCAGGACCGGGTGCTGACCGTGCCGACGCTCCATTTCACGGCGGCCGTATAAGTGCAACCGGACGTGCATCCACTGACCGTCGGCGTGAAGGCGATGCTCGACAGCGTCATGGAAAGGTAGGTGTTCCAGGCCGCGCTATGGCGTGCGGGATCGCTGAGCACCTGCGGGAAGGTGACAAGAGCGGAATTGAAGGCGAAAGTCGCGTCGCTGGAGCCAAGCGCCGTCGTCCGCTCCGCAATCATCGTTGCGATGGAATTCGCGAGATAGGTCAGTTGGCGGGCCATGTTGATGTAGCGGACGAGATCGGCGCCGCCGAGCAGCAGGATCATCAGGATCGGCGAGACCAATGCGAATTCGATCGCGGTCACTGCGGACGTCGACTGGGTGAAGAAGCGGAACGCGGCGACTAGAGCCTTTTCCGATCCGATTGAATCGGATCGGGGCTCTAGATTCCTGTTTTTACGCGTATTCGCTAACGCGGCCCTTCGGGTCTTCACGCGAACCGGCATCCACTTCGCTGGAAAACGCTCTAAGCGTGGCTTTTTCGCGGAGCCGGCCATCAGCATGGCCCCACGGGCGCGACAAACGGTTCATTCAAAAACGTCGCTGTCGCCGAAATCAATCGGACGCCTGCGCTGTTATAGGTCGCATTGTTCAGGATGTTCGAAAACAGGTAGCCAGGAACCGTCACGGGATAAAGAACCTGCAGATAGACATAGCCGCCTGCGTTTCCGGGGCAATAGCTCAGCGCGCTGTTCGCCAACGTTGTCGGAACCGCGAGCCCCGTGCCGTTCGAATTCAGAAAGCCCTGGTATTCATTTGGGTAATTCCCGTCATTGATCGGGACAGGCTGAATGTTGACGAGAACATTTGCGCAGGTGAACATGCTTGGCAGATTGGAGCATATATCGCTGGTGATGAAACTCGCCTGCGTGACGCTCGCGGCCTGGACTTGTCCGGTCGCGATCATTCTCGCGGCTTTTTGAGTCGCAAACTCCAGTGTTTGCTGCATCACCATAATGTAGCCAATCGACATCAGGAATAACGCGACGAAGATCACGACGGGGGCGATAAAGGCAAACTCGATCATCGCCGACGCGATCCTGTTCGCCTTGAATGCCAAGATAGCGCGCACCGACGCAGCCTGACGGCTGCGCCAAGCTGACTTTGAGTTTGCGGCGAGCGGGAAGTCCTGCATCTTATATTACGCGGTTCGGGAAGCCGGGGAGTAGTATCGGAATTGCGCCATTTTGAAATGACTACCAAAAACCTACGTGTAAACGGTTAAAACGCTGTTTAAATTTGATTCGCAAAAACGGCGACCGATCGTCCTCGCGTTCGGTGGCTATTTTTCAAGTTGAAACAGCAGGATTGCTTTTCAAGGTCAATTTGGGAACCATCGAGAGCGATACCGGCTACGGCCGCTGCAAGCCCGAACGCGGTCATCCGTCATCGACCAAGCCCCGACCTTAAAATCGGCGCGTTTCAGGATCACACGCAATGCTTGCGCCACCTCCCGACATGCGCGACAAAGGCCCATGATCCCAGCGCAACAACCAAAACCCTTGTTATCCTATCGCAAATTCTGGGCGCAGCGCTTCGGCACAGCGCCGTTTTTGCCGATGTCGCGCGAGGAAATGGAGGCGCTTGGCTGGGATAGCTGCGACATCATCCTCGTCACCGGCGACGCCTATATCGATCATCCCAGCTTCGGCATGGCCATTGTCGGCCGCCTTCTGGAGGCGCAAGGATTTCGCGTCGGCATGATCGCCCAGCCCGACTGGCAGAATGCCGAAGGTTTCAAGCGGCTGGGCAAGCCCAATCTGTTCTTCGGCGTCACCTCGGGCAATATGGACTCGATGGTCAACCGCTACACCTCCGACCGTCGCCTGCGCCATAACGACAGCTATACCCCGGGGGGCGAAGGCGGCAAAAGGCCCGACCGCGCGGTCATCGTCTATGCCCAGCGCTGTCGCCAGGCCTATCCCGATACGCCCATCATTCTTGGCGGCATCGAGGCGTCGCTGCGCCGCATCGCGCATTATGACTATTGGTCGGACAAGATCCGGCGCTCCATCCTGCTCGACGCCAAGGCCGACCTGCTGCTTTATGGCAACGCGGAGAGGGCGCTCGTCGAAGTTGCGCACCGCATCGCCAAAAAAGGCATCGCCCACGATTTTTCCGACATTCGCGGCCTCGCTTTTACGCGCGATAAGGTTCCCGATGATTTCGTCGAGGCCCATGCCGACGATATCGACGATGGCGACGAGGGCTCTCGGCAATTGCCTGGCAATACCGTCATTCGCCTGCCGGCCTATGAGCAAGTCATCGCCGATCCCGAATATTACGCCCGCGCCTCGCGCGTGCTGCACAAGGAGAGCAATCCCGGCAACGCCCGGCCGCTGATCCAGAAGCACGGCGACAAGAATGTCTGGCTGACCGCTCCGCCCATTCCACTGTCCATGCCGGAAATGGATGCGGTCTATGACCTGCCCTATGCGCGGGCGCCGCATCCCTCCTATGACGGCGCCAAAATTCCGGCCTGGGAGATGATCCGCCATTCCGTGACGATCATGCGCGGCTGCTTTGGAGGCTGTTCCTTCTGCTCGATCACCGAGCATGAGGGGCGCATCATCCAGAGCCGTTCGGAGACGTCGATCCTCAAGGAGATCGAGACGATCCGCGACAAGGACAAGAGCTTTACCGGCATCATCTCGGATATCGGCGGCCCCACCGCCAACATGTACCGCATGGCCTGCAAGGACGAAAAAACTGAGGCTTTGTGCCGCAAGCCGTCCTGCGTCTATCCCGACATCTGCAAGAACCTGAACACCAGCCATGACGCGCTGATCGAGCTTTACAAGAAAGCGCGGGACATCAAGGGCGTGAAGAAGATCATGGTGGCCTCGGGCGTCCGCTACGATCTCGCGGTCAAGAGCCCGGCCTATGTGCGCGAACTCGTGCGGCATCATGTCGGCGGCTATCTGAAGATCGCGCCGGAGCATACCGAAGACGGGCCTTTGTCGAAGATGATGAAGCCGGGCATCGGCGCCTACGAAAAATTCAAGCAGCTGTTCGACCAGGCGGCGCGCGAGGCGAAGAAGGAATATTTCCTCATCCCCTATTTCATCGCGGCCCATCCGGGCACGACAGACGAGGACATGATGCATCTCGCGCTCTGGCTCAAGCGCAACAAATATCGCGCCGACCAGGTCCAGACCTTCCTGCCCTCGCCCATGGCGCTGTCGACCGCCATGTATCATTCGGGCGTCAATCCCCTGAAACCCGTGCGGCGCGGCGCCTCGGAAAGGGTCGAGACGATCAAGGGCTTGCGCCAGCGCCGCCTGCACAAGGCCTTTTTGCGCTATCACGACGCCGAAAACTGGCCGCTGCTGCGCGAAGCCCTCAAAAACATGGGCCGCGCCGATTTGATCGGTCCGGGCAAGCACCAGCTGGTGCCGAACTGGCAGCCGGCGGGAACCGGCGGCAAGGGCGAGGGCCAGCGAAACGACAGGGCGCGCAAATTCCTGACCAAAGGCGTTATTGCGCGCTGAAATGGGTATTGTCCCTCCGTCTATGCCTCCGCGCAAAGGGGGAACGGCGTCGGCGCGCTTGACGGTTCGGCCTGCGCTACCTACCTTTCCTTCAATCGTTTTCAATCAGGGATTCGCATCCCGCTTGCTGTGAGGGTTTCATGTCCACCCAAAAAGTCACCGACTCGTCTTTCGAGGCTGACGTCCTGAAGGCGACAGAGCCGGTCGTCGTCGATTTCTGGGCGGAATGGTGCGGCCCCTGCAAGATGATCGGCCCCTCGCTGGAGGAGCTGGCCAAGGATTACGCCGGCAAGGTCAAGATCGTGAAGCTCAATGTCGACGAGAATCCCGCCGTCGCCGGAAAGCTTGGCATCCGCTCGATTCCCACGCTGATGCTGTTCAAGGACGGCAAGCTCGCCTCGCAAAAGGTCGGCGCGGCGCCCAAGGGCGAATTGGCCAAGTGGATCAACGGCGCGATCTGATTTTGACTCTGAATCGAAAAAGCGCTCCCTCCGGGAGCGCTTTTTATTTGAGCGTTTAGTTGCGCTTGACCGCGAAGGGCCCGCTCGCCTGGCAAGTCGGCATCATCTCCAGGCGATTGATGTTGACATGCGCCGGCAGAGAGACAAGCCAGGCCACGGCCTCGGCTATGTCCTCGGGCGTCAGGGATTGCGTGCCTTCATAAACCTTCGCCGCCTTGGATTCGTCGCCGCTGAAGCGCACTTTCGAGAATTCCGAGCCTGTGACCATGCCCGGCTCGATGCTCGTGACTCGGACGTTCTTGCCAACGAGATCGGCGCGAAGGTTGAGCGAGAACTGCTTCACGAAGGCCTTTGTGCCGCCGTAGACATGGCCGCCGGGATAGGGATAGTCGCCGGCGACCGAGCTGAGGTTGACGATCAGGCCATCGTCGCGCTCGACCATTTGCGGCAGCACGGCGCGGGTCAAATGGATGAGGCCGGTGACATTGGTGGCGATCATCTCGTCCCATTGGCCGAGATCGGCCTCCCAGGCCGGCGAAAGGCCGAGGGCGAGACCCGCGTTGTTGACGAGCACGTCGATGCGTCGCCAGTCCTCTGGCAGCGACGGCACAAATTCGACTATGGCCTTGACATCGCTCATGTCGAGCGGCGCGGCGTGAAGGTTTGGCCCGAGTTCCTCGGCCAGGGCCTTCAGCCTTTCGACGCGGCGGCCGGTGGCGATGACGCGGCAGCCCTCCTTGATGAAGCGGCGGGCGAAGGCGGCGCCAAAGCCGGCGGTCGCGCCGGTGACAAAAATCGTTTTCATCGCATTTCCAATCTTTCGTCGAAGCTTGGCTTCGGTCATTGCCCCATCTCTGTGGCCATGAATAGACGAAGAATGTCCGTGCGGTCTTGCAAAATCAAGATCCCGGCGGCTGACGCCGCCAGGATCGATCGATCTTTGTTCAAGTCAAGGGTTCAGCGACGATGTCCATGACCACCGCCATGTCCATGGCCACCGCCATGTCCATGGCCACCGCCATGCCCATGGCCGCCGCCGTGCCAGTGACCCCCACGATGTCCGCGACCCCCATGGTGTCCGCCATGATGTCCGTGGCCGCCATGACCGCGATGCCCGCGATTGGGGTGTCCGCCCCAATGGCCGCCAGGATGCGGTCGGAAACCATGACCGCCCCAGCCGCCGCGATGCGGGACCGACCAGCCGCGCCAGCCGTGGCCGCCGCCCCAGCCGACGCCGTCGCGCCAAGCGTAACCGCACCAGTACCAGCCGGGTCCATGCCAGCCGTCCCAATACCAGCAATAAACCCGGCCGTTCCAGACGAAGGCGGTCTTTTCGATCGGGGCGCCGGCGGCGACCGCCGCCGCGGGTGGGCCTGGGAGCGGCGCAGCGCTTGCCGCTTGCGGCGCAGCGAAAGCGGCGGCCAATCCGAAGAGGGCGATGGACGCCTTGAGAAATGGGTGCATGGCGAAATCTCCTGTCGGGGTGAAACTTGTCTCCGGTCGAAGCCGGAGGCTTTTGCAATCAGCGCCCAATCTCACGGCTGACGCCGTTTTCCTGCTGGTTCAGGGAGCGCTGCTCCGCGCGCGTGATATGGCCGCCATGCTGGCCCGCCGCGAAACGCTCCTCATGGCGGATAAAATGGTCCTGCGCATGCAGCTTGTTAGCCTGGCGGCGCGTGATCTCGCCTTCGCGCACTTCATGGTGGATGCGATGATTTTGGCGGGCGAGGCGGTGGTTGACCTCGGCCCGGCGCTGATGATTTTGCGTCCAGGTCGAGGCGGAAGCCGTCCCGGCCAGGCCGAGGAAGGCGACGAGGGCGGCGGCGAGGCCGACGGTCTTGCGTGAAAGGATCATTTTGGTCTCCATCGAGCAGGCGCCGGAAACGCGCCAGTGAGCGAGACAATGCCGCGATCCAGCTGAACCGGATCCAAACGACCCGTTCATCAGCTGTTTAGCTCACGCGTCACCAAAGCCCCGGGATCAGCCGCCAGCTCCGCGAGCGACAGGCTTCATCATCGCCCAAAGGTTCAGGGCAAAATATGCCGTCGATCCCCCAAAAATGGCAACGGCGCGCGACAGAGAGGGAAAGGTCGCCCGCATAACTGGGTTCTAGCCGAACATGGCGGCGCCGGGGCAGGCCGCGCATCCCGGCCCCGCCCCGGCGTTGGAACAGGCGGCCGCGTCGCTGTCGCCGCCCCGCGCCGGTGTGGCGATCAGCGACAATTGCTGCTCAAGCTCGACCGCGCCGCAGGCCGGGCAGGCCGGCTCCTCGCCGGAGCGCACCAGCGTCTGAAAACCCTCGCCGCATTTTTTGCAGGCATAGCTGTAGATCGGCATGAAAAAACCTCTGAAATCCTAAGATCGCATCTGGATAAAGCACAATGACAGACGCATCAACGCAACTATCGAAACGGCCGAGAGCGGCGTGCGAAAAAGTGGACACCGGTTTTTCGCAAAAAACGCCGCGTTATCAAGGAATCTAGAGCATCGGGCGTTTCCAAAGGAACGCCTGATGCTCTAGATCGCCGCCGACAGCGTTTCCGCCTGTTGCGCCGCGGTTTCGAAGCCGAGTTCCGGGAAGGCGATAATGCGCCCCTGCCGAAAATCCGTGCGGACAACAATCGATTCGATCTGTTCGAGCTGGCCAAGAACCCGCCGCGCGCGTCCCGGCGAATGGCTGCCGAAGAACAGCGCGATCCGGTCGTCTCCGGGACAGGGCATGGCGGCGGCGGCGGCGCGGCTCAGCAACAGAAAGACGTCCTGCAAATCGGCGGGCAGGCGCAGCGCCTGTTCGGTAGCGCGCGCCCAAAGCTCCTCGTCGGCGTCGTCAGGATAGGCAAGCTGCGCCCGTAAAATCGCCATGCGGCGGCGAAAAGCCTCGAGATCG
>Ga0182030_10016965_pt1 | contig 14107 bp, 15 predicted proteins | sample 812S3MmetaG_FD_121299 | JGI IMG/M metagenome (GOLD analysis project Ga0182030, IMG submission 121299) | Permafrost microbial communities from Stordalen Mire, Sweden - 812S3M metaG (Illumina Assembly) | ecosystem: Environmental > Terrestrial > Soil > Wetlands > Permafrost | place: Sweden...
GTTGAGGTATTGGGTTAATATTAAGGAGAGTTTGGATGGGTGGGAGAAGGGGAAGCCGGTTGTGCTTGTGCATTAGGTGGGGTGAACAATTGTAAGATACGATGTTTGAAGACGTTGAGGAGATCTCAACTCTTTAGTTCGAAAGCTAGAGGCTAGTTGTTGTATGACAGCTACCTTCTTGTACCCCCTTCATCCCCTTCCAAAAGCAATACTAACGCCCATGAGAGCCATCGCTTTGGTAGATCCCTCAACCTAAACAATAATCTCGAATCGACGGTGCCAAACTCCAAACACCAAAGTTAAATGCACTTCCCCAAGCCCGGGTGATATAAATGATTATGAGTACGGACTGCTGTAAGCGCCAGCATTCTCAATTGTTATCTGTGGACCATTGTAGATCATGCTATTCGGGCCTTCAGGTAACTCGTCGAACGACATATTGGTAGGTGCTGTTCCTGCTGAGGTATCGAACACCATATTGCCGGGAATGCATGGTGCATATGGACCCCTGTATGCCTCTGCAGTAGGTAACGAAGACAAGGCACTCGCAGCCATCTCCCTCGAGCCATCATCCACAATAACCTGGCGCTCTCCATTTGTAATAAAAAGCCTTGACTTCTTGTACATCTTATTCGAGATCTTATGTGGAATGCCGTTCTTCTTCAATATCCTGGAAACTGTGGCTTGGCACAATCTCACTCCAAACTGTTCGAAGACGTAATCTGAGATTGCACTCTGATCTAACTCCGGTCTTCGTGCCAGCAGCTCACGCATTGATTCTGCCATTCGGTCTTTGTCGGGCAATGGTTTGCGTCCAGCTTTCTTCCTATCATCGATGCCAGTGCGCTGGTGCTTCTCTATCCGCCGGCGGATATAGCAGACAGATTGGTATGTGCAGTTGAATATTGATGCAATGGCTTGGAGATCAGGATGTCGTCCAGCCTTCTGAGCGGTAACGATTGCCTGCTCAATGGCAGCAACAGTTTCTTTCTCTAGAGTTTTGGCCATGCCCTACCATCTTGATTAGCCAGGCCATCCATGTTGAGCACATCTTTTACTTACGAGACCACCTTTAGGACGAGGCTGAGAATTATTAATGAAGGTGATTGTGAATATGATGAGGCTGAGTCGGTGTCGGAGTTTGTTGAGGGAAGTTCCGAGCAGGGATCACAAATGACGATGTGTTTAGAAATAGAATTTCACGAAGTCAGATTAGCAGCCAACACCACAGAGATAAATTCACCTTCTTTTCTAGAACTCACTTTGCCGTAATCTTCTCCAATCATCTACTCAAAAATCATGGCTGTTACCGTCTCATAATCCTTTGAAATCAGACTGCGAGCCCTCGGGCTTCGCTATTCTTCAGCGCTTTTCATTATGGCTACTCCCTTAAGACAACTCGCTCTTGCCGCTACTAGACCAAATTCTTTGCATAGAATACATGCTAGGAATGGCAGCAAATTCACAAATTTATCCTTTCCTCGCAGACAATCCTTTATCGCCTCCCATCAAACATCAGCAAGACCGTCGCATCTATATACTTCCTTCCCTATACCTCCGAAACCAAGGGCCTTTCACACTTCACCACCCTCACATTCAGGTTCCAAATTCGGATATGGCATAGCGGCATCTTTCACAGCCAAAGACCGTCGCTATAATCCCGAAACAAACGTCTTCAACTTCAACCCCTATAACCACATCCGCGCGCGACGAAAAGATAAAAAGACACGCCCAGATAGCGGGCAGGATGCTTTCTTTGTCAGTCGTGTGGGAGAGAGTCATGATGTTGCATTCGGTGTTGCAGATGGTGTTGGAGGCTGGATAGATTCCGGAGTGGACCCAGCAGATTTTGCCCATGGTATTTGCGATTACATGGCTCATGCGGCTTACACTTATCGACCAGGCGACAATGTTCCCCCTTATAGCGCGAGAAGTTTGATGCAAAGAGGTTATGAAGATATTTGCAAGGATGATTCTGTTAGGGCAGGAGGGAGTACTGCTTGTATTGCAATCGCAAAGGGGGATGGGACATTAGATGTTGCAAACCTGGGAGATTCGGGATTTGTTCAGTTGCGACTGAATGCTATACACAATTATTCAGAGCCTCAAACTCACGCTTTCAACACACCATACCAACTTTCAATAGTACCAGAGAAAGTCTTAGCTCAAGCAGCTGCTTTTGGAGGAACACAACTTTGTGATATGCCAAAAGATGCGAATGTATCTCAGCATTCATTACGGCATGGCGATGTCCTGGTCTTCGCAAGCGATGGTGTTTGGGACAACTTGTCTAGTCAGGATATATTGCGGGTTGTTTCAAGATTGATGGTTGGTGCTAGAGCATGGGAACATACCGAAGATGGTATTCAAGTTGGGAGCGGTCTTCATTCATTCACAGAGCTCGATGATGGAAAAGCAGGAGCGGAAGAGATACCCAGCCTACAAAGCTTTTTAGCGGTAGGAATAACTGGAGAAGCGAAGGCGGCAAGTGTAAATACCAAGGTGGACGGCCCATTTGCAAGGGAGGTACAAAAGTATTACCCCAATGAGCATTGGAGAGGAGGAAAGGTCGATGATATTTGCGTTGTTGTAGCAATAGTTGTGGAGGAAGGGAAATGAGGTGTGTATAGATTCCCAAGGGTCAGTATTTTGGTTGTATGATACTGCATAAGACATCTGCTAAAAGCAGCGGACTTCTTGTATTATGAGACTCTTATAGATCGAGAAGCTACACTAGCAAATATACATTGTAATGACTGAGGAGGAAGGAGACCTCCTATTAGTTTGAAATGCCATTAGTTGGGGGAAGGAGCTGCGGTGAGTCTTTCAAAATTTGTATTTCTTCTTATATCAATTGCGCGAGCTCGTTCTCTGGACCCAGCAACGCTTCCAGTCGACTTCCTGCGATGGATCTGCAAAGTCAGGGATGCACCTTCGGAAAGCTCCGATCGGATCAATCTTCATTTGTGTCTCTTGTGACTCAATTCTCTAAACTTCAAACTTCGACTTTTAAATTGATTATGGCAAATCTCTCAATTCTCTCTGAAGAGGCCGACCCTCAGCGGGAAGATTCACCCAATGATACTTCAAATGATCCTCTAATACCTTACTCGACCTTCACAAAATGGCAAAAGAGTGGAATAGTCTTCCTCACGGGATATACTGCTATGTTTTCTCCTCTCAGTAGCTTCATTTATTACCCGGCTATCACGCCTATCTCAGAATCTCTACACGTATCGATCGAATTGATAAACTTAACTATCACCTCGTATCTTGTTGTCTCCGGGGTAGCTCCTGCATTGCTAGGCGATATGGCTGACATGGTTGGAAGACGACCAATCTATCTAGCGGTAATCACGATCTATGTTGGCGCTAATGTGGGGTTGGCATTGTCGTCGGAGTATGCTACGTTGTTGATATTGAGAATGGTGCAAAGTTTCGGTGCTTCAGGTAGGTATAATCCGAAGGTACAGTAAAAGCCATACTCACAGCCTGCAGCTACAATCGCCATTGCGTACGGAATTATTGCAGACATTGCTACCCCAGCAGAAAGAGGCTCCTACAACGGAATTACGGGTCTTGGCCCAAATCTTGCTCCGCTTCTAGGGCCCGTGATAGGAGGCTTCATAATTCAGAATTGCGGATGGAGATGGAATTTCTGGTTTTTAGCCATTCTTTCAGGCACCTGCTTGCTGCTTCTCGCTCTTTTCCTTCCTGAAACTTCGCGTCGGATTGTTGGAAATGGGAGCGTTGAAGTCAGGGGCATCTACAAGACAATTTCCTCTACCATTATCGGGCAATCTACCTCCTCGGCGATTTCTGTCACAAAACCCTTCTTATCCAAACGAAAGTTTCGGATACCCAATCCATTGACGAGTCTTTACATAATCTTTTACAAAGATGTTGCATTGATAATGATTGTCCACGGCACATTCTACATGACCTATTCTTGTGTTGGAGCATCAATGTCCTCCCTATTTATCAAAGTCTATTGTCTTTCATCCTCGCAAGCTGGCCTAATATATATCCCCTCTGGCGCTGGATGTATTTTGGCTTCATATATCTCCGGTATGAGGCTTCCGATGTCGCTAAGATAATGCTCATTTCCCTCATCCTGATCCATCCCGTTCTCTAATTGCCCACAAGCCCTGACATTTCCTATTACTGCTAATATACGAGCAGGGAAAATCATGAATAGAGACTACCGTCTGACGGCAAACTCACACCATATCATCATCGATGAGCACCGTGGAGACGACCTTTCGACATTCCCGATAGAGAAGGCACGGCTGAGAAGCATTTGGTCCTTGGTCACTGCCAGCGCGATGTGCAATTTTAGCTATGGGTGGGCCGTAGATAAGAAGCTAGCGAGTCTATCCGCAGAGACACCATTATCAAACCGCTGATGCATATTTAGAATATCATATTTCCTCTATTCTGTCAATTTGTGACCGGCGCAACATTTATAGGAATCACGAATGTAATTAATCCTCCCTAGCCTATCTTTTCCTCCGCTACGACCACTGATGCGTGAGCAGAATCTCTCAACACTCTTAGTAGATCTTCATCCCGACTCTCCAGCAACTGCGCAAGCCGGCCTAAATATTGTTAGATGTAGCCTTTCAGCAGCGGGTTTGGCAGTATTACAGATTATCCTCGACGGCGTTGGACCGGGATGGTGCTTCACCTGGTTCGCGATATTATGTCTAGGGACTTTGCCATTGCTTTGGATGGAGCATGAGTGGGGAATGGGATGGAGGTTGGCCAAGGAGAAGGGTGGAGGATTCGAGGAAGAAGAGCCGCTGTTGACCTGAAACTTTGACATTGAAAACACAATATATGACGGCATGCTACAGGTCAAAGACCGTACTACTAAAGTGCCATTGAAGCTCGTGACGCGATAATTGGGCTACAGAGATGCAGAGTAGGAAAAATGCACCCGCGCTTGATGTTGGAGCTGGAGACAGTACGGATGATTTTACTAAGGAGGTACCATATAAGGTAGAGAGTATCAATAGATTATGGTTTGATATCGGACTAGGTAGAGTTGGGGGCGTTGGCGGGTTTTGTTGTGGGATGTAGGATGGTGCAGCGCTTCAGGAGCTCTAGAGCTTGATTTCGACCGTCACAGATATAGAAGCGAGAACTGCAATATGAAGATTATTCTAGACCTGACAACCTCCGACGGATTTTCTTAATCAAGTGTAGATAACAGGCAAGTCTAGAAACGTTGTGATACCCGAGATGCTTGGACGGACTTTCCTGACTAACATGGAATTTTTGACCAGTTAATAATAAATATGGTAAGTTTGGGTGCTTGCTTTTTCATATGATATTCAAGTTCGGGGAGCCGATCCGGCTGGAAGAGTCTTCAATCCATCAGACAAGTGCGGATTGCCTCGCTTTGAACCCCTTTTTTAAGGGGTTTATATAACTACAAAGACCTGCTACCGCCATTCGAGTGTGAGGCTGCGCGTCTCAACGAAACATGAAAGTTTATTTGCAATCATGAACAATCGAAGTTGGACGTCAGTCGCGTCGAGCTTCAAAACACTATTCTCGGACCGACCCGTTTGACACGCCGTCAACCTGTTGTAAGAATCATGATGATGCCTATTAATGCCTCTACCTCTACTTAGGCTCCTGCCATGGTGAAGCACGCTACTGGCAAGCTCCCCTGAGGCTAGATATCAAGTTCTCCCGGTAGGTAAGTGTAAAGCGCGTTCCCGCAAACATATGATCCTAGCAATTTCATCAACATAAAGGAGGGATGTGGAGAGAGAGAAAGTTGACCGAAGAGGTTGTAAGTGTAACTCATACAGAGCCCATGAAATTGTTACGTACTTGCTTGCCATGGCTTGGTGCTCGTTGAGACTAAGTACTCATGGAGTATAGCACCGTAGTTCAACCGCTGAGGCTGAGGGCCCCGCACAACCTTCACTCCCCACAACCTCGTACATCTGTGTTCAAAATGTTTTCGCCTGCAGACATGCAGGAGCCTCCTCATAGACGGAAGATCTCCAGATAGGAAGACATCAGAGAAAGCAATCCCTCGATCTGCTTCTGTCCAGCTCCTGTTACGCGAATTGCTGTACGCCTCACGAGGCTGGCGGCTCACAATGTCTCTCCCCGACGATCTGAAGGACTACAAGCTCGCCACCGAATTTCAAACTGACCCAGATGTCATATTACATCGATCGTATCGAGCAGACTGGGCACGGGGGAGACAGAAGGTTCTCGTCGTAGAGAAATGGGCTCCGCAGAAGCCCCCACTGGGTGCGGGGTCCTTTGGTACAGTGAGGCTGGAGAAGCGACTGGACGCAAACAACCATAAGGAACATACATATAGAGCGGTGAAGCAGTTGCGGAAGAGTGATATGACGAGGTTGCGAATAGACTATCGCAAGGAGCTGGTAGCGTTAACGAAATTCTCCAGGGCGAAGGTAAGAGGGACTTTATTGAATCCTGTCGTGGCCACAAGCTAAAGATGTACAGTTCGTTCAATCCCAAGCCTTTGTCAATTTCAGTGGATGGTTTGAAAATCACGAATATGTGTTTATAGCCATGGAATACTTCCAGCATGGTACCCTGGACATGTATATCAAGAACACATTGTCGGAGGATGACGCTCGAATTATCTCCTTGCAGTTGCTGGAAGGGTTAAAAATAATGCATGAAGAGCAGTTCGCACATCGAGACCTTAAGCCTCAAGTAAGCAATCTCGCTTCTTCCTTGTTGATGTATCTGCTGATCAGGTAGAACATATTTATAGCCCAGACACCGAAAGAATCAATGAATTGGTGGGTAAAGATCGGGGACTTTGGAATCTCAAAACGCGTTGCAAACGACCAGACAGCTCTACGGACAAGTACAGGGACGCCACGATATCTTGCCCCCGAGGTTTATCACTATGTCTACGTGGCCGATGAAGAGAGCGACGTCTACACCAACGCTGTGGATATTTGGTCATTCGCATGCGTGGTATATGAGATGATGGCCCTCAGAACCGCGTTTCCTGAATGGCCAAGGAACCTTGTGACTTATTGTAACGGCGGCGTCTTCCCTGCTGGACCTTTATTGGCTCGTACATCAAATGAAGGTATTGAGTTTGTCAAGAAACTTCTGGTTCCAAATCCAGCAATCCGACCTACTGCCGCAGAGGCACTAGAATTCCCTTGGCTTCAGACTGGGAGTGTGATGGACCAAGAGTTGGAGCTGTACGAGCCCAGTCAAATCAGTGAACATCAAACGAGATCAACGGAAGGACTTGATCTCAGCCAGATGACAGTCACCCAACTGCCTATTCGCCCAAATCTTGTACCTACAGAAATCTCTTCGACTGAATTGTCCCAGGATTATGGAACATTCGCTTCGGATTCAGAAACTGTGGTTGAGTTTCGCGACACTGCAACACAGGACATTTCTCTCGTCACTTGTCAATCGTGCGGCAAACGAGTTACGGGAAAGCACTACCACTGTAGCATTTGCGATTACAGCCTCTGTCAAAATTGTGTCGTAATCGGCAGACTTTGCTATGGCGAATCCCATTTCTTGATCAAGCGTCATTTCGAGGACGAAAAAGGCCCCTGCAACTTCACGGAAACCTCAAAGACTATTTACAATGTCCGTGATGAAGGAAATTCCCAAGACGAGACCCCGAAGTCTTTCTCTCCTCCATTATTAAGCGTATGGAGGCCAACTCGCAAGGCCAAAGGCAAGATATATGATTACTGTTACCAATGTCGCCTGACCTTCCCTATCGATGAGGAACCTGCGAGACACGATCGAGAGGAGCATGGCCAGTCAGAAACCCCACCACAAGAGTGGATTTCTCTAAATGAGCCGACCATAAGACCGCAAACATGGATTAAACAAGATGATGAGTCAGAAGTCGAGGCACAAGCACTTCATGAAGAGAAGATACGAAAAATGGAGGCCGAAATGCAGTTAGTTTTTACTCAAAAGGTGCACGACAAAGAGCAAACCTTAAAGGTTTCCGAGGAAGAGCTTTACAAGAGATACACCGAGATGAATGATGCACTTAAAGTTCAGCTTAATGAAATGCAAGAAAGGAAGGACAAAGCGGCGCGTCTTGAAAATGGAGCCTCTAAGGAGAAGAAGAGGTTCACGCTTTTCAGGTCACGGGATTAAGTATGCCATCCTGAGACTCTTTCGACCTAGATCCAATTTTGGATCATTCAAAGCGTCTAGCAAGGCGTTAGGATCTCTAGAATCGACGGAAGCGAGATATTATTGGCAGTTTGCCACCTATCAACCGATATACACTTTGGCCGTTTTCCCCATCGCCGCTTCCACGCTCTAACATACCCGTCATCTCGTCGAAAATATTTCGGGGCCGCTAAATGCCATGCTTCGGCATATTCATTTGATAGGACTGGGTGCAATGCTTTAGTTAGTGGTGTTAATAATAGAATTCCTTGGGAGGCGGGGTCTCGGAGCCTATGTGGTAAGGTCCAGGGCGTGAACTGAGTCGGATTTTGGGACAGAAGAGCAGGAGGCAAGGATATGGAGAGGTTATTACATGCTTGAAATGTAGGGCTAAGGAGCTGAGACGGGGTTGATATACCTAGATGCCGAGCTCTAGATCATTGGATTAAAGTTTAAAGCGATGAATATGCAGTACGTTGGAATATAAGGTTATAAGATGTCATACAGCAATGAGATCATATTATCCGAAGTAATTAGAGAAGCTACATTCTCGTAAATGTGGCCATTGTCCTATTTGTAGGATTTGGGGTGGTTATAGAAACAAATATCACATTCCGCAAGGGAGCTGTAACGCTGTGATCTTCTTGATCCTTTCAGAACCAACTGGCATGATCTTAAGGTATTATAGAAATAAATTCCAATAGACATTCTCAGTCGTTTTCGCAAAGATGAAGATAACGACGCCAACTAGCCAAGGAAATCGACGACTTGGATGTTCTGGGCCCGGCTTGGAAACGCAAAGCTTTGCCCAGATGAAGCTAGAAAATTCGACGGCGTGAAACAAGTGAAAAGGTTATAAAATAGGTATCCCTCTGTTCATATCCATTGAATTTTATGATATTTTTGGTTTATTTTCGTTCTTCTTGAGGATAGTTGAAATGGGGTCGAATTTGTCTGTTCCAGGGTCTGACACCAAGTGGTCACGGGCCCCAAAACCACCAAGGTCATTTTTGCAGTGAAGTGAGAAACTTTCTCTTCAGGTCCACCAGCCCAAGGCCGGAAAGAATGTGTTTTTTAAATGAAATATCATTTGGATATTGAAGTTTTTATTCCTACATATAGCTTCTTTAGAAAGCATCAAGAGTTCCAAGATGCAGTTATCACCAAAATTTGATGCCAAGGCTGAATAATCTGTGAGGCGAATAGGAGGCTGTCCCGGGTCCCTACAGCCCCATGTCAATATTCATTCCCAGCTCTCCTCTCAGCCTCATAATCGCTCCCTCCGCAATGCCCCCCTCCAAATCATGACCTCCTCACTACAGAAATAATGCTTCTCCCCAAATTTCCCCGCAGAAAATGGCCCTACCACCCTCTCTTTCGCCTACGCTTCCCTCCACGGCACATCATCCTCCTGTCCCTTCTAATATGGCTTTCTTTCCTTTACTACGACCAAAAACACCCTTTCACACCTAAACCCCACCAAATTACTCCCCAAGATATCGATTTCGAACATACCCAACGTCCATCCGAACCTCATAACGATGCATTCCTCCCTCTACCTTTCGCAACCCAGCTCTGCGCCGCCCAGAATTGGAACCCTTACCAATCGAGAGATAGGCCGCGGAAGATATACGATTTAATTATGTTGAACAATGAGCTTGATTGGTTGGAGATCCGCCTTTCTACAATGGCTACACACGTTTCTTATTTCATAATCATGGAATCGAGTGTTACGTTCACCGGGCTCCCTAAACCGCCTATCTTAAAAGAAGGAGAAAATTGGGCACGGTTTGAGAAGTGGCATAGTCAGATTATACATCGCGTTGTGGAAAACATGCCCGTTGGCACTGCGAAGAGGACCTGGGATTTGGAGGATTGGGAGAGGAATGCGATGTTTTTACAAGGTGTGTTAGGGATACAGGAGGAAGAGAAGAAGGCGCTGGAGGGAGATGTATTGGTTGTTGCGGATGTGGATGAGATAGTCAGACCCGCGGCGTTATTGGTGTTAAGGGAATGTGAAATTCCTTTGCGGGTTACGTTGAGGAGCCAGTTTTATTATTATGGGCTTATGTGGCGGCATGTTGGGGAGGAGTGGGCTCATCCGCAGGCCACTGTTTATAAAGGCGCGAAGGGAACGATTTTGCCTGCGGATTTGAGGAATGGTGAGGGTGGGAATGCATTGAGGGCGTGGTGGGAGAAACAGGATTTGTGGAACGCGGGCTGGCATTGTAGTAGTTGTTTCGAGAGGATTGAGGAGGTGTTGGGGAAGATGAGCAGCTTTTCACATACTGGGCTGAACGAGGAGAGGTTTAGGGGGAGGACGAGGATTGTAGATAGAGTGCGGAAGGGGTTGGATCTTTGGGATAGGGAGGGGGAAGTTTATGAGAGGGTGGAGGGGAATCAAGATGTGCCGGAGATTTTGAGAGAGGAGGGAAATAAAGAGAGATTTGGGTATATGCTAGAGAGGGATGGGTCGAATGCGGGATTTGTGGATTATTCGGCTGATGAGGATGCGGGGGAGTGAGGGGGTAAATTTAATGCCAGGAATTTGTATAGATAGTAATTGAGATAAGAGGCTAATCGACTAGGGATTGATGGTGAAGGAGAAGGGGGTCAACCTGATAAAGGATGCCTATAGCTCAGAGCTGAACATATAAGATACCCATTTCAACGATCCATTCTCAGGAGACTTGAACATTCCCTCAATTCGGAAGATATTCAAATTTTGTAATCGGCATTCGGAAAACATAACATCTTTATGTGGAGATCCGCAATAGACTGGAAAATTGTCTGGCTTTTTCAGCTATATTTCTAGGCTCATGCACTTATCCGCTTTGTGCTACGAACAGGAGGGGCTTTCAACCTGAGACATATCAGAAGTATGACATCTGTCTTGCATGATATTACTCTTTGAAGCGATTTCGGACCTAATATTATACGGCATGATGTAAGGTCAACGAAGGGCGAGGGCTCGCATGAGCGGGACTTTGCAGGTAAGCCGTCGTGGGGGTCCCAACATATCCTCTCCTGGGCCGTATGGAACCAGAAACGGGTACATGCAGTTTTGGCGAAGTGTCCGGTGGTTTTGGCGGAAAGTAATATGGGAGATTCATTGCCATTATTGATTTGAGGCTGAGTCCCATGGCCGTGGGAACGTTGACTCGAGGTGATCTGTCACATTGAATAGTCTCGACGGATCGCGGGGTTGCTCATGTCTACCGGATGGCAGAGGGCTTAGTTCAGACCAGCTTGCTCCACAAGGGCTTATGTTGAACAGCTGATGGCTGATGATCTGCAAAAGCGCAGTGTTAAGGTATAGTGTACAGTAGATCCTGCAGGTCCTCACAACGCGAGAAATCAAGCAGATGCCTTGAACCCGCCGCGGGCCTGCCAAAGTCTTTCGACAGGACTGATTGCAACTGTGTTTACATAAAAGCAAGCAAGACACTGGCCACCACGCTGGGACGTTAAGGTGTTGAGACACCCACGCTCCCGTTATTGACAGCACTGGCGGTGTCTTGGGAGGGAGAGCTCATGACTTTGGCGAGCTTCACGGCCAAGACCTCAATTATCATGGCTGGATATCGTACAAGTTCGATGAGTAGGATCCTGGTCGTGATGATGTTGTGGTTTATGGCCTCGGCGCAACAGGTATTTCAGATCCTTTTCCCCCAGCATCCTAAAACCTGTTATCTGTTGTGCTCATCTGAGCAAGACAGTTTTGATTGGCTTTTATTTCCCCACAATTTGGCGTGGGCCAGATCGACAGCGAGGGTTTCACGCCGAGGGTAAAGGGACCAAATACCTCATCTCTCTTGCAAGACACAGTATCAGCTTCTCGGGAGACACACTGTATCACGACCTGATATAGCCATCAGCTTAACAGCATATTGAGACAAGCATGATGACTCGGTGTTGGATAGATGTTGTGCCCTGCCAGAAAGTTGTGGGCTTTCGAGGTTTGTGTCCACTCCAATCCCACGCAAGGGATGCAGGTGTGTGAATTTCCTCATAACCTGTCATAATAAATATATGATTTTACTCAGGCAAGGAGACCGGAGATTTGAAATGGGAGGAGCTTCAAAACTGATGTCCACCTCTGGATAGCAAGATTCTGTCATGTCGAGGAAGGAACGACTTTGGATGCTTGGAAGGGAAGGCTTGGACACCTCAACTTCGTCTCTACTCCAACTTCGTTCTCATTTCCCCAGATCTTGTCGCACCATCATTTCTTTTCCAAGTGTCTAGAACGGATCATCAACCGACTCAATTAGTGGTTCTGATCTGTTGATTCATACTCTTCTATTCTCGGAATCTGCAATAAGCATTGCCTCCCCTCTGTTGGACCTCCTGCGACTGAATTCTTCCACTCTTGTCCACCTTTACAGGACCATTTCCATATCCTAAGACCCCCGCAGTCGACTTTTTCATACCATTGAATGCGCCTACATGAATAAGTGCTTGGAATACATAGTAAGTTGATGTATTCGACAATCCATCGCACCTCCTGCATCAAAATTCCTCTCACCATATCAGTGCTACACGGCTGATAGTTCTTTATACCACAGCATCTGATGCACAAAATTCTCCACTGTCTGTACAACAAATCCATATCCTCCAGGCATCCCAACCTGCGATATCTCCGTCTGCTGTGCGATGCACCTACGACTCTCTTCACGCACTTGAAGCTCTGGGCCAAAGTCCTCACTCAACTTCACATTTTCAAATCCTCCAGCATCAATAAAAGCTGGGGAATCTTTCCATGCGCACTTCAGGAACTCGAGCTTTTACAGTCTTCTATCTAATCCAAGCCTCTTTAGGCAGATATTCCTTCCTTTGAACAATCCTATCGAACTTTGATGCTTCAAAACCAACTGACCAACCCCAAAGTCACCATCTTCAGGGGGGTAATTTTGAAGCTCTATGTATTCCCCATCTTTTAAGAACCTACTTCTCTGCGGTCTGTCTCCTGCCTGGTGGAGATTGTAAGTACCAAGGCTGGCCCTTAAACTACTTTTGCTGATTCACACCAAGATTTAGAAAACCACACCCCACCCGAGCTTCTGTGGTCATGAAACCTGAGAGCAATTCATCATCCATCAAGATCTGTATACCTGTCACCTCTGGCGTCGAACGTGTAACAATTGGAAAGACTAGGCTCTTTGACTCTAGCCCCTGTTTTCTGTTGGGAACAGGAATATACAACACTCTGCAACGGCCTCCTCCAAGACCTGTCTGTTATTTTCAAGAGGGCTTTTTGTTGTAAGTTATGTCATTGAGATCGACCCTCCTCGATGTTCGGAACCAACGATACAAAAAACAAGAGTTAGCTGACATTCTGGGATAAATGCCACAGTGTATCATTACCTCCTCCGCATCCTTCAACGACCACACTTCGACGAGAAAAACAGTCAAACTGTGCTGGGTTGGCTTTGTTTGAAGTTCCCATTTGAGTTCTGAGGTAGGCTTTGCTCTCTCTCTCTCATTGTAGTGCCCTTCTATACCTTCAATGCTAGACTCCCATATTTCCATGTCTCACAGATGAACACCAGTCATGTCTCGTGTCATACGAATTCCACATCTCGATCCCAGGTTCTGATGCAGTCACAGGCTTGAATCCGTAGGATTATTGGTGTCAACACACTTACTCTAAAACTTTTAATTTAGCCATATTTTGGAGCATATAAACATCTTTAGTAGGTGCAACTTGGCCCTGGAACTTTTGGGGTTTCTTTCCTAATCAGAAAGTTATTGTGGGAAAGACAAATTTTTACAGTTCAGCACAGGCTTTTGGACCTCACCAACCAGACAAGTTACATTGACAAGAAGATGGCGTTCCGAGATGAAGGGAAAACATCAGAGAACAACACTGGCGCTAGTACATCGCTCTCGGATAAACCTACAATTGTTTCTGTTGACAATAACAAAAGCCTCGATA
>Ga0182030_10016967_pt1 | contig 14105 bp, 9 predicted proteins | sample 812S3MmetaG_FD_121299 | JGI IMG/M metagenome (GOLD analysis project Ga0182030, IMG submission 121299) | Permafrost microbial communities from Stordalen Mire, Sweden - 812S3M metaG (Illumina Assembly) | ecosystem: Environmental > Terrestrial > Soil > Wetlands > Permafrost | place: Sweden...
CAATCGCAGCCTAAAGACAAAAACAAGAACTTCCACTTAAGGAAAAAGCAAATACTGTCCGAACTACCGGGACCACATCACTGCGTTCCTCAGAGTTACAACCTTGTGCCTTTCTGTATCTTCAGATTGCCGTTCGCAACATCCTGAGCATCAACCTAGAGGTTTTTCTAAAGCACCACGTAAGCCTAAGTGAGGGTCAAGTGACATCTATTGTAGCAGCTACCACAACAGAAAATGCAATGCCTGTCTTTGGTGTTGCAAAGCCCCAGAATTGGTTCGCAGTCTTCACACGATCTCATCACGAGAAACGCGTAGTGCAGCGCCTTACGGAACGGGGCATCGAAAACTTCCTGCCTCTGTATAAAGCTGTGCACCACTGGACACACTATCGCGAAGTCGCTTTAGATCTGCCTTTGTTTCCCAATTACCTGTTCGTGAACATTTCTCCTAATCAGCGTATTCGAACACTCGAGGTGCCGGGGGTGTTGTCCCTGGTGGGGCGGAGCGATACGGCGGATTCGGTGCCGGATGTTGAAATCGACAGTCTCCGTTCCGCTATCCAATTGAAACAAGTCGAGCCCTATCCACATTTAGCGAAGGGAACAAAGGCTCGCATCGTGGCGGGACCGCTTGCGGGCCGGGAGGGCGTGATATTGCGCAGAAAGAGCAGTCTAAGAGTGGTCCTAACTATTGACCTTATTAGGCAGAGCATTGCCGTCGAGGTCGATGCCGACGAAATCGAGACCTGCAACTGCCTTGCTCACGGTTGATATAGGCGAGCTGAATGAATGGAAACAAGTCACCAGAAAGAAGCGTGACCGAGGTTCGCCTGGTGGAGGCGGCGGCACAGCTCTTTGCGCGTCACGGGTTCAAAGCAACCAAGACCCAGGAGATTGCCATACTTGCCGATCTGAACGAAGCAACTTTGTTCCGCTATTTTCCCCGGAAGATTGATGTGTTTGTTGCTGCGCTGGACTCCCATCTCAGTCGGATCAGGTTGAGTCGGGATTTGCAGATAAGTTTGACCGCGGATGAGGATCCCGCAGTCGTAGTGCCGAAGATTGTAGCTTCCCTGATGCATGTTCTGACCACGCAACCACAATTGCAGCGTCTGCTCCATGTAGCTGGATTTGAATTGCCGGAAACGAGACAAGCGATTCAGGGCCACTTAGCGCCAATCGTCGAAATGCTCACTTCCTATTTCAAAAGAAGTACAGAAAAGGGAAATATACGCAATGTTGATCCGTCCCTCACTGTGCTCGGCCTGCTGGGTACGGTAATCGCACACTACCAATTTCGTGAAGACCTAACGAATGAGCGCTGTTTTCCGCCAGATGTCGAGGGCGCGACCGCAGCGTATGCCAACCTGTGGCTACATGCATTGCTACCGAAACTCTAGCGCACTGGGAAGTCATTTGACCATCCGATCTCGAACTTGGGGCTCTTTCGCCCTGAGATCTATGTCCAAGTACCTGTCGGGGATAGCCAAGAATTTTCGTGAGTCGTTCTACGACATCGGATCGGAGCGTATCCGCTAGTGTGATTTCAAAGGTTTGTCCTGATCGGTCAACCCCATGCCTTGAATTGCCTTTTAAAAGACGTTAGTAGCATTCTAAACAACCGGTTTTCCGTCATCAAAACCACGAATGAGAATCGGACTTTCTCCGTTTAGGAGTAAATATATTATGCTCGCGAGATGGCCAAAAGTTCGGCTAGACAAGGTCCGCCGTGCCGGGCGTCGGCTTCTGGGTTACTTATCGGACCTGGCTGTGTTCGCACTGTCCGCCGTTGTAGCGTTTGAATTGCGCTTCGATGGTACTTTGCCTCCGCAATATCTCCATCTTATCGGGACTGCCATTTACATTTGGGCAGCCGTAAAGTCGACGGCATTCATCGTTGGTTCGGTAAGGTGGGGACACTGGAGATATACGTCCGTCAACGATGTTGTGCGGATTGTCCTGGCAAATTCGCTGGGATCATTTCTCGGGGTCGCGGCCCTCGTATTTCTGTGTGGGGTGGGTGCTGTCCCGAGGTCGGTCTATATCGTAGATTGGCTGGTTTCCTGCATTCTTACTTTGGGTATCAGATTGGCAGTTCGGGTGATCGTTACTGCTCGGAAGGCGGATCGAAGGGGAGAAGAGCGGACAAGGTCACTGATCTACGGCGCCGGCGCTGCGGGGCAAGCGCTGGTGCGTGAGCTGCAACAGAATAACTCTTTGATGTGTGAGGTCATTGGCCTGATCGATGACGATCCGCGAAAGAGTGACCTCGTCTTCTTGGGAAAGCGCGTTTTGGGGACGGGAGAATCCCTGAGCAAATGGGTCGAGAAGCGCCAGATCAGAAGAGTGCTCATTGCAATCCCTTCTGCGACGGGATCGCAGATGGTGCGCATCTTGAATTTGACCACCAGCGCCAAGGTGGAATACAAGATGGTGCCGAGTTTGGGAGAGCTTCTCCAAGATGGAGAGTTGGGAAGACAGATTCGAGATGTTGCCGTGGAAGATCTTCTGGGCAGAAAGCCAGTGCAACTTGACCTGGAAAGGATTCGGGATCGTATCCAGGGAAGAGTTGTGATGGTAACCGGCGCTGCAGGCTCGATAGGATCGGAAATCTGCCGGCAGGTCGCAAGATTTCGCCCGCTCGCTCTTGTTGCCTTCGACGAAGCCGAGACCCCACTCTTTCATATTGACAGAGAAATGGCCGAATCGTATCCGGGAGTGGCCTTCCATGCGGAGATCGGGACCATCACGAGTGTCGATTGTCTAGATAGGGTGATGAAACGTTACCACCCGACAATCCTCTATCATGCTGCAGCGTACAAGCACGTTCCTCTAATGGAAAAGCACGTGTTCGCCGCCGTTGAAACGAACATCTTCGGCACCTGGAATGTTGCGCGCGCGGCGTCTGAGCATGGCGTCAAGGATTTCGTGATGATCTCGACGAATAAGGCAGTTCGGCCGACTAGCATGATGGGGGCGACCAAACGCGCTGCAGAGTTGCTGATTCGATCTCTCCAGATGGAGGAAGGAACTAGGTTTGTCGCTGTGCGCTTCGGGAATGTTCTTGGAAGCAATGGGAGCGTTGTTCCAATCTTCAAGGAACAGATTGCGGCAGGCGGTCCGCTGACGGTGACTCACCCGGAGATGCGCCGCTACTTTATGACCATCCAAGAGGCATCGCAACTGGTACTGCAGGCTTTCTCTATCGGCAAGGGTGGCGATATATTCGTACTTGACATGGGCGAGCCGGTAAAGATTGCCGATCTGGCCAGGAGTCTTATTCTGCTTTCAGGATTCCAGCCTGGATACGACATCCAGATTCGGTATATCGGACTTCGCCCCGGGGAAAAGATGTTTGAAGAGTTGAATCTAGTGAACGAGCGTTTGGTGCCAACTTCGCATCCCAAGATCAGAAGCTATGTCAGCGATCAAAATCTGGATGCATTGCACATCCAGGCATCTTTACGCAGCCTGCTTCAGATTGCCGAACGCCAGGATGTTGCCAATCTTGTGCTGACGCTCAAGGAACTGATCTCTGACTATAATCCCGGTTCCACTCTGCTGAAGACCGCTTTGTCGGGCAAACCAAGCCATGTAGGTATGGCGGTAGTGATCAAACATATGCCTGCAAACGTAGTCAATTAAAAACATTCAATATTCACCTTATTCAGGATGAATGCAGGAAGTCCGGACTTTCGGAACGGTATTTCGGGTTCCAGCTATTGGGGATCCGCCTTAGGCGAGCCAAAATAATCTCTTTCAAACCAGTTGCCAGCCAATCCTCTGCATCGCATCATTCGGGAGTTTGTTCATCGCATGGCTCAAAGGCTGTTTCTTCTCATTCTGCTGCCGTGCACCTTTTGCGGGGGACAGTCCGTCCTGACGACTCCGAACGAATCGACCCAGTCCGTCTCGAATTCCGCAGCGGCGCCACCGGCTGGCTCCACGCAGGCTCCCAACCAGCCGTCCCACCCGGCCGGTGAGAAGACATACATCGACGGGACTGGGGCGAATTTGCTACCACAAACGACGCCAATGCCTGCTCCATCGAGGATTGTCGGTCCTTTGACCACGAAGTCCGACTTCGAACGGTTTGCTGAGGACGCGACAGGACGGTTGCTTCCGGTGTACGGGCGTCGATTGTTCGACGAAGTTCCGACGACTTTCGCGCCGCTGGAGCGAGTTCCGGTACCGGCCGACTACGTGCTGGGTCCTGGGGATGAGTTGCTGATCCGGGCTTGGGGAAAGATAGATCTCGATTCCCGCGTAACAGTGGACAGAAATGGGCAAGTCTATTTGCCCAAGGTCGGAACAGTAAACGTGGCCGGTGTGCGCTTTGACCAAATCGAGGCGTATTTGCATTCTGCCGTTAGCGCTCTGTTCAAAGACTTCGAACTGAATGTTGCCTTAGGTCAACTCCGCTCGATCCAGATTTTTGTTCTGGGAAGTGCCCGCCAGCCTGGCGCTTATACCGTCGGCTCATTGAGTACCTTGGTGAACGCTCTCTTCGCTTCCGGAGGACCTTCGGCGACCGGCACCATGAGGCATATTCAGCTGCGGCGCGGCAACAAGCTGCTCGCCGAGTTCGACATTTACGACTTGGCACAAAAGGGCGACAAGTCTCACGACGTTCAACTACTCCCGGGAGACGTGATCTATATCCCTCCCGTGGGCGCGCAAGTCGCAATTACCGGCAGCATCAACGAACCTGGGATTTATGAACTCAAGGGTGAAACGACCATCACTGCGGCCCTCGAAGGCGCGGGTGGTTTGACTAGCCTGGCCGGAGCTAAGCGGGTTCTGCTGGAGAGGATCGATAACCACAGCAGCCGTCGGGTCGAAGAGTTCCCCCTGGACGCACAGAGCTTGCAGAGACCGCTGGTGGATGGGGATTTGCTGCGCATTTATCCTCTTTCGCCGAAGTTTGAAAACGCCGTCACGCTGCGCGGCAACGTTGCGCAGCCGGGTCGCTATGTGTGGAGGGAAGGGATGCGCGTATTAGACCTGATCCCCTCACGAGACTTCTTGATTACACGCGATTTCTGGAATGGACAGAATGAACTTGTCCGAGGCGATGTAGATCACGAATTCCGGACTCGAGGAGCTGGCGAATTCGATACGCCGCATTCTGACCGGACCATCGACCGAAGCTCTGACCAGACCCTCGACCGAAGCTCCGACCAGACGATGGACCAGCGCTCCGACCGGACTGTGGACCAGCGCTCCGACCGGACTGTGGACCAGCGCTCTGACCGGACTGTGGATCAGCCCGCGGGTCGGACCGGGAATCCCCAGGCTGATCAACCCGGTCCTTCGCGAACGTCGCTGATTGAATCCATAGGTCAGAACAGTGCTGAGATCAACTGGGAGTATGCGGTAATTGAACGGCTCGACGATCGGGATTTGAGCACCCGGTTGATTCCGTTTCGGCTCGCCAGCGCGATTAATGACTCCGCGTCCGCTGATAACCAATTATTGAGAGCCGGAGATGTCGTTACGATCTTCTCCCGTGCGGACCTTGAGCTGCCGATCGAAAAACACTCCTCTTTCATCCGAGTGGGTGGAGAGGTGAATGCGCCAGGAGTATACCGTGTGAATCCAGGCGAGACCTTAAGAGACGTCGTGTTACGCGCGGGCGGTCTCACGTCACACTCCTACCTCTACGCCTCCCTACTAACTCGCGTCTCAACCAGACATGTTCAAGAAGAACAGCTGCGTCAATCTGTCGAACAGATGCAGAGAGAACTTGTCTCCCGCTACGCGAATGCGACCCCGCAAGCAGGTCAGACGGGGGCGGATCAACAAACACAGCTTGCGATGCAGCAGGCTTCCCTTGCGAGGCTTTCGTCGATAAGGCCAACAGGCCGGGTTGTTCTGGAGTTGAGGCCGAATGCTACAACCGCGGCCGAGATCCCTGACTTCCCACTCGAAGATGGGGACACTTTCTATGTTCCGCCCCGGCTCAGCACTGTGCAGGTCGCTGGGGCAGTTTACAACGCGAATGCTTTCCGTCACGAGCCGGAGAAGCGGCTCGTCGCGTATCTTAATGACGCTGGCGGCGCGACCAGGGAAGCAGATCAAAAGCGCATCTTCGTGATCCGCGCAGACGGAACGGTCGTCAGCCGCCAATCCCGCAATAGTCACCTCCACGGCGACTTTGAGAAGTTGAGGTTGCTTCCAGGGGATGCCATTGTTGTCCCGGAGAAGGTTAAGGTCTCCTCCAAGATGAATGATTTCCTGCAGGCCACCCAGTTTGCGTCTCAGTTGGCCCTGACCGCAGCCTCGCTCAGCGTGATCAAGTGATGGCGACGCCGATGATCGAAGAAAAATCTTCCTTCTGTGGATTCGGATCTGCGCTGGAAAGTTGGGTGTGGTACAGTTCCTCTCTCCAGTGTTGTGAAAGCGCAAGTGCATTGTCTTAGTCGCGCGGACGCAGTTGTCGGCAGATATAGTCACGATTTGCTCTGTTCGATGGCTTTGAGATTTGGCTTTCTTCCCAGAGAAGCAATTGTAGTTCCAACAAGTTTCAAGTCCCTCGGCAGAGTTCTGCAGTAGTTGCGGTTCGCCACCCAGATTCTCTATCAAACCGCTAAGATCGCACCCTTTTTGTTTGGCTTTCTAAAATAAGAGACCACCGTTGACCAGACGAGATAGTTGCACCACACAAACCGCAGCTCCATCGGGCACGGACCTTTCCACGGAAGATTGGCGCAAGAAGTCTGACGCGACGCTAATCGAGTTTCTTATCCAGCTCGCCCGCCAGAAGTGGTTGATTCTGGCATTTACATGCGCGGCTATCCTTGTCGGCATTATCTGCTGCATGGTCCTTCCCACCCGATATACCGCCACAACCAAAATCATGACGCCGAGGCAAAATCAATCGTCGGCGTCCCTGATGATGAGCCAACTGGCCAGTTCCGGGGCAAGCCCATGGGCGGCTGCGGTGGGAAGCGGAATGTCTCTCAAAAATCCGAATGATATCTATGTGGGTCTCCTGAATTCCAGACCCGTGGCGGACGCGATAATCCACCAATTCGGACTCCAAACTATTTACCGTACCAAGAGTCTGACCGCCACACGCAAGTTGCTGGAAGGAAACACTAGGCTTGCGTCCGAAAGCAGCGGACTTCTTGCCATCTCGGTTACGGATAGGGACAAGAAGCGCGCAGCCGACCTCGCGAATGCATATACCGAGGAACTACGGGTTCTGACAAATAGCCTGGCAGTAACAGAAGCTGCGCAACGACGGATGTTCTACGAAGAACAGTTGAAACGCGCCAAAGAGGATCTGATTGAGGCAGAGTACTCCTTTCAACAGATCCAGCAAAAAAGAGGTTTAATTCAGCTCGACGCACAAGCCAAGGTCTTGATAGCAGGTCTTGCGGAATTACGCGCCCAAACCGCGGCCAAGCAAGTCGAGTTGCAAGCGCTCCGCTCCTATTCGACAGAGAATAACCCCGAGGTGCGGCTCGTGGAGAACCAACTGGCCTCTTTGCAGCAAGAGACTGCGCTCGTCGAGCATCGCAGCAGCTCCTCTGGATCATCGGTTGCGGGGCTGCAGGATGTGGCGGGAGCTGGGTTGGAGTATCTTCGCGCCGAGCATGAGGTACTGTACCGGCAAACACTGTTCGACGTGCTGATTAAGCAATACGACGCGGCCAAGATGGATGAGGTCAAAGATGCCGCTGTGTTACAGGTCGTCGAGTCCGCGATCCCGCCCGAACAGAAGTCGTCACCTCGGCGCGCCTCCATTGTCCTTACGTTCGCGGTACTGGGATTTGTGGGTGTGTGCGGCTACTTGTTCGCGCGCGATCACGCAAAGAGGAACCCTGCGGTCTCGCAATCCCTGACAGAGTTTCGATTGGCTCTGCTCAGCAAATGATATTGGCCCGGGAATCAAAAGCAACGTTCTCATCCATTGCTCGTCAGCGCACATTCAGCTGAATGCAAGAAGAAATATTTCCGCATTGATAATGTACCCAGGCTGCATAGCAAGTAATTCGGCTAACCTTTTTCGTCGCGCTTCTGGTCGCGTTCCAATCTCGCACCTCTATCCAGACATTGTGGTTGAAGACGGTTGGTGCAATATGGCGTCGCATAGTCACTGCCCATCGATCGCAACAGACTGAAGGACCATGCCCATGATCGCAGAACTTTCCAGTGTCCATCTAGACGCCCTGCTAGAGAAAATCGAGAACCGGAAGATAACGGCCGCTGTTGTCGGACTTGGCTATGTCGGTCTCCCGATCGCCCAACTCTTCACCAGCCGGGGATTCAAAGTCCTTGGTCTGGACATCGATCGGTCGAAGATATGCAAGCTCATGAACGGTGAAAGCTACATTGGTCATATCCCTACCTCCGCGGTCCGGAAGATGCGCGAGGATAAACGTTTGGTTGCCACCTCGGACTTCTCATGCGTTGCCCAAGCCGATACAATGAGCATCTGCGTTCCCACGCCACTCGACAAATATCGGCAACCCGATCTCACAGCAGTGCGCGAGACGGTCAAGTCTCTGACGCCGCACCTTCGCCCCGGCCAACTCATCATTCTGGAGAGCACCACATACCCCGGCACTACCACTGAGGTTGTACTGCCAATTCTGCAACAGTCCGGTTTGAGGATTGGCGAAGAATTGTTTCTGGGTTACTCCCCCGAACGCGAGGATCCCGCCAACCCGCATTTCACCGCAAAAACGATTCCAAAGATTGTGGGCGCGAACGATCCTGCGTCGCGCCGTGCGCTCGAGTCGTTTTACGGGGCAGTTTTCGACACGATCGTGCCGGTATCCTCCTGCGAGGCCGCGGAGATGTCGAAGATACTCGAGAACATTTATCGCTGCGTCAATATCGCGCTCGTGAACGAGTTGAAGCTTCTTTGCCAGCGCATGAACCTGAATATTTGGGAAATTGTGGACGCCGCCAAAACGAAGCCGTTCGGATTCCAGGCTTTTTATCCAGGCCCCGGCCTTGGCGGGCATTGCATTCCGATCGATCCGTTTTACCTCTCCTGGAAAGCGCGCGAGTTTGATTTCACCACGCGCTTCATAGAACTGGCCGGAGAAATCAATACGAACATGCCTTACGAAGTGGTAGCTCGTGTGATGGACAATTTGAACGCCGAAGGGCGTTTTACGAACTCTGCCAGGTTGCTTATCTTGGGGCTTGCTTACAAGAAAAATGTGGACGATTGCCGCGAGTCGCCGTCGATCAAGATTCTCAAACTTCTCGCGGAACGTGGCCTTTCACTATCCTACTTTGACCCTCACGTAAAGGGCTACGTTTCCCACCGGTATGGAAAATTGCCAGGAACCGAGGTCTCGACTTTGTCCGACGACGATCTTATGAACGCGGATGCGACATTGATCCTGACCGATCACGATGTGCTCGATTATGAGCGGATTGTGCGCCTATCCCATTTGGTAATTGACACCCGGAACGCTACTCGGGACGTAATCGCCAACCGGGAAAGGATCGTACTCGCATGAAAGTGGGAGGCGACATGACGCCAAATATTGCGGTTGTAGGGAATGGATATTGGGGCAAGAATCTGGTCCGGAATTTTTTCGACCTTGGCGCACTGCGGGTGGTATGCGATAGCAGCCCATTGGTTGAGGCGAATGTCCATGCCAAGTATCCACAACTCATTTATTACAGAGACTACGACGAGGTCCTTTCCGACGAAAACGTTCGCGGAGTGGTGTTGGCGACGCCGGCGGTGAGCCATTTCGATATGGCGAAGTGCGCGCTCTTGGCCGGAAAAGACGTCTTCGTGGAGAAGCCCCTCGCACTCAATGTGAACGATGGAGTGGAATTGGTCGACCTTGCGGCCGCGCACGGCCGTATTCTGATGATTGGCCACATCCTGCAGTATCATCCGGCGGTAAGAAAGCTGAAGGAACTGGTGGACTGCGGCACCCTCGGCCGCATCGAATATATCTATTCGAACCGTCTCAACATGGGCAAGATCCGCGCCGAAGAGAATATCCTATGGAGCTTCGCTCCGCACGACATAAGTGTCTTGCTCCGACTTCTTGGCGAAGATCCGCAGTCGGCGACTTGCGAGGGCGGTTGCTACCTCAGTCGAGATGTGGCTGACGTGACACTCAGCCAGTTTACCTTTGCGAATGGTGTCCGCGCTCACATCTTCGTTAGCTGGCTACATCCGTTCAAGGAGCAGCGCCTGGTCGTCGTTGGGTCCGAGAAGATGGCTCTCTTCGACGACACGGCAACCGACAAGCTTGTGTTGTATCCACATCGGGTGGAATGGAGGGATCGCGTCCCAAACGCGATCAAGGCACAGGCCGAGTCCGTGCCTATAGCCGCAGAGGAACCATTGAATAACGAGTGCCGAGAGTTTCTGGAGTGCATGGAATCACGGCGCGATCCTCTTACAAATGGACGTGAAGGACTCCGCGTTCTACGGGTATTAAACGCATGCCAAGAATCGCTTGAAGGCCACAAGTCCGTCCTTGTGCTCTCTCCAACCGACACGTCGAAGCCGTACTTTGTGCATCCGACCGCGATTGTCGACGAGCCGTGCAGTATCGGAGCGGGAACCAAGATCTGGCATTTTTCTCACGTATTGAGAGGCGCAAAGGTCGGCGAACACTGTGTGCTCGGCCAAAACTGCCAGATCGCCGACAATGTCGTTATCGGGAACAACGTCAAGATTCAGAACAACGTTTCTATCTACTCCGGAGCCATCATCGAAGATGACGTCTTTCTTGGGCCATCCTGCGTGCTGACAAATGTCACCAATCCCCGTTCCCAGGTGAACAGGCATTCACTGTACGAAAAGACCACGTTTCGAAGAGGCGCGACAGTGGGTGCCAATGCCACCATCGTTTGCGGCACCGTGTTGGGGCGCTATTGCTTCATCGGCGCCGGTGCCGTGGTTGTGAAAGATGTTCCAGATTATGCCCTCGTGGTGGGAAACCCGGCTCGCCCGATTGGCTGGATGAGCCGCTCGGGTCATCGTCTCGCTGACCCAAGCGAAGACGGAATCATGGTCTGTTGCGAAAGCGGCTACCGCTACAAAGAGATCCTTCCCGGTGTAGTTCGGTGCCTCGATCTCGATGAAGAGTCGCCTCTACCAAAGGAAAAGAGCGTGGGTGTCATGACCTACGATGAATTCAAGAGCAGGCAGGCGCCGCAAGGAGCTCTGCAATGAAAGTTCCCCTTCTCGATTTGAAAGCGCAGTACGCCACTGTTCGTGAGCAGGTCCTACACGCTGTCGCGGAGGTGTTGGAATCGCAAGTCTGTATCCTGGGGCCAAAGGTAACTGAACTAGAAAAGAAAATCGCGAAGATGTCGGGGTGCAAATACGCAGTTGGAGTATCCAGCGGAACCGACGCCTTACTCTGCAGTTTAATGAGTCTCGGCATAGGTCCACGCGACGAAGTGATCACGACGCCGTTCACATTTTTTGCCACGGCTGGTTGCATAGCGCGGGCCGGCGCAACGCCTGTTTTTGTGGATATCGATCGACGGACCTATAACATCAATCCGGATCTTATCCTCAAGGCGATAAGCAGCAGGACCAAAGCGATCATGCCGGTCCACTTATTCGGGCAGATGTGCGACATGGATCCCATTATGGACTTGGCCAGAGAACACGGGCTGCATGTAATTGAGGATGCTGCTCAGGCAATAACGGCTACGTACAAAGGAATCCCAGCAGGAAGCATCGGGACCGTCGGCTGCTTCAGCTTTTTCCCGAGCAAAAATCTTGGATGCGCGGGCGATGGCGGCATGATCGTCACCAACGATGAAGAGTTCTACCAGCGTGCTGTAATCATGCGCACGCACGGGGCTAAGCCAAAGTACTTTCATAAGTACATCGGCGGTAATTTCAGGCTTGATCCGCTTCAGGCGGCTATTTTGCTGGCCAAACTCCCACATCTTGAGAATTGGACAAAGCATAGGCGCCACAATGCGGCTTATTACGATGCGAAGCTGACTGGAACAAACATCCAGTCTCCGTACATACGCCCCGACTGCAGCAGTATCTACAATCAATACGTGATACGCACTCCGGATCGGGACAGATTACAGACATATCTGCGTGATTCAGAGATCGGTAGCGAGATCTACTATCCCCGGCCATTGCATCTGCAGGAGTGTTTTAAGGGTTGCGCGGTGCCTGTATCGGGCTTTCCGGAATCGGAAGCTGCGAGCAGGGAAGTCTTGGCTACACCTAACTATCCCGAATTGACCACTGAACAGTTGGAGTTTGTTTCTGAACGGATGCTCCAGTTCGCATCAGGACAGCTCGAGTGTTCCGGACAATCGAAAAGCGTTCACGAACAGTCTGATCCGTAGATGCTGCGGTTGCAGGAACGGAATGCTTTGTAACGGCGCGAAGCCATGTTCGCAAGCCAAGTCGCGAATCATGTAAGGCCGTTCGTCTTTGTGGGGTTTTCGCCGCAGTACCAGGTGTGGATGATGCATATTGCGAAATGCGCCAAGGCTGCGCGAAACGATGAAGCCGTGTCCCCCCCTTGCAGGCGACGTTGGCGGTCGGGCGCAACAGAGTACCGCTGTCGGCTCTCGGATTCTCTGGGGAGGTACCAACCCTTGTCATTGATCAGTGGGACTTTGACGATCGGCTGAAAGGAGTTGCATTTCGGCAGAAGTCTGCTGGGATTATGCCGAATTGCTTAAAAAGCTGTTCCCAGGAAAGACAATTTGGCCGGCAGGAATGCGGGAAGCGTATTTTGGTTTCCACCGATGGAGTCGATGTTTGTAGGGGAAGCTATGGGGAGTCGGGTTTCAACATGGCGTTCGGAATCAAAGGAGCGTTCCATCCAGGAGTCGAAGAGATGATCCGGAAGGCGCTGACAGAAGTGAGAGGAATGACTCAGGTATGCGATTCCTGACGATAGTCGGTGCCCGGCCACAGTTTGTGAAAGCCGCAGTCCTTTCAAAAGCCATCCAGGATGCGGACGCGGGCGAGCATTTGATCGTCCACACCGGCCAGCACTACGACGACAATATGTCGGCGAACTTCTTCTACGATCTCGGACTGGAGGCTCCCAAGATCAACCTGAACATCGGATCGGGTACTCACGGAGTCCAAACAGGCCGTATTTTAGCGGGTTTGGAGGAAGTCCTTCTTAAGGAGCCATCCGACTGGGTTGTCCTGTATGGAGATACTAATTCCACGCTGGCCGGGGCCCTGGCAGCGGCGAAACTCCATCGCCCTGTTTGTCATATAGAGGCCGGTGTCCGCTCGTTTGACCGTGGCATGCCTGAAGAGATCAACCGGATCCTCACCGACAGGGTATCCGACCTGCTATTTGCACCTACGGAGACGGCTGTCTCGAATCTTCGTGCCGAAGGCGTGCGAGACAGCCAGATGAGCCTCGTCGGAGATGTGATGTTCGACGCGACGCGGGTTTATGCGAAGCAGATCCAAGACTGCACCATCGTCTCTGACCTTGGCCTCGAAACCAAAGAGTTTGCGCTAATAACCGTGCATCGCGCCGAAAACACCGATAATCCAGTGCGTCTGGCCGTGATCGTCAAAGCACTCTGCGAACTGGCCAAGGAGATTCCTACGGTTCTGCCCCTGCACCCGCGCACCCGGGCAGCGCTGGAGCGCCATCAGGAACTGAAAGATTGCATGGCGCGAGCTAGGTCGCTACGGGTCATCGCGCCGGTTGGCTATTTCGCTATGTCCGCTCTGGAGCGGGAATCCCGCTTCATCCTCACCGATTCGGGAGGAGTGCAGAAAGAAGCATACTTCCACGGGACACCCTGCCTGATTCTGCGGGACACCACGGAGTGGCCGGAATTAGTGCAGATCGGTGCAAGCCTTTTGTGTCCTCCGACATCAGTCAAGGCAATCTTGAATGGCGCCCGTTTCAGGTTCGATGCCGCTTTAGGAATTGGATCGTGTTTCGGATCAGGGGATGCCGGAAACCGAATTGTGTCCGCTTTACTGGGTTGCGACCGTCCAACGATTAGTACAGCCGTCGCATAGCGCCAGAGAGCCGGCACAGCAAATTCGGACAGGGGCTTAAGTGGAAGTTCTGTTGACCTTCAGCCGTAAGATGGCTGAGAACGGGAGAGCAGATGAGCAGAGGTCGGGGTCGGAACCACACG
>Ga0182030_10016969_pt1 | contig 14104 bp, 9 predicted proteins | sample 812S3MmetaG_FD_121299 | JGI IMG/M metagenome (GOLD analysis project Ga0182030, IMG submission 121299) | Permafrost microbial communities from Stordalen Mire, Sweden - 812S3M metaG (Illumina Assembly) | ecosystem: Environmental > Terrestrial > Soil > Wetlands > Permafrost | place: Sweden...
AGATGGAGCGGACTCTGTCCCTTCTGCGGAACGAAGTTCAAGCGAATTTGTAACGATACAACTTAACATAGTAATACTAGGGGGGCCTATGGCGGGCATGCCGGGGTCGGGCGTGAACTCCAAATGGAAATTGAACCTCCCGGCAACTCCGGTCCTTTCGATGATGGTACGGCCCGCCAGTCGCGAGAGCCCCTGCGCGAATTGTGTCATGGTCGCCCCGAGCACTTTAATCCTCAGGTCGCCTGTCCCGGTGCGATCAACCATCGGGACGCCGCAGTTGTTTGGTAATTCCCCTGGTTTGGCCGGCGGCCGCGGGTGCACCAGTTCAATGGGGGTGCACGCAACCTCCGCCAAGGGCTGTACTTTGAGACCTCGTTTACCCAGGGTCATGGCGTACACGGGCATCTCCCGCATCTCGTGATGCGTTTTCAACCGAAAGCGGTCTTCGAGAAGCGCCTGGAGCATCGGCCCGAGCATCATTTGTGGATGTGCCGGCGGAGCATCGGCCTTGGCGGACACGCTGTAACATTCGGACTGCATCCACGAAGGCCCTCCTTCCATGTGCAGTTCCTGCGGGTCGATCGTAACGCCGTCGGCGAAGGTGCCGTACGCGATCAGAATCAGTCTTTTCAGATTGACACACGGGATCTCTATGCGGTCCGGAGAGGGCGTAAAGGTCCCGCCCTGCGGCCGCTTGTTCTGGCAACCCGGATTGGGTTTGACCGACGCCACTTCAAATGCAGGCCGGTGGGCACCGCCAGGCTAGCTGTTTTGCGCCCAGACCTGCGGCGTTACTTTAAGGCCCAAGACCAATGGTCCGAGAACGGCTGCCAAGGCGAAACTCGCCAACAGCAGCTTTCTGCTGAAGGTGAGCTTAGTTCTGCCCACTTGGGTCATGATGCGCACAACGCGCTTTTTCAAGTCAGCGCCCGTGACTCCCGACACGCAAGTCAGCGGCGATTCCACGCAGAATTGGCACGTCTTCAGAATGCTTTCGGCATAGACTTGCGGTTCGCTGCCCAATTCCAAGACCCCTTCGTCGCAGGCGCGTTCACGCTCTTCCATCAGGCGTGCGCTGATCCACCAGGCCAAGGGATGAAACCAGAAGGCCGCCTCGACGATCATGTGGACTGCGGCGGTCAGGTTGTCACGACGCCGGATGTGGAACAACTCGTGCCAAAGAACCGCCTGCAACTGGCTCGGCGTAAGGCGCTCCACGATCCCTGTGGGGAGCAACAACATCGGACGGAAAAACCCAACCACCCCAGGTTCCAGAAGGGGTGGAGAAGAGCGAACCTCAACGGGGAACGGAATGTCCAGAGGGAGGCTGGAGCGCAACGCCGCCCGGATGCGGAGCCAAGCTTGCAGCCGCATCAGCGCGATGCCCGCGAATCCGCACGCCCAGAAGCCAACGGCCGCGATGGGAAGCCAATCGCCGTGGCTTCGCGTCGGCGGCGCTGGCGGAGGACTTTGGGGAAACGGCTCGGCGATTTGTACGACCGTGTAAGTGATCGCCGGCACGGCCAAGCTGCCGGTCGCCGCACGCGATCGGCCCAGATAATTGCCAAGAGTAAGCAGCAACGAGAATGGGATGAGGAATTTCAGCGAAGCGCTGAACCACAGCCAGTAGCGCACCTGGGCGCGGTTCTTGCGGAACGCGAGGGTCAAAAGGCCCACCAGTATCGCGAACACGGTCGATTGCCAGAGATGGTTACTCACTTCGCCAATCATTTGGATGTCCGCGTCCTTTCTGCTCTCTTTTGCACCTCGAGCTTCTTCATGGTCTTCTCCAGCTCGCGAACGTCGTCCAGGGAAAGCTTCCCCGCTTCGGCAAGTTGCGACATCATGGGGAGCGCCCGCCCTCCGAAGAAACTCAGGATTTCGTCCAGAAGGCGGAGCCGCGCGGTGTCGCGTGGAATGGTCGGCTCGAAAATATGGGCATTGCCGATCTTCCGGACGCGCCGCACGGCCTTCTTCCCTTCCAGCCGGTACACCGTGGTCTGAATCGTCGTGTAAGCGGGGCGGGGCTCCGGAAACGTCTCCTGAATCTCCCGGATGGATGCCTTTCCTTGCGCCCAAAGGGCTTCGAGAATTCGCAGTTCGAGCTTGGTCAGCTTTGGTTGGGTCATATGCTCCTACTATCTGATGATCGAATCTACTATACAGTAGTAGACATGTCAAGGGAAAACTTTCGGGGCCCCTGAGGGCGGAGAGATATTAATCGAACGTTGAGATGCAGTTCAGATCGGACACATCGTGATCAATGCCGGTCACGGAAATGACCCGTAGCTTTTCCCCCAGATCAGTGATCAATGGCCAAGACGGCTCTTATCACCAAGGACTCGGTCGGCTCCCAAGAACATACGGAAGATACCGGTCCTGCCTTGTGTCGCCAAGGTTTACTAATCGTCAAGCGTCACGCCACGCCGTGCACTTTGACGAGAAACGGCCAGTAGAACTGCAGCTCCTAACGCCCCGGAAGTCGGCTTCGGGGACCCGAACCCCGTATCTGGGGACTCTGCATGATTGCTGGCGGGAAGGGCGTTTTATGTTCCAAATCCGGCGACGTTTGCAGTGCGGTTAGCGTCCGAGTGCCGCGTTATCCAGGAGTAATGTGCAGCAGATGCCCTTGTGCTGGAATCGTAAGGACGAGTGCTCACCTATCGCACGGTCGCTCTTCGATTCAGACCTCTGTGGAGGGGGGTACCCAAAATGGTCTAGGGCTTTGCGACCGGCGCGAGCGGCTTGATCTTCACATCTCGGAACCAGATTTCGGCGCCCTCGGCTTCTAGGAGAATGCGTCCCATCTTAAGCGGAATCATGTGCGACGGATTCTGCGGGTCGGGTTGCTTGATGTCCCAGGCGGTGTTAACGACGCGTCCATTCACCAAGTGCTGGGCGCGATCTCCGTCGAGAATCACTTCCACTGTGTTCCAACCGGCGCGGTCCTCGAAGTCACCGGATTTTAGAACACGGATGGAGCTACCGGGATAACTGTTGACCCGAGTGCCGACAGCCATGTCATCGTCATACATCGGAAGGGTGGGGCTGATGAGGAAGGCGGTCACCGCAGCTCCGTCGACAATCCAGAGATCACCCGTGTCGGTCTCTTCAATTTGGCATTCGAGGGACCGCGGATAGACTCGATCGGGACCCACGGCCAGGTACAGCAAGCCGCTATCTCGCTTACCCTCCGAAAACCGTTTGACGCCCCACTTGTACTCAACGTGGATGCGCACGTTGGAAAATTCCTGAGTGGTGGCAAGATATCCGTCTTCACCCTTGTCAGCGGGAACATCTAAGATATGAATCGCGCCGTTCTCGATTTTAAAGACCCCGTTGGGATCGTGGTTCTTTCCTCTGGACCCCGAATAGGTGTACCAGCCGTCGAAATTCTTCCCGTTGAAGAGTGGCGTCCATCCGTCGTCGGCCGCAGAGACATTGACAGAGTTGAGTCCACCGGCGGCAAGGAGCAGGCAAATGGAGGCCAAGAAGACCCCTGATTTCATGCCGACCTCATCTAGTCGGAATTTCTGATTTAGACCTCTAGCTTTCGCATCGTACGCTTTTTATGACCTCCAGACAACGAATTTACCATCGGCTGTGGCGGGACAGCGTGAGACGTGGGAAACAACGCCTTTACAATGCAGGACAGGGCTTGCGACTCAATACTCCTGGGCCCGAAAATTCCAATCCATCCTCCGCTCTTCACTTCCCATCGACTGCACAGGGTGCAACCGTGGAATCGCGTTCGCAAATCGGGCATCGCCGCAGCAGGACCTTCTCGCCATCACGAGCTCAATCGGTTTCGAGCTTGTGCGGCAGGGCAGAAAGTGGAATAAAAAGAATCGTGGTTCATAGGGGTCCTGCCCCGGAGTGGGACCGCCAGGATCGGAGCCGGAAGGGGCCCCCCCTGAAGAGAAAAATCCCAACTCGAGAAGAATAACGCTTCTCAGCCACAGCGCTTAGGGGTGTGATTTAAAAGATTGGCCGGTTAATTTGACCTAATCGTAGAAGTGCAACTCCTGACTCCCCCGAAGTCCCCTGAGGACCTGAGCCACCGTTGGGGACCTCGTGGCTGATCTTTGGTGGGAAGGGCTGTCGACCGATATTAGTAAACCCTTGGCGACTACTCATTACCGATGCCAAGACCAATGGGAGTCCGGCTCGCTTTCATAGCGCAGTCGTCCCACTTTCCGGCTCGGCGTTACGGGGGATCTGTGATTGAGGGCTATTCGTCCGATTCGACCTGTGCGTCCAGCCTGCCCTCTTCCATCCGACCGGGGACTAAAAGCTGAACATTACTTGGAAGTCGATTTGGCGGTTTCCGCCACCCGGGGGGCCGAAGCCTCCGGCCAGCGAATTCGACTTGCCGAAAATTGGTGAACTCAGTTGGCCCACGGGCGCACCCAGATTCACAATGTTGAAGGCATTCATTGCGCCGATCCCCAAAGTCAGGTTGTAGCGATAACTTACCTTCTGACCTGGAGGGCCGCCTCGTCCGCCGCTGCTGCTCAACCCACCGGGACCAAGACCTCCTCCTGGGCCACCGCCTCCGCCGGGCGGGGCCCCACCACGCCCCCCGCCCGGTGGCGGCCCCATTGGACCTCCGAGAGTTCTGCTCTCGGTCTTCCTCCCAAGACCGATCGTCTTGCTCAATCGGAGATTCAGGGAAAACTGCCCCGGCCCTGTCCCAAGGTTGATGGGAATGACGCCCTCGCCCTGTTGAGGATTTGTATTGAATGTTCCCCACTTGGTCTTCACGATATTTGTTCCCGTAGCTCCGGCCGGAGCGTAGGTGGGGCGGTCGTTGAAGATGGAATCACCGTTATTGTCTTGGCCGGTCGTGATATTGAAAGGCGAACCCGAGTTGGCGAGCATGAACGGACTGAGCCGGAGCCCTTTGGGCAACGAAAAGGATCCTCCCAGGAACAAGCGATGCCGGACGTCAAACGCCGCCCGGCCGTAATCCTGGGCGATGTCATATTGGTTGGATGGGAAGGAACTGACGCCCGAGGTGTTGCCATTGGCAAAATTCAGAGAGTAAAAGCCGAACAGGGCAACCTTCATGCCTAGATGGAGATTTAGGTTCGTGATGATCTGGTTCTGATTGAAGAGGCCATCCGACTCATATTGGTAAAGGTTTCCGACATCCCCGTAGGGTCGTGTGCCGGCGGACGGCGTGCAAGTGGTATCGCCGGTGGCGCATGATACGTAGGTGCCGGGAAGCGGCGCGTTGATGTTTCTAGTCATGAGCTGGTGAACGCCGTGCGAGTTGAGGTAGGTGACGGAAACCGTGGCGTTCCTTGTAAGCTGCCGCTCCGCAGCGACAGCGCTCTGAATGGTGTAGGGCGCCCGCAGATGGGGATCGATCTGATAGGTGGTGTTCGCTGTCGCGGCGGCGGACATCTGCGCGAGCTCGCTCGCGGGCGGAAAGCTGGGGAAAAAGTCGGGATCGGTAACGATGTATTGCGTTTGGTTGACGCCATTCAAACGCTTGGCCTGAAGAACCTGAGTTTCCTGAAACCGGTCGTAGAAAATGCCGAACCCGGTGCGGAGCACGGTCTTCGGGCTGCTGCCATGGCCAAGTGCCCAGGCGAAGCCCACGCGCGGGGCGAAATCCGTGCGATCGTGGATGGAATTCTGCGTCTCGTAGCGGAGACCGATATTGAGTGACATATTGGAGCGAAGGCGCCATTGGTCCTCGGCGTAAAGCCCCAAATCCACCCAATTGACCGTCGCGACGGGATTTCCGGCCGTGAGCGTGAATTGACTCGCACCGCTGGCCTGGCAATTGCTTTCCCCGGCCTGCTGACAGGCCAAGAGGGCGGTTTCGGCGGATTGATAAGCCGCGAGCGATTCAAAGGTGAAAGTCCCATTGAAATTTCCGGTCGAGCTATTCCTCTCATTCACATCCCGCACCCTTCCGCCGAACGAAATATAATGTTTGCCGCTGGTAATGGAGGTGAGGTTCTGGATTTCGACGTGATTCTGCGTGTCCAAGGCCTTTCCCTGGGTATTCCCTCCTCCGGTGAATGCTCCCTGAACCAGCAAGGTGGCGTCCGAGTTCAGGGAAGTTTGATTGTTCGTGTCGTGGGCAAACTCCAGTCGCACATCATTGACGGCGCGCGCGCTCAAGACCTGCGAGTCGCTAACCTCGATGTTGTGTTCCTTTTGTTCGGTGTTGTAACCCTGCGTGGCCAAGGCGAATTGGCCGATGCCGTTATTCTTGCTGTTGGTGTCGAAGAATTGATAGCGCGCGGTCAGGGTGTTGTTCGAGATCAGTTGATAATCCAGCCGGGAGCTCAGGTTCGTATTGTTGTTGGGATTGGGCACCGCTTGGCTGAACGCCGTTTGCTGAAGATCGGAATCCAAGACCACCGCGCTAACCACCGAATCTCCCGCCATATCCCGGCGCCCGCCATCGATGAAGATCGAGGCCTTTTTGCTGAGGGGTCCGCCGAGGCTCCCGTCCATGAATTCTCGATGGTAGCCCGGCTCCGTGCTTGCAAAAGGGTTGCGCGAATTGAGAGCGGAGTCATTAAACATGCCCATTCCTTGCCCGTGCCACTTGTCTGTGCCCGGCTTGGTGAAAATCTCGATGCGCCCGTATCCCAACTTGTCATACTGCACCGAGAAGGGATTCTGATTTATGCGAATTTCCCGGATCGAGGATTTCGTGGGAAGTTGGCCGCCCGTGAATCCGTCGATGTAGATTTCCCCGCCGTTCGGCCCGGCGGCAGGGCCTGCCAGCGCCTGGAGCTGCGACGCCAACTCGTCAGGGTCATCAGAAAGCGCATCGAGGTCTTTCCCTTTCAGCACCAGGGCACTGGCGTTGTTTTCCGCTCGAACGCTGAGATGTACGCTATTTTCTTCCACGGTGACCTGCTGCTTCTCAAGAGTCACCTGCAGTTTCACGTTCAGCGTCTGAAGCTGGCCCGAGCTGACAACGACGCCCGTTTTTTCGAAATTGGTAAAGCCCTTGAGCTGCACCCGAATGGCGTAGGTGCCAGGCGTGAGATGTTGGAAAGCGTAGCGGCCCTCTTCATTGGTTTGGGTTTCATGCGAGGTGCCGTTCGCCTCAACAGCCGCTACGGTTATCGCCGGTATCACCGCTCCAGATGAGTCGGTGACCAGGCCCTGCACGTTTCCCAAATCCGACTGTGCCAACCCCCACATTGCCATCAGAAGCAGCGCCAGGGCGGCAATAATCGAATGGCGAAACCAACTCCGTGAATCTGACACTTCGAAAACCTCCGATCCTCTCGACTCCCCCATGCCAGTGCAAAGTCCTTCTTTCTCTAATGAGGCGGTTGGCCTGGGACGATACCTTCTTGGGGGACTGCCCTTAGCTCGGGAGATTCTGGTATCGATCTCATCTCGAAAGCCCCGGGACTGGAGTCGTCGTGGGCGGCAAAGGGCTCCGCGGGGTTTTCCGGGGAACTGTCGGGCAGCCGAATGATCCGCGGTGTCAGCATTACCAGCACTTCGACGTCGCTGACCTCCTTATGGTCCTCCGAAAAAAAGTAGTGCAGGATGGGAAGACTGCCCAGGCCAGGGACTCCCTGCACCTGGGCCGTTTCGGTGCTCTGGAGCAGCCCACCCAGAAGGTTTACCTCGCCTTCTCGCAATCGGATATCGTGTTCAATCACTCGCTGGCCGAAGGTGGGCTCACTCACGCCCCCAACGGTTACATCGGCGCCCAATGAGGAAATTTCGATCTTGGCGTGAAGTGCGACCTCCCCGGACGCCAAAAGGTGGGGCGTCAATTCCAGGTTTACGCCAACGTCCTGGTACTGAAACTGCGTGCTGGCCAACAAGCTACTTGAAGAGGTCGAGCTGGTACTTGTGAGCGAAGGAAGGAAGCTGCCGGTGGCGTAGGGAACACGGCTCCCGATCTTCAATTTTGCGGTTTGGCCGTCCGTCACTCGCACCTGCGGGCTTTGCAGAATATGAGTCTTGGAATCGTTCAAGACGGCCGTGGCGTAGACACTGGGCAGGACTACGGCGTAGTCACGATAACTCAAGGAGCCAAGCTGCACGGAGGTGGCAGTCGACGACGACGAGGAGTTGGCCGTGGAAGGCGAGAAAACTCCCGCTGCCGACAATCCCGGCGTAACATTCCCGCTCGAATCAATCGTGGCGGGCGTCAGGCCCAAGTCACGAATGCGGTCGCGGTCGGCTTCCACGATTTCAATTTGAATCAGGATTTCCGCCTTGCCTCGATCCAGATCGCGCACGAGCTGCTCCGCCGCCGCGACTTTCGCCGGAGTATCTCGAATGATGATGCAGTTGGAATCGGGATTATCCATAATTCTCTGCAAACCCAACACTTGTTTAAGTGCGGTGGTGATGGCCGTCCGGTCAGCCGCCGCCTGGGGATTGGAGAGGTAAATCGTCTTCACAACTTCCTCCTCATAATCCCGGCGGTTATTAGGATTGTCAGGAATGATCAGAAGGGTGTTGGGGGTCTCCACTTTCCAAAAGCTTTTGGTTTGTTGCGCCACAATTCTGAGTGCGTCTTCGATCTTGACGTTGGTGAGGTCAATACTGATGGGATTCGGACGGAAGTCCGCGCTGAAAACCACGTTGAGATTGGCCAGCTTGCCCAAAGTCTCGATTACCCTGCGGCTATCAGCGCTGATGCGAAAATGCGCCAAAGGTTCCTGGGGAAGGGGCTCAAGCTGGACCGCGGCCGGTGATTTCGATTCCTCGTGGGACTTAAGCGCCTTCTGCATGGCCGCCTCGTGGGCTCGCCGGGTTTCGGCCTGTTTGGCCAGCAATTGGGATAGTTCGTTGGCAGCGGCCTCATTGCTGGGATCGATGCTGGCGGCCTTCTGAAATTCAGCGGTGGCTTCCTCCGGTCGCCCCTCCTTCAACAGGCGCTGGCCATTCTTGAGATGTAACAGCGACGCCTGGTTCCGGGCCTGCTTCTCGTGGAGAAGGTACAACGCATTCGCAGGGTCGGACTGGACAGCCTTTTCGTAGTTCACCAACGCTGAGTCCCAATCTCTTCGCACTTCGGCTTTGTGGCCTTCGCGGTACGCAACGTCGCTTCCTCCGCCACAGCAAAGCGTGGTCGCAAGTGCGCAAAATGTGCAGAGTGCGCGAGCCAGTTTCATCCTTGTCATCGATCATTCACCTGGGTGTATCTTTAGGCAGCACCGGACGCGTAGTACGCTCGAAGTTCGCCTGTGGCGGGAGGAGCAAGCAGAGAGCCGAAGCGATCGGCTCGGAGCTCGCCCCTGGACGCAGTGGAAAGGGTACCTTCCAGGCGGACCCACCAAAAGGGTTGTTTAATTTGCGCCACCGTTGGGAGGTGGCTCTGGAGGGCCCCCACCAGGTGCTCCCGGGACTTCTTCAGGAGGCCCTTCAGGCCCTCCGCCGGGCGGGGCAAGTCTGGGCCGCAGGTCGCGAAGCTTCTGCGCCTGTTCGGCAGTCAAGACACGCCGGGTGGCCAGCAACATTTCCACTTGGGATTTTTCCCGCTTGGCTCGCGCTTGGGTCACTCGATCGATCTGGGCGAGCAACTGCACTTCGTCGGGCGGGTCTGCTTCCATTTGGAAGCGCAGGACAGCATATTGCTTTTCCAGGTCGGCACGCAGGTCGATCTCCTGAATTTGGTGATCCTGGGCCATCTCGTCGAGTTTCCGGATTTGGTCATCATTGACATGAAGTTTCTGCACGAGAACGGGATCCTTCCACCATTTTATTTCCGCGCCGCGGGGCATGTGGGGAGGTCCAGGGGCGGGCGGATTCATCATCGAAGAGGGGGGATTTTGGTCGGGACCACCAGGGGGCGCAGAGGGCTTCTGGGCCATGGCCTGACCACAAAGCACGAAGGCGAGAGCGAAACTGAAGATGGTAGTTTTCATTGTTTGAACCTCCTTTGTCCAAATCAATTTGAACCCCCCCACGTAAAGGCAATGTGTGGGCAAAGGGCAAAATTGTTAAGCTTTCGTAAAAGTTGGCCGGGGCGCTTACGTCCAGGTGCTAAAATGCCGGCAGGTTGATTATGCCGGCCCGAAGCGATAACCCCGCAAACTCGGTGGTTCCGATTCTTATCGTGGATGATGACGTGAAACTTTGCCGTCTTGTTCGCGACTATCTTGAACCACTCGGATATGAGGTAACCGCGGCGTACACGGGTCCGGAAGGTCTTGAGGTGGCGGCGCGCGAGCAATTTTCCGCGATCATTTTGGATGTCATGCTGCCGGGCATGAATGGCTTTGATGTGCTCCGGAATCTGCGTGCTAAATCCAACGTGCCGGTGTTGATGCTGACGGGGCGCGGCGAGGAAGCCGACCGCATTGTGGGCCTCGAACTCGGCGCCGATGATTATCTGCCCAAGACGTTTTCGACACGCGAGTTACTGGCCCGCCTCCGTGCCACGATTCGCCGTTCCAATGTCACGCGCATGCGGGAGGAATCCGGTGAGCCGGAGGTTGTCGTGGGCGAGTTGCGCATTGATCCGGAGTCGCGTTGCGCCGCCCTCAGTCATAAAGCCTTGCCGTTGACGGCCGTCGAATTTGATCTCTTGCTGTCGTTGGCCAAGGCGGCGGGCCGCGTCAGAACACGCGAGCAGCTTCTGGATGAAGTCGCGGACCGGAATTTTGATGTTTTCGATCGCTCGATTGACGTCCACATTTCGTCGCTGCGCAAGAAGCTCGGCGACGATTCCAAATCGCCCCGGTTTATCGTCACGGTGCGCAGCGCGGGCTACATGCTGCGCAAACCGGAGCCGGCGGAGGTGGCATGAAAGCGCGCACCTCCATTTCCGCCAAAATCCTGCTGCTCGCCTTCTTGAACGTCTTCATGCTCGGGCTGGTGTTTGCCGTCTTTGTCCGCATTGAGTACCGCCTTGATTTGGGCTCGCTCCTGCTCTCACCCGGACGGGACCGCATTCTGGCCCTCTCGCGGCTCATTGCCCTGCAACTGCCCAACACCGAGCGGGAGGATTGGGACCGCCTGCTGGCCGGCTACACCTCCACAACGCACGCTTCGGCTTGTCTTTTCGATGGCCAGGGAAACCAAATGGCAGGGCCTCCGGTAACTTTGCCGCCGGAAGTGTCGGCCAACGTTCGGCACGATGGGCGAGATGAACGTCCACCCCGGGGTCCGGCAGGCCCTGGTTCCCCCGAGGGCCATGGGCCACCCCATGACAAACCTGGCTCCCCCGGCGCGGAAGCCGTTCCAGGCGCCACCCCCGGGGCGGGCGGTTGGCAGAGTTCTCCCCCCCGCCCGCCGCACCCGCCACCATTTCCTGTGTTCCTGGTCAGGGCCGGCCCACCCGCTTGCTATTGGGTAGGCGTTCACGTTCCCATCTTCGATCGATCCGCGATGAGGCCTGATGATGAGGCCACGCTGGTATGGACGTTCCCGTCGCTGTGGACGAACCCCTTTTTCTTCGACTACACGCCCTGGCTAGCGGCGGCCGTGGTGGTGATTTTGGTTTCCGCAGCATGCTGGCTCCCCCTGATTCGAGGCCTGACGCGCTCCATTTCCCAACTCACGGCTGCCACCGGAGCGATTGCCGAGGGCAAGCTTGAAACCCGGGTGTCCCTCCGCCGTCGCGACGAACTGGGCCAGTTGAGTGAAGCCGTCAACCGCATGGCGGAGCGCCTCTCCGGTTTTGTAGATGGGCAACGGCGGTTCCTCAGTGACGTTGCCCACGAACTCTGTTCCCCCATCTCGCGGATTCAGGTATCCCTTGGAATCCTGGACCAGCGAGCGCAGGAAAATCAGAGGAAGTATGTCGCGGGAGTGCATGAGGAAGTGGGGCACATGTCGGGACTCGTAAACGAATTGCTGCTCTTTTCCCGGACGCAACTCAATGCTTCCGACACTCTTTTGACCCGTGTAAATCTGGCGGAGACGGCGCGGCGTGTTCTCGACCGGGAGGCGGGCGAGGGACCCCACGTCGAAACTCACCTGGATGACCGAATTGAAGTTCTTGCTCATCCGGAATACCTTTTCCGTTCACTCGCCAATGTGGTGCGCAACGCGATTCGTTATGCGGGTAAGTGCGGCCCCATCGTAATCTCTACGAAGGATAAGGACGGAATCGTATCCATCACCATAGCTGACAATGGGCCAGGGATTCCTGAGGCCGAACTGGAATCGGTGTTCAAACCCTTTTATCGCCCGGAGTACGCGCGCCAGCGGGAGACAGGCGGTGTGGGGCTGGGTTTGGCGATTGTGCGAACCTGCATCGAAGCCTGCGGTGGCACGGTCCAATGCCGCAATCGGTCGCCCAAGGGCCTCGAAGTCGAGATCAAACTCGCGATTGCGCAACCGTGATGCTTGGGCTTGTTCAGTCCCCGGTTTTCAACCGTTCCAATTCTCACTCGACTCCGGCCCTCGACTAACAAGACTCAATGAGGCGAGCGTCCCCTTCGTCTCTGGTCGCAACGACCCCGCTCGTCCTATGCAGCGGGACTTCGTAAGCCAAGATAATGGACCCACTCCCTAACCGCGATGCCAAACTCTCTCCTCAGCCACGTAGGTGGAAATCGCTCTTTCGCCCCACGGCTGAGCAGTCGGGCCGTCGAGGTGTTGAAATCATCCTACCAATGATTTTCACGTGATCAATCGTGCCGCAATCGGATTCGGCCTGTAAAGTCGGCTTCACGTCTGTTGACTACATATGAGGTCAACAGCAAAGAAAATCAAACGGAGCGCGGTTTGCGGATCGGCAGGAAATAATTATGATAGTCAACATCGCGAGGATAGGGACGGCCACTGTGGATTACCAGACCTCATGCTTCGTAAAATGAGGTCAACAGGGCTTTCTGAAGGGCGGATTCTTCAGTCGAAAGTTATTTTAAATCAGTCGGATAAGCCGTTTGCTCGGCGAGGGCAATGGGGCCCGAACCGCGACCTCATATGTGACAGGCTGATATAAGATTACTATTCTTGTGGCACGGTTGCCGGCCCAAGAGCAAGCAGAAGGATGTCCAAAACCCTCACGCACTCGGTTTCGTCGTATCCCGCATAATCGTACTGACATGGTCAAAGCCACCGCACTCGTGTTCAAACCCCGGTTTTACAGAGAGATAAGGACGATTCGCGCACAGATCTCGTCGCGATTGAGATGTGGGCCAACCACACCTTCGTCCCCTACCACTCGACCAAGGCGGAGATTATAATCTAGTTAACACGAGAGAAAGACTTTTGGAACAGTCACCATTCAGGTAACAGTTTTGGAAAACCTTTCCATCCCAACCTTCCGGTCGGTAGGCTGTCGAATCAGCATAATCAATTCATTCTAAAGAAGTAGCTGGCGGGGACGACGGGACTCGAACCCGCGACCTCATGCGTGACAGCAATCCGGCTACTTTCCATAACTTCCATCCATTTCCATGTTTTCCATGGCTTTACACCAATTCGGGGCGTCTGCTTTCGCTCAAAAGAAGATCCCCTTTCGTATCAATTTCATCGACTTTTGGAACACTTTTGGAACACCCGCCACCGACCGAATGGAACGCCAACTCCGAAGCCTTCCCCTCACTGTAGCCCTCGGGGAAGTGGAAGGTACGTCTTCTTATCTTGACCCAAGGCGCCGCGCCGCCCGAAAACGTATTCCTCAAACTTTCGCATCGCCTCGATTTTATGCTCCTCCCAATCTCGGATGAAGTCCCATTTTTCCTTCAGCGGATCCCACATCCAAAAACTCCGGAGCTCCGTCAGTTCGGCATCGGAGAGCATATCTGACACGATCAAGAGCAGCGTGCCACACCCCGGACAACACCTCTTTTTCCTGCGGGCGAAGTCCCACTTACAGTGCGGACAGTGGTAGCGTTGCGGCCGGTATCTCAAGGGTTCCTCCCAAAATACGTAGCATACCCTTAAGCTCACGCCACGACAACCTAGACCTTTGGCGCCATGTTTTTTCCGCTGGGTTGCGGATTTTGGCGGATTTGTTCGGAATTTGTAAGCTGTTGGTTTCCTTCAGAATCTGAGGGGGGTTTCGACCAGAGAAGCTGATCATCGAAAGTCAAAGTGGCATGGCGGCCCCGAAAGCACTTTGCCCGAGTGGGACAGCGGAAGCGAGAAGTACTTCGGAGGCGGCGACTCGACCCAATTGAAGCCAGCCGCAAGCAGA
>Ga0182030_10016970_pt1 | contig 14104 bp, 11 predicted proteins | sample 812S3MmetaG_FD_121299 | JGI IMG/M metagenome (GOLD analysis project Ga0182030, IMG submission 121299) | Permafrost microbial communities from Stordalen Mire, Sweden - 812S3M metaG (Illumina Assembly) | ecosystem: Environmental > Terrestrial > Soil > Wetlands > Permafrost | place: Sweden...
TCAAATGTATGTGGGGGATAACAAGGAAACTTTTCCTAATAATGATACGGGGACGGTAGGTAGTGACGCAGGAGCAAATGCATGGGTTCAAAACAACGTCCAAAAGTATTCTACATTGCCACCTTACCTTAGCTTCATTTCCTCCGGAGTCCTTTGGGATTACAATAAATCCTATGCCATTTATCAATGTCCAGCCAGTCATGCTTATATTCCGGATAATAATCAGAATCCCGTTTCACACAGCCGCAGTTACTCGATTTCTGTGCAGTTGAATTGCAATTATGCGAAAACTGATTCGTTGACGCGCGAGGCGGTAAAAACGTCGGATGTTAGAAACCCCAGCGATGTATTTGTATTCGGGGAGGAAAACCAAATCAGCATAGACAATGGCGCGTTGGGAGTTAATTCTCTGAATACTCCCCAGATCTGGAATCTGCCGTCGGCGCGACACAACAATGCCGGTTCGTTTTCGTTTGGGGACGGGCACGCTGAGATCTGGCATTGGAAGGGAATTGTCGCCGCCCAGAACAAGATATGGAATGCGGATAATTCCCTGTCGCAAAGGCCGGTTCCGACGACCAATCCTACGCAGGGAGCTAGTGGTTCAGCAAGCGATCCAGATCTGATCAAACTATCCAATGCCCTGCCGCCGCTTTGAGCTTGGACTTGCTTTGGGCAATCTTTTGGCTTTTTAATCAATTGTGGTAGCTTTTATGACCAAATGCTATTCGGACAACATCGGGATCTTTTGGTGAAACCCGCCAAAAGCGCGGCATCCAGTAGTTATTTGCAAATCTGTAAAATTTAATAAAGCCCCTTATGCAAAGCTTTTTTTTCCGTCTTAGATGCCGTGTGGGCATCACCGGCTTGATTCTGGGGAGCCTGACTCTGGCCGTCTTGAAAACGCAGGCAGCGCCGCCCACGCCGCTGCTGCATTACACCTTTGACGAGGCCGGCGGAGGCACCACGCCGGCGCTGGACTCCGGTGTGGCACCGCAAACCAATGGCCTGTTCAGTGGTTCGGCCACGCGCACCAGCAACACGTCCAATGGCAGTGGTTACGCCCTGAATGTGTCAACTGCCGGGGCCGGCGATTATCTGCACTCCGGCACTCCGGCCAAACTGAATGGTTTGAGCAACCTCACGCTGACCTGCTGGGTCAATTTGCGGGCCAACCAAAATGCAAGTGACCGTCTCATCAGCAAGTTCAGCACGACGGCCGGGTTTGATTTCAGATTTAACAACTCCACCGCCAGCAGTGCCCAGCTTATATTTGAGTTGAACACAAACAGCGGGTCATCGGCAAGTTCTTCGGCCAACATCAATGCCCTCAACCAATGGGTATTTGTGGCGGTGACTTATGATGGCAGCGGCACCAGCAGCAGTCAGGTTAATTTCTATTCTGGGCTGACCAATGTGGCCGTAAGCCAGTTGGGCACGGCGCAGACCATTACGGTGGTGCGCGGTCCTGGAATTGTGGATACAACCAATGAGTTTCGGATTGCGAGCACGGCGGCGACGACGGCCGACCGCACGCCGCCGGCCTGGTTTGATGATGTGCGGGTGTATAACACCGTGCTTTCGCAGTCGGATTTGGAATCGGTTCGATTGGAAATTCTTCCGGTTGCACCCTCCATTATTCAACAACCCGGTGGTTTGAACCTGCCTCAGGGCAGCAACGCGACGTTCACCGTTACGGTTGGCGGGCCTTCGCCATATTATTATCAGTGGTATTTCGTGACCAACTTGATTGCCACCAATGCCCTGTCAAAAGCAACCAACGCCACTCTCACGCTCATCAACATTGGTGCCGCGCAGGTCGGCGGATATTTTGTGGTCGTCACCAACCAGTATGGCAGCACCACCAGTTCGGTTGCCAATCTGACCATCAACACGCCCGCCGCGCCCGCCTTGATCAGCGCCAGCGCCTTGCCGACGCGCAACGGTATTATACTTGTTTTCGACCGGCCGGTTGCGGATTCCGCCACCAACGCGGCGAACTTCTCCCTCACCTCCGGAATTTTCGTGCTGAACGCCAGCCTAGATTCCACCTTCACCAATCTTTCACTTACGACCTCACTTCAACCGCCCAATGTCATTTACTCGCTGGGCATCTCGAACATCCAGAATCGTTCCAGCAGCCAGATCATGTCATTGACGACCACCAATCTATTTTCACCGCCGCTTTACGGGCCGCCCAACAATGTTCCGGCGAGCGCGGGTTGGTCCCTGCTTTACTCCATTCCTTTGGCAAACACCGTGAACTATAACACCAACGGCACACCCTACAGCATGGACCATCATCTCTGGGCGACCAATTACAGCCGCGTGGCGTATTATTTGGAACTACAGTCCAGTAACGGGCCGCTGCAATTTGTCTGGGTGGACATGGACGCCTTCTCCGCCAATCCGGTAAATTTGGGCGTGCCAAGCATTGACGCCGGGGCAAATTTTCAGCAAGCCGTGTCCAATTTGGACGTGTATTCCAGCGTCGCTGGCGTTGCCACTGGCGCCGGTCTAGGCAACGGCAGCATTAAATTCTTCCCCGGAAATGACGGTTCTCCCAACACCGCCGGTCGCGGTGTGATGCAAGTCAAACTGAGTGGCAATGTTCTCTTTGCCTTTAATGGCTGGGGTTCCGGCATTACGCCGGATTTGGGCATCGGAAACAACGTCGGAAACACCAATGCCGATTGGAGCTACATGGCCAATGCCGCAGGTTATACTGTCAAGCGGCTGTTGGTTTATGTTCTGCCCAAGTTGCAAGCGGCACCGGTTTGCGCCGATGCGGTCGTCTATGGCGGCACCTCGGGTGGTGTCATCGCCGCCGTCCGGGCCGGACGCATGGGGAAAAAGACCGTGTTGTTGTGTAAAGATAATCATTTTGGCGGCATGAGCAGCGGCGGTCTGGGATGGACGGACATCGGAAACAACGGCACCAGTTACATTGGCGGACTCGCCTTGGAATTTTATCAACGTAATGGCGCGTATTACGGCCAAAGCATTAAATATGATCTTGAACCTCATGTGGCCGAAAAAATCTACGGCCAGATGCTTGCGCAGGCTGGCGTCCAGGTGTTTTTCAACCAAACGCTGGCTTCGGTCACCATGAACAACAAGCGCATCGCCCAAATCACCATGGACGACGGTTCGGTTTACGCGGGGAAAATGTTTATTGACACCACCTATGAAGGCGATTTGATCACCGGTGCCGGGGTCAGCTACACCATTGGCCGCGAGGGCACCAATGTTTATGGAGAGTCGCTGGCCGGCGTGCAGACTCCGAGCAATGGCGGAGTAAGTTATGATCCTTATGTGGTGCCCGGCAACCCTTCCAGTGGTCTGCTTCCACTAATGAACTCCGTAACGCTGAATCCACAGGCCAGCAGTGACAATGGGGTTCAGGCTTACAACTATCGGATGTGCTTCACCCAATCCGGTGCCAATTTTCTGCCGATCACCGCCCCGGCGGATTATGATGCGACTCAATATATACTTCTGGCTCGCTACATAGCGGCGCTGGGTTCAGTTACATTGGGCCAGTTCATAACCTTGGATCGTCCTGACACGACCGGCAAGTATGATATTAACAACAACGGACAAATTTCAACTGATCTGGTCGGCGCCAGCTGGACTTGGCCCACCAATAATACCGCCGGCCGCGCGTTTTTGCGACAATACCACGAGGATTATACACGTGGCTTTTTCATCTTTTTGGCGACCAGTCCTCTGATCCCAGCCAATATCCGTTCCGCGATGCAATCGTGGGGCATGTGCCAGGATGAGTTTCTGGACACCGGCGGATGGCCGCATGATATCTATGTCCGGGAGGCGCGCCGCATGGTGAGCGACTATGTCATGACCCAGCAAAACTGTCAGGGCAGCCAGGTGGCCGGCGACAGCATTGGGCTGGCATCCTATACCATTGACTCGCATACCATCTGGCGGCTGGCGGTAAAGGGGACCTCACAAATTGAAGGCGGGTTGGGCACTTCCGTCACGTCTCCATTTCCCATCAGTTATCGCTCGCTCATTCCCCGGGTTGGAGAATGTGAAAACGTGCTCTGCACCTTTGCGCTCTCCGCAAGCCATGTTGCCTTTTCATCCTGCCGGATGGAACCAGTATTTATGATCACCAGTGACAGCGCCGCCACGGCAGCCTCCATCGCCATTGATGACAACTTGTCCGTGCAAAACGTGAATTACAACAAGCTGGCCTTGCAATTGAGCGCCAATGGCCAGAACCTCGGCACCTCCATCATGTTCAGCAGCAGCAATTCCATTATTGTGGATGACGCCGACGCCACCGGAGTCAATATTCAAGGAACCTGGACTTCGAGCACGGCGGTTGCCGGTTACTGGGGAACAGATTATCTCACCGATGGCAACAGCAACAAGGGCGGCTCATCCGTCAGTTTTACTCCCACCCTTCCCAGCAATGGCGTTTATCAAGTCTATTTGCGCTGGACTGCCGATGCCAACCGCGCGACGAATGTGCCGGTGGACATTATTTATCCGGCGGGAACCAATACCGTCATGGTTAATCAGCAGGTTAATGGAGGACAGTGGGTGTTGTTGCTTACAACCAATTTCAACGCCGGCACCAGCACCAGTGTTGTCATCCGTAACACCGGCACCACCGGCTATGTCATCGCCGACGCTGTTCAATTTCTTCTGGCCGGGGCACCGACTACTTCCGTTGAGGTCATTTCCTCACTCGCCACAACCTCTATCGCCCAGGGACCGCCCGGTAGCATTACTTTTGCGCGAGGCGGAAATACCAACTCTGTCATGACCGTTTATTACACCCTGGGCGGCACGGCCAGCAACGGAATAGATTATCTTACCCTGCCCGGAGCGGTTACTTTTGCCGCCGGGGCCACTTTTACCAATGTTACCATCGTGCCGCTGGTTGCCGAAACCAACGGCTTAAAGACAATCATCATCACTCTGCAAGGTGGCACCAACTATTCAGTGGGCAATCTCGATCAAGCGACAGAAATCTTGCTCGGCGCCAATTCTCCGCAACCGGCCAGCCTGCAATCTCCCTTGCCGCAGGCTGGCGGCTGGCAGTTGAACTTTCAGGGAACGCCCGGTGGTTTTTATGAGGTCCAGCGTGCCACATCACTCACCGGCCCCTGGCTCGATTTGGGCCTTGTTTCCGTGGACCTGGATGGTTCCGCCCAATGGCTGGATGCGACTCCTCCCAACACGCAGGCCTTTTACCGGATTTCCCTCATCCAGAATAATTGACTTCATTTATAATTGTAGACAGAAACAGCCGAAAGCCAAATTGGGCTTGGATGACACCGGGCCGAACCTTAACCAAATCGGCGAAACATTCACCATCATCACGACTGAACCGAATCCGATGGCTGCCGGCATCCAGAATCGAATGCCGGTGATCATTGGCCGGGAGCATTTTCATGAAGGTCTCACGCTGTTGCAGCGGGACCGCAGACGAGCAAGGGCATCATGTGGCGCGACATTGGCCTCGACGACTGGCTCTTTGACTTTGATGACGAGGCGGACGTGAAGCGCTTGGTTCCAGCGGTCCTTGCCCTCGCGAAAGATCCCGTCGCCGCCAAGGCGCGCGCCTTGGTGGAGCGACGCCAGCGCGAAACCATGGCGGAACTGAAGCGAAACCTGCCCGTATGATATGACACTATGAACAAAATGATTTGCAGAACCCGTCATCTGCCTCTGGCCGAGACAGCGCCTTGAAAACCTGTTTGCTCCGTCTCATTTCGACTGGTTCGGATCGGCCTGAGATTTTTCTTTTGCAAACTGCTGGAAGATTTTTGTGAACGCCCACGGTAGTTGTTCAATGCCACTGCTGGTGTCGCCATGCCTGCCACTTGTGTCGGCGGAGTCGCGGTTGACGCTCCAGAAAGAAATGCTGCCGATCCATGGCCGTGTCTCCGCCCACGCTTCCAGCGCCCGCGCGTCTTCGAGCGAAAAAACTTCCGTCTTCACGTCATTCTGGCCGATGTCCGGCGTGAGGCCGATCAGCATCGCCGGGTCAATTTTCTCGCACTGTTCATGAGCTTTCAACGCGCTAGCGATGGAGACATCGCTCATCTTTTTTCCTTTGGAAAAATGCTCGCCGTAATCCATGACCATGACATTCACAGAATAAATCTTCACACCCTTTGCTTTCGCATCTGCCAGCAATCTCTGCGATGCGTCCGAAATGCCGTTCGGGTCAACTGGCAGCGTAAAAGAAATTCTCAGTCCCGGATTGTTCTGCTGAAGCCTGGCGATGGTGGCATTGCGGCGTTGGCTCGCCTCGGGATGCTTGTCCAGCGCGTTGCCCTCGATGTCGAAATCCAGCCAGGTGAAACGGTAGCGATCAATCACCGTTTGGTATTTTGCCGTAAGCGCATCCACGTTCGTCTCCACCAACGCAACCTCTTTACCCGCTGCGCCACCGAACGACATGATGACATCGCCGCCGCGCGCGCGAATTGCCGCGATTTGTTCCGCGTAAAAGTTTTTGCCCAGCGGAATGCGCCCATCCCACGCCGGGTTGTTCGCTTTGTCGGCTATGATGAATGCCAGCGTGTAAAATTTCTGCCCGCAGGCGTCGTCGCAGTCCGTCAGCTTGAAGTTGTCGCCCGTGCCGACATACATATATGGCGCAAAAATCCGTGCCGACCATTCCGCTTGCGCAACGGCGGCAGCGCCGATCAACCCCAAGATGGTGAGAAATCTGGCCGCGAATGATGTATTCGATTTCATTGGAAAAAGGGTGGTTTTGTCATTTGGTTTTTGTGCTTCCCGGTCATAACAGTGCATCCAGCATCAACCGCCGCTGCCTCTCGTTCTCAAACGTGAATGAAAGCGTCCGGTTTGTGTTGTCGAACTTGTGTTCGTAGTCCATGTCGTTGTGGCCGATGTTCAGATAAATCATTTTGTAGCGGACATTTGTCCACACGACCGGATAGTAACCGTCGCGCCAGATTTCGTATGGTTTCGGGCCGGTGCCGAGCGGAAAACTTCGCGTGTCATTTCGCCCATGAGTGGGGCTGAAGCAAGCAATGCTGTAATGCGGCGGCGTCACCGGCGACCACACTACGTTGTCGCTCGCCCTTTCACCACGCCAGATTACCCAAATACTACCGAGACCGCTTTGATGGAATTCCCAGCCTGAATCCAGCGGCATGGTTTCGGCGTTTTGGCCGGACGCAAAGCCTGCAGCCAGGCAACAGAGCGTGATGACCGTCATGATTAACACGAGTATCGAGTTAGACGAGGGGTATGTCAATGACGGCACCGGGGCTATGGCGGCGGACAACCATGTCCCAGGACTAACTCATGCCTGGCACTGAAAAACGTAGCCCGTCATCAACTTGCCAGCTTGGCAAAGTGCTTACCGTCCTGCAAACGCTGGGCATCAAAATCGAAATGATTCCGCCCGCCGGCAGCGGCAAGAAAGGAACTTAAAATATGCCACGGACGTTAGGCGTTTATTTGCGGTGACACTTGGCGGGACAACTCATTCAGGATGAGAATGGTCAGATGCATATCATTATGCCGAACGTTGGCTGAACCATGGCTTGGTGCGTTCCGTTAATTGACACCGCCGCTTCGCGACTTTAGCATCTGCCGATGTCTCGACTGCCGTTTGAATTGTTCCTGGCGCTGCGTTATTTGCGGCCCAAGCGGACTTTCGTTTCCGTCATCACGCTCATTTCCATCCTCGGCGTCGCGCTCGGCGTGGCGGTTTTAATCATCGTCATCAGCGTGATGAGCGGCTTCGACCACGATCTGCGCGGGAAAATTCTCGGTTTCAACGCCCACCTCACCGTCGGCCAGCCGGACCGCGTGCTGAAAAATTACCAGGCCGTCGCCGACAAGATCGCCCTGAATAAAAATGTCCGGGGCGTTTCGCCGTTCATCATGGGACCGGTGCTCGTGAAAACGGAGGGCGACACCAACCGGACGGCGCGGCAGGATGCACCGGTGTTGCGCGGCGTTGATCCGCTGACCGAAGGCAAAGTGAGCGAACTGCCGAACAAAATCATCGCCGGCACGTTTGATTTGAGCGGCCGCGGGATGGTGGTCGGCGCGGATTTCGCGAGCAACATGCACTTGCAGGTCGGCGATCATCTTTCCATCTATTCCGCGCGCGAAATCGAAAAAATGAAGGCGGCCTACGACCGCAAGGAATACGAAACCATTCTGCCCGCCGATTACGAAGTGCGCGGCATTTTCGATGTCGGCTATTATGATTTTGACGCCCATGTGATCGTCACCTCGCTGGAGAACGCGCAGGATATGTATGACTTGGACGACGCGGTTCACGGTCTGCTCGTGATGCTCAATGATCCTTATCAGGCGGCGGCGGTGAAGGCGCAGTTGACGAACCAGCTCGGCGATAATTATTACGTCTCGACCTGGATGGAACAAAGCTCGGTGATTCTCAACGCGCTGATCGTGGAAAAAAACGTGATGTTCTACCTGCTGTTTTTCATCGTGCTGGTTGCGGCGCTGTGCATCTTGAGCGCGCAAATCACCTTCGTCATTCAGAAAACGCGCGAGATCGGGATGCTCAAGGCGCTGGGCGCGTCGAAGCTGCAAATCTCCGGCATCTTCCTTGCCCAGAGCGCCATCATCGGCGTCATCGGCGTGGCCTCCGGCTACGGGCTGGGAATGTTGGCCGTGACCTACCGGAATGAATTTCTGCATTTCATGCGCAGCGCGACGGGCTGGGAACTTTTCCCCGCATCGGTCTATGGCTTCGGCGAACTGCCTGCGCTCATCATGCCCAGCGATGTGGCGATCATTTGCATCAGCTCGTTTGTCATCTGCATTTTCGGCGGTCTGCTGCCGGCGATTCGTGCCGGCAGCTTGAAACCAGTGGAGGCATTGCGCTATGAATAATTTTTCGGAGGGACGAGTTCCACGAGTCCCTAAACTTTTTGAAATGGGGATCGTGTAACTCGTCCCTCCGATTTTGTTATGGAAAATATTCTCCTGTCCGCGCGCGGACTCAAAAAAACCTACGTCATGGGCAAGCGCTCGCTGGAAGTCCTGCGCGGCGTGGACGTGGAAATCGCGCGCGGCGACTTCGTGGCGTTGCGCGGCGCGTCCGGCACCGGCAAGAGCACGCTGCTGCATTTGATCGGCGGTCTCGACACGCCGAACGCCGGTGAAATTTTCTTTGCCGGCCAAAGCCTCACCAAATTCTCCGAAGCCGAGCTGACGCATTTTCGCAACCGCCGTGTCGGCTTTGTTTTTCAGGCGTATCATTTGTTGCCCGAATTGACCGCGCTGGAAAATGTCTGCCTGCCTGCGCGCGTCGCGCGGATTGCCACCGGCACGGCGACCCAGCGCGCCAGTGAATTGCTCGCCCGCGTCGGCCTCAAGGACCGCCTTGACCACAAGCCGTCCGAGCTTTCCGGCGGCGAACAGCAGCGCGTCGCGATTGCCCGCGCGTTGATTAACGAGCCGGAACTGCTGCTCGCCGACGAGCCGACCGGCAATCTGGATTCGCACACCGGCGGCGAAATCATCGAGCTGCTCAAAAGTTTGCGCCCGGAAAAATCAATGACGCTCGTCATCGCCACGCACGACGAAAAGGTTGCCGCCCACGCGCAGCGCGTCATTCAACTGGTGGACGGGCAGATTGAAACGTGATGCGTGATTCGTGAAAAGCCCGCGTCCAGTTTATGTTTTACGCATTACGCATCACGCATCAGGTTTTGAAAAATGAGCCGCGATTACTGGGAACACCGTTATCAAACCAAGGAAATGTCTTGGGAAAAAGGCGCACCGTCGCCGGGCCTCGCGGATTTTCTCGCGGCGCATCCAGAAATTAAAACGGGAACCGTCGCGGTTCCCGGCTGCGGCACCGGGCACGATGTTCGCGAGTTTGCCAAGGCTGGGGTCACCGCTTTTGGTTTCGACATTGCGCCCAGCGCGGTGGCGCTCGCGGAGGCGAAAACCAAAGCCGCCGGCCTCGCGGCAAAATTCCTGCTCGCCGATTTTCTTCGCGACGAGCCACCGCAGAAATTCGACCGGCTGTTTGAGCACACGCTGTTCTGCGCCATCCAGCCGGCGGAACGCGATGCCTACGTCCGCGCGGTTTTGCGCTGGCTCAAGCCCGGCGGAATTTATGTTGCCGTGAATTATTTTCTTTGCGAACCGGACGGGCCGCCGTTTCCCACCACGCGCGAAGAACAGCTCGCTCGCTTTTCGCCGCACTTTGATTTGCTGGCCGACTGGACGCCGCGCTCGTATCCGAACCGCGAGGGCAAAGAGCGCATGTTTTGGTGGCGGCGGAAAGCCGTTTGATAATTGCCAAAGCTGCATTAGAATCTTCCACCATGCTTGAAGATCGCGACTACATGCGACAGCCGGAATATCCCGAACCGCGCTGGACGCCGCGCTTTCATTTTCAATGGTCGTGGACCGTGGCGCTGCTCCTCGCCTATGCGGTGGTGTTTCTCGTCGAACTCGCCGCGCAACACTTCGTTCCGGACAATCATTTTTTCCACGGCTATAAAGTATTGGCTCAAAACGGCCCCGCGTTCATGCCCGGCTTCCTGCCCTTGAGCACGGAAGGATTGGCGCACGGTTACGCGTGGCAACTGGTCACTTATCAATTCCTGCACGCCGGCTGGGTGCATTTGCTGCTGAACTGCTGGGTGATCTACGCCTTTGGCCGGGAATTGGAAGCGTTGCTCGGCGCGAAGCGGTTTCTCGCGCTGATGTTTTCCAGCGGCATCGTCGGCGGAGTTTTCCAGGTGCTGGTGGCTTGGGCGTGGCCGCTATATTTCGGCGGGCCGGTCGTCGGCGCGTCGGCCTGCGCCTTCGGCTTGGTCGCTGCGTTTGCGATGATGTTTCCCGAACGCGAGCTGACCCTGCTGATTTTCTTCGTCATCCCGGTGCATCTGCGCGCGAAGTCGCTGCTGGGTTTCTCCGCCGTGCTGGCGGTGCTGGGAATTGTCTTTAATGAATACGTCATGCCGGGCGTGGCTCATGCCGCGCATCTCGGCGGCATGGCGATGGGCTGGTTTTACGTCACCAAAGTCCTGAAGCATCCGGCGCTCATCGGCGCGGAGGACGAAACCCCGTTCATACCGCCCCGGCGGAAAAGAAGCAAACCGGCGCCGCCGGAGGAGAAATCCGCCGGCGAATTTCTGGAAAGCGAAGTGGACCCGATTCTCGATAAAATTTCCGCGCGCGGCATCCAGAGCCTGACGCCGCGCGAACGCGACATCCTCGAACAAGCCCGCAAGAAAATGGCGCAGCGCTGACCGCCGAAATTCCGCCATGCCTTCCGCCCCTCTTCGCCGCCAGGCGCTCCAACGGCTCGTGCTCTGCACCGCGTTTTGGGCCGTGAGTTTTCCGGCCATGAAGGCGCTCGCGCTCACGCAGTCGGCCATTTTGCCGGGCGCGGGAAGCTGGTTCGTCAGTTCGTTGAGCGTGCTGTATCGCTTCCTGCTGGCGGGCGTTTTGCTGCTGCTCCTTGCCTTTGCCGAGGTCAAAACCATTTCGCGCCGCGAACTGGAGCAGGGGCTGTGGCTGGCCTTGTTCACGACCGTGGGCATCTGTCTGCAAATGGACGGGCTGGCCTACACCTCCGCGTCCACGTCGGCGTTTCTGACGCAATTATATTGCGTGCTGATTCCGCTGTGGGTCGCCGCGCGTCGTCGTCGGCCGCCGTCGGTGAAAATTATTTTATGCAGCGCGCTGGTGCTGGGCGGCATGGCGGTGCTGGTGAAATTAAACCTGTTCGCCCTCAAGCTCGGCCGGGGGGAAATGGAAACGCTCGCCGCCTCCGTGATGTTCGCCGGGCAGATTCTTTGTCTCGAACACCCGCGCTACGCGGCGAACCGCCCGCTGTGTTTCACCACGGCGATGCTGCTGGCCACCGGCCTGTTCACCTTGCCGCTGGTCGCCGCCACCGCGCCCGGCGTCGCCGAATGTTTCCGGCTCTACCATTCCGTGCCGGCCTGCGGCCTGATGGCGGTGATCGTGCTCTTTTGCACGCTCGGTGCGTTCGTCCTGATGAACCGCTGGCAACGGCAGGTGCCGGCGACCGAGGCCGGCCTGGTCTATTGTGCCGAGCCGGTCTTTGCGAGCGCGCTGGCGCTGTTTTTGCCCGGCTGGTTTTCGCATTGGACCGGTTTGGATTATCCGAACGAACAGCTTACCACGCGGCTGTTCCTCGGCGGCACGCTCATCACCGCCGCGAACGTGCTGTTGCAGTCGCGCTGGCGGGAGGGGAAATAAACGATGCGTGACGCGGGATGCGGGAGAACGATTTCGCGCGTATTTTTTCACGCATCACGCGTCACGCCTCATTTCCGCCTTTTTAATTTCTCCTTTTTCATTTTTAATGAAGCCATGATTACGCGCTATTCGCGCCCCGAAATGCGGGCGATTTGGACGGACGAAAACAAACTTAAAATCTGGCTGCAAATTGAACTGCTCGCCAGCGAAGCTTTGGTGAAGGAGAAGATCGTTCCCGCCAAGGATTTCGCCAGGATCAAGGCCGGCTGCGACAAGTGGTTCGCCGATCTGCCCGGCCTCGTCGCCCGCCAGCGCGAGTTGGAAAAAGTTCTCAACCACGACGTCATCGGTTTCACCACCGCCGTGGCCGAGGCGATCAATGACCCCGCCAGCCGCTGGTTCCATTTCGGCCTGACCAGCAGCGACGTGGGCGATACCTGCTACGCCGTCCAGATGCAGCAATCGGCGGACCTCCTCATCGCCGATGTTAGAAAACTTCTGCCCGTCATCGCCCGCCGCGCGAACGAGCACAAGTTCACGCCCTGCATGGGCCGCAGCCACGGCATCCACGGCGAACCGACGACGTTCGGTTTGAAGATGGCGCTCATGCACGATGAATTCATGCGCGCCCTGCGCCGCTTGGAAACCATTCGCGAAGTGGTTGCCATCGGCAAAATTTCCGGCGCCGTCGGCACCAGCGCCCATCTTTCGCCGCGCGTCGAGGCTTACGTCTGCCAGAAGCTGGGCGTGAAGCCCGCGCCGATTGCCACGCAGGTTGTCCAGCGCGACATCCACGCCGAGTTTCAACTCGCGCTCGCCCTCGTCGGCGCGAGCATCGAACGCTGGGCGGTGGAATTCCGCCATTTGCAGCGCACGGAAGTTTTGGAAGCCGAGGAGCCGTTCACCAAGGGCCAGAAAGGTTCCAGCGCCATGCCGCACAAGCGCAATCCGATTACCTGGGAACGCCTCACCGGCCTCGCGCGCGTGCTGCGCGGCAACGCCCTCGCCGCGCTGGAAAACGTCGCGCTGTGGCACGAGCGCGACATTTCCCATTCCTCCGTCGAGCGGATTATTTTCCCCGATTCCTGCACGCTGCTGGATTACATGTTCGGCCTGCTCACGCGGCTGATGGACGGCCTCGTCGTCTATCCGGCGAACATGAAGAAGAACATTGGCCTCTCGCTCGGCATGTGGAATTCGCAAACCGTCCTGCTCGCGCTCATCAAAAAAGGTCTGACGCGCGAGGCTGCCTACAAGATTTGCCAGGACGCCGCGATGAAGACCTGGGAGACCAAACACGCCGGGCGCGACGACATTGACTTTCTCGACGTGCTCAAAGCCACGCCGGAAGTGGCGAAACAGTTCAAGCCCGGCGAGCTGGAAAAACTCTGCTCCCTCGACTTCCATTTCAAGGAGGTCAACAACCGGTTCAAGAAACTGGGGCTTTAACTTTAGAGGTAGCGCAGCTCCGTCCCGGCTGCGGGTTAGAGCACCGTCCCGGTGCGTATGAGCGCCTTGGCGGCGAGACGCCGCCGCTACCCGCAGGCGAGGACGCCTGCGCTACGGCATTTCTGCAATCGCTCCAGGACCGGGCCGCTGGAACTTCTTGCTTGACAGCAATGGCGAATCCTGCTTAAATTGCCGCACTCCCGGGACGATATGAAAACAGCGACTTTCCCACCCGCTTTGGCCCTGCTGTTCCCTGATGCCGTCCACCCCTCCGTCGCCCCCGCGACGCTCGCCCGAAACTTTCGGAATCATTCCCTGACTGCCGGCAGCCATTCGCTGTGGACAGCGGGTCTTTCGCGGTTTACATCTAACTTTCCGCTGTTGACAGCGAATCATTGGCTGTTGACAGCGA
>Ga0182030_10016971_pt1 | contig 14104 bp, 9 predicted proteins | sample 812S3MmetaG_FD_121299 | JGI IMG/M metagenome (GOLD analysis project Ga0182030, IMG submission 121299) | Permafrost microbial communities from Stordalen Mire, Sweden - 812S3M metaG (Illumina Assembly) | ecosystem: Environmental > Terrestrial > Soil > Wetlands > Permafrost | place: Sweden...
CAGGCGACCGCTGAGTATTTTGGCATCCTGCCTCCGGCCTCTTGGATGCCTCAACTCCCCGCCGCCTTCAGCGGACAGATCACGTGCTAATTGAACCGGACAGATGACATACTAACGACACCCACCGTCGAGCCGGCTGTGATCGCGCAAAAGATCAACTACAGTGTGCGACTGATGCAGGAAGATGAAGCCATCGAGATCTCCCGCTGCGCCTACAAATCCCACGGCTACTCGTTCTTCGACGACCATATCTATTATCCCGAACGCCTGGTGGAACTGAACCGCAGCGGTGAAATGATCTCCGCCGTGGCGGTCACGGAAGACAACGTGTTTATGGGCCACGGCGCGCTCCTGTACCAGTACCCGGAAGATCGCATCGCCGAACTGACCTTCGTCTTCGTGAATGTGGAGTTCCGCGGGCAGGGCGCGCTCAATCGGCTTCAGGATTTCCTGCTCACCACGCCGAAGCGGCGCGAGTTGGCCGGGATCTATGCTTACGCGGTGGCCAACCACGTCTTTACCCAGAAGGCGATGGTGCGGGGCGGGTTCAAAGATTGCGGCATTCTGTTGGCCACCAGCCCGATGAGCTGGAAATTCAAAGGCATCGCCGGCGACGCCTCGCAGCGCATCAGCGTGGTGCTAGCGTTCAAGTACATGGATGCTCCCCGGCATTTGGCGCTGTATCCGCCGGCTCACCATCGCGACATGGTGGCCAAACTCTATCAACACTTGGGCGTGAAACATGACTTTTGCACGCCCACGCCCGTAGCGCCGGCAGGGGGGACGCCGGAAATCCTGAGCAGCGTCAACAAGGCCGAAGGGTGCGCGGAGATCTTCGTGGCCCGCTACGGTGAGGGTGTCGTGCGCGAAGTCCGCAAATTGCTGCGCGGCTTCTGCCTTCAGCAAGTGGCCGCCATCAACCTGTTCCTCAACCTGGAGGACCCGGCCACCTTCCTACTGACCGAGGAGTTCGAGAAGCTGGGCTTTTTCTTCGCCGGTGTTCTGCCGTGCGCGCGCGTGGGTGACTCGCTGATCCTGCAATATCTCAACAACGTCGATCTGGACTACAGCAAGATTGCGGCATATACGGACACGGCCAAGGAAATTCTGGCTTACATCCAGGCGCACGATCCCGTGAGCGCAATCTGATGTTCCCCGAGTTGCAGGGCGAGAAACACTGCTACGTGAATCTGGAGGCGGAGGCCGTCCGGTGGCGCGGCGAGCATCCCGAGCAGTTCTGTGCCGGGGCGAACCCGCTCCTGGATCCCGCCATCTGCCAGCGCATGATCGATGAGGTTCATCGCCGCTGCGGCGTGGTGTGGTCCTACGGCGGTTATATGGAAAACCGCAGCAATCTGTGGCGCGGAAGCTACCTGGAAGCAGCCGGCAATTTTCTGCATCTCGGGGTAGATTGCACGGCGCCACGGGGAACCGATATCGCCGTGGATTTCCCCGCCAAAGTCATTCTGGCGGATCACGACCCGGATCGAGACGGTGGCTGGGGAATACGCGTCTTCCTAGCCTTGGACGGACCGGTGCTCGTCTACGCCCACTTGCAAAACGTGGCAGTCGAACCGGGTCAGAAACTCGAACCGGGCGCGGTCTTTGCGGAAGTGGGCGGCCCACCGGACAACGGCAACTGGTTCCCTCACCTGCACGTCCAGGCCATCCGCACCGGGCTGTTCCACGAAATTCTGCTCGAGCGCTTTCAGGAACTGGACGGCTACGGCCACCCCAATGCGATTGACGAGTTGCAGTACGACTTTCCCAGTCCTTTGCCGTTCCTCCGGGTGTGAGCCGCGCGAGCACTCCGTCGAAGTAATACGCCGGCACGGGCGAATTGCCGGGCGGTCCCGCGGCAGACATCGATTCTCCCATCCATGGAGAATCGCTCACAACGTCAGGTTCAATAGGCGCGCGGCATTTTCAGAATAGACTTTGCGCAGGATCGGGTCGGACAGGCCGAGGCCGGAGATTTTCCAGCGTCCTTGAGGAGGCACGGGCGCGGGAGCATAATCGAAGTACTCGTCTTCTGTCTCGAGAAAACGGAAATAGATTTCGTACAGCGCGTCCCCGAAAATCTGCTGCGGCGTCTCCGTGCCGTGTGGCGCCGCGTCGGTTCCCAGCATAATGCGATCCTGATACTTCTCGAAGAACTTGCGGGCCTGGCGCGGTTGCCGGCCGAGTTCGTTCAGTCGCGCGGCCATCTCAACGTGCATATTGGGCATGCGGTCGAGGCACTCGGAGACGTATGCCAAATCTTCTCCCCGATTGCCCACGTGCAAGGCGACGAACTGCGTCTTGGGGTGGCGAGCGAACACGCGGTTGCGGGCCTCGAGCAGCTCCATTTTGCTGGGAAAATCGCGGCCATAGAATGACCAACTCGGGTGGTTGTTCAACTCCTCGAAGCGTTCATTAAAGCGGTCGATGGGCAGGAAGAAGGCGTCGGGGTCGGAGGTGTGAATGGCCACCGGCATGCCCAGCGCGCCACAGGCTTCCCACATGGGATCGAAGCGGCGATCGTCGAGCTTCACCAAATTTCCCGTGGTAACGCTCTCGCGCAAGTAGAGGCCCAGCGTCTTCAGAACCTTCAACCCTTTGGCGCCGGCGTGGTGCGCGCGCTCGATCTCTTCCCCCTGGAATTGGGCATAGCCGGGCTGGTTCGTGCGCTCCCACCAGGGCTCAGTGAACACAATGAATCGGCCCGGGGAGGCCTTCTGCCATTTGGCGATGACTTCCTCGAGTCCCGTGCCATGGCCGCCGGTAAGACCCACCATGGTGCGAATGTTCTTGCGGTCCATCACTGCCAGAATTTCTTCGGGGGAAGCCGGGTACTTCATCTTCTCGCCAAGAGGAATGCCATTCTCACCGCCGGCCTGGAAGGAAAGATGAGTGTGGACGTCGATCACCGGGAACTTCGCGCGCAGCACTTTGGTCTCCGGCACGTGCAGCATGCTCTTGGGCTGGAATTCGCTCAAGTCCAACGGCATCTTATGCGGCTCGCCGGCCGCTGCTGGACCGGATACCACTGGCGCTGCCGCCAGTTTGGTCCCCGCTACCGCTGCGACGGCGCCGCGCAGCCATTGCCTTCGACTCCAGAAACTCATGTTGTTTTCCTCCCTGAAATCCCCACAGAATCGCTGCGCCAGCTTAGTTCGGCTGTCGAGGAGAGTCAACACGGGCGTTCTGGGAAAATAAAAGCTTAACCACGGAGTGCACAGAGGGCACAGAGAAAAGTCACGGAGCAGCGGGAACATGCACCTTTTAGGCTGGCGTTACTGTGCCTCAGCACGCCATAATGGGCGGCTTCGTGCGCGTGCGGCCCATCGAGGAGGTTGTTGATGTCCTGCGGAAAACCGCTCACTGGTCTTATGGCGCTTGTTATTCTTGCTCTGGGAGGAAGTCGCATGGCGGAAGCAGTGCAAGCCTCAGGTTCGCAGCCCCAAAACTATGTCAGCAGCTCACATCTCGACTCGCGGTCGACGCCCCAGGACTTTGTCCCGGACGGCGATCTCGACAAGGCCGCGTGGCAGGGAGTGCATTGGGTCAAGGTCGATCGCGACGCGTTCAAGCCGGCCACTTACCCGCAATCCGCGTTTGAGATTGCTTCTCTCTGGACCCCAGCCTACGTCTACTTCGCCTATCGCTGCAAGTTCGATACCTTGAATGTGTACCAGGGCGGGGACCTCCACACGGACTTCTGGAAACTCTGGGAGCGTGACGTGGTGGAGGTTTTCCTGAATCCTCAACCGGAGCACATGAAGCACTACTATGAGTTCGAAGTGGCCCCCAACAACCTTTGGATCGATCTGGAGATCGACCTCGACAAGAACCCGTTCAACGAGGCGAAATGGGATTCCGGCTTCGAGCACGGCGCCCGCATTGACGCGCGGGATCACGAGTGGACGTGCGAGATGCGCATTCCCGTCGCCGGTATGAAGGGGCCCCAGCCGATCTTGGAGGGCGCCGAGTGGCGAGTCAACTTCTTTCGCGCTGACGGCCAAGGCGGTGACGCTCAGCGCCGGTTTCTTTCCTGGAGCCCGGTGCAAAGCGACGCGCACTCCTTCCACTCACCGTGGTCTTTCGGAGTGGTGCGGTTTGTGAAGTAAGCGGGAGGTGGCAGGGGCGTCTCGCCCGTGCTCTGTCCACGGCCAAGATGGCCGTCGCACGTCGCCGAGAATCACATAGAATTTCTGATGCCGATTGATTACGGCTGCACATGCGTCTATACTCGCCTTCCTCACACGCCACGGGTGGGAGAAAATTGCGTGGGGAGTGGGGACGAAAGCCAGGACTACACCATGAATTCCTGGACTTTCTCAGGTTCGACTTCTCAATTGAGGGTGGCAAGAACTATCGTGAGGTGTGGTCGAAGCACGCCAGAATGGAATTGAAGTACTCAGTAAAATGGGGCCCCGCTCGATGTCTACGTAAGCGTCTACTCGCAGTCATCCTGCTTGGAATTGCAACTTTACCTGTTGCGCGCGCTGAAATCAGACTCGCCGATACGGTCATTCTGGAACGCCGCACCAGCCCGGCCCCGGCCGGCCGCCTTCGGGCTGTGATCTTCAGCGATTTATCGACTTCGTGAGCAATGCGAACCGCTCGACGGGGTTTCAGTCCGATCCAGCCTGCAAGCCGCCGATTGCCGTTGCACCAGCGTTCACCAACGTCGTGACCGCCCAACGAATCGTGATGGCGAAATGCACGGCCTCGACAAAGTGCCACTTCTCGAAAGGCCTGACTTATGAACAAGAATCAATTCTTTAACACCTTCAGTCGGAGGGCATTTCTAAACCGGTGTGGATGGATCACCGCCGCTTCTGCACTGCGACCCAACGTGCTCCGAGCGACTAACGGAGACCCCGCCGCCAGCACTTCTGCCCTGGAGAAGCCCTACGGATCCGGTTACTTCGGCGCATGGATCACCGACGAGTTTGGCCTGCCGGCCTTCCATTACACGTGCGATCAGACGAAAGACCCCAAGGCAGTGAGCCCCACCGACCCCATCTTCCGCGCCCCCACCGACCAGACGCACCAGGTGGGTAACGACCGCCTGGTGGCGGCGGTTTCCAATTATGGCTACGTGCAGGTGCGGCAGGACGAAGGCGCGCCCAAGTTCCTGAATGATTACGTGCCGGAGCGCAGCCAGTTCGGCGCGGGCCTGGGTTACCTGACGGACGGCAAGGAGGTGCTGGGCACCTACTATCCCGGCAGCGGGAAATCGTTTGACCGCATCTTTGGCGCGGGATACCTGCGCAAGCAAGTGGCGGGTGAGCACTACGCCATCGATCACGTCATATTTGCGCCGTTCGGCGACGATCCCGTGATGATCTCCCAGGTCACGGTCACTAATCACGGCCAGTCGACAGCGGACCTGCGCTGGGTCGAGTATTGGGGATGCCAGGTCTATCAGTTTTCCTACCGCTCATGGATGCAAGCTTCGAGTTGGAATGGAATATCGGCCGTGGGCACGCCGGGCAAGGCGGTGGAACTGCGGCGCAAATTCGGCGACCGCTTTGCGCACTCATTCGAGCGCCTTGAAAGTGGCGCGGGCCTGCTCGAATCGAAGCGATTTCTGGGCCGCACGGCGGAAGACGAACGGCTATGGCAAGCCGTGCAAGATGCCGCGGCCGGGCGCGCCTCGGGAGACTTTGCCTCGCTGGCGGATTCGGTGGGCAGCGCCAGCATGGAAGACCTGAATCCGCCGGCGACGTTCCTGGCCTCACTCGATGCCCCCGCGGACGCCTGGACCACCGACGGCAAGGCTTTCGTCGGAACCGGCGGCGTGCTGCATCCTTCCGGCTTGGAGCGGGGATTGAACGGTGAGCTCCGCGCCACGGGACCCGAGAGCGCCCTGCTGCTGGAACGTCGCCTTCACCTTGAACCCGGCGAGAGCCGCACGCTCCATTTCCTTTACGGGTACCTTCCCCAGGGATTCTCCGCCGGCCACCTGATTCGGAGGTACCAAACCGATATCGGCGGGCTTTTTGCTCGTTCCAGCCGCCAATGGAAAGACAACAGCATGACCTTGAGCACGCCGGCGGAGCCGTGGGTGGAGCGCGAAACAACCTGGAGCCACTACTACGTTCGCAGCAACCTAACTTACGACGACTTCTTTCAGGAACACATTCTCTCCCAGAGCGGCGAGTATCAATATCCATGGGGATTCCAGGGCGCGGCGCGCGACCCCTTGCAGCACGCGCTGCCCCTGGTTTTCACCGCGCCCGAATTTGTAAGGGAAGTCCTGCGTTACACGCTGAAAGAAGTGCGGCCGAATGGCTCCGTTCCTTACGGCATCGTCGGTCACGGCATGCAGATGCCCACCAGCCAGGATGACGCCAGCGACCTGCCTCTGTGGCTGCTCTGGGTGGCCAGCGAGTATGTGTTGGCCACGCGCGACCGTAATTTCCTCTACGAGGAAATACCCACCAATATGGTGAACGGCCCGGCTGCGGGCAAAGCCACGGTCCACAGCGTGCTCACGCTCTGCTTCCGCCACATGATGGATGGTGTGGGCAATGGGCCGCACGGGCTGATTCGCATGCTGATGGACGACTGGCTGGACGGCCTGGTGTACGACGCGGTGGACCTGAAGTGGCGCGACGAGTACATCCACCAGGGAGAGAGCGTCTACAACTCCGCCATGGGCGCGTATGTTTTTGGGCATTATGCGCGGATGCTCGAATTCATCGGCATCGACGACGAATTGCGCAGGCAGGCAAGCGCCGCGGCCCAACAGTGCCGCGAGGCCGTGAGCCGGCAATGGGCAGGCCGATGGTTCCGGCGCGCCTGGCTGGGCGAGCATTCCGGCTGGCTGGGCACGGACAACCTGTGGATGGAACCACAGCCGTGGGCCATTGTGGGCGGCTGCGCCACGCCCGACCAAGCCCGCACACTGGTCCAGGCCATGGACGAATTGCTGCGCCGGCCTTCCCCTATCGGCGCGATGATGTGGAATCGCGGCTCGGCGGCTTCGACGAAAGGAAATCAGGATTGGGCGCCGCCCGCCGATTGGATCAACACCGCGCCGGCTCTGGATGGAATGCTGGTCTGGGGCTTGGCCGCGGTGGATGGAAAACTGGCGTGGGACGAGTGGAAGAAGAGTTCGCTAGCGCGCCACGCGGAGGTTTATCCCGACGTTTGGTATGGCGTCTGGAGCGCGTCCGACAGCTACAACGGTCCCAGCCAGCGGTTCGCCGGGCGCGAGACACCCAGCGACGCGGTGCTGGGCAAAGGAAAGAACGATTTCTCCGTCGTCGATTACCCGGTGATGAATGCGCACGCGCATGCCTGGCCCCTGTATTCTGCGGCCAAGCTACTGGGAATTGAATTCACACCGCAAGGTGTGGACCTGCGGCCCGCATTGCCGCTGCCCGCATACAAGTTCTCTTCTCGCCTGCTCGGGCTGGAAAAATCCGCGCACGGCTACGAAGGTTGGTACGCCACGCACCCGCATGAAGGCGCGTGGACCGTAACGCTCCATCTGCCGGCGGACGAGGTCAAGAAGGCGGCGCGCGTGGAAGCGAACGGCGTCGAAATGCCGCTTCTCCTGACGGCCGATGGCGCAATCCAGATTCAAGGCGAAAGCGCCGACAAACCGCTGCGGTGGTCGGTGAGCATTGCTACGTAACCAAACGAACCTGCAAGTAACACGGAGCTACCTTATGCTATTCCTCAAACGATTGCTTTGTCCCATCTTCATCGGACTGGGCTTTTTATCGGCCGCACAGGCCCAAATCACCCGCATCGATATCTTCAATCTCTCGCACATGGACATCGGTTTTACCGACCATCCCGCAGTGACGCGCGAGCAGCAGCGGAGCTACATTGACGTTGCCCTCGACGCCTGCGCGGCAGACGCCAATTATCGCTGGACCACCGAATCGCTGGTGGCGGTGTACGACTGGTGGCAGGCCGCTTCCCCGGAACGCCGGAACCAACTGCTGGCGGCGGTCGACCGCGGGCAGATTGCCATTGCGGCGCTGCCTCTGAACAACGCGCCCACATTGGACCGCGATGAGTGGGTGCAGATGCTGCATTGGGTTCCCGCGGACTTGTGGAAGCAATTCCACCCCAGCTTTGCCGTGCAGGATGACGTGAACGGCTTTCCGCGCGCCGGCGCCGTTCAGTTGCTTGACCACGGCATTCACCGTTTGTTCATGGGCATGAACAGCGATAGTGGCGGGCCGCCATTCCATCGTCCCACGGCCTTCTGGTGGCGCATGCCCGACGGCCGCCGCATGATGGTCTACCTGGGCGATAGCTACCCCATGGGGTATGAATACTTTCACGAAAGCGATTGGCGGCGTGGGCCGGTTCCCCGCATTGCCGAAACCTACTACCGGCCGCCGCATGCGGGTGATTTCTTCAAGACCGACGAAGCTTCGCTGCGGCAGGCGCAGAAGATTTGCCTGAAGCAGATTCAGAGTCTCGAGGCCGCGGGCTATAAGCAATCCACCCTGGTGTTGCCCTTTACGAACCAGTGGCGCATGGATAACGACCCGCCCTTCCCGCCGCTCGCGAACTTTGTCGCGGCTTGGAACCGTCTGGGCCTGAAGCCTGAGCTGCGGCTGGTGACGGGGGCCGAAGCGCTGGAGAAATTCGAAGCGGAAGCCGGCTCTTCCCTGCCCGAGTTATCGGGAGAGTGGCCGGATTGGTGGTCAAACGGTGAGGCCTCCGCCCCGCGGGAAGTTTGTGCCTCGCGCATCGCCAAGGGCTATCTGCGTGCGTCGGCTTCTCCCGTTTTCGGGTCAATGGATCCTCAGGCCGCAACGATGATCGAGGAAATCCGCAAGGACCTGTGCCTTTTCGACGAGCACAGTTGGGGAGGGGCCAACAGCGTGGCTCTTCCCGATAGCGCCGATACGGTCGGCCAATGGATTGAGAAGGCTCGTCTCGCCTATCGCTCCATGGCGCTGGGCGAGTGGTTGCAGGCCAAACTTGCGCGCAACTTGCTAAGCGGCGCCTCTCCGGGCTTTTACGTCGTTAATTCCGCGCCGCTGCCCTTTACCGGCTGGGTGACGATTCCCGCACGGGCGATGCGCATGGAAGTTACCGGCGTGGATCATTTCGAGCCGGGGTTACTGCCGTGGACACGTCCGCAAAGCGCCGCCGACCTCTCGCCCGAAAACGACCCGGCGGTTTTCTCCGACAATCAGCCGAAAGTCACAGCCAAGTTCTGGGTGGAAAACCTGGCCCCGAACTCGGTGGGTTTGCTGAAAGGCGCGGCCGCCGTTCAAGACGCTCCCGAACTCAAGAAGGATTCCACCGGCTGGCCGGTTTCCGTCCGCTGGAAGGGCATGGAGCGGCCATTGTTCACGCAGGGGTTGGGTGACTTTCTGTCGGTCCGCCCCGTCGGCTTCGCGCCGCGCTGGATTCTTGACGATATGTCACAGGGGAAACCTGGGAAGGTGGAAGAGGTGGGTGGTACGGCAGGCAAAGTCGAAGTCGTCGAGACCGGCCACACCCTGGTTTACAAGCAGCAGTTCACGCACCCCCGGCTCAAACGCGGGACGCGGACACTGGAAATCTGGAAAAGCGAGCCACTGGTGCGCTTGACCCTCAGCATCAATCGGCTGTCGTCCGATGCCCCGGAGAGCTTCTACGTCGCATTCCCGTTGCCCGTAGAAGGGGTCATACCGCAACTTTCCGAGGGGGGAATGCCTTTCACGCCCTACCAGGATCAACTACTCGGCAGTTGCCGGGATTACTTCGCGTTTGACGGATGGGCGAAATACGATACGAAGGACGGGCAATGGCTCTGGGTCAGCCGCGACGCTCCCCTGGTGACGTTCAAGCATCCTGAGATCTGGGGCCGGCGCACAGCGCCCGCTCCCGCTGACCGCATTCTGGCGGAAATTTACAACAACTTCTGGTATACCAACTTCGTCGGCAACGAGAACGGCGCGATGGAATTTCAGTTCGACCTGTTGTGGAAACCGTCGATTTCGGACCCGCAAGCGCTGGCCAACACCGTGGTTTCCGAACCGATTGTGGTGCAGAAGTAAAGACGCGAACATGAAGCCGTGGACTGCGCGCGGACGGTGAGACTTCAAATTGGTAGGAAAAAACGCACAAAATTCCCGCTCCTCTCCGTCCGCAGCAACCCAAACCGCCACGATTAGGCTAGCTTCCGGTCGCCAACGTGCGGGTAACAACTCGGGTGAAGTGTGCCCTATGGAAATTGCGCACTTGCCTGGGAGCTTCGGCTTGCGCTTGCCGAAGCTTTCGGCGGGAAAGCCGAGGCGCCGAGGAGCAGGCGTCCCGCCAGCACCGGGGCATGGCCAGGGTGGCCGTGGTACGTCAGCCTTTCTGCCCGAATCAGGGCAATAATAGACTTGACTCGCCCAAGTGGTACAGTCGGTTAGTTGCCCTATACCCACACCTTTCTTGGTGCGGCTGATGCGATTGAAGAAGAGGATCAAATTGTGGAATTCAGACTGCTGTTTGAGGGACTAGTGCGCCCGACTGGGAACAAAGGGCATCCAGGGGACACCCATGCAATTCGCAAGGTGTTTCATCCACAACTGCGGCATCTGTGGGAATCGAGACCTAGCCTGCGTCAGCTGGCCGAACATTGGTCCCTGAAATTGCCCGAGGCAATCCCTACTGGCTACTCGTCCATAGATGAGAAGCTCCGCATCTCGTATGGATTTAAGGCAATGGGTAACAACTGGGATCGTGCGGGGTTTAACTGTATCCCGCTTGTAGCGCGCGATCTTGACGCCACGTGCTCACTTGATGTGCTGCTGTTGAGACCTGGGCCGCAGATGACTAGGCACATCCTAAGCCAAGGAGATATTGACGGGCAGTTGAAAACGATTATGGACGCCCTCAGAATCCCTGACAGCCTACGGGAGACAGCAAATGCGACGCCCGAGGCAGATGAAACGCCGTTTTTCTGCTTATTGGAGGATGACCGACTTGTATCGGAGGTGCACGTAACGACAGATGAGTTGCTCTCACTGCCCGGCAAGCCAGATGTCGATCCAAATGACGCACATGTGGTTATCCGCGTCAGGGTCGGCCACCGGCATCACAGAACGTTCGACAACTACTTGGGACAATGACGGGGAGACAAATGTCCAAGGAACCGCTAGCGTTCGACAAGAGCGGGCGAGTCAAGTAAATTATTACCCGAATCAACGGCCGGCACCCCGCAGCGTTCGTGTCAATGCCGTCGGAAAGCGCTGTTCCGGCGGAATCCAGTGTCAATATGCAGGGTACTCCCGAGATGTTATTGAAAACACAGGAAGGCAGAAACAATAGCAGATGTCAGGGTCTCCATGTGGTCCGGGACCCGTGGCAAGAGGACGCAAGCCTCCACCACGTTCTTCGATTATCAGACTTGCTGTCCAATACAGACGAAAATCGACAATCCAAAGTCTCCGTTTTGAGGTCAAATATACAGGGTACTCCCAAGAACTTGTTGGAAACACAGGAAGGCAGAAACAATAGCTGGGTGCTCTCCCGTACCCGTGGGGGCCGACAAGGAGCCTGTCGCAGTTCTAACGGAGGGGCGCAGAAAAAGATGTGAAAAATGTAGATTTGTCCGCGGATGTGTATGAAAACACAAGGTCGCGTGACAAAAAGTACTTCCGGAAAACAGCGGTTTGCCCGATTGGCGCACGGCCAGCGAAGTCGCCCGCGGGTCCTCTCCCGAACCGGTGGGGGGACCGACAAGGGGGCCTGACGCAGTTCGAACGGAGCGGCGCAGAAAAAGATGTGAAAAATGTAGATTGGTCCGGGGATGTGTATGAAAACACAAGGTCGAGTGACAAAAAGTACTTCTGGAAAACAGCGTTTTGCACTCTTTGCTTGCGCCAGCCTGACCTTAAGATTCTGATTTCGGGAGAAGTATGAAGCATCAACCCATCGGACGTCGCAGATTTCTTCAGGGCTCGGCAGCCCTGATCGGAGGGCATTCGCTCGCCGCCGGCATGCCTCTGCCTGCTCAAGTTGAAGCCGCGAACGGGCCGGCGCCGAAGCATGCAGATCGATTCGCCGCCATCGCCTTGCAACCGGCAGCGGAAATTCGGGGACGCCTGGTTGAGAATCCGCCACCTATTTTTCCGAAGGTGGAACTGGAGGCGGAGCGAAATAGTCCGTCGGTCGATTTTCCGTTGCGGCCCCTTATGCACACCCGCGAGGAGTTTCGGGCCGCGCTGGCCGAGCTGCGCCAACAATACGAGCCGTTCCTGGCAGATTACACCCCACCCATGCCCGCAACCCGCGCACGCGTGGAACTGGACGCGTTCCAGTTCCGTCTGGAAGAGCCCGACGACTTGCGCGACTTTTCCCGCGTTGGGCGGGGCGAAGGTTCCTGGCAGAACGTGCGCCTTCCCGACTACCGCGGACCCGTCGGTTGGTGGGCGGGTTACTACCGCAAGGTCCTCGACATTCCTCCCGCCATTTGGAAGCAGGAGGCCGTGCTGCTGCGCTTTGGCGCGGTGGATTACAAATGCCAGGTCTATCTCAACGGCCGTCTGGTGACCACCCACGAAGGCTTCTTCGCGCCGTTTGAGGTGGACGTCACTCCCTACCTGCGCCGGGACGGCGAGAACATCCTCGTGGTCCGCTTCCAAAACGAGTCGATCATGCTGGGGGTCGATTCGTGGAGCGGCACCAAGGTGGATGGTGACAAGATTTACGCGGCGACAGGGGTAGGGTGGGATGACCCGGTTCTGGGCTGGCATGCGTGCCCTCCCGGGGCCGGTATCTGGCAAAAAGTCTATCTCGAAGGCCGACCGAAGCTCGCCATCGCTGGATTCTTCGTTCAGCCCGACTTGGAGAACAAGGCCATTGAACTGCGGGTCGAGGTTGACTACCGCGAAAACGTCAATCGCGAACTCGACCTGACGGTTTCAATCTACCCCAAGAACTTTCACGGTCCGGCGCTGGAAAATCTGCCGATCAAGGCTGCGCCCGCCGGTCCGAGTTCCACGGAGTACCGCGCGACGCTCTACCTCGGCGACTTTCGCACCTGGGAACCCGGAAGTCCCTACCTCTACACCGTGCGCGCCACGGTACGGCCCAAGGATGGCGGGCCGGTGGACGTGGCGCAGGACCATTTTGGCATGCGCGAGTTTCGCATGGACGACACCTCCGCGGTGAAAGGCACGCTTTACCTCAACGGCGAGCCCGTCATCCTTCGCGGCGCCGACACCATGGGCAACTTTGAAGTGCCGGCGATGAAGGGCGAGGAGCAGCAGTTGATTGAGGACATTCTGATCGCCAAGCTCGCCCACATGAACTTCTTCCGCCTCACCCAAACCCCCGTGCAGCCTGAGGTTTACGACATGTTTGACCGCCTGGGCATGATGGCGCAGACGGACTTGCCCCTGTTCGGGCTGCTGCGGCGGCCGCAGCTTGTCGAGGCCATTCGCCAGGCGGGCGAGATGGAAAAGTTGGTGCGCAACCATCCCTCGAACATCATGATCAGCTATATCAACGAGCCGACCAACGCCGAGAAGGACAATGTGGCGCATCGCGACCTCACCCGCCCGGAGTTGGAGCTTTTCTTCGAGGCAGCCTCTTCGGTGGTGCACGTCCACAATCCGGCGAGGGTCATCAAGACCGTGGATGGCGACTACGACCCGCCTGAACCCGGCCTCCCCGATAATCATATTTACTGCGCCTGGTATGGCTCCCACGCCCTGCCCATCGGCAAGTTCATGCGCGGCTACTGGGTGAATGCCAAGGCGGGATGGAAGCACGGCAGCGGCGAATATGGCGTCGAGGGCCTGGAAGATGCCGACACGATGTTTAAATACTACCCGAAGGACTGGCTCCCGGCCGCCGTGAACGACCACTGGAGCCCGGACAAAATTCCCTACGCGCAGACCTGGACCATGCACGGGAGCTGGTACGACACGCAGGAGACGATGGCCGAGTGGATTGCCGCGAGCCAAGCCCATCAGGCCTGGGGGATCGGCACGATGACGCGCGCCTTCCGCCGCCAGACCGACCGCATTGTTTCGTGAGCGGTGCGCCAAGCGCATCTTGCGCGGGGATGGGAGTGTGTAGCAAGGTTGCAGGATGAGGCAACGAGAAAGAATCAAGCCGGCGTTGGGGAAGTGGCGGAAGCTGGTAAGCGAGCAGG
>Ga0182030_10016972_pt1 | contig 14104 bp, 10 predicted proteins | sample 812S3MmetaG_FD_121299 | JGI IMG/M metagenome (GOLD analysis project Ga0182030, IMG submission 121299) | Permafrost microbial communities from Stordalen Mire, Sweden - 812S3M metaG (Illumina Assembly) | ecosystem: Environmental > Terrestrial > Soil > Wetlands > Permafrost | place: Sweden...
GGTTCCGAGCGGGTTGACGGCGATGACGGTCGTGCCGGTCGCGCGCCCGCCGTTGATGACGAGTTGGTCGGCGCCGGAATTGGTCCCGCCGAACGCCGCGTTGAACGTCAGCGTGGCGCCGGTCCCGGCGTAGTTGGTCGTCGTCAGCGTCTTGAAGCCGCCGCCCGGCGCGAAGGCCGCCGAGGAATTTGTGAGGCTGAGATTTGTCACGGTCGAGGGGCCGGTGATCGTCCAGCTCGAACCGCTATTCAGATTGACGTTGGAGACCGAGCCGGCGGTCGTCGTAATGACGCCGGTGAGCGCCGACCCGCTCGCGTTCAGCGTGAGATCGCTGCCGTTCGTGACATTGGCGAGGTTGCCGGCGCCGGCGTTGGCGGTGGTGTTGGTGAAGTTCACCGTCGAATTCGAGGGATCGGCGTAGATGAGATCGCCCTGCGGGCTGTTTATCTGGTAGTTGGCGAAGCTGGCGCTCTGCGACGCCCCGTTCAGCAAGGCGATGGCGGTTCCCGCCGCGTCGATGACGCCGCCGCCGGCTCCCGCGAACGAGGCGTTGGCGCCGTTCAGCGTCAAGGCCGCGCCGCTCGCGGTGGTCGTCAGCGACAGCGGGCCGGCGAGGCTCAGCGAAGTCGCCGCTGCGCCGCCGTTGACATAAAGGCCGTAGGTGGCCGCCTTGACCGTCAGCGCGCCCGGCCCCGCGACCGCGCCGCCGGCATCGACATAGACGCCCGCCGCGTTGGCGCCGCTGACCGTAATGCCGACCGCGCCGTTCAGCGTCGCCGTCGAGCCGGCGCCCGTGACGTAGAGGCCGTGCGCGCCGGCGCCGGCGGTCGAAACCGTCGCCCCCGCCAGAGAGATCGACCCGCCGCTGTTGGCGAGCACTCCAGCGGCCGAAGCGCCGGACGCAGCGATGGTCGTGCCCGCGCCATTGGCGTCCGCCGCGACGCTGGTCGTGGAGCCCGCCCCGGTGGCGAGCAGCGCGACGGCGCCCGCGCCCGAGGTCGTGATCGAGCCGCCGGTGAACGTGGTGGAGCCGCCGTTGTCGGTGTCGACGCCGAACGAGTTGGCGCCCTTCGTCGTCACCGAGGTCTGGGTCAGGCTCACGACGCCGCCGCCGGCGGTCCCCGTCGCCGGCGGCGTCGAGGAGCCGTTGTAGACGCCCTGCGCGTGAAAGCCGCTGGCCGTGTCGATGGTCCCGGCGGTCGAGATCGTCAGGCCGGAGCCAGTCAGTCGCGTGCCGGTCCCCTCGATGTCTATGCCTTTGGCGGCGTTGCCCGAAGTCGTAAGTTGCACGTTGGTCAGCGTGGTCGCGCTGCCGCTCGACCCGTAAACCGCGTCGGACCGCACGCCGGACGTCGCGATCGAGCCGCCGGTGAACGTGGTCGAGCCGCCGTTGTCGGTGTCGACGCCGAACGAGTTGGCGCCCTTCGTCGTCACCGAGGTCTGGGTCAGGCTCACCACGCCGCCGCCGGTCTCGCCCGCCGACGCCGGTACCGAGGACCCGTTGTAGACGCCCTGCGCGTGAAAGCCGGTCGCCGGGTCGACGGTCCCGGCCGTCGAGATCGTCAGGCCGGAGCCGGTCAGGCGCGTGCCGGCGCCCTCGATGTCGATGCCCTTGGCGGCGTTGCCCGAAGTCGTCAGCTGCACGTTGCTGAGCGTGGTCGTACTGCTGCTCGATCCGAATAGCGCGTCGGACTGCACGCCGGAGGTCGTCACCGACCCGCCAGTGAGCGTCGTCGCGCCGCCGTTCTCCGTCACGACGCCTCTGGCGATTGCGCCGCTTGTCGTCACGCTGGAGTTCGTCAGCGACACGACGGCGCCGCCGCTCGCTCCCCCGGCGCTGCCGTTTCCGTTGCCGTTATAGACCCCGGAGGCGTTGTAGCCCGTGGTCGTGTCCGTCGCGCCGGACGTCGCGATGATGAGGTTCGAGCCGTTGAACGTCGTTCCCGTCCCCTGCACGGTAACGCCCTTGGCGCCGGCGCCAGCGGTCGAGATTTGCACGCCGGCAAGGGTGGCCGCGGCGCCGCTCAAGGTCACGACGCCGTCGGCGGTGACGCCCGTGGTCGCGATCGATCCGCCGGTGAGCGTGAGGCTGCCGCCATTATCCGCCAGCGCCCCGAAGGCCCTGGCGCCGGACGTGGAGACCGCGCCGAGCGTCGCCTTGATCGCGGAGCCGGCGCCAGTGACGTAAAGGCCGCTCGCGCCGGCGCCGGTCGTCGTGACGCTGACGGCGCCGGTTGCGCTGACGACGCCGCCGGCGGTCGCGTAAACGCCGAAGGAATTGGCGCCGCCGGCCGAGATCGTCGTCGACCCTTCCAGCGTGATCGCAGAGCCGGTCCCGTCGGCCCAGATGGCGTGGCTGCCGCCCGCGCCATTCGGGTCGGTGGTCGCAATCGAGACATTGCCCGGCGAGTCGATGGAGCCGCCGTGGGCGTAGAACCCGAAACCGTTGTAGGTCACTGGCAACGTGACGGTCGAGGTCGTCGGATTGTAGGCGCCGGGCGCGGCCGTGCATGTGTCGCCGCTCAGCGCGATGACGTTGAGCCCGGCGCGGTTCTGCGTGCAGGCCGCCCCCGCCGTGAACTGGAAGTTCGCGCCGAAATCGCCGTAAGTGCCGGCCGGCGGCGGGTAGCCGAACAGGGTGCCGCCGCCCGCGAACTGATAATTGACCTGCGAAGCCGTGGGCGCGGCGGATTGGTTGAGGCCGACGAGGTAATACTGCGTCGTCATGTTGCCCGATATCTGATACGTATCTCCCGTATTCAGCGTCACAGGCGTTATCGGTTGGTAGTTGAACACCCCCGTCGCCGGGCTCGTCGAGGTGACGACGGTGGTGGCCAACGTCGTGCCGGCAGTGACGTCGGTCAGCGTGACATTGTGCGCGCCGAAACCGCCGGCCGGCTCCGCAGTTCCCGCCAGGACGGAATCGTAATAGCCGAGCTGCGTGACCTTGATCGCCGAATTGGCTGTGAAGTCCCAGGAAAAGGTGTAGCCGCCGGGCCCCTGATAATAATTGAAGCCGTTGCTGGGGAACGGCGGCGAATAGGCGATCTGCCCGACGCTCGTGACATTGATCGCCTGCGTGTCCGCCCGCGCCGCGCCGACGGCGAGCGCCAGCAAGGCGCAGCTCGCCAGGAGAGCGCTCCGGCTCATGGCGGCGCGCCGCGCCCGAATGTCGAACGCCCGCATCGCTATCGCCCGCACAAGGCGGGACTGCCGCCGCCGTTGGGTCCGTCGATGGCGTCGGCGAGGTCGGCATGGCCGTTGCTCAGCGTCGCATAGTCGGTCGCGTCGCACAGGCCGCCGCTGCAAAAGGACGCGAAATCGACCGGCGTCGCCGTCAGCGCCTGCGTCGCCGGGCCCGCGCCCGTGCGCGAAACCTCGACCGTCTCGCCGACCTGATCGAGTTCCGTGCAGTCGCACTTGCGGCCCTTGCCGTGCGTGCAGTCGCGCGCGAGCTGCTCGAACGCGGCGCCCTTGTCGACGGGGCAGACGATGGCGCGGCCCTCGCGCAGCGTGACCTTGGTCTTCGTCGCCGCCACGGAGATGTCGAGCACGGTGCCGCGCACGCCGATGGCCGCGGTCGGCGTGGTCACGGAATAGGCGTTCTTGTCGAGCGCGCCGGTGGTGAAGCGGAACAGCCCCTTCGACAGCTTGACCGCCACCGTCTGCCCGCTCTCCGCGCCTTCGTAGACGAAGCGGTCGAGCACGACGCGCGAGATCGGCCCGACGGCGAGATTGGTCGAGTCGAGAAACACCAGTTTCGCCGTCGATTCCTGCCCGGTCTTGACGATCTCGTTGCGGAACACGGGGTCGCCGGGGTTGAGCTTGCCTGCCGCGCCTGAGAGTTCGCGCGACACGTCGTTCTTGACGGTCTCGGTCGCGCCAATGTTCGGCTGCGCCGCCGAGGCGGGCGCGGCGGCCAAGGCGGCGCCCGCCCAAATGAGCGCCCTGCATGCGCCAGCCCACCCCCGTCCCGGCATGAGACAGCCCCTTAAGACCGGCGATTCGCGTCGGTAACGACTTGTTAACAACCGCCACGCTTCGACCACGGCTCCGCCGCCGTGTCGACCATTTCCCGGCCGCTACGCGGGAATCGCCAACACAAGCGGCATTCTTGCAACAGGGCCGCGCTTCGACGGCTCCTGCGTAGCCATCCCGCGCCGTCGCGCCTAAGTTCCCGCGAGCCGATTCGTTTGATGGACAGGACATGGCCGACACCGACCGCCGCATCGCCGCCCTCATCGCCGCCGAGATCGACGCCCGACCCGAGCAGGCCGCCGCTGCAATCAAGCTGCTCGACGAAGGCTCGACCGTCCCCTTCGTCGCCCGCTACCGCAAGGAGGCGACCGGCGGCCTCGACGACACGCAATTGCGCAACCTCGCCGAGCGGCTCGTCTACTTGCGCGAGCTGGAGAGCCGCCGCGGCGCGATCCTCGAGTCGATCCGCGGCCAAGGCAAGCTGACGGACGCGCTGGCGGCGCAGATCGCGGCCTCGACCACCAAGGCCGAGCTTGAAGACCTCTATCTGCCCTACAAGCCGAAGCGCCGCACCAAGGCCGACATCGCCCGCGAGCGCGGCCTAGGCCCGCTCGCCGACGCCATCCTCGCCGACCGCCGCACGCCGCCCGCAGATCTCGCCGCCGCCTACGTGACCGGCGAAATCGCCGACGTGAAAGCCGCGCTCGACGGCGCGCGCGACATTCTGTCGGAGAGCTTCGCCGTCAACGCCGACCTCGTCGGGGCTTTGCGCGCCTACATGCGCGCTCACGCGATCCTGCGTTCGCGCGTCGAGGACGGCAAGCAGGAGGCCGGCGCCAAGTTCAGCGACTATTTCGATCATTTCGAGCCCTGGGCGAAAGCCCCAAGCCATCGCGCGCTGGCGATGCTGCGCGGCCGCAACGAGGGTTTCCTCGCGCTGGAATTGGAAGTCGACGCCGACACGACCCAGCGCATGATCGCGGAAGCCTATCAAGCCACCAGCGAGGCCCCTGGCGACGCCTATCTGCGCGACGTCGCGCGCTGGACGTGGCGGGTGAAACTCTCGACCTCGCTGTCGCTCGACCTGATGACGGAGTTGCGCGAGCGCTCGGAGGAGGAAGCGATCAAAGTTTTCGCCCACAATCTCAAGGACCTTCTGCTCGCCGCCCCGGCTGGCGCGAGGCCCACGCTCGGGCTCGACCCGGGCGTGCGCACCGGCGTCAAGGTCGCCGCCATCGACGCCACCGGCAAGGTCGTCGACACCGCGACCGTCTATCCGTTCCAGCCGCGCAACGACGTCAGAGGCGCGCAGATCGCGATTGCCGCGCTGATCGCCAAACACAGAATCGAGCTCATCGCCATCGGCAACGGCACCGCGAGCCGCGAGACCGAGCGCCTCGTCGCCGACATGCTGGCCCAGCTTCCGGGCGCCAAGCCGACGCGCGTCGTGGTCAGTGAGGCCGGCGCGTCGGTCTATTCGGCCTCGGCGCTGGCGGCGGCGGAGTTCCCCGGCCTCGACGTGTCGCTGCGCGGCGCCGTCTCCATCGCGCGCCGCCTGCAAGACCCGCTGGCGGAGCTGGTCAAGATCGAGCCGAAGTCGATCGGCGTCGGCCAGTACCAGCATGACGTCGACCAGTTCCGGCTCGGCCGTTCGCTCGACGGCGTGGTCGAGGACGCCGTCAACGCGGTCGGCGTCGATCTCAACACCGCGTCATCGGCGCTGCTCGCCCGCGTCTCCGGCCTCGGCCCGTCGTTGGCGGACGCCATCGTCGCCCACCGCGACGCCGAGGGCGCGTTCAAGACCCGCAAGCAACTGCTCAAGGTCAGCCGGCTTGGCCCGCGCGCGTTCGAGCAATGCGCGGGCTTCCTGCGCATCCGCGACGGCGACGAGCCGCTCGACGCCTCGGCCGTGCACCCCGAGGCCTACGCGGTCGCCAAGAAGATCGTCGCCGCCTGCGGCCGCGATCTGCGCACGCTGATGGGCGACAAGGCCGCGCTGAAGAAGCTCGACGCCAAGGCCTTCGTCGACGACAAGTTCGGCCTGCCGACCGTGCGCGACATCCTGACCGAGCTGGAAAAACCCGGCCGCGACCCACGCCCCGAGTTCAAGACCGCGACCTTCGCGGACGGCGTCGAGGACCTCAAGGATCTCAAGCCGGGGATGCGGCTCGAAGGAACCGTCACCAACGTCGCCGCCTTCGGGGCTTTCGTCGACATCGGCGTGCACCAGGACGGGCTGGTGCATGTCTCGCAGCTTGCCGACCGCTTCGTGAAGGACCCGCGCGAGGTGGTGAAGGCGGGCGACGTGGTGAAGGTGCGCGTCGTCGAGGTGGACGTGGCGAGGAAGCGCATCGCGCTGACGATGCGCTCCGGGGAGGTTGAGGCGCGGGCGGCGGGCGGGCATGTTCCCGCTGGGCGCGAACAGCGCGTGGCCCAGAAGCGGCCGGAGCCGGCGGGCTTAAGCGGGCTAGGGGCCAAGCTCGCGGAGGCGATGAAGGGGCGGCCCGGCTAGACGCCCTTCTCGCAGGGCGCGCGTTCGGCTAGAATGGCGACCGGGTTGGAGACATGCCCATGCTGGCCGAGCGAGAACGCCTCATCCGCCAATACGCGGCCGGCGAAATGTCATGGCGTGCTCTGAACGAGCGCGGATTTGACGATTACATTCAGGTTCTCGGCGCGCTGGGTGAGCTTGGGCTTCGCCCGCCGGTCGCCGCGATGGAGGGGCCGAACGTCGAGGCTCGCACGCGCGGCCGCGCCCTGTTGCGCGACGCCCTGAAGGCGCGAGCGTGAGTGGCGCTTTCCGTCTCATCGTCACCGATACGTCACCGCTGCTCACCCTGGCTTTGGCGGACGCGCTCGACGCGCTGCTGCGGGCTGGCTTACAAGTTCACATCCCCGACGCCGTCTACATAGAGGCGACTCGCGTTCGCGGCGCTCCGGGCGCGGATCGGATCGTCGGCTGGATCAACGACCATCTCGACGAGGTACGGATCGTTCCGACCGACATCGGCATAGATCAACAGCGCCGTCTTGAAGAGGGGCGATCCATTCGCGGCCTGGGCGAACTCGCCGCCATCGAGGCGCTGGAGCGATTCCTGCGCGCCGACCTGACCGCCCACGCGCTCCTGCTGTTCGAGGACGCGGACGTTCTGAAGCGGCAGGCCGTCGTCGACGAGCGCGCGAGCCTCATCAGCACCGGCGACTTCCTGCGCGAACTGGAAGCCGCGCGGCTGATCCAATCGGCGGATTTCATCCTGGACGCCGCGGCCGCGCAGGGCCGTAACGTCGAACGGCAGCGTAAGGCCGCACGCGACGCCGCATCGCAAAGCAGGCTGCGGTCGCAACTCGGCGGACGCGGCGCGGCAGAGAACTGAGCTAACGTTGCCTAGGGCACAAGCCCGACAGTCTTCACAGCGCGTCGTTGTCCGTCTCGCCGGTCCGGATGCGCAGCGCGCGCTCGACCGAGGTCACAAAGATCTTGCCGTCGCCGATCTTGTCCGTCTTCGCCGCCTCGCGGATCGCCTGCACGACCGCATCGACCCGGTCGGTGGGAACGACGACCTCAATGCGCGACTTGGGCACGAAGTTCACGACATATTCCGCGCCGCGGTAGACTTCCGTGTGGCCCTTCTGGCGCCCGTAGCCCTGGACCTCGGTGATGGTCAAGCCATGCACGCCGACCCGCTCGAGCGCGTCGCGGACGTCTTCGACCTTGAACGGCCGGACGATGGCGGTGATCAGTTTCATGAGCCTCCCCCGGCCCGAGGCGCCCGCCTTTTAGGCAAGCCGCTCAAGCTTCGCGCGAACCTCGCGTCCGTCAAGGGTCTTTGCATGTTTCGGGTTCGCCCGAAAGGGGCGCATCGCCGCTTTCCTAGGCGCGGCCCTCCCGCTTCGCCCTGTTCTCGGCGAGCAGGCACAAAAGCTCGTAGGCTATCGTCGCCGCGCACAAAGCCGTGTTGGTCCCGGGATCGAACGGCGGCGCGACTTCGACCACGTCGGCGCCGATGAGGTCGAGCCCGCGCATCCCGCGCACCAGCCCCTGCGCCTCGCGCATGGTGAGCCCGCCCGCCTCCGGCGTGCCTGTTCCCGGCGCGATGGAGGGATCGAGCGAGTCGATGTCGAACGACAGATACGCCGGCCCCGCCCCGACGACCTCGCGGGCGACCCGCACCGTCTCGGCGACGCCGAGTTCGTCGAACTCCTCGATATAGATCACGCGTATGCCGTGGCGGGCGCAGAACTCCCAGGCCTCGGAAGAATTATGCGCGCCGCGGATGCCGATCTGCACCATCCGCTTGGGGTCCACCAGCCCGTCCTCGATGGCGTTTCGGAACGGCGCGCCGTGATGGAAGCGTACGCCCTGGATCGGCCCGAGCACATCCGTGTGCGCGTCGATATGCACCAGCCCGACCGGCCCGCCGCGCACAATCCCCTTCAGGATCGCATAGGTGATCGAATGATCGCCGCCGACCGAGAGCGGCGTCACGCCGGCCTCAGCGAAGCGCGAGAAGAACGCGACGATGTCCCGCTCGGCGATGGAATTGTCGAACAGCGAGTCGATGCGCGCGTCGCCGACGTCGGCTATCCTGGCCAGCGTGAACGGGTTGATGCGGCTGACATGATGCGTCGCGCGCATCAGCGTGGAGAGATCGCGCACCGCGCGCGGCCCGTGCCGGGTCCCGACCCGGTTCGTCGCGCCGCCGTCGAACGGCACGCCGCAAACGCCGATATCGACGCCCTCCAGATCCGGCTTGTACGGCGCGCGCATAAACGTCGCGATCTCGGCGAAGCGCGGCGCGAAACGGGGATTGTAATCCGGCCCGTAGGACACGCGCTCGTTGAAGAATTTGTCTTGCGTCAAGTCGAACGCTCCGAACGCCTGCGGCGGGAGAGCTTTTATGAGCGAGGAAAATTTGACCGCGCAAGCCCCTAAATTTCGGCCGTTCACGGGATTGTGCGCCGCTTTGTCCTATGCCAACCTGCCCGCCGCTTGGCCCGAAGCGGCCCGGAGGGTGTCCATGTATCGCTCGACCCACAGCCTGTTTCTTTCGCAGTTCTCGCGCCGCTCGCTCCTGAAAGGCGCTGCCGCCGCCATCGCCGCGCCCGCGCTGGTCTCCAACGCGTTTTCCTCCTCAGGCGCGCTCAACATCATCAACTGGGACGACGAGCTGCCGAACCCGCTGATCCCCAATTTCGAGAAGGCGACCGGCATCAAGGTCAATTCAACCCCGTTCAGCCAGAACGAGGAGCAGATCAACAAGCTGCAGGCCACCGGCGGCGAGGGCTTCGACGTCTGCCAGCCGACGCACGACCGCGCGCTGCAATTCAAGGACATCGACGTCCTGCAACCCATCGATCCCGCCAAATGGGACCCGACCAGCGTCGTCGTGCCGGGCCTGCTCTCGGCCTCGACGAAGAACTGGACGTGGGACGGCAAGCTCTATCACGTGCCGCATGTCTGGGGCACCGAGGCGATCTCCTGGCGCAACGACCTCACCAACATCAAGCCGGAGGAACTGTCATTCGGCACGCTGTGGAACGACGAATACCGCGGCAAGGTGCAGGGCCGCCCGCATTCGCTGCTGCTCGGCATCGGCCTTTGGCTCGACGGGACCGGCAAGCTGCCGACCAACCGCATGCTGGACGCCTACAAGGACGAGGCGACGACGAAGAAGATCTATGACGAGTTGCTCAAGGTCGCCATCGCGCACAAGCCTTGGATCAAGCAGTTCTGGGATTCGGCCGACAACACCAAGTCCGGCTTCAAGACCAATGGCGTCGTCATCGGCCAGACCTGGGACGGGCCGCCGATCTCGATGAAGAAGGCGGGCGAGCCGATCTCCTATCAGGCGCCGAAGGAAGGCGCGATCGGCTGGGTCGACGGCTTCTCGCTGGTCAAGGGCGCCAAGAACATCGATCAGGCCTACGAGTGGCTCAAATGGACGCACTCGCCCGAGGCCTCGGCGCTCGCGGCCGAGAACTCCGGCTACAACCCCTCGACCGTCGGCGCAGAAAAGCTGCTCTCCGACAAGGCGCGCGGCATTTTCAACCAAGCTTATCCCGGCAAGTCGATTGACGTCATGTGGTGGCGCCCGATTGAGCCGACCTGGTTCGCCGACCTGCGCACGCAATATGCGGAGAAGTTCAAGGCGGCGTGAGCCGTCTCGCATCGCGGCCCTTGGTCCCCTCTCCCCCGTGGGGAGAGGGTTAGGGTGAGGGGGCGCCCTCTCCGTCATGGCCGGGCTTGTCCCGGCCATCCACGTCGAGCCGCACGCGAATGTTGAAGCCTTGTCAGAGCCGTTGCAGCTTCTACAGTTGCCAGTTCACGACCGGCGCTTTGGCTTGACGACGTGGATGCCCGGGACAAGCCCGGGCATGACGCAGGCCGCCGAGTCAAGAAATACACGCTAGCACTTATGGGGCTTGTCACGACCCAATCGGCGCGCTTCGCACGCGTCTATCTCCCAATGCCGGCGCTCGTAATCCGCGATGACCAGCGCCAGCAGATCGAACCGATCCGCTTCCGGCGTGCCCGGCTCGGGTTCGTTGACGAAGAAAGTCTCGATGGCTTCGAGAGCAACGTCGTAGTCCGCTTCGGAGCGCAAGGGGCGGATGTCGTTCATGCGATGCTCCCCGGAGAGGTGCGCTCCGGTGGACTTCGCTCTAAGCAGAGCAAACCAGAGCGACAAGTCAGTGAGACAACCTCGGGCGTGCGCCGGTCAAACAGCGTCCACTCGGGGTCACCTTCGGCTGTCATAAAAGACGCGACATATAGCGGCCCGGAGAGTGACGCCAGAACCTCCGGCAGGCGGCCAAAGAGGGAGAGACCAACCACTTCGCGCCCGACAAGACGGTCAAACGTCGGTCGCCAGAGTTCTTCTTCACTCCAACTGCCGCACAAGATGGATCGCTCGTCCTCGATTCGCCAGCTCCACTCGATCGCTAACTCCAGTTCTCCTGTGGGTTGGCCGATGCTTCCGTCGCGGCGATAGCTTGGCGTCAGCTCGCCGAATTCGAGGAAGAGCGCAGAGCCGTACCCTCGCCACACATGCGAGACGATCATCCCGCGAGCCGCCGCTTGAAAATCCTCGATCCCGTGCGCCATAGTAACATTTTCGCACACAGCGCCCAATGTGCAACAAGCCCTCTCGCGCGGGACCGACGCCTCAGTGCAGAGCCCCGGCAAAATTCGCCGGATTCCGCGCTCGCCCTCCGCCGCCCCGCTTCCCTTTTGGTCCGCAGTTTGCAACGCTGCGGCAGGGGCAAACACGGCTGGGGCATGAGCGCCGACATCGACATCGACAACGTCACCATCCGCTTCGGCGACTTCGTCGCGGTCAAGGATGTCTCGCTTAAGATCGCCGGCGGCGAGTTCTTCTCGATCCTCGGCCCGTCGGGTTGCGGCAAGACCACGATCCTGCGCACCATATCCGGCTTCCTCGAACCGACGCTCGGCGCCGTGCGCATCGGCGGCAAGGACATGAGCGGCGTCGGCCCCAACAAACGCCCGACCGCGCTCATCTTCCAGAATCTCGCGCTGTTCCCGCTGATGAGCGTGGCCGACAACATCTCCTACGGGCTCAAGGTCCGCGGAATCCCGGCGAAAGAGCGCCGCCGCAAAGCCGACGACCTGCTTGCGCTCGTCGCCCTGCCCGGCACGGGCGACAAGAAGATCGGCGAACTCTCCGGCGGCCAGAAGCAGCGCGTCGCCATCGCCCGCGCGCTCGCCGTCGAGCCGCAGGTTTTGCTGCTCGACGAGCCGCTCTCCGCGCTCGACCTGCGCCTGCGTCAGCATATGCGCACGGAGCTGCGCGCCATACAGCGCCGCGTCGGCGTCACCTTCATCTACATCACCCACGACCAGGGCGAGGCGCTGACCATGTCGGACCGCGTCGCCGTGATGAACCACGGCGTCGTCGAGCAGGTCGGCGACGGCCGCACGATCTACGACCTGCCCACGACGCCGTTCGTCGCCTCGTTCGTCGGCGAGAACAACGGCGTCACCGGCCGCGTGCGCGCGTTGTTCGACGGCCTCGCCGAGATCGAGACGCCGCTGGGGCCGATGAAAGGCCGCGACGGCGGCGGCCTCGACGTCGGCGCTCCTGCGACGCTGTTCATCCGGCCCGAACAACTGCGCCCCGAGGCGGACGGCGTGCGCGCGCGCGTGACGGCGAGCGCCTTCGAAGGGCATGTCACCCACGTCCGGCTCGACGCGGAGCCCGGCCATAAGCTCGTCATGTCGCTCGGCCGCGATCTCGGCGCGCATCTGCTGACGCCGGGCCTGGAGATTTGCGTCGGCTTCGCGCCCTTGGACGCCATCGTCCTCGCGCAGGCGCGGGCATGAGCAACGCCTTCACCGCCTATCTGATCTTCCTCAGCCCGCCCGCGGTCGCGCTCGTTTTCGTGCTCATGTCGATCGCCGAGCGGCGCCGCGCCGGAGCGCTGGCTGAGCCGGGGTTCTTCGCCCGCAACGGCTGGCCGGTAGCGATCTTCCTCATCGTCGCGGTCGCCTTCTGGGCGCTGGTGATGATCGTGCTGCCGTCGCTCTACATGATCGACTATTCCTTCCATCCGAAGCTGCCGCCGTCGCAGCGTGGCGGCCCGAAGGACATCTACACCCTCGCCAACTACCGCTATTTCCTGTTCGGCTCGCCGGACGACACGAGCCATTGGAACTCGACTCATCTCTACGCCTTCTGGATCACGATCTTTGTTTCGATGATCATCACCGTCGTCAACTTCGCCGTCTGCTACCCGCTCGCCTATTTCATGGCGCAGGTCGCGCGCCCGGGCGCCGTCACGCGGCTCATGCTGCTGCTGGTCATTCCCTACTGGATCAACGAGATCCTGCGCGCCTTCGCGTTCCGCGTGCTGTTCGGCACCGGCGGCGTCATCAACGCCATGCTGATCGGCGCCGGCCTCATCCACGACCCCATCGACTTCCTCGGCGCCGACGTCGCGCTCTACGCCGGACTGACCTACGCCTATGTGCTCATCATGATGTTCCCGCTCTACAACGCCATCGAATCTTTGGATCACAACCAGATCGAGGCCGCGCGCGATCTCGGCGCGCCGTGGTGGCGGATTCACGCGGAGATCGTCCTGCCGCATGCCAAGCCCGGCGTCGCCTCGGGCGCGACGCTCGTGTTCATGCTGTGCGCCGGCGCGCTCGCCGCGCCGCTGATCCTCGGCGGCCCGAAAACCCTGTGGTTCACGCCCATCGTCTACGACCGCTTCTTCCAGGCGTTCAACTGGCCGCAGGGCGCGGCTTACGCGCTGGTGCTGTTGATCGCCTGCATGGTCTTCGTGCTGCTGGTGATGCGGCTGTTCAGGGTCAGCCTGTCGGAGATCGCGCGATGATCTCCCGCGTCGCGCTCGGCGTCTATCTGCTCGCGTTCTTCGGCTTCCTGTTCGGGCCGCTGCTGGTCATGGGCGTCACCGCGTTCAACACGCCGTCCTATCCGCAGGTCTGGCCGTTCGAGGGGTTCACGCTCGACTGGTTCACGAAACTCTACGAAGACCAAAGCCTGATGGCGGGCTTGCAGAACAGCTTCCTCATCGGCGCGCTCGTGGTGGCGCTGTCGGTGCCGCTCGGCCTCGCCGGCGCCCTCGTGATGACCCAGATCTACCCCCGCGCCCGCGGCTTGTATTATCTCGTCGTGGTCTCGCCGGTGTTGACCCCCGGCGTCATCATCGGCATCTCGACCGTCATCTTCTGGAAGGACGTCACGGCCTATACGGGGACGAAGCCTCTGTTCACCGGCTTCTTCCTCACCACGCTCGGCCAGTCGACCTTTATCGCCTCCTATTGCATGCTGATCTTCCTGTCGCGGCTGCAACGCTACGACCGCACGCAGGAGGAGGCGGCGCTCGACCTTGGCGCCTCGCGCACGCAGGTGTTCTTCGACATCCTGCTGCCCTATCTGCGCCCGGCGATGTTCTCGGCCGCCGTCATCGCGTTCCTGTCCTCGTTCGAGAACTACAACACCACGACCTTCGCCATCCTCGCCGACAAGACGCTGACGACGGTCCTGGCGGGGCGGGTGCGCCAGGGCATGACGCCGGCGATCTCGGCGCTCGCGGTGCTCATCATCGGCGTGACGGTCGCGGCGGCGCTGGCTTACGA
>Ga0182030_10016974_pt1 | contig 14102 bp, 12 predicted proteins | sample 812S3MmetaG_FD_121299 | JGI IMG/M metagenome (GOLD analysis project Ga0182030, IMG submission 121299) | Permafrost microbial communities from Stordalen Mire, Sweden - 812S3M metaG (Illumina Assembly) | ecosystem: Environmental > Terrestrial > Soil > Wetlands > Permafrost | place: Sweden...
GGCCGCGCAGGCGCGCATCCCCAAAAAGGGACCGAGGCAGTTGACTCGCCACGTCTGTTCGAACGCATCGGGCGACTCGTCAGCCAAGCGCTCAGTCCGCAGGACACCGGCACTGTTCACCAAGATGTCGAGGCCGCCAAAGCGCTCGACAACGAGGCTGACGACCCGGTCCCAAGACTCCTCGCTCGTGACGTCCAACGCACAAAGCGTGAGGTTCTGATGCCAGGCTTCGTCAGGCATCTCCAGATCGCTCGCCACGACAAAGGCGCCAGCCTGCAGCAACCGATCGGCGATGGCACGGCCCTGACCCCGCCCGGCGCCGGTGATCAGCGCTCGACGTCCCGCGAATCCGTTCGCCGCGGTCACTGGATTCTCACGACCGCGGCTGCGACGCTGCGGGCTCAGGTCGGCGAAGGAGGGCGCTCATTTCTGCGACGGCGTCCGGGCCGAGCAACGTGAGTTTTCCGCCTCGACTGCTCCTCCACCAGACCGGATCGTCACATTCCCACGCCTCTCGGCGCAGCGTCCGCTTGTCCACCTTGAGGCTCGCCAGCACCGGAAGGGATTCCACCACCCTGACGAAGCTCGGTTGCCACTTCGGGCTCATATCGGGATGATTGGCGAGGAAGTGGTCGAACTCTTCAGCATCGAAGCGAGCGCCTGTGCGCAGTTCCACTGCGACCATGACCCGGTCACCAACGGCAGGATCGGGCACGGCGTACGCTGCGGATGTCCGTACGGCGCTATGTTCGCCCACGAGTCGCTCCACCGGTCGAGCGGCAAAGTTCTCGCCGTCAACCCGAATCCAGTCATTGTCTCGGCCGACAAAGTAGATCCACCCGTCGGCATCGCGATATGCGAGATCACCTGACCAAAAGATCCCATTGCGAAATCGGAGCCTGTCGGCTTCCGGATTTCGGTAGTACCCCTCGAATGACTGGCCGGGGTCGATCTGTACCAGCTCTCCGACGGCGCGGTCCTCATTACTGAGTTGACCGTCCCGGCCGAACTGGGCGTCCTCGGTTTCGAGACCGGTCTCGGGATCGAAGACGCGCACGCCTTCGCCTCCCTTTCCCAAGGCGAGTGCCGGCATATCCGATGATCGACGGATGATGATCAGTCCCTCGGTTGAGCCATAGCTGTCCCGGACCTCGCAATTGAAGCGACGGGCAAAGCCCTCGATGTCAACCAGGCTCGCTTCATTGCCGACCGCGAGGCGCGCCGGATTCTCGGCGTCACCTTCGGCCTCGGGCGTTGCCATCACGTATTGGAGGACCTTCCCCGTGTAGGCGATGAACGTCACGCCGTAGCGCCGGACATCGGGGAGAAACGCCGAGGCGGAGAACTTCCGACGCAGGGCCATCGGTGCTCCGACATGCACGGCGGACGACCAAGCCGTAAAAAGGGCGCTCGAATGGAATAACGGAAGAGGTGGATACACCACGTCGTCCTTGCTGAGATTGGCAATCGCCGCGACGTGCTTCCCGGTTCTTGCCAGCCGACCTTGCGTACAGCGAACCGCCTTCGGCGCCGCTGTGGATCCTGATGTGAAAATCAGCAGTTGGAGTGTCAGCGCATCGACTGCCTCACCCGCCGGCGCTGGTGCAACCGTGCGAACTGTCTCGCGGTAGGCGGGTTCGTCAATCTGCAAAACGCGGGATGGAGGCATGTTGAGACGAAGCCCGTCAAGAAGGGGCCGATGTCGATCTTCGGTGACAAGGACCTGGCAATCGGTGTGGTCGATCAGGCGGGCAAGCTCGCTCCCACGGTACGTCGAGTTGATCCCGACGATGGTCGCGCCAGCCAACGCACCGGCACCGAGCCAGAAGAGATAGTCCGGCACGTTGTCCAAAAGCACGCCGATGTGAGGTGGAAGCGCAGGGTCACGCATTTCGTGCCAGACGGACATCCTGCGCCGGCTCTCCTCGATGAACGCGGCCCACGACCATGACTCCTCTTCGAACAGGAGTGCAGTGCCCTCGTCCGTCTCGTGTGCAAGCAGTGCCTCCGCGAAAGTCTCACCCATGGTGTGGCGCATCGTAGTCAGCAAGGCCGCTTGGGCCCTCGGGAAACGCGAGACCGACGGTCAGCCCGCGTACCCGGTCGGGAACCATCGTCGCGGTCACGACACCACCTCTCGAGTAGGCAGAATGCGTTGGGTTCTTCCCGCGGATTCCACCGGTCCCCCTTCCCCTGTTTCAATGTCGACATCAATGTTAGCATGCGTCGCCTGGAAAGTGACTGGAGAAAAAACGGCATGGAGGCAGCTCCCGGTAGCGTCGACGTCGAGGGTTTCCGCACCGAGGTTCGAGCCTGGTTGAGGAGCGCAGCACCGCGGAAGGGCGCACCCGACGACTTCTCGTCGGCCCACACGGAACGAGCGGACGACTACGTATCGTACGAGCGACAACTCGCCGCGAACATGCGGCGCATCGTTGCGTGGCAGCGAACGCTTGACGACGTGGGGTGGGGGGCGCTTGGTTGGCCACCCGAATACGGAGGCATCAGCGAGTCCCACCGCAAGGTCTTTGCCGAAGAGCAGGCGCAGGTGGGCGTGACAACCAAGCCGCTCTCCGTCGGTGTCGAAATGGTCGGTCCGACGCTCATCGCGTTCGGGACCAAGGAACAGCTACAACGATATCTCCCACCCTTGCGACGAGGAGATGAAGTGTGGTGCCAACTGTTCTCCGAACCCGATGCCGGATCGGATCTCCCGTCGCTGCGGACGGCCGCCACGGAGACGGACAACGGCTGGAACCTCAATGGCCAAAAGGTGTGGACATCTGGTGCATCGTGCAGTGACTTCGGGTTGGCGCTTGCCCGGACCGATGCATCCAAGCCGCGCCATGCCGGAATATCCGCATTCATCGTCGACATGTCGTCACCCGGCGTTGAGGTGCGGCCGTTGCGTCAGATCTCCGGCGCCTATCACTTCAACGAAGTGTTCCTCAATGACGTCTTCCTTCCTCATGCGTCATTGATCGGGCAACGTGGCAAGGGATGGGATGTGGCGACCACCATGCTCATGAACGAGCGCGCCTCGCTCGGCGGCGGCACGTCTGCGGGCGCGCCGGAGGAACTGATCGACCTGGCGCGAAGGACACACCGGGCCGACGATGCACTGATCCGCAACCGCCTCGCCTCTCTTTACGCGGATGCCACAATCCTTCAGTGGTCGATGCAGCGAGCACAAGCCCGAGGACACGCTCGGGTGGGTGGGCTGCTCAAACTGATGTATTCGGAACACGGACGCCGCATGACCACCGCTGCCTTGGATCTGCTGGGTGCGGCCGGTGTCGCCGGCCCGATCGGGAATGACTCGGCGACGACTGACTGGCAGAACCGATTTTTGTTCGCTCCCGGACTCCGCATTGCCGGTGGAAGCGACGAGATTCAACGCAATACGATCGCAGAACGGACGCTCGGCCTCCCCCGGGACGTGCGTCCTACGTAGAGGCACCGCGTCGCACCGGAGGCCGAGGTGCTCCGGTCTCAGGGCACGGCAACGAGGTGCGTTTCCCCGCGCATCGCGGCCCGTCCGATCTCCAGGGCCAGTTGCTCGTTGCTCCCACACAGCGCGTCCAGAGTAAGGGTCCGCTTCTCGTAGCGATGGTGCTCGTGCTCCTCCGTGAATCCAATGGCACCCAAAACCTGCAGGGTCGCTTGTGACACGTGATGACCCGTTCGTCCCGCCAGTGCCTTGAGGAAGGCAATATGACGCAGCGCCGCAAGACCACGCAATTCCCCCAAGCGGGGAACCAGCATCTCGATGCTCGAGCGGAGTCCTCGGACGTGCACTTCAGCGCCTGCGAGCATGTGCTGCACGGCCTGGAAGGTGCCGATCTGCTGTCCGAACTGCACGCGATCATGCGCGTAGGTCACCGCGGTAGCCATCATGTGCTCGCAGGAACCCAGAATTTCAGTGCTCATGAAGAGTCGGGCCACGTTCAGCGCGGCGACTCGCTGCTCGTCATGGTCGCCGAATGGCGCGACCACCTCGATGGCGGAGATCGGACAGAGGCGGCGAGCGGCAACGAGTGGATCGAACGGACCTCCACCGCCCTCAGCGGGGGAGATCCATCGGGCCTCGACAAGACCGAGGCCCAGGCCCGGTGCGTCGACCAGAACCTGCTCCGCAAGGTCAATTCCAGCGGGACCGATGAGCTCCAGCCGGCCGCCAACATCTCGGACGTCCAGCGCGGCGGAGACGCTCAGATCTCCTGGCGCAAGCGCGGGGTAGAGAATGTGTGCGCAGGCAATGCCGAGAGCCGAGGTCACGGCAAGGGTGCGACCCTGGGCGCGAGCCAGTGACAACGTCGCGTCAAGCCAGGCCGAAAGCGGCCCATCCGGGCGGGGCTCCCATTCCAAGGAGACCAACGCGTCGGTATCGCCTCGTTGCAGGAGGTCGCATGCCACCTGCACGAACTCCTCGGTCATCGCTCCCGTCATCCGCGCGGGGCCACGGGCAGATCGAGGAGGAAGCGCGCGATCGTGGTGAGCTGCATTTCACGGGTGCCCCCATAGATGGACGTCGCCCGGGAGAAGAGGTACTCCTCTTGCCAATCCGCCATGGCAGGCGAGGTGCCCATGGCGAAATCGACACCGAGCACGCGGCGGGCCAGATCATAGAGATGCTGTTCGGCATCCGTGAGGAGGAGTTTCGCTGGTGCCGCCTGAGGTCCGAGAAACTGCCCGTCCGCCAGGCGCTCCACGGCCGAAGCCGAACTCATCCGCAATGCGAAGAGATCTATGAGCACATCTCCGAGTTGTTCCGCGCTTTCCCCATCGACCCGCAGCGCGAGCTCGTCGGCGCGAGCCTGCAGGCGGGCCTGACGAAGCCAAGCGAACGTGGACCTCTCACAGGCCAGCACATCGAGCGCGATTTGCCAGCCTCCGCCTTCTTGACCGACCAGCCGCTCACGCGGAATCCGGACCTCGTCAAAGGTGACCTCGGCCAGTTCGTCGACCCCGTTGGCCTGCGACAATGCTCTCACTTCGATGCCCTCCGTCTCCAGATCGACAAAGAAGACCGAGAGGCCGCGGTGCCGCTGTGACGCGTCACCTGTCCGGGCCAGCACGACGCAACGCTGCGCGTACGAAGCCCAACTCGTCCACATCTTGCGACCTTGAAGGACGTAACTCTCCCCATCCCGCGTCGCCGTGGTGCGCAGAGAGATCAGATCAGAGCCCGCGTCAGGTTCTGAGAATCCCTGGCACCACAGGTCGCTGCCCCGCATGAGTCCGGGTAACACCTTGCGCGAGCGGGAGGCATCCCAGTGGGCCACGACGGCCGGCGCAAGTATCTCGAGGTGCTCGAGCGCACACCTGGACGTGAATCCAGCTGACGCCAATTCGTCATAGAGGACGGCGCGGTGGCGAGCATCACCGCCGAAGCCCCCGAGGTGCTCGGGCCAGCCAAGTCGGGCCCAGCCAGCTTCGTAGAGGTAGCCCTGCAACTTGCAGACCGCGGCCAGCCGTTCCCCGAAACTCGAACCCGGCGCGGGAGAGGCCGGGAGGTCCGGCATCGCATCGAGGAGCCAACGACGAAACTCGACCCGCATTTCTTCATGCGTCATGGTCGGGCCCGTCGCAGTCAGCACCTCGGCAGGAGCCACCGACTCAGGCATCCGAGAACGACGCGTCAGACGATGTCGGGCGCGTCATCGGTTCCATGCCTCCAGGAAGGACACCAGCGACGATTCGTCCATGGGCTCTGCGATCATCGTCGTGATTGGCCCGTCCCGCCACGCGTCCAGCTGGTCTCGGACACGCTCGAGACTTCCCACCAGGGCGAGCTCATCGACGAGATGGTCACTGACCGCGGCGCTCGCCCCGGTGCGGTCACCGCTGAGGAAAAGGTCCTGAATCTTCTGGGCTTCCGCCTCGTAGCCGTACGCAACGAGAAGGTCCTTGTAGAAGTTCTTCTCACGGCTCCCCATGCCACCCACATGCAGAGCGAGTCGGGGCCTCACCGCATCCCGACAACGTTCGAGGTCGTCTCCTATCGCGACGAATACCGTGGGGGCGATCTGAAAGCCGGTGGGGGCACCGGCAATCGATTTCCCCCACGCGCGAGCCCAATGGGTCGGACTCCACAGGTAGGGCAGTAGACCGTCCGCCACCTCCACCGCCAGAGCGACATTCTTCGGGCCGATCGCGGCGATCAAGATCGGCGTCTGTGGCCACCCTGGGAGGGTGGAGCGAAGGGCTCTGCCAAGTCCCGTCGCGCCCTTCCCTCGGAAGGGAACCTGGTACACCTCTCCCTCGAACGACACCTTTTGATCGGCCGCGAGGGCGGAACGGAGGATCGTGACGTATTCCCGGGTGGCGAGCAAAGGCCGAGAAAAGGGCAGGCCGTGCCACCCCTCGATGACCTGAGGGCCGGAAACTCCCAGGCCGAGACGTAATCGACCTTCTGACAGCTCCTGCAGGGTGAGGGCGGTCATCGCCGTCGCGCCCGGGCTCCGGCTGGCAATCTGCGCGATGGCTGTCCCGAGACCAATCCGCTTCGTTCTTGCGGCAATGGCGGCCAGAGGAGTGTAGGCATCGGAGCCCCACGCCTCGGACGTCCACACCGAGTCAACCCCGCGCTCTTCGGCCAGAACTGCACGCTCGACCATCTGCCGCGGACCCCCCGAGCCCGTCAGACTCAAGCCCACATCGAGGGTGGGCACCTACTTCTTCCCCCGCTCCGCCGCTTTCTCCATGCGCGTCAGGGCTGCGGCATGCTCAGGACTCGCGCTCGAGACGCTCTCGGCGAGGACGGCAAAATCAAGCAGCTCGAGCACGGCGCGCTCGAGACCGTATTGCAACGCTCGCTTTGTGGCCTTGAGAGCGGCCTGGGGTTGTTCCGCCATGCGCTGGGCGAGCAGGATGGCCTCTGCCCTGGATGCCCCATCTGGCACGACCCGGTTCGCCAGACCGAACGCAACCGCCTCGGCGGCTGGAATTCTGTCCCCTGTCAGCAGGTACTCCTTCGCTCGCAAGAGGCTCGTCAGAAGGGGCCACGTGAGAACACCCCCATCGCCCGCCACCAATCCGACCGACACGTGGGGATCGGCCAGATAGGCGCTCTCCTCAATGAGGACCACGTCGCTCAACCCGGCCAGACTGCAACCGAGTCCGACCGCAGGTCCATTGACCGCCGCGACGATGGGCCAGGGAAACCGCACCATTCCCTCGATGATCCGTCGCCCCTCCTTGAGGATCCTCTCTCGATACGTGGCGTCGTCGTGCATCTGTCGGAGGACCCCGAGGTCGCCCCCCGCACTGAATGCTCTTCCCGCACCCGTGAGGACCACGCCGCGGCACTCGTCATCAGCTTCGAGCTCCCCCCAGACCTCGGCCAGCCTGCGGTGAAGGTCCTGGTTGGCCGCATTCAAAGCCTCGGGTCGATTCATGCAAACAAGACGAATCGGCCCTTCTGAGGACACGGTCAGCACGTCCCCCCGAGCTGCCCGGTCCCTTTCCACCTGCGGAGTCACCATCCCCACAACTGTAGTCGATGTCAATATCGATGTTGTATGGTCGCCCGAGTGACTGATGCCGAAACCCTCGCGATGGTGCGCCAGACCGCCCGCGACGTCTTCACCGACGTGCCCACGGCTCGTCAATTGGCCGACCTCGGGTGGTTCGGGCTCTTCACCCCCGAACATCTGGGCGGAAGCGGCTGGCGGCCGATTGCGGCATGCGTGATCGCGGAAGAGGCCGGCGAAGCCTACAGTCCGGTCTCGTGGGCGCAAAGCGCCCTGGCGGCAGGCGCCCTCGGCCTCTCAGCGACCAGTGTGCTCCTCGACGGGGTGCTTTCAGGAGAGACCACGGCGAGCTTCTGTACCGGCCGAATCTCATTCGGCGCCGTCCCGACTCCTCGAGTTTCAGGATTCTTCCCCTTCAGCGCCGGGCTCCCGGCACAACTCATGGTGGTGACGGACGAAGAGGGATCCGTCGGCGCCGTTGTCCATGAAGACGAGAAGGTCGCCCTCGACGAGCAGAGTGGGTGTCTCGATACCACGAGAAGGTTTCACGCTCTGCGTCTGAACGATGCCGATGCCGCGCCGATTGACGGGAGCCCGCTCGCCTGGCTGACGACGACTGCGCAGTTGCTTTCGTGCGCCGACACCGTCGGTGCACTGCGTCGGGCCATTGTGGCTGTCACGAATCACCTCCTTGAACGGCAGGCGTTCGGCTCCTCGCTTGCCTCGTTCCAGGTCATTCAACACCGGCTGGTCGACCTGGAGGTTCTGCACGCAAGTGCGCAGGCACTCGTGCAGCGTGCTGCAGTGGCGATCGAAGGAAGGCACAACGCTTCCCTCGTCGACGCAGCACACGTGTTCCTCAGTAGCCGTGCCGTTCCCGCATTGGAGGACTGCGTCCAACTTGCCGGCGGCATGGGGTTTACGTGGGAGTTCCCCGTCCATCACGCCTTACGGCGCGCGCTGACCAACAGCTCGTCCACCCGGACGCCGCGCGCCAGCAGCAACCGCCTGGCTCTGTCGCGAGGCTGGTCATGACATATCCAACAGAGGAAGACCTCGAGGTCTATCGCCGGCACGTGCGGAGGGTCATCGCTGGGCACCGGCCGACCGAGGAAAGTCGAGAAGGCCACCGTGCGCCGGACAATGCCGAATCGGAGAAGCAACTTCGGAGCTGGTACAGGGTCCTCTATGACGAAGGAATCCTCGGGGGAGGCTGGCCGACGGAGCGAGGCGGCACCGCAGGCCACAGTCCGCACTTCGACGTCATCGCGACCGAGGAGCTGATTCGCTCCCGTGTGCCCCGGCCGATAGACCAGGTGCAGTTGGCCAGCCACGTGCTCCTCACGTTTGGCACTCCCGCCCAGAAGGACCACTATCTTCCCCGTATCAGATCGGTTGAGCATGTCTGGTGCCAGTTGTTCAGCGAACCCGGGGCGGGAAGCGATCTCGCGGGCGTTCGGTGCGCCGCTCTCCCGACGGCGGACGGAGGGTTCGCGCTGAATGGCCAAAAGACCTGGAGTACCGATGCGCACTGGGCCGACATGGGCCTCGCCCTTGCCCGTACCGGGCCCGACCGGCATGGAGGCCTTACGGCGTTCCTGGTCCCCATGCGCGCGCCCGGCGTGACCGTCCGCCCGATTCTCACCATGGGGGGCGCCTACGAGTTCAACGAGGTCTTTCTCGATGACGTCCTCGTCGATGCGACTGCCGTCCTCGGTGAGGTTGGCGGCGGTTGGAAGGTTGCCATGGCCGGATTGGAGGCCGAACGCTTCGGCGTGGGAGGAAACGTCGTGCTGCTCGAGTTGTTGCTCGACGACGCAGCAACGGTCGCTGCTGCGGTGGAGCTCAACGGACGTCCGGGCACAGAGGATCCGCGGATCCGTTCGCAACTGACGGAGCTGGCCGCCCAAGCTGAGGCAGCCATCGCCTTCGTTGGTGGGCACATCGCTCGCGAAAGCGAGGGTCGGGCCGGTACCTCCGATGGGGCTGTCGGCAAAATCCTCTACTCGGAGACCTACAATCGGATTGCCAGATTCGGGGTGGGCCTCGCGTCCGATTACTCCACGGATCACTCGGCCGCGGCCGCACTCGCGGCCGGTCGTCTGCGGGACGCCTGGCTCTGGTCCCGTGCGTTGACCATCTCAGGAGGTAGCTCAGAGATCATGCGCAACATCATTGCCAGGCATCGACTCCACCTCCCCTCCCAGGGGGGCAGCCGGTGAAGGCCCAGCCGCGAGGTCCCAGGATGATCACGTGGGAGTGACGGTCAAGGTACCCACGCCCACCGATCTGGCTGCCTCGTACCTGGCCGAGAGCCTCTGGAACAGTGCAGGGTTGAGGGCCGGAATAGAACACATCGCGGAGATCGATCCGCAACGATTGGCCATAGCCGACCACTCCGAATCGATCTCCTATGAACAACTTCGCATTCGGGTGGAGCATGTCATCGGCGTGGTCCGTGGGCGCGGTGTTGCTCCGGGCGATGCGGTGATTCTGATCGCCCCTAATTCAGTGCCCGCAGCCGTGGCATTTGCGGCTCTTGTGCGGTGTGCAGTGGTTGTGGTGGCCCTTGACCGACGATGTGGCGCCGCGGACGTTGCGCACGCCATCACGGCCACGCGCGCCAGACTGGTCATCGCACCGGAGGGTCTGGTGGAGACGCTCCGTCTCTCCGAGCACGAGGTCGACGTCGTCGGCCTGGACGACATCCAATCCGGACCCGAGTCGGATCCGGATTGGGAGGAACCGGACAAATCGGCGGCGCGCATCGTCCTGTTCACGTCGGGGACGACCAGCCAACCCAAGGGCGTGGTGCACACGCTGCACACATTTGGCGGGGGTGTACGGAATCTTGCCACGGCTTTCGGCTTGGGGCCCGGTGATGCACCGTTTCTTTCCAGTCCGTTGGCCAGCATTACGGGGCTCAGTCAGCTCCACATGTCCCTCAGCGGGAATCACATCGTCCTCGATGACAATTTCGAGCCCACACGATCCGTGGCGATGCTCGAGCGCTATGGCGCCACACTTCTCGGAGGGGCACCGATTCTGCTGGAGATGCTCTTCTCCGAATATGCCCGTCAAGGAAAGCAGAGCTCATCCTTGTCCGTTGTCGCCCTGGGCGGGACCATGATCCCCCGGGCACTCCTCGACATTGCCGTCTCGCGCTTTCACATCAAGCCCGTCCGCGTCTACGGATCCTCGGAGGTGCCAATCCACACCGCCACGAAGCTTGACGATCCGATTGCGCTGGGCCTGGCCGACGAGGGCCTGCCCTTGAACGGTGGAGAGATCAGCATCGGGTCGGCGGCGGATCAGTCCGAGTTGCTGGTGCGCGGGCCGAATATGTTCCAGGGCTATCTGGACGACGCCCACAACGCCGAGGCATTTGAACATGGCTGGTTCCGTACCGGTGACCTGGCCGAGATCGCCGCAGGCAGGTTGGCCATTCGCGGCCGTCTGAAAGAAGTCGTGGCGCGCAAAGGCATGAAGATCTCATTGGCCGAGATCGACGCCGCCGTGACGGGGAACCCCGACGCCATCGAATGGGCGTCTTTCGGGATCCCGGACCGAGAAACTGGAGAGCACCTGGTACTTGCCATCCGGGCCGACAAACCCGATGCGCTCGACTACGACGTCGTCAAGGCATTTCTCCTCGGCCACGGTGTAGCGCGCGGGAAATTGCCGGAACAAGTTGACGTATGGACCGAACCCTTGCCGCGCACCCCGTCAGGAAAGATTCAGCGCAACAGGCTCCCCTCCCCCGGCGGAGACGTCCGTACGACCGTTGCGCCGCGACTTCAGTAGACGACGAGGAAGGGAATGGTCACGCTGGTCCTCGTGCACGGTGCTGGTGATACGGCTGCGGTGTGGAACACGGTCCAGCACGAGCTGTCGGTTCCCTCCCTTGCCCTCGACCTCCCCGGCAGGGGAAAGAACCCGTACGACCTCAGCCGTGTCACGGTGGATCTTGCGGTTCGCCGAGCCGTCGCCGACATCGTCGAACTGACTTCGGGCCCGGTCGTGCTCGTCGCCCACTCCATGGGCGGTGCGCTCTCACCGGGCATCCTGGCCCAACTTGGCGATCGAATCGTCCACCTGGTCCATATCGCGGCGGTGGCGGCAGACGAAGGGGAGCTGCCACTGGCCACCGCGTCGCTGGAGTTCGTCGCCCAGCTCCTCGCCGATGCCGACGGCCTACGAACGGCCCTGCACGGGGCCACCCTGGCCGACGGTACGGGGCCGTTGCCCTTCGGGCTCCGGTCGACCGACGATCGCGGCGCCTTGGCCCGGATCGATTCACTGAACCTCGGGTGCGTCCCGACATCCTGGGCGGGCGCACCGGCCGCGATCCCCCGTACGTACATCCGGCCCCTACGCGACCGGCTCTACCCTCCCGATGCCCAGGAGCGGCTGGCGGTCGCCATGCAGGCCGACGAGGTCATCTCCCTCGACGTGGGCCACAACGTCGCGCGCACCGCGCCGGGAGGACTCGCCGGTGTCCTGGGCGAGATCGCCGGCAGGTACGAGGGCGGGCGGTAGAGCGGTGCAATGGCGACGAGCCAGATCCCGTCGGTGCTAGGCATGGGCCTGTCCGGGACCGAAAAGGGGAGGGCACACGTGGCGGTCGCTCTTGAACGACAACAGGACGTCATGACGGCGACGATCGACGATGGCAAGGCCAACGCATTGACGTTCGAGGTGCTCGCCGAGCTCCGTACGGCTCTCGGGACATCTGCCGACGCGAAGGTGCCTCTGGTCATTGCCGGCCGAGAGGGCTACTTCTCCGCCGGATTCGATCTGCGGATCATGCGGAGCGGAGACTGGGATCGCATTTCGGCCCTCGTCGAACAGGGCGTCCTGCTTTTCCGGGAGATGTTCGCAGCCCCGGTTCCCGTTCTGGCGGCCTGCACCGGCCACGCTCTCGCCGCCGGGGCACTCCTCCTGCTGGCCGCCGACTACAGGATCGGGGAGCCGGGGCGCTACGCGCTCGGGCTCAATGAAACGCGGATCGGTATCCCACTCCCGCAATTCGCCATCGATATGGCACGCCTTCGATTGAGCACGAATCGCCTCATGGCGGCCACCTTGTTTGCGAGCATCGTCGGTCCGCAAGAGGCGCTCGACTACGGATACCTCGATGGCATCGAGTCGGACGCAACCACCGCGACGCGTGCACTGGCAGGTGAGATGGCAGCCGTGGGTCTCACTGCGTTCGGCCAGTCGAAGGCACGCATGAACGCAGAGATCGTTCGCCGGCTCAGCGAGCCGCTTCGCCTGCAGCAGACGTGACACCCGCTGTCATGCCAGCGCGGATCCGAGGTTGGCGATGACCTGCGGGAGGTCCACCGTCGTCTGAATTCCGGGACTGGCCTCGCACACCACCGGCACAGAATTCACGGCGCGGTGCGCCGTGTAGCCCGGCGTCGTCTCCGCCATCCGTTCCAACGGTATGGCCAGTCGTATGTCGAGTTCCAGCGGGCAATCGCCATCGATGGTCACCCGCCAACCGCCGTCTCGGAGTGTCCAGTCCGCATCGATGTCGGTGGAGCAATACCAGGTCGCGCTGAAGGACAGCAGCACCTCACCGTGGCGACGGCCCGCCACGATCATCCTCTGCGCCGCCACGGTCCCGGCCGGAACGGTACCCGCCGCAATTTCGATATCCCGGGTCGCAACCGCAACCTCACCCGACGACTCGACCGAGTCCAGGGGCAGCCCGATCGCCTCGCCGATGAGCCGCAGCGACGGGCCGAACGACGCCGCGCCATGGGACCAGCGCCGGGGATCAAAGGCGGAGGGATCGTTGCCGAACCCCATCAATTGGAACAGCATTTCGGGGGAGTTCCGACTCGACAGATCCGCGAACTCATCGATCTGGAGGCGGTCCAGCCTGCGCTGGATCGACGCCAGGACAATCGGCATGGCCTCGGAGATGAACCCGGGGCTGATCCCGGTGCTGTGGATCGACGTGCCACCTCGCTGGCATGCTTCCTCGACACGCGCCCGCACGGCCGGGTCCATGCTCCCCGGATGATGGAACTCACCGCACGTCGCCACCACGTTCGCGCCTGATTCGAGCAGCGAACAGACGTCATCGATGTCCATACCCTGCTGCATATAGAGAACGCAATCAGGCTTCACCTTCAGGATGTCTGCGATGTCCCGCGTCGCCAGGACACCGGTTGGGGCGAGCCCGCAGAATTCTCCGGCATCGCGGCCCTCCTTCTCCGGCGAATGCACGTGGAGTCCGACCAGCGTCATCTGAGGGTGCTCGATCACGGCCTTCAGCGAGCGAGACCCGATGTTGCCGGTGGCCCACTGCACGACGCGGTAGGGCTGCGCTGGTACGGTCCGATCGATCATCCGGGCTCTCCTGACATTGGGCTCATTCCGTTGCCTCTCGGCTCTTGACGGCACACTCTGGACGGGCCAGCCCGAGGTTCTCGCGCAGCGTCGTCCCGGCATAGTGGTCACGGAACACGCCGCGGCGTTGGAGCTCGGGAACGACCAGTCGCACCATGTCCTCGTAGGCACCGGGCGAGTGCGTCGCGGCAATGACGAAGCCGTCGCACGCTTCGCTGGCGAACCACTCCTCCATCTGGTTCGCCACCTCGGCGCCGGTACCCA
>Ga0182030_10016975_pt1 | contig 14101 bp, 6 predicted proteins | sample 812S3MmetaG_FD_121299 | JGI IMG/M metagenome (GOLD analysis project Ga0182030, IMG submission 121299) | Permafrost microbial communities from Stordalen Mire, Sweden - 812S3M metaG (Illumina Assembly) | ecosystem: Environmental > Terrestrial > Soil > Wetlands > Permafrost | place: Sweden...
ACCGAAATCGGAACGTCTTGAAGGTTTTCCGACCGCTTTTGCGCGGTAACGATGATCTCTTCCAACACCGGTGCGCTCGAAGCGTCCGCCGCCAGCGCTTCCGCGCCGGCTAATGCCGCCGATATGGCGAGGACGAGTGAAATCGCTCGTGAGGACACAGTTTGATTTGTCATACGGTCATACACCTATTGATCGATGGAATTTTGCGCAACTGAAGCGCGCCGCCACGCCTCGCCTGCGAAGGCGACCCCCAAGCGTTTAGAAACATGGAGTTCTCCTCATACGTATTTGCACGGCTCGAGAGCACAGCGCTACTCTTGGTTTACTATCCCGGACATAAGCCAGCCAAAGCCGATGTCAAGGCGCTACTGTGGACGTGCTCGCGCCCAGTGCGTATCTTGAGCCTACCGAAACCGTTGCGCAAGCACCACGCTTGCCGCGAGATTTGATTGACAAATGGCGCACATGCTTGATTTAACCGAGGACAAGACTAAGATATATCAGTGGTGGAAAAGACACATCATGAAAAATCCAGATCCCTGGCAGCCCCCGGAGCGAGAGCCTGATCCGACGCCTACCACGCGCCGCGCCGCGTTGATTGGGCTGGCCATGATCGTGCTTCTGGTCCTCGGCGGTTTGCTGTTGACGCACATTTTGGGCGGCATGACACGCCTGCAGGATTGCGCATTATCGGGCCGCTCAAACTGCTTCAACAATCCGTGAAATGCTGAAACCTAAGGTGGTGGCGTACCCGGTCAAAACGCTTGGTCGAATGCCACATCGCCCTGCACGGCAACCTGGTACGCAGAGACCTTGCGCTCGAAGAAATTGGTCAATTCCTGTACATCCTGCAATTCCATGAAGGAGAAGGGGTTGCGTGCCCCGAAACGCGCGGGCAGCCCAAGCATCAGCAGCCTCTGGTCGGCGACGTACTGGATGTACTGGCACATTTCAATTCGCGTAAGACCAATGACGCCTTCGCTCAAAACGTCTTCCGCGAATGTGGTCTCGCAATCGACAGCTTCCTCCATCATGGCGCGAACCTCGCCGGCCCATTGGGAATCAAACAGCTCCGGCTCTTCCAGGCGTACCGTGCGCAGCACTTCGTAGGCGAACGCCATGTGCGCGCTTTCATCGCGGAAAACCCAGTTCGTGCCTGACGCCAGGCCGGGCAGCAGGCCGCGCGAGCGCAGAAAGTACACGTAGGCGAAGGCGCCGAAGAAGAACAAGCCCTCGATACAACTGGCGAAGCAGGTGAGATTGAGCAGGAATTGGCGCTTATCAGCGGCGGTTGCGATGCGCTGCAGATTGCTCACGGAGTCGATCCAGCGCTGGCAGAATCGCGCCTTCTTGTTGATCGATGGAATGTTGTCGACCGCGGCAAACGCGCGTGCTCGCTGTTCCTGGTCGGGCACATAGTTGTCCAGCAAGGTCAGATAAAATTGCACGTGCAACGCTTCTTCATAAAGCTGCCGCGACAGATACATGCGGGCTTCGGGAGAATTGATGTGTCTGTACAGACTTAAGACCACATTGTTGGCGACGATCGAATCCCCGGTCGCGAAAAATGCCACCAAGCGCTCGATCAGATGCCGGTCCGCGGCATTCATGCGGCGCTGCAAGTGACCCAAGTCGATTTGAAAGTCTATTTCCTCGACGCTCCAGGTGTTCTTGATCGCCGAGCGGTACATCTCGTAGAACTTAGGGTATCGCATGGGGCGCAAGGTGAGATTGAATCCCGGATCGAGCAGGCGGGTCACTGGCAGGCCTCGCAGGATTGGGGATTCTCGAGCGAGCAGGCGACGGCATCGCCGGTGGGCACCGTTGTCTTGGCAATACGGGTCGCGGGTCGCGATCGCAGGTAGTAAGTGGTCTTGAGCCCGCACTTCCACGCGTACATATACATGCTGGAGAGCTGTCCGATATTCGGACTGGCCATGAATAAATTCAATGATTGGCTCTGGTCGATGAAGGCGCCGCGATCCGCCGCCATCTCGATCAGCGCTTTCATCGGCAACTCCCATGCGGTGCGATAGATGCGTTTCAGTTCCGCGGGCAAGCCTTCAAGCTCCTGAACCGAGCCGTCGGCCACCTTGATGGCATCGCGAATCTCGGGCGTCCACAATCCCAGCTGCTTGAGTTCGCCGACCAGAAAGCCGTTGATCTGAATGAAATCGCCGGACAGTGTTTCGCGCTTGAAGAGATTGGACAATTGCGGTTCGATGCATTCGTAGCAGCCGGCGATGGACGCGATGGTTGCGGTCGGGGCGATGGCAATGAGCAGGCTGTTGCGCAGACCGTGCGTTTGGATTTCGCTCTTCAAGTTCTTCCAGCGATCGGAATATTCCGGAACGATGCGCCACGAGTCGAACTGCAGCTCTCCCGCCGCTGCCCTGGTATCGGCAAAGGCCGGGTGTGCGCCGTGCTCCCGGGCCAATTCGCAGGAAGTGCGCAACGCATGAAAATACACGGCGTCGGAGATGCGCCGAGACAGCAATCTCGCGCCATCGCCATCGAAGGGCAGGCGCAGCCGAAAGAACACATCCTGCAAACCCATGAGTCCCAAGCCGACCGGACGCCAGCGCAGGTTCGATGTTCTGGCTGTCGCCAGGGGATAGAAGTTCAGGTCGATGGCGCGGTCCAGCTGGCGCACCGCAAGCTCAACGGTGTGCGCCAGCTTGTCGAAATCGAACTCCGCGCCGCTCACATGCCGCGCAAGATTGATCGAACCCAAGTTGCATACCGCGCTTTCGGACGCGCCGGTGACCTCCAGGATCTCGGTGCACAAATTCGACAGGTGCACCACCGCCTGGGGCTGCGCCGTTTGATTGCAGGCCCGGTTCGCTTTGTCCTTGAATGTCATCCAGCCATTGCCGGTTTGCGCCAGCGTGCGCATCATGCGGCCGTACAATTCGCGGGCGGGTAGTTGCTTTCGCGCCAGGCCGCGCGCTTCGGCCTGGATGTACGCGTACTCGAATGCCTCGCCCCACAGATCAGGAAGTTCAGGTACGTCTTTGGGATCGAAAAGCGACCAGGACTCCGCGCTCTCGACGCGCTTCATGAACAGGTCCGGAATCCAATTCGCCAAGTTCAAGTGATGAGTGCGCCTCGCCTCATCACCCGTGTTGTCGCGCAGTTCCAGGAAGGCTTCGATATCCGCGTGCCAGCTCTCCAGGTACACGCAGGCGGCGCCTTTGCGCTTGCCGCCCTGATTGACGGCGGCTACGGATGAATCCAGCGTTTTGAGCCACGGCACGATGCCGTTCGAAAGACCGTTGGTGGAGCGGATCAGCGAGCCTTCCGCCCGCACCCGATGCCATGCCACGCCGATGCCTCCGGAAAACTTCGATAACAGAGCGATATCCTTGTATTTGTCGTAAACCGCTTCCAGTGAGTCGCTGGGCGAATCCAGCAGGAAGCAGCTCGACAGCTGTTCGTGCAGAGTGCCGGCGTTGAACAAAGTGGGCGAACTCGGTAGGTAGTCGAGCGAAGAGAACAGCTGATAGAGTTCGATAGCGGCAGGCGCGCTGCTGCTGAGCGCCACGGCCACGCGCATCCAAAAGTATTGCGGCGTCTCCACCACTTGGCGTGAGGTCGGGTGCTTGAGCAAGTAGCGGTCGTACAACGTGCGCAGACCGAAGTACTCCAGACCGTGGGTGCGTTCGAGGTCGATGGCATCGTTGAGCTTGCGTGCATGCGATTCCACAAACTGCAGCAGCCGTTCATTGACGATGCCTGCGTTGAAGCCCGCGCGAATCGACTGGGAGAAGGAGTAGATGCCCTGCGCCTCGACTTCCTTGTCGATGAATGCCGACAACAGCCGCGCCGCCAGTTTCGAATACGCGGGGTCGTCCACCATGAAAGAGGAAGCCGTGCGGATCGACAACTCATCCAGTTCGCGCGTGGTTGCCCCATCGTAGAGGCCTGCTATGGTCTTGAGCGCGATCCGCATGGGATCCACATCCGGGATGCCATCGCAGCAACGCGTCACGGCGCGCACGATCTTGTTGAGATCAACGGGCTCGTGCAGACCCGATCGTTTGGTCACGCGCATCGGACTACGCGGCGCCGGGGGCGGGTTCAAATTAAAGGCAGGTTGGGCGGTTAAATTCATGGCGCGATTCCGTTATGCGTTTTAGTCCCTTTGGATCGGGATCAAACGAACGGAATGGCCGTGGCGCTGGGCAGCCGCGGGCGATCATTCCGGCCGCTCCTCCCACGAGAGCTCCAAAGCCGTACAGCACCTCTTTTTTAAGAGATGCAGATCGCGGTAGGTCTTCGGACTCCCGGGCGCGGCCGATGTCATCGGCCTCCTACTACAAGCCGCTTCCCAAACCGCTTTTATCGGTTCAGTGCAAATGGCTTTTTCGTTCCCAGTTACCGCTGCGGGGCAGCTCCGGAATTGCACCGGATTCCCTCTTAGGCCTAGCTTTAGTGCCAGGCACCGCAATGAGGCACAAGATATGGTGTTTGGAAGCCCTCGTCAATGATGCTGTCGTGGCGCCTTATGTCATCCCTTGCTAGACTGGCGCTTCCCCCTTGAGCAGAATCGTGAGCGTACTCAACTCATTCCATCCCGCCGTCGCCGCGTGGTTTTCGCGCACCTTCGATGCGCCAACCGATGCGCAAGTTTCAGCGTGGCCGGCGCTCGCGGCGGGCCAGCATGTATTGGTTGCCGCGCCGACCGGCTCCGGCAAGACCTTCGCCGCGTTCCTGTCGGCCATCGATCAGCTCGTCAAGGAAGGGTTGCGGAGTCCGCTGCCCGATGAGACGCGAGTCGTGTACGTCTCGCCGCTCAAGGCGCTGTCGAATGACATCCAGCGAAATCTGGAGGCGCCGCTCAACGGAATTCGTGAAGAGCTGGCGGCATTGGGCCTGCCGGATGTGGAGATTCGGGCGGTGGTGCGCACCGGCGATACGACGCAGTCCGAGCGCGCCGGCATGCGGCGCAGGGCCCCGCACATCGTGGTGACCACGCCGGAATCGCTGTACATCCTGCTGGGGTCGCAATCCGGCCGGGACATGCTTAGCACCTGCCGCACCGTGATCGTCGATGAAATCCATGCCATCGCGGGCAACAAGCGCGGCGCGCATCTGGCCCTGTCGCTCGAGCGGCTGCAGACCTTAACGGGTAGCCCTTTGACGCGGGTGGGATTGTCGGCGACGCAAAAGCCGATCGAAGAAGTCGCGAAGTTTTTGACCGGCGCACATGAGGTGCCTTGCACCATTGTCGACAGCGGTCATGTACGCCGCCGCGATTTGGCCCTGGAAGTTCCGCCGGCACCGCTCGAAGCCGTGATGTCGGGCGAGGTGTGGACGCAGATTTACGATCGCTTGGCGGCGCTGATTTTGGAACATCGCACCACGCTGGTGTTCGTCAACACGCGCAGGCTGGTCGAGCGTGTTGCGCGGCATTTGTCGGAGCGCGTGGGAGAGGAACATGTCGCCGCCCATCACGGTAGCCTATCCAAGGAGCGCCGCCTCAACGCGGAGCAACGCTTAAAGCGCGGCGAGTTGAAAGTATTGGTGGCCACGGCCTCTTTGGAACTCGGCATCGACATCGGCGATGTGGACCTGGTGTGCCAGATCGGCTCGACTCGCTCCATCAACTCCTTCCTGCAGCGGGTGGGGCGGGCGGGGCACTCGGTGGGCGGAATATCCAAGGGAAGATTGTTTCCGCTGTCCCGCGATGAATTGGTGGAGTGCGCGGCGCTGCTCGATGCGGTGCGCCGCGGCGAGCTGGACCGGCTGAAGATTCCGCAGAACTCTCTGGACGTGCTCGCGCAGCAAATCACCGCCGAGGTGTCGGCGCGCGAGTGGCCGGAAGACGGACTATTTGCGCTGATGCGCGGCGCTTATCCCTACCGCAATCTGTCGCGTGAGGATTTCGACGAATGCGTGGTGATGCTCGCCGAAGGCTTCAGCACGCGGCGCGGGCGCCGCGGCGCGCTGCTGCATCACGATGCGGTGAACAAGATGCTGCGGCCCCGCAAGGGCGCGCGCTTGACGGCGATCACGTCCGGGGGCGCCATACCCGATAACGCCGATTACCGCGTGATGCTGGAACCCGAGTCTATTTTGGTCGGCTCGGTCAACGAGGACTTCGCGGTCGAAAGCCTGCAGGGGGATGTGTTCCAGCTGGGGAATACTTCTTACAAGATATTGCGCGTCGAGCGCGGCACGGTGCGGGTCGAGGATGCACATGGTCAGCCGCCCTCGATTCCGTTCTGGCTCGGTGAAGCGCCGGGCCGCACCATGGAACTGTCGGCAGCGGTCTCGGGGCTGCGCCAGGAAATCCAACAGCGGCTCGAGGGCGAGCCCGGCGCGGCGCTTAAGTGGCTGATGGAAACGGTGGGCCTCGACGAGGCGTCCGCGTTTCAAATCGTTCAATACTTGAGCGCGGGCAAGGCGGCGCTCGGCTGCCTGCCGACCTTGGATACGGTGGTGTTCGAGCGATTCTTCGATGAATCGGGCGGCATGCAGCTCGTCATTCATTCGCCCTTCGGCAGCCGCGTCAATCGGGCATGGGGCTTGTCTTTGCGCAAGCGATTCTGCCGCACCTTTAACTTCGAGTTGCAGGCCGCGGCCACCGAAGACCACATCGTGCTGTCGCTCACCCACGCCCATAGCTTCGAATTGGCCGAGGCTGCGCGCTATTTGAATTCCAATTCGGTTCGCCAGGTTCTCATCCAGGCGCTATGCGCGGCCCCGATGTTCGAAGTCCGGTGGCGTTGGGACGCCGGCATTGCGCTGGCGCTGCCGCGCTTCCGCGGCGGCAAGAAGATACCGCCGCAGATTGCGCGCATGAACGCCGAGGACCTGTTGGCCTCGGTGTTCCCGGATCAAGTCGCCTGCGCCGAGAATCTGCCGGGCGAAATCGAAGTCCCTGATCATCCCTTGGTCAGGCAAACCATTCGCGATTGCCTGGAAGACGCGATGGACATCGATGAGTTCGAAGGCGTGTTGCGCAGGCTGGAGAGCGGCGCTATCCGCGTGGTCGCCCGCGATCTGACCGAACCCTCGCCGCTGGCTCTGGAGGCGATGACCGCACGTCCTTATGCCTATCTTGACGATGCGCCGCTCGAGGAACGCCGAACCCAGGCCGTGATGAGCCGCCGCTGGCTGGATCCCACGGAAGCCTCCGATATCGGCAAGCTCGACTCGGAGGCGATTGCCCGTGTGCGTGCCGAGGCGTGGCCCGATGCCGCTACGCCGGATGAGCTGCACGATGCCCTGTTGTGGTTGACCTTCATGACCGAAGCGGAAGTCCGGTCCAATGCGGCATGGCCGCCGCTGATGGAAGATCTCGCCTTGCAGAGTAGGGTGATGCGTATCTCGCCGGCACAGCGCGCCGTGTGGGTTGCCGCGGAAAGGCGCGCACTGTTCGAATCGCCGGAGGAATCGCTGGTTGAAATCGTCCGCGGGCGGCTGGAAGGCTTGGGTCCCGTCACGGCCGCGCAGATCGCCGATTCGCTTGGGTTTAGCGAATCGCAGATCAACAGCGCGCTGATTGCGCTGGAGGCCGAGGGCTTCGCGATGCGAGGCCATTTCACCTCCGAGTCAGCGCAAGAAGAATGGTGCGAGCGCCGCTTGCTGGCCCGAATCCATCGCTATACGGTCAAGCGCTTGCGGGCTGAAATCGAGCCGGTTACAGCCCGGGACTTCTTGCGATTCCTGTGCGAGTGGCAGAGGGTGTTGCCCGGCGCACGGATGCAGGGCTCCGATGCGCTGGCAGCGGTGCTGACGCAGCTCGAGGGTTTCGAATCACCCGCCGGTGCGTGGGAGACGGAGGTCATCCCGTCGCGTATCACCGAGTACGAACCTCAGTGGCTGGACGAGAACATCCGCGCGGGACGATTCATCTGGACGCGGCTGGCGGCACGCAGCGGCTCGCGCGGCGAAGATTCGGCTGGGCGCGGTGCGTCGCCGATCCGCTCCACGCCCATCGTTTTGCTGGCACGGCGCAGTGCGCCGCTCTGGTCGATGTTCGCGGATCATTCCGCTCCCGCGCACCTGACGTCCAGGGCTCAGGCGGTGGCGGAGTTCATCCGCGAGCACGGCGCATCGTTCTTCGATGAAATCGCGGAAAGCGCACGTATGCTGCCTTCGGAAGTGGAAGAGGCGCTGGCCGAATTGGTTGCCTCAGGCATGGTGAATTCGGACAGCTTCGCGGGCTTGCGCGTGCTCTTGATGCCGAGCGGTCGGCGCGGCGGCAGACCCAACTCGTACTCCACGCGCCACAAGCGGCGCCTGGCGCTGTTCGGCATGGCGGATGCGGGGCGCTGGGCACTGGTGCGCCGGTCAACCGCAGAGTCCAAGGAAGGCAAGGACGAGGCGGTGGAGCAGATCGTGCGCACGTTGCTGCGCCGCTGGGGCGTGGTCTTTTGGAAGCTGCTCACCAGGGAAGCGGATTGGCTGCCGCCCTGGCGCGATATCCTGAGCTGCTGCCGCAGACTCGAAGCTCGGGGAGAGATTCGCGGTGGCCGCTTCGTCGCCGGATTTTCCGGCGAGCAATTCGCGACTCCCGAAGCCATTGGATCGCTGCGCGACGTTCGCCGCAAGCCGCCGAGCGATACATATGTGTCCGTGTCCGCCGCCGACCCGTTGAATCTAGTCGGCATTTTGGCGCCTGGATCGAGACTGCCGTCACTGGCCGGCAATCGATTGCTCTACAGGGACGGATTGCCGGTGGCCACGCTTGCAGCGGGCGAAGTTCACTTCACGGAGGATCTGCCGCCGAAAGAGCAGTGGGATGCGCGGACCGCGCTGCTTCGCCGTCACGTGCCCATTATGCTGGACGACTTGGAACTGCCCGCTACGTAGCGGAAAGCTTGGCGGTCTTGGCCTTGCGCGCGGCATCGCGAAAGATGCGACCGCATCGTTTTACGTGCCCAGCGATCAAGCAGTTGTCTTAACGAGCCGCCGCTGTCGTCGTAGCGCCTACTTGGCCGTCGCCATAGAGGCATCCCAGCCGCCGCCCAATGCCTCGATCAGTGCGACACTGACTTGCAGCCGGCTCGACAGCACTTGCAGGGCCGTTTCCTCGGCGCTCAATCGAGCGGTCTGGGCGGTGATGACGCTGCTATAGGGAACCGTGCCCGCCTTGTACTGATTGAGCGTGAGCGCTTCGGCCTCCCGAGCCGCTTTCACGGTGTCGTCCTCGATCGCGCCTTCCTGCTCGAGTACGCGCAGCGTGACCAGGTCATCCTCAACCTGTTGAAAACCGGTCAGCACCGTTTGACGGTAGGAATCTACCGTTCCTTCATAGGCGGCGCGCGCCCCCCTCACTTGCGCGCGGACCAGGCCGCCGTCGAACAGGGTTTGCGCGAGCGCGGGTCCGATTGCCCAAACTCGATTGGAATTTTGAATGAGATGGCTGAAAGTGCTGCCGGAATACTGATCACTTCCGGTCAAGGTCAGGTCCGGGAAATAGCCTGCCTTGGCGATGCCTATTTGCGCGTTTGCCGCCGCCATGCCGCGCTCGGCTTCCGCGACATCGGGCCGCCTCTCGAGCAGTGTGGAGGGCACGCCCGCCGGTACGGTGGGCACGTCGCTGCGCATTGCCGTGGGGACGACCGAGAATTCTGCAGGTTGCTTGCCCACCAGTACCGCAACGGCATGTTCTAGGACGGCGCGCTGGATCTTGGCATTCACCTGTTGCGCCTGGCTCGACAGCAACTGCGTCTGCGCGGTGACGACGTCGGCTCTGGCCCCGACGCCGAACTTGTAGCGGCTTTCGGCGATATGCAGCGACCGAGTTTCTGCGTCGACCGCGTCATCCAGCAGTTTCTGCAACTGATCCTGTGCGCGCAGCTCGAAATAATCCGTGGCGAGTTCTGCCTGCGCCGACAGACGTGCTGCCGCGAGGGCAGCCGAGCTTGCCTGCGCCGAGGCGACGCTGCTTTCCGTGGTGCGGCGAATGCGTCCCCAGATGTCGATGTCCCAGCTTCCCGAGACGCCTGCCGTGACCGAAGTCTGGGTGCGCGAAACTGTGCTGGGTGCGCCCGCGCCATTGACGACGCCCACCGGTTCGTTTTGCCGCTGCGCTCCTACGCTCGCGGCAATGGTAGGCCAAAATCCGGCGCGCGCCTGCGACACCAACGCCCGCGACTGTTCGAAGGCGGCTTCGGCTGCCTTGACAGTTTGATTTGAAATATCGATCTGTGCCTCGAGCGCATCGAGGGCATCGTCATTGAAGATCTTCCACCACGGTCCGCGAGACAGCACATCGTTCGGTTCGCTCGGTTTCCAGTCGCCGGATTCCTTGTAATTCGCCGCCGCATCGAACTGCGGGCGATGATAATCTGGACCGACCGCGCATGAGGCGGCAAGCGCACCGGCAGCAGCTAGGCAAAGACCGCGAAGCAGTTGATTCATCAGGCGCCCGCTCCCAAGGGGTCTAGGCCCGGATTATTCGGCCCGCGGTCTTGGTGGAATTTCTGCCGGGGCGAGTACTTGCCCTGCTTCAGATGCTTCCAGTATCGGCGCAAGTACAAGTAGATAACCGGTACTGTGTATACCGTGAGCAGTTGGCTAACGATGAGCCCGCCGACAATGGCAATGCCTAGGGGCCGCCGCATCTCAGTGCCGTCACCGGTGGCAATGGCCAGAGGCACCGCGCCTGCGATGGCGGCGCAGGTCGTCATCATAATGGGCCTGAAACGCAGCGAACAGGCATGCTCGATGGCGCGGAACGGATCCATTCCCAAGGTACGCTCGGCCTCGAGCGCGAAGTCCACCATCATGATGGCGTTCTTTTTCACGATTCCGATCAGCAGAAGAATGCCTAGAAACGAGATCATGCTGAATTCCGTGCCGGTTGCCATGAGAGCGAGCTGAGCACCGAGTCCGGCCGAGGGCAGCGTCGAGAGAATGGTCAGCGGTTGACTATAGCTCTCGTACAGGATGCCCAACACTACGTAAATCGCCGCGATTGCTGCCAGCAGCAGAAGTGGGGTGCTGCCAATACTTTGCTGAAACAGACGTGCCGTGCCGTAAGCGCCGCCAATGATACTAATTGGCATGTGGATATCGGCCATCTTTTTCGCGATGGCGTCTTGAGCAGTACCGATGGAGACGCCGTCCGGCAGATTGTAGGCAATGGACGTGGATACGGACGTGCCGGTGTGATTCACAGCCACCGGCGTCGTTCCGGTGGCGAAGTGGCTGAATGCCGAAAACGGCACCATGGTTTCCTGCGCTACGCTGACCGCCGATCCGGTAGAGGTATTACCACGCCCGGAGTTGGCCAGGGAATTTGCAGCCAGATTTCGCGCCACATCTTCCGCCACCGCGGTACTGGAGGAGGCGGTCGAGGGCTTGAGGATGGTCGTGCCGGCAACCGGCTGGGAAGATTGCGTTCCGCTCACCGCGCCGCCGGCAGTGCTGACGTACAGCTTTTTGAGTATCTCTGGGTTCTGCCAAAATTCCGGCGCCACTTCCATGACGACATGATATTGCTGCGGGCTGAAGGGATTGTAGATGATTGAAACCTGGCTTTGCGCGAATGCATCGCCCAGCGCATTGTCTATTTGGATCTCCGAAAGGCCTAGACGGGACGCGCTATCGCGATCCACGATCACGTCGGTCTCCAGTCCGCCGGGCTGCAAATCCGTATCCACGTCGGTGATTTCAGGTATGTCCTGCAGCGCGGTGCGCAGCTTTTGCGACCAAGTGCGCAACTCGGACAAATCGTCGCCGAGCAAGGTGTACTGGTATTGAGCGTTGGCGGAACGGCCGCCGCCGCCGCCGATGTCCTGCACCGCCTGCAGGAACGCGGCCACACCCGCGACCCTGGCGAGCTTGGGCCGCAGCCGTGCAATCACCAGATCCGCCGAAATGCGCCGATCCTTCAAAGGTTTCAGAGCGATGGTGACATTGGCGCTCGCGCCGCCCCCGCCGGAGGGACCGAATCCGCCGGCTCCCACCGAGCCCGTCACCGTGTTGACGGCGGGATCGGCTTGAATGATGGCGGCGACCTCCTGCAGCTTTGCCTTCATCAACTGAAAGGAACTCGACGCGTCGCCGCGAATGCCGCCCTGCAATTGACCGGTATCTTGTTGCGGAAAAAAACCCTTCGGAATGACGACATAAAGGCCGATGTTCAGCGCAATCGTCAGCCAAAATATCGACACCATGATCCGCCGATGACGCAGGGCCCAGTCCAATGTTCTTGCGTAGTTGCCGCGAAGCTGCTCGAAACCGCGTTCGAACGCTCGAGCGAATCGCGAGGGCATTTGGCCCCGCTGACTCTTCAGAAGCAGCGAACACATCATCGGCGTGGTGGTCAGCGAGATGACCAACGAGATTAGGATTGAAACCGATAACGTCGCGGCGAATTCGCGAAAAATGCGTCCCAAGATGCCGCCGGTCAACATGAAAGGAATGAATACGGCGACCAGCGACAGGCTCATGGAGATGACGGTGAAGCCGACCTCTTGCGCGCCAAGAAACGCCGCCCGAGTCCGAGTCATGCCGTCTTCTATGTGGCGCGTGGTATTTTCCATGACCACGATGGCATCGTCCACCACAAAACCCGTCGCGACCGTGAGGGCCATCAGTGAATAGTTGTCCAGTGTGTATCCCAACAAGTACATGGCGCCGAATGTACCGATCAGCGATACCGGCACGACGATCGCGGGAATCAATGCGGCGCGATAGCTGTTCAAAAAAATGTAGACGACCAAAATGACAAAGGCCACCGCCAGCATCAGCGTCTGTTCAACTTGTCGCACCGAGGCTCGAATCGTGATGGAGCGGTCGAAACTGACCACAAGATCGATCTTGGGGTCGATCTCGGTCTTGAGGATGGGCAACTCTGCCTTAACGGCATCGACGGTTTCGATGATGTTGGCGCCCGGCTGCTGGGTAACCGTTACGAACACGGCCGGTTTGCCGTTATACAGCCCGTAGGTGCGAATGTTCTCGGTGGCGCCATCCTGCATATCCAGCACGGTCGCCACATCGCCCAGGCGCACCGTCGCGCCGTTGCGATTCGCGATGATCAGGCTGCGATACGGTCCGGCATCCCGGGCATTATCGTTGGTGTAGATCTGGTAGTGCAGATCATCCGATTCGATCGCGCCCTTCGGCGCGTTGGCATTCGCATTCGAAATAGCCGCCCGGACATCCTGCAGGCCGATGCCGTATTTGGACAGCGACAGCGGATTGATTTCCACCCGCACTGCGGGCAATGCGCTGCCATTGACGTTGACGCCGCCTACACCAGGGATTTGCGAGAGACGCTGTGATATGACGGCATCGGCGGCATCGTATATTTGCCCCTGCGTCAGCACGTCGGAAGTCATGGCGATGGCAATTACGGGGAACGCCGCGGTGTTGAGCTTGCGATAGGTGGGATTGTGAGTCAGAGATGTGGGCAGGTCGGCGTGCGCCGCGGAGATGGCAGCCTGCACATCGCGCGCCGCGCCATCGATGTCGCGATCCATGCCGAAGGTGAGCTGAATGTTCGACGAACCCACGCTGCTCGTAGAAGTCATGTCGTCCACATCGGAAATGGCGCCAAGGTGCCTCTCCAAAGGAGTCGCCACGGTGCTGGCCATGACTTCGGGGCTGGCGCCCGGCAGTTGGGCCGATACGAAGATGGCTGGCACATCGATGCGCGGCAGCGGCGCGACCGGCAGCAGCATGAAGGCCACGCCGCCGCAAAGCGCCACGCCGATCGTCAATAAAGTGGTTGCGACGGGCCGCTTGATGAAGGGTGCGGAAATGTTCATGTCGAACCTTCCGCCAAGGGCGCATCCGGCTCAGCGGGCTCCGGGTGGCCGCGCATGCGCGCGGCAATGCGGTCAAACGCCAGATAGATGACCGGTGTCGTGAATAACGTCAGCACCTGGCTGACCAAGAGACCGCCGACGATGCTGACGCCCAAGGGATGACGCAATTCGGAGCCGGTACCCGTGCCGAACATCAAGGGCAGCGCGCCGAAAATAGCCGCCACCGTCGTCATGAGAATCGGGCGAAACCGCAGCAAGCAGGCTTTGTAGATGGCATCCCGTGGCGCCAGACCTTCATCGCGCTGTGCGACGACCGCGAAGTCGATCATCAGGATGGCATTCTTTTTCACGATGCCGATGAGAAG
>Ga0182030_10016976_pt1 | contig 14101 bp, 9 predicted proteins | sample 812S3MmetaG_FD_121299 | JGI IMG/M metagenome (GOLD analysis project Ga0182030, IMG submission 121299) | Permafrost microbial communities from Stordalen Mire, Sweden - 812S3M metaG (Illumina Assembly) | ecosystem: Environmental > Terrestrial > Soil > Wetlands > Permafrost | place: Sweden...
CCACTCCAAGGGATGCGTCTCAGGAGTTGCCGTCTCATCCTCCTTCCACACTTTGATCGTTTTATCCGCCTCCCCACATATCAATCGCAACCCTGTCCGATCAAAGGTTGAGCTCATGATACCGGCCTCTGCGTCAAGCGATCCAGGTTGTGCAGTTGTGTCGAGTGCTTGAAATCTGTGTCCCGACTTCCAGTCCCAAAAGCTCATGGACCCATTGTCGCCCCCGGAGAATAGTACGTTGTCCTCGTTCACAGAGAGAGTATTAATGATAGCATTTTGACCCTCGAAGTTCTGCATGAATGCTCCCTCGGGACATTTCCATTGTTTGATGCTTCCCGTACTTCCGCTTGCAAATGTGAATTCCTTAGGATGGGTTGCCAATGCCCTCACACCCTTCTTATGATGTGTCAAGACCCCCATCGTCTTTCCTGCTGCAAGATCCCAAAGCCGGACCGTGGAGTCGAGCGAAGAAGTGATAACTTGCGGGTCTGCTTCTTGGCACTTGAGATCAGATACCGTGCCTTTGTGACCAGAAAGTACGTGAATATTGCTCCGTGTCCGCATATCCCAAACTCTTGCAACGCCATCCCGACCACCAGTAACCAAAACATCCAACGTCGGGTGAAGAGCCAAAGTGTAAACTCCACTGAGATGTCCATGATAATGCCTGATGACCTTATTCGTTTCCAAATCCCAACACTTGACCATCTTATCCTCACCACACGAAAAAAGATATGGATGTCGTGGAGAAACAGCAAGACCCCTGACTGTCGATATATGCCCCGTCAAAGTAAGCTTCAATGATCCTGTCGCCAGATCCCAAATCTTGATAGTCCGATCCCCAGCGCCACTTGCAAACCACTGATTCCCAGGCTCAACCGCCAAACTCCTAACCCACCCCAAATGCCCAGAGATAACTCTCATGAGCTTCCATGGCGCGTGCCACTCAGGCTTGATCTGCACGACCGTCTGCTTCCGAACAAGACTTGAACTGGGTAGATTTCGCTGAGGGGTAGGACCATTGGCGTTTGGTGGGGTATTTTGCGCATTGTGTGCTCCTCGTCCTCTGACTGTCAATGCTGTTGAGCTGGTAGAATTGTTATCATCTTTGGAGACTACGTCTTCTATCAGCTTGGTCGTTCTGGCGTCTGTAGAGCTTTTTGCATCGAGGTCGGTTTTTACTTTCTTCCTCTTCGCGCCAGCTGCATTTGCTTGCTTGGCTGCAAGTGCAGGGGGAAGCTCGCGGACATCAGCATATTCGGAGCCTATGCGCGCAGCAATTCCAAGTTGATCAGCAGATTCTGTGACTGAATTATCTTGCGCTGGGCTTGCCGCGAATAGTTCTCGTGATCTTTTAGAGTTCTGTTGAATGAGGCTCTTGAGATGATTTTCTTCAGGAGTCGACATCATAGAGACTCGAGTATGTTGTGAGATGTGTCGAATTCTGTGTTCGGCGAGAATGTTTGCGTGTTGAAGGAGGACGTTCTCAAAGTTCGCAGGGCCTGCGAAACTTTTATGCAAGGCTGAAGTTGCCATTCTACCTATTTGAGCTTGGCGCGTTCCGTTCACGAGTTTAGGTAGCCAGAAGTACGGAACCTCTTTCCTTCCTCAATGAATCTTTAAGATGCAGATATCTTGATCAGGCTTGAGAATTTTCGAGAGAATCATGGACGAGCCTTCCAAATTTGCCATTCATGAGGCCGCCAGAGATGGCAAAAGTACCAATATCTCCTTACACAATTGGTAACAATCTTACTGACCAGAATCTCTAAACAGCAAGTGTTGTAGAATCATTACTGAATGTGAGTAAACTGCGAAGAATAAGGCCTTCCTCCCCTTATTTTCAGAGTGGAGACTTACCAAAAAATGAAAGGCAAACCCCAAGTTGGCAGACCGGCGAGATGACGATGAGCGTTTGCCGATTCATTGGGCTGTCTCATACGGTCACTTGGATATCGCGATTCTTCTGAGTGCCGGAAAGAATTTCGATCCTGATGTTCAGGTAAGAGCTCACCTATTAAAGGATCCTCGAATCTCAACTCGAAAGACGGCAAACAGCTCATGCCTCTCAGGACGGTTCAGGGTGGACCCCTTTAATGATCGCTGTTAGCTTGAAAGAAGGTGAAGAGCTAGTCAATCTTCTCCTTCGAAAAGAAGCGGATGTAAATGCCAAGAGTGAGTGAAGTTTTATTCTCTCAGTGGTATCAAGGATGCTTACATATGTCAATAGATTTCAGTGGTCAAGTATGGACTTCTCCCCACTTCAATTTACTTTTGAGTTAAACGTGATAATAGACCGCACTTCATTTCACAGCTTCGAAGAACAATCTTGATCTTGCTCGACGCTTGTTGGACAATAAGCCTCCGTCTTCCACAAGGGTCAAGGACAAGCGTGGTCAATATCCAATTCATCGAGCTGCTGCTGTTGGATCGGTCCCTATGGTCGAGCTTCTTCTGAAAAACAAGAGTCCGCTGAATGCAACTGACGTTGCTGGTCAAACACCATTACATCACGCTATCGCAGAGGGTCACGGTAAGTCTTTCTCAGAAAGCTTTAACTTTGAGTACCTCTGACGGTCTAGGTGATACTGCCATCGCTTTGCTGAAGGCTGGTGCAGAAACAGACAAAAAGGATGTTGACGGGTTTCTGGCAATGGAACTCGCTCCTGATGCGCAGGTAGGTTAATTTCCACATCAGAAGCAAACCTTAATTATATGCAGGTTCGAAAATTCATTTTGCAAAGTGCTGAGCGGGAGGGCATAGAGTTATAGCATTTTAATACATAATGATTCTGCCTAATCTTAACAAGCTCTCTGGAGTGACATGCACACCAGTCTCCATTGCCATAACTAGGAGGCCCTCTAGAATACAGCTGGTAAGGAGGTCAAGTATTCTAGATCGTGAGCTGGATTGACGCTTCCTCAAAATTGCCCCTTATTTCACGGTCCTTTCCACTAGCTCTTTATAGATAGCTTTGATATCGTCGATATCACTCCGCAGCTCATCCACCAGCTCACTCTTCTCGCCCAACATCTCTAGAGTTGTGTCGTATCGTGACTTAATCTCCCGAACCTCAGCTTCTAGCTCTGCAATCCTACTATCCGCAGCTCTCTTTAGTTCAACCTCCCGCATAAGAGAAACAATCTCTGCTCTCGCCTCATCGCGCTGAGCGGATAGTCTTGCCATATCTTCCTTGGTGGCGACCTTTTCGCTCTCCAGTCGTCTTACTGCAGAACTCATTCTCTCAACCAGCTGAACAGAAGGACCTGCTGCAGCGGTGGAAGCAGATACCATATCATTAATAGTCTGGTGTGGAGAAGAAGGCGACTGAGCGTTCTCGAAGAAGTCATCATGGTCTGTATGTATAGAAGGAGCGTCAGGAACTTCGCCATTTGTAGTAAACGACTGGGTAGAGTCCTGGCGTGTAGGCGTTCCATTCCCTGATGATCGAGCTAAAGGTTGGGCCGAAGGGCGACGAGCCAAAATTCGATCCACTGTAGGAATATCACTGTTGATTGAGCGAGCTGACGCCCTCCTTAATTGTAGGTTTTGCATACCAAGGTATTCTGAAGTTAAGCCTCTCCTGGTCGATAGGACTGGCGAATCTGCACGGTTGTTTCCCATTGGCCCATGACCTACCACTTCGTCTTGCCATTTTTGCCTCTCTTCGTCAATACGCTGCAGCATCTCGGACGACCAAATCTGCTTTTCGTGGTCGAATTTTGCCCTCGCTTCTAACAAAGCAGACTCTGCTTCTTCTGCGCGTTGCTGAAGGCTATCAAGTTTCACCTTTTGTGTAGCAAGCTCTTGCTGAAACCTCGGCATTTTAGACCTGGCATCTTCCAACTCATCTTCATTTCGTTTAGCTTTCAAAGTCTAACTTTCATTAGTCAATGCAATATATCACTTTCAAGTTGGCAGAACTTACCACCTCCCGAGCCTTTTTCCTTACATCTGCCTCTCTTCTAGCTGCCTCGTCTCGTTCCTTTTCAAGATTGGTGGCCCTAGCAACTAGAGATGCTTCGATACCCTGCCAGTTTTCACTAGCCACTGCATATTGAGTTTGGAGAGTCTCGATCTGCCGGAGGAGCTTTGCTTGTGCATCTCCAGTAGCTCCCGAGGAAACTTCTTCAGCTCTTGCTCTCATGACTTCGAGCTTGCTTTCTAGCATTTGCTGTTCCGTCTTCATTTCTAATTCTCTTATACGAGCACGCTCAGCGTCCTTGTCCATTTTCTCCCGTAGATCTTTTATCTGGGATTGTGCCCTCTCAGCAACAAGACTTTTCTCGATCTTTAGATTCGCGATATCATCCTCAAGATCTGATGTACGCTTCTTCTCAAGCAGCAAAGATTCATGGGCGAGCTTTGTCTCAGCCTCCTTTTCTTGAACTGCTGCTTCCTCGAGCTGGACCTTCAAGCTCGCAATAGTAGTATCCTTAGAATCTCTCTCTGATTTCAGAGTGTCTATCTCTTTCTGCAGTTGAGAGATTATACGTTGCTTCTCGACCACTCGCTTTTCCGAGCCTTCAGCCCGTCTCAAACGTTCAAAGGCGAACGCAGCGTCCTTTTCGGCCTTTTCTTGCTTCCTCTTGGCTTCTGCTAGATCTTTGGCATCCTCTTGGACTTTAGCACGTAATTTCTTGATAGTGGTGAGGTGAGCAAGCTCCTTCTTAGAAAGTTTTTGACCTTCTTCCATCAACAATGCAACTTGCTCTTCCTTATCCGCTAACTTCTTCTCCAGACTTCCACTAGGCGCTGAATTGCTAACTTTTCTGGCCGATTCAGCGCTCTCCTTTGCTAGATACTGTAGCTTTGCCTGCAAAGCATCTATGCGCTCAATGTAGCTATGGACTTCCTCTTGCCTGTGAAGCTCAGAAGTTTCAAAATCTGATTGCAATTGCTTCAGGAGGACGTCATATTCCTCTGGAGACTTTAAAGAAAGATCGGTATCCGCTAATTCTACAGACGGTGCTTCCACGGATGGCCTAGGCCCCGTAGATTGTTGCCGAACTGATTCTGTTGAGTCTCGGGGTGCGCTAGACCTGGTTGACTCTGTAGAAAGTCGTGCCCCTAGCTCAGATTCTGTGCTAACTATGAACCCATTTGAATCATGCTCAGCTTCTGGCTTCATCCGAGCTTCAGAAGGACTTGGTTGAACTTCTATAGTTGGTAGTGCCTCATCTCTAAGCGTCGGATTGGTAGAAATACTAGGGTCGTTGGTTGAAGGTGCCTCTTTCTCAGTTCCATCACGAATCACATCAACGCTGTTGCGTGGATTCTCATTATTTGTCACTGGACTGCCAGTGCGAGAGGGAGCTGCTGATAGAGACAGGGAATCAGCCTTTTGTGCGCTGTTCTTTGCCGCAATCGCCCTAGCTAAACGTTCCTGCAATCGATCGTTCGTTCTGCTGCTATTCGAAGCACTCCGAGAAATGTCTGCACACTGTTAGAGAGGTCTCTCAAATCATAAAACAGGATTGCCTACTGCTATCTGGTTTTGCTGCAGCGACCGGAGCGGTTGGTGTGGCTTTGCTTGGCTCTTCCGACCCCTCTGCCAGTATATTGTCCAACCTTGACTCGACACCAGCCACAGCCTGCTGCAGAAATGCGCCCCATCTTGAAGATTGCTTCGTAGGGGCTGCCATGGTTCTAAGATAACCTGCGCCTTTCAAGGAAGCGCGTCACTTTCGAAGTTGCGCCTGGTCATACCTAGCATGATAAATTAACTCGGACTGGAAGCCGTTCTCCACACAATTGAAGGGTGAAAGAGCCAATAATATAAGCAACCAGCTTCGGACCAGATTTGGCTATCGACGGAGTGTTCAGCGGAGGAGGTGCAGTTAATTTGGTGAAATACGAAATGGTTGCGTTGCGTGTCTGAACCAATTTGCGCTAGCATCCCTGCATACGAGGCTACCAACAAGGCTGCCTATCACCTTTTGTCTTCGTTGGAAAATCGCTCTAGAATTTAGGCGCATTGAGAGAAGCTAAGCATCATTGACAGATCTCCCCGCGAGCTAAAGAAGCAGAATTAAATTATAGCATGCGCTTGAATTGAGTTACTAGTACACGAGATGGAAAAATGGGGTATAAATGCCATTGTCTCGATCCTTGTAAGTCATTTTGGTATGGAGATAATGGAATTAAATCTGAATCTTGGGTCATCTTTTGTTGACAGATAAAAATCATATATAATTAACACATGAAGATATGTTATTTTAAGAAGTGGATAATGTGTGATCAGTTGTTAGGCAATATCTTATATTCCAATCCCTATGGTATCTGCGCTTCTCAGGGAGTTAAGTACATTTATATTCTATATCGTGCCACATGGTCTATTCTAAAATCATGGTCTCTACACAGACTTCCTCTCCTCACTCTTTGAGCCATTGACTCGCCTATACTGATATGCGTTTGATGTGGACTTGACATCCGAGATCAGAACTACTTCGGGGAGGGTCCATATGTTTGGCCAGTTCAGCATATAGACGTCCTGCTGTTCGTTCAAACAAATTCTGAGCCATATTGCCCAAACTAAGTAGAAGTAAGATCCAATACCTGTCATTAAATGCCTACTTTCATCAGCAAATTCACCACTCAAGAGGCCCATTATAACTTACCACCAGCCGTGGCCTTCCAGAAGAATGCCCCATGGCAAGCCAATGTCCCGACGCCAAGACCGAAGGCTAGAGCAGTATTTTATGTCAAGTGCCCAAATTCCAAATCCACCCAGGAATATCGAAAGGCCAAATGCCACCATAAACCACATCTCCTTAATTATTCGCTCGTCTCTGTCTTGATTTGAGAGTCGCTGGGAATCCGTGATAGATCCAGGAGTCGCATGTTTCTGCGGCACTGTGGCGTATTTCTTGCGTAATGAGGGTCGAATGTTCACTTCCATCAGATACATTGAACGAAACAATACTGTGGCTGTGATAATCGCGAAAGCGTTCTGGTGAAATACCGGATCTTGTAGGTAGTGATAGTAGAGCTATGCACGGTTAATAAGAGCCTAGTACAAAAGGTAGACCTCAACTAACAGTGATAAATGTTGCCAGTGAGATCAGGCCACCTCCTAAAGTTAAACAAAAAGTCCGAGATTTCGAGAATGAGAACACCGCAAAGCACATCATGCAAGCTGTGTAAATCATGCTTAGTTCATCAACCAGCTGCATGGGATCTGGAATTTATTAATCAGTCTTGAGTAATTAAAGCTGAGAAATAGTCCCCAAACTAATGGAATGCCTCACATTTGAGGGAGCTGTGAAAAGCAAAACTCCCAGATCCCACGGCAAGATAGCCTATGAATGCCACTAGAAATACATTGTCATGACCATACTTGAGACAATTTCGTATTCCCTTGACTCCGCAAGCCATGAACAAGAGATTGGTGAGAGTATTGACAATTTCGGCGGAGTAGTAAGTCGCATAGTAGTCCTGGAGAACTCAAAGCTCAACGTTGTCCTTGGGTACGGGGATCTGGCTACTTACCTCTTCACACCAATTTATGGTGGAGGTTACAGGAGCCCAATACCCTTCCTGCGAAGGAGGATATGCTATGGAGGGCAATTTGAAGCCCATCTTCGCAGTATGAAGTATGGAGACTTCGAATCTAATCCTTCAGGCAACGAGAATATTTCCTTAGGAAGACTGATGAGCTGAAATTTAAGACTTTGGAGCAGATAAGCCACATGTCAGCTAGAGAAAGAGCTTTGCTTTAACCAATGCATGCTAAAAGCTTTGCAAGGAACGTCATGCGTGCATGCACGACGATTGCAAGCTGCTATAAAAACCAATACGTAGCCCCAGCAAGGGTACTAGTAGGTATTCTTCGGCTTTCACGGGAGCTAACAATTAAATGATAGTTGCTTTATCAGCGATTCAGCGATTCAGCGCAACGAACGTGAGCCTAAAGGGTCCATAATTCGGGGCCAATAATCTTCCAATCAGCTGCAGGTTCTCGTTATTACTTTGGGCAAAGTTACCCAATTGCTCTGCAGTCTCAAGTGACGGCTGGAAAGCCGAGTCAACAAGTTGAGGAACGACCAACACGGCACGGCACTTGCATACAATCGCGGAGGGAACTCCTCAGGGCCAATTGAATGATCAGAAGAAGTTTTGCGGGGCTCAATATTGGTTATCACCACGTGTTTGTGGGATACTAGTAGGCCTAGGCTTTTATGAATCCACGATTATCTCTATATATCGGCGCATGACAGAGGGGATCAAAGATTCTTCCTGCATGGGATATTGTGCGCCGCGTTCATTGAGGTGCAGCCCGTATTCTCTGCGCTGAAAAGCGTTCAAGATCGTTTTATTCTCAAATCAAAGCCTTGGTGCTTTATTTGTCTAAAGCCTTCAACCCAGCAGGCTTCAAGGAGAATAGAGAAGAATTGGGGCAAAGACTCCGTTTCTACCACAGCATCCAGGCTAGAACAATCAAAGTTAATCATCCCCTCCGTCTTTATTGTTGCCTCCATTTTGCACTCTCCTTCTACTCCCCCAGTTGAGCCTGAAGTCGCCTTGATGATTAGCTTTGTAAGTTGTTGAGTCCCTGAAAGAAGACCCAAAGGACAATATTAGGGCGATGTTGGGTCATAAGTGGGAATCGGGAATGAATTTCGATCGTGCCGCCCCCTTCCCCCTAGAAATATCTGCACTGTCCTTTCGTACACGGAAGAGGATGAAAAGGGGTGAAAGTAATTATGTGGGTAGACACTTGTTCAATCTGTATAGAAGGTACCATTGATCTAGAGATGTATTCAAGGGATAGACCAAAGTGTAGGTAGGAAGTGTAATATGAGATTACAGCAACAGTCATAAATTCTATAATGAGGTCGCACTCTAACTGATAGGTTTCCACAAAGTCATTGTCCAAAACATACAATGAAGGTGAAAAAAAAAGTAAGTGCTCCAACAAAACATCAAACAAGAAGTGAATCGCTAAAAGAGGAAAGGTCGCAAAATCCGCCAAATTCAAAAATATTTCTCAGCCTCGCGCCCGCCATCTTAGCAACTGGAACCTACAACCACACCTGCCAAGAAACAAGACCGTAAATTCCCCCATAATATCTCAGAACACCATCCAAAATGTCTCGTGAAGCATACCAAGTCCCTACCGCAGTCCCATCTCTCGATCGTGGTAATACAAGCGGTATCGCAGGCGAAGGTCCAGCCATCAACTATCTTTGCGGTGACTGCAACTCAAAGGTTCCCTTGAAGAGAGGTGATCCTATCCGGTGCAAGGAGTGTGGTCATCGGGTTTTGTATAAGGAGAGGACGAAGAGGTAGGTTTTATTTGTACAGCGAGGGGGATACTGCTTACAAGAAATAGAATGGTCCAGTTCGAGGCGAGATGACATTGGAAGGGAATGGTGCGAATATGGGGTTTCCCAAAGGATGCGACTATACTGAGAGACATCAGGGGGCGCAAGGGTGCATAGATGGCGTACGAGTCATTACAAATGGATCATGGCTTTTTGGAGGACCTCAGAAGCATACTGAATGACAATCTCTGAATTACAAATCTCTGTCTACTCAGAAATCTGGAAAATCCCGATGGTATTAAATGCGCCGTGCAAATGCTATCCTGATAACCAACGCCAATACACCAGCCCATTTTATATCCTCTACATGTTCATCTGACTTGTCCTGAGATATCTCGTGAAGCTATGATCGTCACCGCTTGCTGCTCGAGGGCCCTCAGTATCCTCGAGAGCTTTTTTATATCTTGAGTTCAGGCTATCGGGATCCTCTTCGTCTTCCTCCATACCGCCTTCTTCCTCCTCTGAGTCGTCTTCCATATTACTAATTGTATCCATGTCAGGTTTCTCCTCCACGTTTGAAGAAGGTTCTCCAGAAACAGCCATGTCCTTCATAAGTCGGCCAAGCTCCTTCTCTCTATGCGCAACCTTCTCCTCATTCCTTTGTTTCTTCCTCCTCTCCAACTCAGGCTTATAGTCCCTGTTAAACTCCTCTGCTTTCTCTGCCACGGCCTCAAAAAACTCGCCGATACCGGCCCCGGTCATAGAACTGACTCCCACCATACTCAAATGACTGTAGAACTCTTCCAAAACCAAGCTCATGCTATTCAGTAGAGATCCCATATATCCACTTCCTCCCCCAAGTCCGCTCTCCACTCCTTCAGTACCACCAAAACTTCCCATAGCTTCTTCTTCTCTCAACGCAGCTTGGAAAGCTTCGAAGTCCGTCATCCACTCTTTTGCGAATTCTGCATCCTTCACATCCGTTTTATTCATGACTAATATCATCGGTAGCTTCGTTTTATAGAGAATACTGCAAGCATACAGCATATTACTCATAAAAGTGCTCGTAGAAGCCGTCCTTGGCGTATCGATAATATATGCTATAACCGTAGGGAATGTCGAAGCTAAAGAATCTAGTAGAATGCTTCCTGATGCGCTCCAAACAAAAACCTCGATTTGACCAGGAGTGTCAACCAGTATATTTTTAACCGGTTTGGTATTAGGTTTTTCTGGGTCGGGGTTTGTGCGCTTTTCGAGGAGAGTAAGAATCTGGTCTATTTTCGTAGCGAAAAGGTTGAGGGATGTGAGGATTCCGCCGTTGGGCCCGAGGTTATATGCTTTCATGACCTCTTTATAATTGACTGAGTCGCGGATGTCGATGTTCGGAGTAAAGGGAACGTTAAGTACTGCGGGATCAAGGTTCATGACATATGGAGGTTCTTTTTGGGCGTGGAGGTGTGCGTTTATTCGTTGCATGAATGTGGTTTTACCAGAGCCTTGAGAATATTAGATTTTAGATACTGATACGCTTTGGAAGCACTTACCAGCCATGCCCACACAAACAATAGCTACAGGCTGAGAGGTAGCCATAATGTTATCTCAAATTTAGAGTGTTGGTTGTTGACTTGGAAATATGTTGCCGGACGCGAAGTGGGATGTCGCAAAATAGCTTTTTCTTTAAGTTAAGCTCGCTTCCCCGGAAATTGAGCACCGCCTTTTCAACAACAACAACAATGGACGGTCTCGACGAATTTGAGAAGGCCTTGGCAGAGGAGAAGAAGGCAAGAGAAAAGAGTGAGAAGCATGGGGATAAGGACCGGGAAAGAAAACATCGACATCACCACCGAAGGCATCACAAGGCGCAAGATGATAGCGAGGATGAGGATGACCACCGACCCAAACGGTCAAAACATTCTAGACACTCAGAAGAGCATGATCACCGAGAAAAGCGGAAGAATGTCAAACTTTCAGATCCTCATAAAGATCTGCCAATTCCAGATGACGAGGTTCCGCGGTCTGAAGCTCCCAAAATTACACGCGATTCCTGGATGACTGCGCCTTCCGCCCTTGACATCGATTATACACAGAAGGGAGCAAAGAAAGCCGTCCCGCTCCCAATCAAGAAACCTGATTACGATTTGAAGATTCATAAGAATGAGCTCAATCATCATTTACAAGATTTGGCAGATGGGAAGAAATTAGAGGATATTGGGGACGAAGAGGCTCAGCACGATGTTTCATACAGATTTGGAGATTCAGGAGCCCAGTGGCGGATGACCAAACTGAAGGCTGTCTTTACACAGGCCGAACGGAGTGGGAAATCCGTAGATGAGGTCGCGATGGAGCGATTTGGTGGTCTACGAGAGTTTGACGATGCGAGGGAAGAACAGATTGAGCTGGATCGACAGCAGCTCTATGGAGAAGGCTATGTAGGCAAGGAGAAACCGAGCGGGGAGCTTTTCCAGGAGAGGAAGCTGGAAATGGGTATTAGAAGGAGTCCAATTATCTCACGTGCATCTGAACATGTGGATCTACGTCAAGGAGAGATCATGGAAGAGAACTCTGCTCCAGCTACTACAACGCGGGTGGATTCTACAACGCTTAATCGTATGAAGGCTCAGTTGATGAAAGCGAAGCTCAAGAGTTCTCCAGATGTAGCGAGGCTTGAAACCGAGTATAATGAAGCCATGGCCAACTTCTCGAAAGGTTCAGAACCTGGTGTTGTAGTATTGAGCAAGATGGACAATCGTTTATTGGCGGGTACTCGTGGGGAGGTCAAGGTGATCGATAATAAAAGAGGTCGAGAAAGAGGATTAGTTGAGGAAAATGAGGACATGAGCATCGAAGACATGGTTCGTGAGGAACGTAGAACGAGAGGGCAAGCGGGTGGTGAAGGTATGAGGGCCGCTGAGCGCATCGCCAAAGACGCCAAGTTCGATGATGACCTGGATTACATGGACGACAACGCCAACAAGCTCGCAAAACGTGTCCAAAAATCCGAGATCAACCTGAAGAATGCAGCCGTCGGAGAATTCCAAAAGATGAATCGAATTTTGGACAACTGTATGCTGTGCCATCATGAGGATACAAACCAACCTCCAGTGGCACCTCTGGTATCTTTGGCTACCCGGGTGTATTTGACCTTACCGACGGAACCGGAACTCAGTGAAGGCGGGGCTGTCATTGTGCCAATTCAGCATAGAACAAATTTGTTAGAATGTGATGACGATGAGTGGGAGGAGATCAGAAATTTCATGAAGTGCTTGACGCGCATGTATCACGATCAAGGTCGAGATGTTGTGTTTTACGAAAACGCCGCAGCACCGCATAGGAAAATGCACGCCGCCATGCAAGTTTGTCCGCTCCCATACAGCCTTGGAGAGACAGCACCAGCCTTTTTTAAGGAAGCCATCCTATCTTCCGATGAAGAGTGGACACAGCATAAGAAGTTGATAGATACTGCGGCCCGAGCACGAGATGGATTGGGCAAACTCGCATTTCGCCAATCGATCGCCAAAGAGATGCCGTACTTTCATGCGTGGTTTGCGATAGACGGCGGACTAGGCCACATTGTTGAAGATTCAAATCGATGGCCTAAAGGGGATTTATTCGCCCGGGAGATAATTGGAGGCATGCTTGACATTGAGCCTGATGTGATAAAGAGACAAGGCCGTTGGATCCGAGGGGATAAACGAGTAGAACCTTTCAGGAAGCGTTGGAGGAAATTTGATTGGACCAGAGTTTTGACAGATGGGTGAAACTTATACGGCTCGTAAGGCCTAGCTGCATAGCTGCAATCTTGTCGGCACTCGGGAAGACGTTCTTCTCGAAACTGGTTCTGCGGCCCGTTTGCCGGGGTCAGATTTCCATTGCAAGGGGTCTGTCATGTGATGGATAAGTACCTCCTCTTTTCAAAACGGGCCGGAGAGCATTAGGTTGCATAGTAAAATGCTAGGGTGTCTGGAAAGAAACTATGTCTTTGCATGGAAAAGTGGTACAAATGTTGATGGGTATTTTGGGATCCTCCTCAGGTACTGACACACAACCCTCGGCTCGACAAAACCGTCTCGTGAGAAAGGAGTTCAAAGATCGCCACGGTGCCTGCAGGTTGCCGTCAACCGTTTTTTTAGGTCTCAAAAGCTGCAGCTCGTCAGCCGCAATCTGACTGACATTAGTGTGAACTCGCCTGATGAATCGGGATAACTCCGTTATCCACCCCAAGTCAGGATGCCAGAAGTTGAACGTAGCTCGCATGTGCCTTTAAAGAACAATTAATATAAGAAAATAGCAACCTTCACAAATCCTCTGCAAAGTCCCGATCGAAGACACTCATTGAGCAGAGGCCGAACAGGAAGAAGGGTTTGGCCACATCCGTGGACAAGTAAGCATGATGCGAGCAATACATTCAATGCCGGTCGAAACAAGCCACAATAAGTAGTAGTCACGCTAATCAAGACCCATACAAGCGGTCCTTCCTTTCTAGTCGGCGATGTTTGAGCTTCCTCGAAAGGAAACCGTTTAGTTCCAGAAGGGATGATTGGCTTACTTCTTACTTTTTTCTTCTTTGTACGACCTCAAAGTACCATGGGTCCTGGATTGTCAGACTTTTCGCCCCAAACCTAGCCAGACGGAAAGCAGCAGAGCGGATAGAAACCTGCATATATGATGCATTTTACAATTCACTATGAAATAGATGTTTGATGGATATTGTTTCTAAAACCATGTGAAGGATTTTGACTTTATGCCTTGCCCTTCTGCAGTTCTGCCCCTTCTACTGTAGTCATATCCATAAAGGGGGCTTAGGCAATTTCTCGGTGAGACTGGAGGACCGTAA
>Ga0182030_10016977_pt1 | contig 14100 bp, 12 predicted proteins | sample 812S3MmetaG_FD_121299 | JGI IMG/M metagenome (GOLD analysis project Ga0182030, IMG submission 121299) | Permafrost microbial communities from Stordalen Mire, Sweden - 812S3M metaG (Illumina Assembly) | ecosystem: Environmental > Terrestrial > Soil > Wetlands > Permafrost | place: Sweden...
ATTTCGCGGACTGGATCCAATCATGACGCGATGGGGTTTTTGCTGCCCATAAGCCAACGCCGTTTGCGGGCTGTCAAACCCAAAAGGTGACGACCGTCACCTTTGTCACATGTTATTGCATATCAGCTACTTGTGAATAAGATTTGCATTTTTGTGGCAATCTCGCATACTGCTGCAACAATGAAGAAAGCCGACAACCCAAAAAGCCAATCGAAGGTCGAAGCAAACGAGCAAGCCGGCGTGCCGGTGGCCCAGGCTCTGGAGGCAAAATCGACCACCGTTGAACTTGCCGCTCCCCTCACCGCCGAGGAAAAACAGCGCCTCACCAGGTTGGAAAAAGTGATTGACGCCAAGTTGGGCGATTTCTTTGAGGTTGGGAGCGCCCTCATGGAAATCAAGATAAATGGGCTATTTCGCGAGACACACCGCAACTTCAACGTGTACTGTCAGGAACGTTGGGGATTCGGCCGCAGTTACGCGAACAAGCTGATCGGGAGCGCGGAGAGGATTCAACTTCTCCCGCAAGACTTGCCCAAACCGGCCAACGAATTTCAGATCCGCCCATTCCTGAAACTGGAACCCGACGAATTCCCCAAGAAATGGCAGACCATCCTGGACGCGGCGGGGGCAGGCAAGGTCACCTCCAGGATCGTGGAAGAAACGCTCCAGTTGCCCAAGAGAAAGCGGAAACGGAGAAACCTGACGACTTCAGATCGGAAAGAAAAAGTCAATGAACTCTTGGACAGTCTTCGCGCCGCGCTGGAGGAGAAGAACGTGGAGGAAGCGATGAGGGAACTGGCCAAGTTGGAGAAATTGCTCAAAGCCTGACACTCACCTCCTTCCCCTGGGCCATACGCTCTCTTTTCAGTTATCTATCACGCTCGTTGATTTCGCGCCGCGTCTCTGTCATTCCGATCGCCCTGGCTTGGAGCAGCCTCACCTGCCATAACAAGCATCCCAACGTGGGTACATGGAAATGGTGAGATTGCTTCCATGAGCCCAAGAGTGGATCGTTTATTTCCAAGCACTTAGGCATTTCAGGTCGCTCGTCCCAAGTGCGATAGATTTCGCCAAGGAGGTTCTCCACAAACCGAACGAAATGTTCCAAAATTGATTCTTGCTGCCGAGAATCAGACATGCTTAAATCCAACCGTTTCAGACGAAAGCTGTGATTGCGAGCGCAGAAAACAGATTTGCGGCTTAGGCTGCTGTCCGACATGGAACTGCTAATTTTGGTTCGCAAGACACGGTTTTTAAGCGCGTTCGGAAAAGCATGCCTGAAAGCGTTTCTTTGAAGGAATAGTGCTTGAATCGGGGTTCAGCAGGCCGAACATTTTTTGTTTTGGGTTTTCGGTAAGTGATGTGGCTCCAAGAAGTTTGCGAGAATCAAGCGATCATGAGCGACAAGCGAAAAAATCGGAAGTCTCGAGATTTATCCGCCTGCGTTGGGAGGCACGATGTGGCGGGGCCGGACATGGTCCTCGACAAGGGTCTGTCGTGCAAGATTACTTACAAAGGAGTCCCGTTTCAGACATGGAGGAGGCCTCAATTGATGCACGATGACAATAATCTTGAGATTGTCCTTGGTTTCGCGTCCGCCCCTGCTGTGAGGCATGTTTTGGTGCGGCGGATTACCCTCATTCCAGAAATCGGGCTGTTCCATGCTTCGGTTGGCCGTAACCTGCATGATCCGTTTCTCGATTCATAGACTGCAATGCAACAACTTAAACGCCTATGACACCGACTGACTTGACAACGCCCACAGATCCTGGCAATCCTACTCCTGTCGCGTCGGGCGACCCGGAACAAAGCAGCCTGGAAACCGTGGCCGCCCAGCCCCCTCCAGTTCGAAGTGGCAGCCAGGAGTCTCCGGCTGACCAAGCAGCGAAAAATGATCATTCTGAATGGGGAGGCGAAACGCCGCCGGTCCTGAAGCAACCGGAGGGACGTGCCCGCCTTTCGGCTGCGGTTGGAGGAACTGTTTTGGCGGTCTGTGGCGCCGTCCTCTGTTTTTTCACCGTGCCGCACGGAAGCATCTTGGGACGAATGTTCGACCTTCGCGAAGTTCAAGTGGCCGTGCCCATTTCAATCTTGACGGTCTTTTTTTGGGGCTTGTTCCTCTGCTATCATCGATGGCAGCGCGTGCGGGCTTCCGAGCACGTATCCAGTTTTGATTTGGTAGTTATCGCGACGCAGACTTTGAAGAACGAGGGTGTTCAGGCTTTATCAACCCGTCTGGACGAACCCAATGTCGAGTTTAACCCCTTGCTGTGCCGGCTCAAAGCTTTGATGACGCAATGGCAGCTTAAGCCGGGGTTAATGGAAGCCGATTTGGTTCTCCAACAGTTTGTGGTGGATGATGAGGAATCAACGCGCCGAGCTTACAGCCTTATCCGCACTTTCGTTTGGGCACTACCAGTCCTGGGGCTGATCGGCACGGTGCTTGGAATCGCGTTTGCTGTGGGTGGTTTTGCGAGCTTTCTTGGAGGCCGCGTTGACGACGTTGAGGCTATCAAGAAAAGTCTGGTCGGCGTCACCGGGGGGCTTTCCTTCGCCTTCCTGTTGACCCTTCTCGGACTTGCGACGTCGCTCGTGCTCATGTTGTTGGCATCTAGTTTGGAAACCCGAGAGGAGCGACTTTTCCAAACAGTTCAGCAGCGCATCGCTGGAATATTCCTGCCGGTATTGCAGCGGGTTTCGCCGGCCGAGGACGTTGGCAAAACCAGGGCTGAGACCATCGTTGACCCGCTCAAAGCAGCTACCGATGCCATCCTCAACCATGTGGAGCAATTGGCGGAAAAACATATTCGGAAACTTGGCGCAGTTCTTGAAGAGCAGCAGGGTCAAGTCACCAGTTGGGGCCAGGGTCTCCAAGACCAAGCGTCCTCTGCCGCCGCCGTGGTCAAAGCGTCGCTGGAGGACGCTGCGAAAAATCTGCGTGAATCGGGCAGCGAGTTTTTGGCCCGTCTCGATCTTGTGCGGCAGACTTGGGCGGAGCAAAGCGACCTTATGCAAGTCGCACTGAGGAAACAAACTGAGACAAATCAGACACTTACGACAAAACTCCAAACCGTTGCCGAACAACAAGTTCAGGCCAGCCAATCGTTGAACAGTTCTCTCCAGTCAATGCAGGGAGCGCTTGCTTCGAGCGCGACGGCAGTGCAAGCGCTGGAAGCTGGGCTTCGCCAGCTTGCGGAAAGCCCCATGGAGCGCATCGCCACAGCAATGGTTAAATCTCTCGACGAAGTTGGCCGAGAAAGTGACAAAATCGTGAGGACACTGGCCGCGCTTGCGGATGGTACACGTAATATTGCAGAAATTCAGACCAGCGTTCATGTGGCAGTGAAACAACTCGACGATGCCAAACTGGTTGCAACATTGGATGCGTTCCGTAAGGCGCTGACACGACACGCCGACGTAGTGGATAAATTAAATAGCGGGCTAAAGCTCACATTGAATGTTTGATGCTTTACTAATGTGATATTATGCAAGCCGGTAAATCAACTGATCATTTTGACCTGCTTCCCTTCATCGCGATACTGATGTGTACGCTGGGCACTTTGCTGCTGGTGACTTTGTGCATGGCAGCAATAAACATGGGACCCGGCGCTGGAGAAGCTTGGATCCCAACAAGTGAAACAAACAAACTAAATCGCATTCCGATTCTAATCGAATGGGATGGAGAAGCGGCTACCATACATAGGGACGATAAGCGAGAGCGAATCCGTGTTGCATTCACTCGAAGCATCAGAATTGTGGATGGGCAACTTAAGATAGAAGAACCAGATGATGATCGCCCGCAACTGGAATCATTACTTTCCGAAATGGCTCTCAAGTCCGAGAGCAATTACGCTTTATTTGCCGTTCGACCGTCCGGGTTCCAGTCCTTTCTTAGCCTGCGAAGTGAGTTCGATGACAAGAACATCCCAGTTGGTTACGAACCAATCCAGCAAGGAAAAGCTGTTCGGCTGGGAAATACTACGAAAACGAAGCCATGAGACATCGCAAATCAGTTCACCGTGCAACGGAGCCCTCGCTCGTTCCATTGGCGGATATGTTGACCAATACCGTAGGTATTATGCTTTTCATCCTTGCTTTCACTGTCTTGACGACCGGAGGGGCGGTGATCGCCAAGCGACTGCCTTTAATGCACAAGACTGAAGCAAAGGCTCTACATTTTCTTTGTTCCTCCAACGAAATTACTCCTCTCGATCTGAGCATGTCTGACAAACTCCCCGAAGCCATCGGGATAAAGGACGTGGATGGTGCGCAGGTATTCCTCCGGAAATTCAACGTTGCTGAAGTTGAAGACGATTATTTTGTCGTCAAAGGCGAAGGTGAGATCCAGTATGCCGGAGGTTCTCCCCGGCGCCTCGCTTTATCGGCTCGATTTGACCCAAAGGCTGGAAAGGGCACGCCAGCCTCTGAAATCGATAAACCCAACTCGCCACTCATGGAAGCATTGCGAACCAACTCTCCAACGGAGCGCTATTTTCATTTCTTCGTTCGCCCGGACCAGCTTCAGCTGTTCTACAAAGCCCGGGACATTGCAGCGAGGAGTAATTTCTCCTGCGGGTGGTTCCCAATGGGCGCGACAAATCCTGTGATGGTTTCCGTTAATGGCGTAGGCGGAGCGGCTTCCGGCCCACAATAATTGACGCATCGTGAATACAGCCATCAAAACGTCTTCTACCAAATGAAAAAGCCTGTTGCCCTCCTTTTGTCCGCAGTCGCATTGCTCATTGTCATTGTTGTAGCCGCAAGTGTACGACACAGTGCCAATATTAGGGAACAGGCACAATGGCACCGGGCGGAGCAAACGAAAGAGGCAAGTGTGTTACGCGCGTTTATTGCAGCCTACCCAAGTAGTGAGTGGATTTCGCCGGCGAATGCGCGGTTGCAATTGTTGGAAGCTCGCGAAGGCTTTATTAAGAGCGAGAACACAGACCGTTGCATTTCATTTCTGAAAGCTTATCCTAAGACGGAGTTCACCTCGGAGGCAATGGGGCGCCTTGAAGCGCTTTGTCTCAACCAGGCCATCGCCGACGCGACCAATAGCTCTTCTGCCACAAACAGGCACACCATTCACGATACTGTTTCGATTCTAGAAGCGGCACAAAAGCAGTCAGGCGTGGATGTATTGACTCCCGAAGAAATTAGCACGGGTCTCAAAGTTTTATCGAGCGTCAGAAAATATCAACAAGGTTTTGGTGTGATTCGACTTCAGGGCATTGAGCCCATTGGAACCACACCTGTCATCGTCGAAAATGCCCTTGGCGCTTCATCTTTTAAAATGACAGGCACCATTACAACCGGAGACGACAGGTACAAACTTGCTTTTGCTGGGGTGATTGGCGCTGGTAACTCCGCGCAAGCCCTTGTTGTCGCCGGGCGAGGACAGATGTTGGTACCTGGAAAAAGTCTTGAATCAGAAGGAATTAACGTTCTTGCTCACCAAACAGTCACCATGCGAGGGGACACTTTTTTAGTTTCTGCTGAACTTCCTGGAGAGTATGTTCTGTTGGAGGGCGGAATGGGAATGTCGAGTTCGTTCACGCCAAAATGCCCGATGGGTGACGGCTCAATCTTTCGATTTCGCGGCGAGGTCCGAGATTTTTTCACCGGCGTGACCTTTGTGGGGGACGATGAGTTTCCTCTCTGCTTCGCCCTTTTGCATAACAGCGGACTAACGTACTTATGCGGGCGCGGGACCATTAAGACTCAGGACGGCGCTATTCTACAGCTTCCGCCGCCTGGAATGGAAAGCGGGCTTCTTAATCCCACACCAGCAGTAAATAAGGTTATTAAATGAAACGATCCGTCCTTTCAGCGTTGCTGGTCTTGGCCGCTTCTGGTCTTTTTCTTATTGCTCTGAGGTACGGAACTCCAGACAAGCGCGCCTGGCGATCAATATCGACCTCAACAAATGCGGGAGATTACGCGTCATTCCTGAACAAATTTCCGAATTCAGAATTCGCTGAGGATGCACGGGCTTGTTTAAAGCCAGCATTGATCGTGGCTCTAGATAGTAGTTTCAATCTAATCCAAACTGGCGATTATCAAGGTGCAAAAACTGTTCTCGAAGCTTTGGTGTCCCCGGGCGTAACAAACGCTTTGGCGCTTAATAATTATGCGGTCGTCCTTGCGCATCAGGATCGAAGCGACAAGAGTCTCCAAGAAGCCCTGAGAATTCTGAAGATGGCGAGAGGCCTTTCTGAAAAACAAGTCGTGCCTAATCTTTCCCTAAGGGTTAACACCGTTCTAATGCAATACTGGAACACTCCTTCTCTTCACCTTAATGCCTTTCTTTCTGCGGATTCTGCCCTCCAAGGGACGCTGACAACGGCTGCTAGGAAATTGACTGCCGATATTATCGCCGCCGGCGGAAGCGTCGCTTTTACGAGAGAACAGGCATTACTTTTCTTGGCAACTAGTGATTGGGGAAACCACTCCACGGTAGTCGTAGACAATCGTGAATATGTTTTGTTATCTGACGAAATCGACAACAACATGGCAAAAGTCAATCTGTTGCTTCAACATCCAAATCGAGAGAACGATTAGTGTTCGAAGGGGACGTAACAACGCGCTAAAGCTTCTATGAAAAAACAACAAATTCCTATTGGTGGCGTTCTGCTGGAGAAACGGTTCCGTGCTCACCCTCTATTCCTGGGCTTCGTGCGGTTAATCAACGGTCCATGTTTTCACCTTGGTTTTAACTTAAGCCTTTGCGTGGTGATGGTGCTTTTGATGGGATGCAACAATCCAGACCGGGACTACGAAACGGCCATTGCGTCGGATAATATTGAGAACCTGCAGAAGGTCCTGAAGCAATATCCCAATCATGCCAGGGCTAAAGAGGCTATGGCTCGGTTGGGGACACTAGAATGGCAATCGGTACAGAAGAAGCCGGGTATCGTCGCTGTTCGAGAGCTCATCAAGGATTACTCGGAAGCGCCATTTGCTAACGATGCAAAAGCGTTACTTGACGACCTCTCTTGGGGTGCAGCAAGAACTTCGAGCACCGAGGTAGCATGTAGTAACTACATCGCCTCCTTTCCATCAGGGAGACATCGCTCAGAGGCTAGTATGCTGTTGGAAGAGATTTCTTGGAAAAAGGCTTTGCAGAGCGGAACTGTGGACGACTTGAAAGCGTTCATCAGCAGATTTCCTGAAAGCACTCATAAACAGGAAGCTCAAGGAGTTATTAAGGAGTTCCAAAGACAAAAGGTCGTTAAAGTGTTTAAACAAGGTAGCGCTGACGATGTTAAATCGATTGATAACGGTTCCTTAGATTCGGTGGTCAAGGAGCTTTATGGATGTCCTCCTTTGCATCTCGCTGTCGAGTACTCTAATGTTAACGCCGTGAATTACCTTATTAGTAACGGCGCTCAAATAAATGCTCGTGGGGCCGATAATTCTACTGCACTTCACATAGCTGCGCGTACGGGTTGCGTCCCCATTGCGACGCTCTTGATGGAAAATAAGGCTGACATTGATTCTCCCATACAACCGCAGATGAGTGTTATCAGCGTCGGGGCGGCAGGAAGCGTCACATACGAAACTCCTCCGCCCTCTGCCATGAATGGCACGCCGCTCCATTGGGCTGCATATTATGACAAACCTGAAATTGTCTCACTTCTGATAGCGCATGGCGCCAATGTTAAAGCGGATGATGGCAACGGTCTTTTGCCGATACATCGCGCCGCACAATCTGGAGATCTCGCAATTGTTCGGGCGTTAGTTGCTGCCGGGTCGCCACTGAGAACACCCGAGGTCCGCAATTATTTCATTAATGGTAAGCCGCTCACGCCACTGCATTTCGCCAAGAGTGTTGACGTGGCAGAGTACTTTGTGGCGAACGGAATTGGTATCAACGAAGATAGCGGCGACTCTGGCAAGCCCATCCATGTCGCTGCGGAACTGGGACACATCGAAGTTACAGGTTATTTGATTGAACAGAATGTCGATGTGAACGGTGTGTGTTCATGGTCGGTTGGCGGGTTGAGTTCAGTCCAAGCGACTCCATTGTGGGTGGCTGCTTGGAGTGGCAACATCGAAGAAATTGAGTTCCTGGCTAAAAAAGGTGGCGACATAAAATACAAAGCAAATGACGGGGGCACTTTGCTCCACGCTGCTGCAATGAACGGGCACGCCAACGTGATCAAGTATTTGGTCGAAAGGGGCTTAAATCTTGAGGAGAGGGCCCAGTGTCCCAATGCCCATCCTATGGTTCGAGGTTGGAGAAATATAACTCCATTAGGCGTTGCAGCCAATTACGGGCAATTGCGAGCAGTGCAAGCCCTTGCGGAGGCGGGAGCTGACGTCAACGCAGCCTTTGAAGACAAGTGGAATGTGTTAGCTTTGGCTATTGTCAGTCGCCAAAAAGATGTCGTGGTGTACTTGCTCGAGAAAGGAGCTAACAGGGGACTAAACAGCGACATTAAGAATTGGAGCACCACGGAGGAGATTAATGGTATTCTCAAGGAGCATTTCAAAGATTGAGTGTCGTTCAACCCAATGAAGCTCGTGAAATATGTTTGTGCTGCTGCTATACTTGTCAAAATGAAGCAAAAGGAACGAATATTATGAACGCCGTGTGAAACTGATATCTTACATCTGCGGCATTGTTGTGCTCCTCACTCTTTCAGCGATTGCTTGGAAGGTGTGGGTGACTAGAACCGCAATTATTCGGAAAGGCGAATGGGTTACAGACACGTCTGCCACTGAGATATCGTGCAGTTTTGCCATCTCACAACTCGCGCCATATAGAAGCGAAGCACTGCCGGAATTGGACGGACTAGCTGCAATTGCCATTGATGTTGTACCTATCAAAGGCCACCTGCACCTGCGTCTCGCCACGTCCAATGTCACTGCCGAGCTCCGCGATGGAACATCAACACGATTGAAAGCAATACGCCCTATGCACTTCAATGCCGATCAGCAAGCGATGCAAGCAAGTGGAGCGGTAGCGGAGATGATTGATGGCACCAGCCGAATCGGGGATATTTCAGTAAATTATGGCTTTGTCACTTTTGGCTTCATTGATGAATCGTCCGCGCTAATCCTCGATGCAGATGGCGCAGAAACTATAACGCTTGGGGTGATTTTGGACGCTCCAATCACGAATGTTAAGACAATTACGTTCTTCGGAAAAACATTGATTAACTGAAACGATTTTGAATCACTTTTAAGAATATGCGCCATTTCTTTAGCTGCCTCTGCTACTCTCTAATGTTTCGCCGAGCCACCGTCATGCTGATCGCGCTGGCTTGGAGCAGCTTCGCCTTCTGCGGCGAGATTCATGACGCGGCCCGGGATGGTGATCTTGGAAAAATCAAGGCGCTGCTCAAAAACAATCCTGATTTGGTTTTCAGAAAAGACGACATGGGTATGACGCCTTTGCTCTGGGCGGCAGCTAATGACCACAAGGAGGTGGTGGAGTTCTTGCTGGCCAACAAAGCGGAGATCAATGCGAAGGAGAACAACTTCATCGGCCCTGCCGCCTTAGCCGCCGCGCTCGGACAGCCGAACTTTAAGTCCGACGCCAAGGAGAACAGAGGCTTGACGCCATTGGGAGCGGCTGCGGTGTTTGGCCACAGAGACATAGCGGAATTGCTGCTCGCAAACAAGGCTGATGTCAATGCCAAAGACAATGAAGGCATGACGCCCTTACACTGGGCGGTGGCCCTCTACCACAAAGACGTGGCGGCAGTACTGCTGTCCCACGGAGCTGACGTCAATGCCAGGGACAGCGAAGGCACAGCACCTTTGCATTGGGCGGCGGTTGCGGGCCATAAGGACTTGGTGGAATTGCTACTGGCCAACGATGCCTATGTCAATGTCAAAGACAACCAGGGAAGGACACCTTTGAATTATACCGAGCAAAATGACAATAAGAGCATTGCGGCATTACTGCGCAACGCCCCTACGCCAATCCTGATGGGCGCCAGCCAGTTCGTTAGGGGCAATTACATCCTACTCCTCGGCTCCATCGGCGGGACGGTCATCCTCGGCTTCTTCTATTTGCGCTCCAAATCAGGCGCTCGTGTCTGGCATTCGATTCAACTGCATCTGCCGCTCGCCGCGACGATGTTTATGCTCATTCTGACTCTGAGTGTCGGAGTATGGCGGTGGGCTGGACGTTCGCTTGATTCATCCTACGAAAGGCGGCTGCCGAAAGAAGTGCCGACAGGAATTATTCTAGTGACGGTTCATTTGAGCAATTTGAATAAAACTGCGGCGTCACATATGTTCCCGCCCGAAGCGTCTAGCGAACACACGCAATCGGGATTTGTAGGAAGCGCAGCGGAATCACAACCCACCTCGGTCGGTGGTTATTCACAATTTGCTTCAAGAAAGCAAAAGATTGATTACACGCATCTGTGTCTGGCTGTTTGTGCGCTACCGCTCGGACTCGTGATTGTATCGCTGGGTTTGCGTTATATCCCAGTCGCACCAAACCCAGCGAAAGGGCGTCTTGCTTTTCAGGCGCTCGAATTATTCATTGTGTCAGGTCTGGCATTTGCGATTGTTGGATGCTTTTTGCCTTGGGCCCGATGCCTGTTCGACAAGTATATCTTTGATGGCTCTAAGCTTTTTCCTCTTGACGGCAGTACTTTTCCAGTCATAGGTACTGATCTTTTGTGGGGACAGGTCGTGTTGCTATGCGCGATATTTGGAATGTCGGTAGAGATAGTGCCTTTAATCTCACAAACTGTCAAAGGACGGCAGGTCATGGTTGTTGCGTGGTTTGTTGGATTGGTTATTTCCTTGATATTCTTGGCACTTCAATCGAATTACATCGACAGCAAGACAGGTAACGTGACGCAAGGATTCATTGATGCGCTGAAGGCCAGCAAGTGGCTTTACGCGCTACCAATATGCCTTGTAACTGGGATAATAATCAAACTTCGTTTGTTCATCGCTCCAACGCAACGGATTGCCACAGTTACGCTGATCAGCGTTGGTGGTTTGTTGCTCGTTGAGTTGTTGCGATTGAATAACACGGTTTATGATTGGAATAAGATAACAACAGGGCTGCCATTTGATGTCGAGGCGGGACACCTTGCTGCATGCGCTGGGTTTTTTGCTGCGACCATGTCGGGATTAGCACTTTCGATGTGTTTACTTTGGTATGATCGCAGAAAAACGTTAGCCAACAGTCCTCAAACAGTTAACCAAACAAACTATGAATAAATTATCTGCATTATTGTTCGTTCCTCTTTTGAGCGGTCAAATCGTTGCACACGCCGTTAATTCAGAAGTCACTTCGGACATCGAACGCGCCATTCTTTCGGAAGATTGGAAGAAAGTCACAGAACTTGTCCCGACCGCCGTAACCGATTCAAATCCGGTGAGTTTGCGTTTGATAAGGGGCCATGCCTGCCTTGCGCTGAATCAAAACAATGAATCACTGCGCATGTTTTTGAGCGTTGCCTCGAAACCAAGTCTGGGAGAATACGAATCGTGGTCAACCTCATTTGCGAGCCAACACAGCGAAAAAGCAATCGCGCATTACTTCAAGGGTGATGCACTTGCGCGGCAGGGAAAGTGGAGCGGTGCTTTGGAGGCGTTCAACACGGCTTTGAAGCTGGAGCCGAGGCACTCATTGACCTTGAACGCGCGTGGGGTCTGTGACGCCCTCGGCGGCGAATGGGATCAATCTTTGGCAGACTTCGATGCAGCCGCCAAGTCGTCACCGTCTTTCTCCGATGCCTGGGCAAATCGTGGCGCAATGTATGTTCAACGTAGCACCGCGGCAAAGGGTGCTCTCTCCGCGTTCGACACCGCGCTCAAATATTCACCAGAATCGGCATTGGCGAAAATGGGCAGGGCTTGCGCCTTATTTGGTGCAGGTAAATTTGATGAAGCTGAGACAACAATGGTATCCTGTCAAAATCAGCCGGAAATTACTGATATCCTGGCAATCAACCTAACCTTTGTAAGAGAGGCACGTCTCGCTTTGGCCACGAAGGAGATTGCAAGTGCTGACAAGGAGGTTGGGGTGTCGCTCAAACTGGATACACAAGAGAGGGTAACGGCAATTAACCACAATCTGCAAGAAATCAACCACAGCATTGCGGATCAATCGGTCCGCGCAGCCTACAATAGTGGATGGGCTAACACCCTGCACGACTGGTCCGATGTGGCGAAGTTGGGTTCAAAAGTCGCTACAATGGCAGATCGCCCAGATTTGTCCAGAATCTCGTCCGTTCTCAGCAAAGCTGCCAGTTTTGGTGGCGACACTGCAAGAAACGCCGCCGATCAATATCGGAATTCATCTGTCGCTATGCAGCAACAATGGCAAGGCGGAATCAAATCGTTAATGGAACAATCGTACCGACAAAGTCCGGGAAGCCCACAAGCGAACGCGTACGACCGCCTATATGTGCATCCCTCAACGATCTCTCCGCCCGGAGGAGTATCAACCGACATGAGTGCCGCCCATGTGGACAGCGGGAATTGGGGTGTATTCGTCCCGTTCGGGATTCTCTACACAGGCACCCATTTTCCGGAACAGAAAGGCCCATGACAATGACCGCGTATAATCGCAGAATTAGGTTGGGTCAGATTGTTGGCATTCTACTCCTGGCCTTCATATGGGCCAGCCTTCCGGGAGCATTCGCGAGTGTATTTACCGCTTTCTCGATGAAAGAAGCGGAGCATCGCTTACGTCAAGCCAAGGGATCTGCAATCGGTGATAATGAGACGGCCCGACTTGGTGGCATTACTCGCCTTGTGGGTATGGTTTACGACACAGATCAAAAGGACATTATCCTGATCGGTCAGGCAGATGCCAAGGAACAGCCTTTGACATTGGACGATCTTGTGGTCGCTATAAAAGCTCTCATGGTTCGCAAACAATGGCCGTTAGTAAGCATCGACGTATCACCGCAGACGGTTTCCAGCCAGCAACAGGTTGTGCGGTTCGAGGGCGGCGTTGAAAATTCAGGATTTGGCAAGGCGATGCTGGAAGCGGATGTTTGTCTCAAGGAATTGGCCTTAGGAAGACGGTCTGCCGAGGTGTGGGGCCTCAAATCGTATTTTGATCGCATTGTGGAAGCAACGCGAGCGAGTGGTTCGCCGGGCCCCGGCAATGTGCGCTTCTGGTTTGAACCGATTGAGCCAAACATTACTGCTCTTGATCGGGTTTATGTAATAAATGAACTCCGAATTGGAGTATCAGCAAAGTTTTCTGGTGATGTGACGAACAATGAGTCAAAAGATCACGATGCCGTCGCTGAAACCTTCGCAAATGATTTTACGAGCGCTTTCGGAGATATTGCTACTGCTTTTCCAGAAGTAGCCCGCTTAAAGCAGATTTTTGCTTTAACTGCAATCGCACGCGGCATTCAATCGCTTCCATTTGCTCCAGTCGACTTTTGGACCAATCGTTACAAGCCGGCCAATATGCTGACGTCGAACGCATTTCCAGTGTTGAGTCGCGAGCAGGCAGTTGAGCAAACAGGAAAAAGTGTTGATCTTAAATTGAGCGGTGGAGTCAAGATGAATGCACTTGTATTGAGGTTGCGCGATGGAGACGCTACAGCTCTCTACGACGCTGTACTGAATTCTCGACCTTTAGGCAATCCATTGTCTTGGCAAATTCCGTTGGATGGATGGACGATTCCCGGCTACGGTGATGAAACTGCTCATGACACATCCAGTAAGATTGATGAAGCTTCCAGCCAAGACCCCGCAGGCTGCACGTTTACCCGGTCCATTAGTCTCAATGGCGGGCAATTTGTCCGTCCGGCGACCTCGTCATTTGACACGTTGCGTAATACCCAGCAGTTTCCGAGCTTTCAGAATTCAGCGTCAATGCCCCGATTCACAACTTCACCGCATGTCGGTGGCGTTATGCTTAACGAGGCGGCGGCAGTGAAAGGAGATGAATCAGCATTTAATCTTGCCAAGGGTGGCTTTTCCTTGGTCACCGAAGGAGAGAATTCAAGATTAGAGTCAGATGCTTTCCGTAGGTTTGTAACAGCACTATGGGCGGTATATTACAGCAAAGACGATCCAGGGATTTCGATTGATCCGATTGCATGGGGTGCGGACAAGCAATTAGTGCGCTACATTGGCAGAGTTGTCAATACC
>Ga0182030_10016978_pt1 | contig 14097 bp, 14 predicted proteins | sample 812S3MmetaG_FD_121299 | JGI IMG/M metagenome (GOLD analysis project Ga0182030, IMG submission 121299) | Permafrost microbial communities from Stordalen Mire, Sweden - 812S3M metaG (Illumina Assembly) | ecosystem: Environmental > Terrestrial > Soil > Wetlands > Permafrost | place: Sweden...
ACCGAACGTGAAAATCCCGCCATCGCTGGCCACCAACCAATAGCCCTTACCCGTTGAGGTCGCCGCCATCCCCACAATCGGCTTGTTCAATCGCAGCGAACCCGTCGACCCGTGGAACACCGCTCCGCCGAACGTGAAGATTCCACCGTCCTGGGCCACGAACCAGTAGCCGCCGGTGGGACAGACGGCGATCCCCACGATGGGCGAGTTGAGGTGCTCGGTCGACACGTCGCCCGAATCCTTCTCATTGCCGTAGGCGAAAACCTTGCCGAAGGAGGTCACCAGCGCGTAGCCCCGAGCGTTGGCGGACGGCGCCATCGCTACGACCAGGCATTGAGTGGCCGGCGACGTGCATGCCGGCGCCGGACGTGTGGGCCCCGGAGTGACACAGGGCGCGCTTTGATCGGCGGTGTAATCGTCCTCTGCGTTTACCGTGGTGCAGCTGGGGTCGATCTCCCAGGGCGGCACACAGGTGACCACCCGGCATTCGATACGTCCGATGCAGCTGACGTCCTGATTGCACTGGCCATAACGGAACTGAAAGCAGCTGGTCAGGTAGTTGTCGCAACTCCCGAATGCGCAGTCGCAGGTGCGCCCGTCACAGCCCGGGTCGCAGAACTGGAAGCCGTCGCCGCACCCGTTGGTGCAATTGCAGGTGGCGTTGCAGTCCATGTAATAGCGGGGACCATCGCAATAAATGGAGCCATCGGCCTTCCACCAACCCCCCATGACCGTGTTCTCCGGGCAGTAGTTGTAACCACCGTTGAGCACGCAGCAGAACTCGGTGTAGCCCACACAGCAGGTCGTCCCGCAACCGCATCCGTTATTCCCGCAAACGCACATGGCCGCGTAGGCCGTGCCGGGGCGCAGCACGAACCCCGCCCCGCCGCTGGCCACCGCGCTGCCCGCGAAGGCGGATCGGACGACAAAACTGCGCCGCGACAGCTTTCCTTCGAGAAACTGCGATGCCCGCTCGACGACGCTCATCGGGCGGCCACCGGCAACTGCGCCGCCTGGAGGCGTGGCAAACGCACCATGGCCAGGAATGCCAACCAGCCGCAAAGCGCGGCAGCCACCAGCAAAGGTACGCCCTTGAAGTACTGGTGGCTCAAAACGACCGGCAACCAGGCTCGCGTGCCGGCGGCCGCGTAAGCCGCCGAGGCGAACGCCAACACGGCGTCGATGAGCGCGTGGAGCACCGTGGGGGGCGTATCGGGAGTACCGAAGCAGCCGCAGGTGGCCAGCGGACCGCCCCGAGCGCGGGCATAGGACACGACGCCGACGAAACCTACGTAGGATGCGGCCACCGCGGCAGCGGCCACCGGGTCGGGGTAGGCAATGGCGGCCACGCCCAAGGCGGCCTCCAGTCCAGCGAGCATCCGCACGGCGAAACGGGCCTGGCGCAGCGAAACCGACGGCCACAACTTGGCGACGGCCAGCGCGTTGTCGGAAGGACGGAACACCTTGAGCGTCCCGGCCACCGCCAAAAGCCCACAGGCCACCAGGTACACACCCAGGAAAGCGGTCACGACGACAGGCTCGCCGCGGACGCCGGCAACACGGTCAACTGTTTGAGCAGGGTGTTGACCTCGGGCGCCAGCGTCGCCCGGAGCGCGTGGCTGCCCAGCACCGCATAGAAGGTGAAGGGTCGCCCGCTTTCGGTGAAGAACCATTGCGTGCCCGACTGGCCGCCGACCCCGCGGCGCAGCAGGTAGGGGTAGAAGTCGTTGGGGCCGAGCGCGGTGGGCGGACCGCTACGGGCGAAGAGCTCCCGCCCTACGCTCTCGGGCCCGTACTCGAAAAGTACGGTGAAGATGTCGGTGGCCTGCATGCCCACCGTCGCTCCGCCACCGAAGTCTGCGAAGTCGCTAGAGAGAGGAAAGGTGGCGGCGTGGACGACGGGATAGCTCGTGGCGCCTGCAACCGAGGGCCGCTGATAGATGCGGCCCTCGAAACGAGGCGGCAAATCGAGGCGGATTCCTTTGGCGAACAGCGTGGCCATCAGGCGTCGTCGGCACTAGCGGCGAGTGGCCCGTACCCGGCTTCGGGGTGCGCGCCGAGGACGGCGGTCGATGCGAAGATGTCGTCGAGGCTTCGCGGGTAGAGGCTCGGGTGCCCCGGGGTGATGCCTGCGGAACGCAGCTCTTCGTCGTTTGCCGCCTCCCGCTCGGCGCCGTCGAGGCCCAGGGCGCCGGCTCGGCCGGGTGACCCGGGCCGGGCCCCGCCGGGTGGCCCGGCGTCGACCGCGGCCCGGCGGACCAGGTCGGCGATCTGCGAGAACTGGTTGGCTACGCCCTCTCCCACCCGACGGCCGGCAGCGCCGTCGACGAGGGCAAAAAAGGGCGACCCGGGAACCTCGTAGTCCCCCCAGGCGCCCGTCGACATGACCACCGTGAGCCCTCTGGGCGCGCGGGCCGACACGGCGCTCGGGCTTTCGAACTCGGGGCCTTTGGTGACGGCCACGACGCGAGCCCCCTGGGGCAGCAGCCGTAGTTGTTCCTCGTCACCGAGCGCGCTCCAGATGGCAGCGCAGCTGCTGCACCCCGACGACAAAAACGCGAACAGCGTCAATGGCGCGGCCTGCACCGAGATGGCCACCGCGTCGCCTCCCACGGTCACTCCCTCAATGTCGAACGCGGTGCTCGAGCTGCGCTCACCGGGCAGGCCGGGCGCCGAGAACCGGGGCGTGGCGACGGGCTGCGGTCCTAACGGCAGGGGGGCGACCGAGGGATCGCCCACACCGACCCCGAGTTGGTGCAGCGATCGCAGGATGTCGGCGTGGCTGCGCAGCAGGCCGGTGACCACCACACAGACCAGTGCCACCACGACCAGCAAAACGATCACCAATGCCAGCATGCGGCGACTCCTTCTTCGGGGACGGCCCAACGTGTGACTACACCCGCAGCCCGCTCGCTCGGTTCCCTAAACGGTACTCGGGGCGGGGCGGGCACTGGCAGGCACCTCGATGCGCTCAGATGCCGAGCATCTCGTCGAGGCCGACGGTCAGTCCGGGACGCCCGGAAACCGCTTTGACGGCCAGCAGCACGCCGGGCATGAACGAGACCCGGTCGTAGCTGTCGTGGCGCAGGGTCAGAGTCTGGCCGCTCGTGCCGAGCAGCACCTCCTGGTGGGCTACGAGCCCTCGCAATCGCACCGAGTGGATATGGATCCCGGCGGGCCCCAATCCGCCGCGCGCTCCCTCGACGACCGTCGTTTGCGTCGGATCGGGGGCCCAGGCGTCGGAAGCGGCCGCCATCCGGGTGGCTGTGGCCCAAGCCGTGCCCGACGGCGCGTCCGCCTTTTCGTCGTGGTGCAGCTCGATGATCTCAGCGGTCTCAAACCACGGCGCCGCGAGCTCCGCGAACCGCATCATGAGCACCGCACCAATGGCGAAGTTGGCGGCCAGCACGCAGTTGACTCCCGCTACGGGGCTGTACCAGGCGGCGATCTCCGCCATGTCGGCGGCCGAGAAGCCGGTGGTGCCCACCACCGCGTGCAACCCGGCCGACGCCGCCCAGCGCAGGTTGTCCACCGCTGCGTCACGTACCGTGAAATCCACCACCACCTGCGCCCCCGCGGTCACGATGGCGGCGCGGTCGGCACCCACATGTTGGCCGGCCACCACCACGTCGTCGGCGCCCGCCGACGGATCGACGGCGGCCACCAGGTCCAGTTCGGGGTCCTCGGCCACGGCCTGGCAGACCGCTCGTCCCATCCGACCAGCGGCCCCCAGCACCCCTACACGCATGGGCCGGAGGTTAGCGTCAGGCGAAGTCGGACTCCTCGAAGGGCCCCACGACGGCCAGAGACCGCGGCCCGCCGAGCACGCGTGCCGCCACCTCGGCCACATCGGCAGGCGTAAGCGCGTCGAGCTTGGCTTTCACCTCGTCGAGGGGCACGACCCGGCCGTAGGAGAGGTAGTTGTGCCCGAGGCGGCTCATGCGGGCCCCGGAGTCCTCCAACCCCAGCGTCGTCGCCCCGTCGAGGTGACTGCGCGCCGCGTCGAGTTCCTTGTCGCTCGGTCCTTCGGCGGCCAGCTGTTGCAGCTCGTCCTCGATCAGGCCGAGTACTTCGCCGGCGTGGTGGGGGGACGTTCCGGCGTAGACGGCCAGCGCACCGGCACCCTCGTAAGCCATCCGGTAGGAGTAGACCGAATACGCAAGTCCGCGCTGTTCCCGGATCGACTGGAACAGACGGCTCGACATCCCGCCCCCCAGGATGTGCTCGATCAAGGTCAACGCGTATCGGTCCTCGTCGTTGTGTCCCGGACCGCGCAAACCGACTGCCAGGTGTGCCTGCTCGGTGTCTCGCCCGGACACGACCAGTGCATCGAGTTCGCCCGGCACCGGGACCCGGAGGGGATGTCGGCCACCGACGGCGTCGCCCTGCCCGGCGGATATACGGGCCGCTACCTCGTCGTGATCGATGCCCCCGGCCGCCGCGACCACCACGTTGGCGGGCAGGTAGTGCGCGTGATGGAACTGGGCGATGTCGTCGCGGGCCATCGAGCCTATGGTCCCGGGGTCGCCCAGCACTTCGCGCCCCAACGCGTGCGCCGGGAACAGGGCGCTCGCCAACAGGTCGTGCACCAGTTCCGAGGGCTCGTCGGCGTGCATTCCGATTTCTTCGAGAATCACCCGACGCTCCGCTTCCACCTCGTCGGGGCGGAAGGCCGGGGACCACACGATGTCGCTGAGAATATCGATCGCCAGGGGTGCATGCTCGGCGAGCACCCGGATGTAAAACGCCGTGTACTCCTTGGTGGTGAAGGCGTTCATGTCGCCACCGACCACGTCGATGGCCTCGGCGATCTCCCGTGCCGAACGGCCTGCGGTGCCCTTGAAGAGCAGGTGCTCCAGAAAGTGGGAGGCACCGGCGAGGACCGGGGCCTCGTCGACGGACCCGGTACCCACCCAGAAACCGATCGCCGCCGAGCGCACGTCAGGCATGCGCTCGCTGACAACGGTCAAACCGCTGCCGAGGCTGGTGACGGTGATGTCTGACACCGTCACCAGCCGGCCGGCTCGATCACGGACGACGGCGGCGGGGGTTGCGCCGCGGACCGCGACTTCCGCCGGGGCCGGCGCTCGCCGACTCCTCGGTTCCCAGGTCCCCGAACGTAGCCCTGGCCTCGTCCTGCCAGTTGTCCTCGAAGGAAACGACGTCGACGTCATCCTCGGACGGCGCTGACGGCGCAGCCGCCGACGAACCCGACGATGACTGCGAACCCGACGATGACTGCGAACCCGACGATGACGGCGCGTCGCCGTTGCTCGCCTCGGGTGCGTCACCGACCAGCGAGAGCGACACTTTTCCCTGCGGGTCGATGTCATCCACCCTGACTTCGAGCTCGTCGCCCAGGTCCACCACGTCTTCCACCCGGTCGATGCGCTTGCCCCGGCCGAGTTTGGAGATATGCACGAGGCCGTCACGTCCGGGGAGAATGTTGACGAAAGCCCCGAACTTGGTGATATTGACCACCCGCCCGGCGTAGACCTGTCCGACCTCCGCCTTGGGCGGATCAAGGATCAGTTCGATCCGGCGACGGGCCTCGGCCACCGCGGCCCCGTCTTTGGCCCCGATGGTCACGGTCCCGATGATCCCGTCGTCGTCGACGGCGATGTCGGCGCCGGTCTCCTGCTGCAAGGCATTGATGACCTTGCCCTTGGGGCCAATGACCTCACCGATCTTGTCGATCGGGATGTGCAGGCTGACGATCTTGGGGGCGGTGTCGCGCACATCGCCACGCGGAGTGGCGATGGCTTCGTGCATGACCTCGAGGATGGTCAGGCGGGCATCCCGGGCCTGGCGCAGTGCGGCACCGAGGACATCGGCGGGAAGCCCGTCGATCTTGGTGTCGAGCTGCAGTGCAGTGACGAACTCCGCGGTGCCGGCCACCTTGAAGTCCATGTCACCGAACGCGTCCTCGGCTCCCAGGATGTCGGTGAGGGTGATGAAGGTGTCGTCCACCTTGACCAGACCCATGGCGATCCCCGCGACGGGAGCCTTGATGGGGACGCCGGCGTCCATGAGCGAGAGCGAGGAAGCGCACACCGAAGCCATGGACGTCGAGCCGTTGGAGGCCAGGACCTCAGAGACCAGGCGCAGGGCGTACGGGAACTCCTCAACCGGGGGCACAACGGGGAGAAGTGCACGCTCGGCGAGCAGTCCATGGCCGATCTCGCGGCGCTTGGGGCTGCCCACCCGGCCGGTTTCGCCGTTGGCATAGGGCGGCATGTTGTAGTGGTGCATGTAACGCTTTTTGTCGTCGACGCCAATGGTGTCGAGCAACTGGTCCATGCGCGGCATACCCAAGGTGGTGACGTTGAGGACCTGGGTGTCGCCCCGCTGGAACAGGGCGGAGCCATGGGCGGTGGGCACCACTCCGACCTGAGCCGACAGCGGACGGATGTCGGTCGCCCCACGGCCGTCGATACGAATCCCGTCGGTGGCGATCCGATCGCGCACCAATTTTTTGGTGAGGGAGCGGACGGCGGCCCTCACCTCGCGCTCGCGCCCTTCGAACTCTCCAGCCAACTCGGCCAGGATGGCGCTGGCGGCGTCGGCCGTGGCGGCCGCACGTTCGGCTTTGCCGGTCACCGTGGTGACTTCGCGCACCCGGGGGGTGCCGACTTCGGCCACCCGGGCGGCCACGTCGTCGCCGTAGTCACGTTGCGGTTCGTAGGCCAGCGGGGCCCGGGACCCTGCCTTGGCCAGCAGCTGCAGCTGCAGCTCCGCTGACTCGCGGATCCAGGTTTTGGCCGACTCCAGGCCTTCGGCGATGACCTCTTCGGTCACCTTGGGAGCGCCGGCCTCGTACGCCTTCCAGGCGTCCTCTGTCCCACCGGCTTCCACCATCATGATGGCCACGTCACCGTCGGGCAGGACCCGTCCGGCCACCACAAGCTCGAAGGTGGAGGAATCGCCCTCTTGATAGGTGGGGTGTGGCTGCCACTCCCCCTCCGTGGAATAGGCCACCCGCACTGCTGCGATGGGGCCTTCGAACGGGATGCCCGAGAGCATCAACGCCGCGCTGGCCGCGTTGATAGCCAGGACATCGTGCGGGTTCTCCAGGTCGGCACCGAGCACGGTGACCACGACTTGGGTCTCGTTGCGGTAGCCGTCGGCGAAACTGGGCCGCAACGGGCGGTCAATGAGCCGGGCGGTCAGGATCGCCGTGTCGGAGGGTCGGCCCTCCCGACGGAAGAACGAGCCGGGAATCTTGCCCGCCGCGTACATCCGCTCTTCGACGTCGACGGTGAGCGGGAAGAAATCAATGCCCTCCCGTATACCCGACGCCGCGTTGGCGGTAGCCAGGACCATGGTGTCGCCGATGCGGGCCACCACCGCCCCTTGGGACTGGTGGGCCAAGAGGCCCGTCTCGAACGAGAGGGTCTTGGCGGTGCCGCTGATCGGCGTACTGAGCGATGTGATCCCCGTCATAGGGTCACGCTCCTTTCTGGTGCCCGGCGAAGCCGGGCAATCGGAGCGGCGGTTAGGGCCAGTTCCCAGTTGGGAGCCACCCGGCCAGCGCTGGCATGCGCCGCCCGGTGGACCTCGACTGGCAGCTGACCTCCGTTCGCCGCGTGATGGAATCGTTGTGCGACGGTTGATGCTGCCGGACCGGAGCCCGACGCGAATGAGCGGCCCGATGGGCCGCTCGTCCACTGCCTGCTAGCGGCGAAGACCGAGTTTGGCAATCAACTCTCGATACCGCTCGACGTTGTTGTCCCGTACGTAGTCGAGAAGACGACGGCGGCGGCCGATGAGCTTCATCAGGCCACGGCGGGTGTGATGGTCATGCTTGTGCACCTTCAGGTGCTCGGTCAGGTGCGAAATCCGCTCGCTGAGGATAGCCACCTGTACCTCCGGCGAACCGGTATCCGACTCGTGGAGGCGGTAGTTGACGATCGTGGCGGCTTTGTCAGGCATGCAGCGGATTCCTCGTTCTTACGTCAGGTAGGCGCAGACCTCAAAACTGAGGCCACCGAGCGCGCGGCCATCCTAGCAGCCGGTAGCTTGCCTCCGGTGGCTGAAGAAACGGGAAACCCCGCGGCAGCACACGAAGTCGACGAGCCCACCAGTGAGCCAGGCGACCTGCTCGAGATCGGACACGGTATCACGGTCCCCCTCAGCGAGCTTTCCTGGCGCTTCTCGACCTCGGGCGGACCCGGCGGCCAGCACGTCAACACGGCCAACACCAAAGTCGAGGCCCGCTTCGATATCGCAAACTCGCGGTCGCTGCCCGAGTGGGCGCGGGCGCGGCTGCTGACCCGCCTGGGGCCGAGGGTCTCGGTGGCGGCCAGCGACCGCCGCTCGCAGTTGCGAAACCGCGAGCTCGCCCTCGAACGGCTGGCCGAGCGGCTGGGAGCGGCCCTGCATCGCGACCCGCCGAGACGGGCCACCCGGCCGACCAAAGCTGCGCAGCGGCGACGGGTGGAGGCCAAACGCCGCCACGGTGACCGCAAACGTCAGCGACGGAGTGGACGAACCGATGACGAGTGACCATCTCGGCTGATCGTCACGGTGCGGGGGCGCCCAAGATGCGCCGCGCTGCGGCCACGTCCCTGTTCATCTGGGCGATGAGGGCGTCGAGTCCGTCGTAGCGTTCCTGGTCGCGCAGCCGGGCAACGAACTCCACCTTGGCCGTCTCGCCGTACAGGTCGCCGTTGAAGTCGAGCAGGAACGCCTCGAGCAGCAACCCGCCGGCCTGGGCGTAGAAGGTGGGCCGGCTGCCCAGGGAGACCGCTGTGGGGTGCACCGATCCGTCGGGTCGGATGTACCGGCCGGCGTACACCCCATCGGCAGGGAGCTGTATCTCGCCCGGTACGGCCACATTGGCCGTAGGAAAGCCCAGCTCGCGACCCCGCTGATCCCCGTGGCCGACGATGCCGCGAACCTGGTGGGGGCGGCCGAGCAGGGCGGCTGCCTCTTCGACCTGCCCGCCCATGAGGAAGCTGCGGATCCGGGTGGAGCTGACCGGGGTGCCGTCGCGGCCCCCCGGAAACAGACGTAAGCCGGTCACGTCGAAGTTGTACACCCCGCCCATGCGCTGCAGGAGCGGGACATCGCCGCTACGGCGATAGCCGAAATGGAAATCGTGGCCGACCACCACGGCACGGGTGGCCAGGCAGTCGACCAGCACCCGGCGCACGAAGTGTTCGGCGGTCTCCTCGGACGCCTCCTCGTCGAAGCTGACGACCACCGTACGGTCGACTCCGGTCTCCGCCAGCAACTCCAGTTTGAGATCGAGATCGGTCAGCAGTTTGGGCGCCGAGTCGGGGCGTACCACCGTCGCCGGGTGCCGGTCGAAGGTAACGACGGCGGAGGTGCACCCCAACTCGTCGGCAGCAGCCCGAACTCGACGTATGACTTGGCGGTGCCCCAGGTGGACTCCGTCATAGGCGCCTATGGTCACCACCGATCCCGCAGGGGGAGGACGGCAATCGCCCGGTTGGTGGAGGACTTCCATCGCCACGAAGGCTATCGGGGCGCCGCCGTCCCCGGTTCAGGCGCCGACGTTGCGGGTTCCGCCTCCGCCACCACCACGGCGGGCTTGGCCCGGCTCTCGCCGTGTGCTTCGTAGACCGCGAGCAGCGCTCCTTGCGCGTCGAGGACGGCCCAGGGCCCCGGCCCGGCGGCTCCGAGCTCCTCACACCCGAGGACTTTGCCGTGCCGGACTGCGCCGGCCAACTCGGCGTCCACCCTCAGGTGGGCGAGGTGCGGCAGCATCCCAGCCATCGATATCACCTGGTGGGGGCCCACCTCGTCGAGGGGAACCGCCTCGCTCTCGCTCCACTCCCCCACCGCGTTGCGCCGCAGGGAGCGGAGGTGCGCCCCGCCGCCCAGTGCGGTCCCCAGGTCGGCGACCAGAGTTCTCACGTAGGTCCCGGAGGAACATTCGACGACGAATCCAAACGCCGGCGAGCCGCCCAAGCCGTCCACTCTCGCCACCTCAAAGAGTTCGAAGCGCTCGATGTGGACCGGTCGGGGCGCCCGTTCGACTTCTTTTCCTTCACGTGCCAGTTCGTGCAACCGCCGCCCCCCCACCTTGAGCGCAGAGACCATGGGCGGCACCTGAAGGATGGGGCCGGTCAGTTTCAATGCCGCCGAGCGGGCCTCGTCAAGCGTCACCGTCGTCATGTCCCAGCGGCCGGTGACTTCGCCCGACGCGTCAAGGGTCGAGGTGGCGACGCCCAGTTCCACCACGCCGCTGTAGCGCTTGGGCAGACCACTGAGGTACCGCATCAGGCGTGTGGCGCGCCCCAGCCCGACCAGCAGCACGCCGGTGGCGTCGGGGTCGAGGGTCCCGGCGTGGCCGACGCGGCGCTGGCCGAATATTCGCCGGCAGCGGGCTACCACATCGTGGCTGGTCCACCCCGCCGGCTTGTCGACCACCGCCAGGCCGTCGGTGACCGGGCCTTTTTCGGTCACCGGCATTGTTGGATCATGGGGTCTCGGGGCACTCGGCCTCATCCGACGATGGCCCCTGGGCGCCGTCTGGCGCGGGCGGCGTCGGACGGCCCAGGTTGCGCAGGATGTCCTCGATGACCGCCCCGCTGTGCACTGCGGGATCGGCAGCAAAACTGAGCAATGGCGTGTGCTTGAGGCGCACCTCCTTGGACACCGCGGCCTGCAAACGAACCCGCATGGCCGCTATCGCTTCCTGCTGTTCCTCACCCAGGGAGGCCAACAGCACGGTGGCGTGGCGCAGGTCGGGGTCGCACTGCACCGCGGTCACCGTCAGCATCAGGGGACGGTCGTCAGCATCGGCCATACGTTCCAGCGCGTCAGCAATGACCTCACGCAGGACTTCGTTGACCCGAGCAGCGCGGGGATAGCGCGCTGGCGTGCCGGCGCCGGAGCGACCGCGACGGCCGGGTTGGCGGGGGCTCACTCGTCGTCCCCTATCCACTCCTGTTGCACGGCCAGTACCTCGATTTCGGGAAAGGACCAGACAAAGCGCTCCACATTGTCCAACACCTCTCCCACATGACCGGCGCTGGAGCCCACCGCGGCGAAACCCAGGCCGGAGCGTTGCCACCGGTCCTGGGCGCCGACTTCGGCGGCTGCTACCCCGAAGCGATGGCGAGACCCCTCAAGGATGGGTCGGATGACCGCTCGTTTCTCCTTGAGCGAATGCACGCCAGGCAGATGGAGATCGACGTAGAGGGTGGCCGCGTGCATACCGGTGCGTGACGGAGCCCCCTGACGTCCGCTCAGGAGCGCGGGATCTCCCGCTCGTCGAAGGTCTCGATGATGTCGCCGGCGCGCAGATCCTGGTTGTTGGACAGCCCGATACCACATTCGAACCCGGCAGCCACCTCCCTGGTGTCTTCCTTGAACCGGCGCAGTGACGTGATGGCGCCTTTCCAGATGATGACGCCTTCGCGCAGGAACCGTACCTTGGACCCGCGGGTGATGACCCCACTGAGGACATAACACCCGGCGATCGCGCCCACCCGGGGCACCCGGAAGATCTCCCGGACCTCGGCTTCGCCGGTGATGACCTCTTCGTATTCGGGGGCCAGCATCCCGACCATCGCGCTCTCGATGTCCTCGATGAGCTTGTAGATGATCTCGTAGGAGCGGATCTCGACGTCGAGGACCGCCGCCAGTTCCCGGGGTTTGCGGTCGGGACGGACGTTGAAGCCGATGATCGTGGCATTGGATGCTGCGGCCATGTTGACGTCGTTTTCGGTGATTCCACCCACCGCCCGGTGGATGAACGAGAGTTTGACCTCGTCGCGCTCCAACTTCCGCAGGCTTTCGGTGACGGCCTCCAGCGATCCCTGGACGTCGGCTTTGAGCACCAGATTGAGCGTGGCCGTCTCGCCCCGCTGGATCTGCTCGAAGATGTCCTCGAGCTTGGCCCCGCCGCCCGTGGCGGAGGAGGACCGGCCCAGGTTGGCCGCCCGGTACCGCTGCTCGCGTTGCTCGGCGATGTCACGGGCGGTGCGGCCCTTGTCGGTCACCCGAATGTCGTCGCCCGCTGCGGGCACGCTGTCGAAGCCGAGCACCTGCACGGGCGTCGAGGGCAGCGCCTCTTTGACGTTGTCGCCGTGGTCATCGAGCAGGGCCTTGACCCGGCCCCAGGCCGCACCGGCGACCACAGAGTCACCGACGCGGAGGGTGCCACTCTGCACAATGACGGTGGCCACCGGGCCTGCTCCGGCGTCGAGGTTCGCTTCGAGAACCACGCCTCGGGCACGACCTTCGGGGTTCGCTCGTAGCTCTTCGAGCTCTGCCACCAGCAACAGCTGCTCGAGCAACTCGTCGATCCCCAGGTTCTGCAGAGCGGAGACCTCCACCATGATGGTGTCGCCATTCCACGCTTCGGGGAGCAAGCCCTGGTCGGCCAGTTGTTGCATGACCCGGTTGGGGTCGGCGTCCTCGCGGTCCATCTTGTTGATGGCGACGATGATGGGAACGTCCGCTGCTTTGGCGTGGTTGAGTGCCTCGATGGTCTGGGGCATGACGCCGTCGTCGGCAGCCACCACGAGGATCACGATGTCGGTCACCTCGGCCCCCCGCGCCCGCATGGCGGTGAAGGCCTCGTGGCCCGGGGTGTCGATGAAAGTGATCATCTGGCCCTGGTAATCGACCTGGTAGGCGCCGATGTGCTGGGTGATACCACCGGCCTCGCCGGCCACCACGTTGCTCTCCCGGATGCGGTCGAGCAGCAGGGTTTTGCCGTGGTCAACGTGGCCCATGACGGTCACGACGGGAGGCCGCGGACGAAGGAGCGACTCGTCCTCCTCGTCGTCGTCGAAATATTTGGCCTGAAGCTCGGCCTCTTTTTCCTCACCCGGGTCGACAAGGCGAACCGACGCGCCGAGCTCGGCTGCGAACAACTCGATCATGTCGTCACTGAGGGACTGGGTGGCGGTGACCATCTCGCCTTGTTGGAACAAGAAGCGCACCACGTCGGCGCCCGACCGGTTCAACTTGGGTCCGAGCTCCTGCGCGGTCGAACCACGCTCCACGATGACTTCGCCATCGGGGACCGCCGCGTTCGAGGGGCTGTAGGTGGTCAGCTCCTGAGCCTCCAGCTCCTCGATGTTGCGGCGACGGCGACCGGGTCGACGCCGCGCCCCACCTTGACGGCCGCGGCCTGCGCCGCCGCCACCGAAGGGCGGGCCACCACGTGCACCGGGAGGGCCACCGCCGCCGGGACGGTTGGCGAACCCACCAGCGGCACCTGCCCCGCCAGCGCCGGGACGGGCGAAACCTCCACCGCCGCCGGCACTCCCGCCGGGACGACTGAATCCACCGCCGCCGGGACGACCGGCCCCTGCGCCCGGCGGACGCCCGGCGCCCGGAGCGGGACGTGCGCCGCTCGCACCGACCGGTGGACGCGACGCACCTGGACCCCGACCCGGAGGGGGAGGAATGGGCTTACCTGACAGCGACTTGGGAGGACCACCCCGAGCACCGGGGGGAGGCGGAATGGGCTTACCGGACGGAGACAACGGCGGGCTTCCCGCCGCGGCCGTCGGCGGGCGGCCGGCGCCTGCGGGCGGACGCGGCGGCCGATTGGCTCCGGGAACCGGAGGTGCGCCGGGAGCAGAACCTGTGCCGGCTGCCGCCCCTACCCCGGGGACAGCCGTGGCAGGGGCGCCCCCACTGCGAGCGGGGGGCGGTCCCGGACGCGCCGGCGGAGCATCGGTGCGCGCCGCACCCGAAGGGGGGCCCGGCCGGGCGGTCACCGGAGCGGGCTGGCGCGGGGGCCCGGCGGGAGCGGAACCCGGCGTGGCGGTGCGCGCCGCGGGGGCCTGAGGGGCTCGAGGTGCCGGCACCCCGGAGAGGGTGACACGCGGCGCCGGAGGCGGCGTCAACGGCCGCGGCGCAGTGCTGCCGGCCGGACGGGGCGCTGTTGCCGGCCGAGGCGGAGCGCTCGCCGGTCCCGGCGTCGATGCGCCGCCGGCGCTGGATGGAACCGCCGGGGGCGGCGACAAGGGACGAGGGGGTGTGCCCGTACCCGCAGTCCCGGCACCAACGCGCTCGGTGCTCGCGGCGGGGCGCTCGACGCCTGTTTCCGGACGCGGCTGGGGGGTGGGTGCAGTGCGCTCGGGGGCGGAAGCGGCATGGGCCTGG
>Ga0182030_10016979_pt1 | contig 14097 bp, 14 predicted proteins | sample 812S3MmetaG_FD_121299 | JGI IMG/M metagenome (GOLD analysis project Ga0182030, IMG submission 121299) | Permafrost microbial communities from Stordalen Mire, Sweden - 812S3M metaG (Illumina Assembly) | ecosystem: Environmental > Terrestrial > Soil > Wetlands > Permafrost | place: Sweden...
AGCACCGAGCCGATCCCTTGCGCCATGTAGAGAAAACCATATTTCGTCGTGGCGTTCGCCGGCCCGAACGTGTCGGTCAGGGTCGAAGGGAACAGCGAGAAGATCTCGCCCCAACCGAAGAAGACCACGCCCGACATCAGCGCGAACACCAGCGCATTATCGCGAAAGCCGAGCATCAGCGTCACGGCGCAGGCTTCCAGCAGGAAGGCGATCAGCATCGTCTGTTCGCGGCCGATCCGATCGGAAACCCAGCCGAAGAAGGGACGTGTCAACCCATTGGTGATGCGGTCGATCGTCAATGCGAAGGGCAGCGCGGCCATGCCGAAGATTGTCACGTCGGCGACGCCGAAATCGCGCGCGAACGGCGCGAATTGCGAGATCACCATGAGGCCGCCTGTCGACATCATCGTCATCATCGCGAACAACAGCCAGAACACCGGGGTCTTCAGCATGTCCCGGACGGGAACATTGGCCACAGAGGCTGCCGCGACATCGGGACTGACGTAATCTTCCGGGGGTTCGCGCATCAACAGTCCGGCCAGGGCGCCGACGGCGCCGAGGATGCAGCCGAAGACGGTGAGGGTATGCTGGAAGCCTTGCGTCTTGATCATCGCATCGATCGGAAAGGTCGTGGCCATCGCGCCAAAACCGTAGCCCGCCGCCACGACGCCCGTCGCCAGGCCGCGCCGGTCCGGAAACCATTTCAGCATCAGCCCGACGATGCCGACATAGACAATGCCCGTTCCGACCCCGCAGAACAGGCCGTAGGTCAGATAGAGGCCGGCCAGGCCCTGGGATTGCGCCGAGGCGACCCAGCCAAAACCGCTTAATAAGCAGCCGAGCGTGATCAAAAACCGGGCGCCGAACCGCTCGACCAGCCAGCCCTGCAGCGGCGACAACCAGGTCTGCAGGATCACCAGGAGCGAAAACGTGACCTGCACCGCGGCGAGCGTTCCACCTGTCGTCCCTTGAAACGGCTTGACGAACAATGTCCAGACATATTGCGGGCTTGAGATCGACATCATGGCGATCAAGCCGAGAAAGAGCTGGGTCCAGCGCGTCGAGCGGGCGCTCTCCAAAGGCGCGAATGCAGTCAAGGCCATGCGTTTCTCCGAGCTCGTTCGTCGCCAAATCGACGCTTGCGAACTGTTTTACCGGCATTTTTCGTGCCAGCAGCCCGCAGCCCGTTTAAAGGCGAGCGAGGATAGGACCGGTTCTGCAAAGCCTATTGCTTGTCGTCCCAGAAATGCCAGAAGGCGTGCGGCTCTTGCTGCTGATGTCTGGGAATCAGCAATTCGCCCGCGGAAATCAGCGCGACGGCGCTGCCGACAAGCAGTTGGAGCATGGCGAAGCGCCAGTCGCCGCCAAAATGAAGGAACGGCGCCGCCGCCGTCAGCACGCCGAGCGCCAGATCGATTTCGCGGAAGCCGCGCGCATATTCGCTGAAGGCGCATATGACGCAGGCGCAAATGGCCAGCCGCCCTTGTAAGGACAATAGGTCGTCTGATCCGTCCGCTCATGCAGGCTCATGTCCAAGTCCTCGATCGAAATATACGGGACGGGCGGATAGCTGGCTTCCCGATGCGTCAAGGCGCGCCGCGTGTCGGCGATGATGCGTCCTTTGAGCGTGACGACAATGCGATTCGCATTGGGTTCAATGGTGATCGGATGATCGGGCCCCGGGATCTTGACGGGCCTTGGATTCAGTTCGACAGAATCCGGCATGGCGCTTCTCCATTTCGCTTCCCGTGACAACCAATGCGATGTCGTCAGAGTTCACCTCGGAAGCCATCTTCATGCGGGACCACTGTCGTCGTTGACTGTTGGCGGAACGATCACGATGTAAAATGGAGTTTCTCTTCGATCGGATGGATATTTATTGACCCCTGCCTGGCGGCAAAGCTCGGAGACGCCACCCAATGAACCCAGATCAACTTGCGGCCATAGCGTCGGCGCTGACAGCGCGTGGAAAAGGCCTTCTTGCGGCCGATGAGAGTGTTTCGACGATCGGCAAGCGCTTCGCGCAGTGCGGAATCGAATCCACCGCCGAAACGCGTCGCGATTATCGAGAGATGCTGTTTCGCTCGGAGGACGCGATCAGGCGGAACATTTCGGGGGTCATTGTTTTCGATGAAACGATCCACCAGTCCGCAAGGGATGGAACGCCGCTGATCAAATTGATCGAAGCGGCGGGCGCCATTCCTGGGATCAAGGTCGACGCTGGGGCCAAGCCGCTGGCTGGCCATCCCGGCGAAACCATCACGGAAGGGCTCGATGGTTTGCGCGAGCGGCTGAAAGACTATTGTGCGCTCGGCGCCCGCTTTGCGAAATGGCGCGCCGTTCTTTCCATAAGCGAGACCATCCCCACCGCTTACGCCATCGAAGCGAACGCAGAGGTCCTGGCGCGCTACGCCGCGCTTTGCCAGGAAGCCGATCTCGTCCCGATCGTCGAACCCGAGGTTTTGATGGACGGCGCGCATGATCTCGAACGCTGCGCCGAAGTGACCGAATATGTTTTGAAAAAAGTGTTCATGCAGCTTTACGAAGCCCGCGTGCGGCTCGAAGGCATCGTGCTCAAGCCGAACATGATCGTTTCGGGCAAGACATGTCCTCGCCAGGCCTCGCCGGAAGAGGTGGCGCGTGCGACGTTGAAGGTCCTGAGAAATTGCGTGCCGGTTGCGGTTCCGGGCATCGCCTTTCTCTCCGGCGGCCAGGGCGACATCGAGGCCACGCGCAATCTCGACGCCATCAATCGCCTCGCCGGCCCGAAGGACGCTCATTGGCCCCTCACCTTCAGCTACGGACGCGCGCTCCAGGACGCCGCGATGAGCACATGGGCGGGCAAGCCCGACAAGGCGCAGATGGCGCAAGACGCATTCCGCCGCCGCGCGGGGATGAACGGCATGGCCGCGCAAGGCCTATGGTCGGACGAGGCGGAGAGAATCGCGGCGTGAGCTTTCCAGTCGCGCGTCTGCTCGCTCGCAGCCACGACCAACGGCGCTCGACGCGGCCAGCGTCGCCCTTGAGCACGTCGACCTCCACATGCTCGCCCTCGCCATGACGCGCAAGCCAGTCGCGCCAATCGATCCCAAGACGCCGCATCGCCATACCGGGATCGACGTCACCGTCCGACTGAGTAGTTTCCGGCCCTGACGTGTCGGCCCTGGAGCTGGTAGTTACGAAGCGATCTATTAAGACTACGTGGTGAAACATGTCTCATTGGACTCTGCCGTGAATGACGCTGTGACGCTGGCGATCCCATTTCCAAGCGAGGCGGAAATCTCCCGGCGGCTTGGGCCTTCCTATGACGCGGCGAGGACGCTCAACGCGGTCAAGATGCTCGCGGGTGCGGGCGATTTAGCCAGGCCGGCGATCGATCTGATGCGGGCAATTTTCAAAGCGGACTTCGTCGATACGAAAACGCGGGAGCTCATTGTAGTGCGAACGGCCAAGGTGGTCGGCTGTGAATATGCGCTCCTGGCCGGGGCGGCGATCGCCGCCAACACCGGCCTTGCGGCGGAGGAGGTCGCCGCTGTCCTGGGGGACGCCTACGCCGGCGCACTTACGCCCGAGCATATGTTGTTGTGCCGCGTCGCCGACGAGCTTTCCATCGGCGGCGCCTTGTCCGATGCGACATTGAGTGCTTTGTTGGATCGCTACGACGACGAAACCTGCCGCAAGCTTGTCCTGATGGTTTGCTGGTTCAATCTGGTGAACCGCTTCGAGAACGGCTGCCGTATTCCATTCGAACCCCGCGACAAGCTTGCTACGATGACGGCGCCTCAAGCCTAGCAGCGAGCGAATTCCCGGTCATTCCACTCCGCTTCTGGAGTCACGCCGCCGGCTTTTCCCGATGATCCCGGGTCATGGCCGATATCGGCGAATTGCGCGCGAGTAGACGTCAAACGCCGCAGAAGGCGAAAGGGTTCGCTTACCTAATCGACAGGCAAGGCCGGCAGCACCAATCTGGCGCGCAAGCCGCCGAGCGGCGAGTCCGCAAGCTCCAGCCGGCCGCGATAGGCCGCGGCGAGGTCGGCGACGATCGACAGGCCGAGGCCCGAGCCCGGCTTGCTCTCGTCGAGGCGACGGCCGCGCCGCAGCGCTTCCGCGCGCTGCTCCGGCTTGAGGCCGGGGCCGTCGTCGTCGATGGTCAGGCGGAAAAAGGCGCGGTCGCCGCCGCCTGCCGGCAGCGTCTCGACATTGACACGCACTTCGCCGCGCGCCCATTTGCAGGCGTTGTCGATGAGATTGCCGGCCATGTCGTCGAAATCCTGCTTTTCGCCGAGAAAGCGCAAGTTGTCGGGGCATTCCACCGAAAGATCGACCGCCGGATAGATCTTGCCGAAAGCGCGCTCCATGGCGGCGAGCGATGGCGCGGGATCGGCGGCCGCGCCGACCGTGCTGGCCCGCGTCGCGGCGCGGGCGCGCTCAAGATAGAAATTCAGCTGGTCGCGCATCACATCCGCTTGCTCGCCGATCTTTACCGCCAAAGGCGACGCTTCGGCATCCGCTTCGTTGACGATGACGCTGAGCGGCGTTTTCAGGGCATGGGCGAGATTGCCGACCTGGATGCGCGCCCGCTCGACGATTTCGCGGTTGGCGGCGATTAGCAGGTTGAGCTCGTCTGCCAGCGGGGCGATTTCGCGCGGAAATTCGCCGGCGATATTTTCCGCCCGGCCGCGCCGCACCGAAATCACGCCCTGGCGCAGCCGGCGCAGCGGCAACAGGCCGTAGCGCGCCTGGAAGGCCATGGCCGCCATCAGCAGCAGCGCCAGCAGGCCAAAGGTCACGCCGAGGTCGATCTCGAATTGCGTGACCTGGCCGTCGACCGACTGGGTGGTCGCCGCGACCTGCACGAGATAGCGCCCCTGGTCGCCCGCGTCGATGACGCGCTCCAGCATGCGCAAGGGTTTGCCGTCGGGACCCGCGACGTCGCCGGAACGCCGGCCCTCGGCGCCGGCGCCCTTTGAGTCGGCAAGCCTGGGCAAGCGCGAGGCGAAAAGCGAATGCGAGGCGCGGATTTGCGGCGGATCGACGTCGAGCCGGGTGATCTGCCAGTACCAGCCAGACAGGGCCAGTTCGAATTGCGGCTCGCCGAGCTGGCCCGGCTCGCCCGAGACCTCGTCGCGCGGCGTGCCCGAGACCTCGTCGCGCGGCGTGGCGAGATCGGCGACCAGCGCGCGCAGGTATATGCCGAGCTGCTCGTCGAGCGCCGCCTCCGCCGTGTCGCGATAGACCGCCGACAGGATGAGGCCGGCCAGGGTCAGGACGACGACGCAGGCGACGGCGGACGACCAGAACAGCCGCGCCGCGATCGAGGTCGCGCCATATCGCCACTTCATCTGGAGACGCTTGTCATTTGCAAATACTTGTCATTTGGAAACACTTGTCATTTGGAAGAACTTGGCTCCATGACATAGCCGAGGCCGCGCACGGTCTGCAGCACGTCGGCGCCGAGTTTCTTGCGCAATCGCCCGATGAACACCTCGATCGTATTGGAATCGCGGTCGAAATCCTGATCGTAGAGATGTTCGACGATCTCCCCGCGCGAGACCACCCGGCCCGCATGATGCATCAGATAGGCGAGCAGACGATATTCATGCGAGGTCAGCTTGATCGGCGCGCCGGCGACGAGCACGCGGCCCGATTTGGTGTCGAGCGCCACGGGACCGCAGACGAGTTCATTGGTGGCGTGGCCGGTCGAGCGGCGGAGCAGCGCCCGCAATCGCGCCAGGACCTCCTCGAGATGGAAGGGTTTTGGCACGTAATCGTCGGCGCCGGCGTCGAACCCCTGCACCTTTTCGCTCCAGCCGTCGCGCGCCGTCAGGATCAGCACCGGCATGGTCTTGCCGGCCTTGCGCCAGGCGGTCAGCACGGAAATGCCGTCAAGCTTCGGCAATCCTATGTCGAGCACCACGGCGTCATAGGGTTCGGTGTCGCCGAGAAAGTGACCTTCCTCGCCGTCGAAAGACGAATCAACGGCATAGCCCGCCGCCTCCAGCGCGCTGACGAGCTGGCGATTGAGGTTCTTGTCGTCTTCGATCACAAGCAGGCGCAAGATCTCATCCCCCCTCAATGCGTTTCAAGTTTTTAATGCGTGTTCAACGCGCCGACGACGGCGCCGGTCGATGCGTTCAGGAACACGTGAATCACCCGGCCGTCGTTCCGCAACAAAGTAATCTCATAGATGTCCTGCTCCCGCCAACGGCAGAGTTTTCCTGTCAAGGCCTCGGCATGGGTCATGGCGGCGGCCTTGCGCATCAGCTCGAAAGGCTCGCGCAATTTCTCGGCGACGACGCGTTCGCGCGTCTCGCTGGCGGAATAGCAGCTGCGCGGTCCCGGCGGCGCGGGCGCCGCCAACCGTCCCCGCTCGTCGGGATCAACCTCGACCTCGCGCGGCGCATCATAGCGCGGGCCGCCGAAATGCGGACCGCCGAAACGGCCCAAGCCCAGCCCAAGCCCAAGCCCGAAGCGAAATCCGTCGGCCCTTGCGGCGGGTGAGCCGAGGGTGATCAAAGCCAGGAAACAGAGCGTCACGATTTTTGCCCACAATTTGGCCATGCCCGAGATTGACCTGTCCTGTCTGAACGCCGCGTGAACCGCTGGGAGACCACCGATGCTGGCCCATTTCAAGCATGCCGTCCAATGGCGCCCCTTGGGGATATTGGCGCCTTCCTGTAAAGTCTGTCACAAGAGGGCCGGATTGCGGTCGCGTTTTGGCCGCAATGTCAGCCTTTCAATCGTTCGTCGCCACCGTTTTGCAAAACCGATTTGCGCGGAAGCGGCGATTTGCCCGTGGGGGGCCGAACCTTGATCCGCATGTCCAGCTTTTTGCCTTTCCGGCTTCGGTCGCGCTTTCGACCGCGTGGCGGATCGCGGCTGTTGGTCGCCTCGGCTGTTTCCGGCCTGCTGATCCTTGTCGCCCTCGCCGGATTCCCCGAAGTTCAAACCGATGTCGCGTCGGCGCCCGCTCCGGCCGCCAAAGGCGCGGCGGCCGACGCCAGCGTGGCGGTTGCGACCGAAGGAGCGCGCTCCTACAGCTATTATCCCGAGCAATTGGCGGCCTTGCACAGCCTCCGCAATTTCACGCCAATCGCCGATGAAGGCCAGAAACCGGACTCGCCTGCTGCTCCGACCGTGATCGCCGGCAAGGGAGTCCCCGTGGGCGCCCCCCTGCCGCCGCGCATCGTCCGCCGCGCCGACGCCGGTTTGAAAGTCGCGGCGCTGCAACCCGCCAGCGCCTCCGCCGCGCCGGACGAACCCTCTGTAGCCAAGCTTGAGCCGGCCAAGCCGAAAGCCAAGCTTTTCGGCATGTCCCTGCCCGGCCTGCCCGATCTCGGCCAGAGCGTGAAGGGCGCGCGCGACGTCGCGACGAGCTGGGGTTCCGCCGCCGCCAGCCTTGGCGCCAAGATTGTGGGATTGTGGCATTGAAGTCGCGGCGCTGAATTCGCCGCAGGTCCATTTGAAACTTGCCGTTTGAAACTTGCCAGTCGCAAGGCCTTTATGCCACCAATGCGCCCTCCGCGAGCTGAACCCGCGTCCATTTTGCGGGATGCGCCAAGAAATGCGCCAAGCAATGCGCCGCGGCGGGAGTTGGGCCTTGTCCGAATTAAGGAAATTGCCGGTCGCCTTGATCGCAGCCCTTGCCCTGGGCCTTGCGGCGACTTTTCTTGCGCTGAAGGGCGACCCCGGCTTCGGCGCGGCGGCTTTCGGGCCCTGGACGTCCCGGCCGCGTCTCGGAAGCGCCGACATCGATCCTTACGCGCGCGCCGCCACGGCGGTGGAAGGCGCCGTGCCGCTCGGCTCTGGCGAAGGCCTCGCCTTCGTCGCCCGCGCCGACGATGCGGGAGCTCCCCTCGATTCGCGCTGCGATTACATTGTTTCGGGGGCGGCCCTGCCCGCGCGCTTCTGGACCCTGACCGCCTATGATGTCGAGGGTCGGCTCCGGCCCAATCCGGCCGGGCGCTACGGCCTGACCTCCGCCGCCTTGCTGCGCCGCGCCGACGGGGCCTTCTCCATCGTCGCCGCCCGGGAGGCCCGGCCCGGCAACTGGCTGCCCCTGGGAAGCCGAAGCCGCTTCACTCTGGTGTTGCGCGCTTACGAAGCGGCCTCCAGTTCGGTTGGCGGCCCCTTCGAGGGACTGGTCATGCCCAGGATCGCGCGCGGCGAATGCTCATGATCCCCGAGAAGATGCGCTTGACCCCAGAAAAGACTTGGCTCGACCGCGCCATCGACCTCATACCCTGGCTGCTCGCCGCCCTGTTCGGCGGCGTCGCCCTGCATCTTCTCGCCATCCTGCTGCTGCCGCATGTCACGCCCTATGCGGCCTACCGCCGCCTCGCCCTGCAATCGCCGGTGGGCCAGCTCAGCTTACTGCCGCGCCCTTCGCCGGAAACCAGCGGTCCCGTCTTTTCCGATCCCTTCGCCGCCCTGGCCCTTTGCCGTTTCGACCTCGCGCAGGGCCCGCTGCGCCTGCGCGCCCGCGGCGACGGCGACCATCCCGTCTCGGTTTCCTTGCGCCTTGCCGACGGCACCGTGATCTACAGCGCCAACGACCGCCAGGCGCCCATGGGACAATTCAACATCCTCGTCGTCACGCAGGACCAGGCCGACGCGCTCGACGTCGCGAGCGAAAGCGCCGACCCAGAGGACGCCGACAAGGGCGCGGACAAGAATTCCGCCAAAGACCATGATGACAAGAGCCAGGATAACAAGAGCCAGGGTGAGCTACGGCTGATTTCGCCGGGGAAGAAAGGTTTCGCTCTGGTGCGCGCCCTCAGCCTGCGCGAAGGCGATTACGATGCGGCGGCGGCCGGCGCGAAAGCCGAATGCGCGGTGGAAAAGCCCGCGCCATAGAGCAGTGAACAAAAATAGACTAAACTTTCTGTGCAATCTAATCAGGCGCGTTTCCTGCGGCGCGGCCGCGGCGCGCTGGTTCCGGGGCGCCGCCGGCGGTTCGAACCCGCGTCGGCTGTGCCCTTCTCCCCCGCGTCCTTGTATTCCTTGTCCCCTGCGTTCCCTGGGCGGCAATAGCGAACCCCCAGGAAGAACAATATCTGCGCCGGGCCTTCCGGCTTCGATGCCGAAGCGCGCCGGCGCGCCTGGCTTCGAAATGCAACGACTTCCCCCATGACCCCATCCCTGCGACATCCGGCGCCACACTGATCGGGGGCGCCGGGATCAAGGACAATGCAAAAGGCGTAGTCGTTAAAATTTTCGCCTTTCTCCCGTCCGTGTCCCATTAAAGGTTTGCGATGGTTAATGATGTGTCAATAAACCTCCGCTAGCCTCCGGATGACAGCAAAAAACTTTCCGGATCGCCCCCATGCAGACCGACATTTACGCACGCCTGCGCGACCTCGCGTCCTCGGCTGATTCGAAACCGGCGGAGATGCGGCCCATCCTCCTGCGGGTGACCACGGATCTTTTCGTGCTGCACGCCCATCATTCGCCTCAGGAATTGCACCTTTTCGAGGAAATGGCGGGCAAGCTGGTCGAGGACGCGGACGAGGCGACATTGACGATCGTCGCGCGCAAACTGGCGCGCTGCGGCGATTCGCCCGCTTCCGTCATGAAGAAGATTCGCGCCCGGGGCGGGGCCGCCGCCAACGAAATCCTGCTCGTCGACCAGCAGATCGAATGGCGCGAATTGCGCGCCGTTGCAACGAGCGGCGCCGTCGACGCCGCCTGCGCCGTCGCCGGACGCCAGGACCTCGATCGCGAACTCGCCAAGATCCTCGCGGGACGGGCCGAGCGCGAAGTCGCGCGGGCGCTGGCCGCCAACGCCGCCGCGCCGCTCGGCGTCGAAGACCTGCGCCTGCTCTGCGCGCGGGGTCGCGAGGATCCGATCCTGGCCCTGGCCCTGCTCGGCCGCGGCGAGCCCGGACTCGACCATTTGCCGCTCTACCTCTCCGCCGAAGCCAACCAGCGCCGGAAGCTGATTGAGTTGACGCGCGCCACGAGCCTCGGGCATGTCGGCCGCAACGAGGCCGACATGCCCCTCGACAACGCCTCCTGCGCGCGGCTCGAGGCCGGCGCATTGCGCCAGAAACGGTCCTCCTTCGCCTTGACGCTCGCGGAGGTCATGGGTTGCGATCCACTCTGCGCGCGAAAAATCGTCGATGACGAAAACGGCGAGGCGTTGACCCTCGCCTTCATCTCGATTGGCCTGCCGCAGGAGATCGCCGCCCGCATCTTCCTGATCGCCTTTCCGAAAGTCGCCCTCTCCAACGAAATCTTCAGCGCTGACATGGCGTTGTATGCATCGCTGCCCCGGCGCGACGCCGCCCGGATCGTCGCCGCCATCACCGGCGAGGCGAGAAGCGCCAGCGCGAGTTTTCTGCGCGCCCAGGCCCGGCGCGCGCCATTCGGCGGGAAGACCGCACTCCAGTCCGGCGCCGGCGCGCCAGCGGACGCGATTGCGAAAAGCGTTTCGAGGGGTTGAAAAAGCCCGCGTCCCGCCAGAATGCCGTCACCCTGCCTAGCCGGAACCCATCCGCATGATCCGCCTGATTGCGCAACGCAGCCGCCATTCCTGGGTGGGCGCGCTCCTGTTCTTCGTCTGGCTGGCGCTCGTCGTCGCCCAGGCTTTGCAGCACGTGATGTGGCGCGACGAAGTTCGCGCCCTGTCGATCGCGCTCAGCGGCGACGGCTGGCTCCAGATGCTGCAAAACCTGCATGGCGAGGGACACCCGGCCCTGTGGTATCTGCTGCTGCGCGCGGGTCATGACATCAGCGGCCGGGTTGAAATCCTGGAAATCCTGTCGGTGGCGATAGCGGCCGCCGCCGCCGCGCTGCTGACATGGCGCGCGCCGTTCAACCTGACGGTCAAAGCCCTGATCCTTTTCGGATTTTTCCTGACTTACGAATATTCGGTCTCCGCCCGCAACTACGGCCTCGGCATGCTCTTGCTTTTCGCCGTCGCCGCCTGCTATCGTCGGCGCCGCGAAAACGGCGTCGTCCTGGGCGTCTTGCTCTTCCTGCTCGCCAATACGAATCTCATCGCGACCGCCCTCTCCGGCGCCTTCCTGCTCTTCTGGCTGATCGACATCCTGACCGAAACAGGTCCGCGCTGGACGCCCGCCCTCAAAACCTTCTTCCTGAACGCGGTCCTAGCGAGTTTCGGCGCGGGCCTGTGCCTCTTCACCGTGCTGCCGACTTACAATGACGCCGCCGTCGCACTTGCCGCCGGACCGATTTCGCCCGCGGACCTGCTGCAAGCGGCGCTGCTGCCGGCGGGAGGAACGCTCGGCGCGCTGGTCAGGCCGATCATGCAGGGCGAGCCGGGAAGTTTCCGGACGATCCTGCTTGGCTCGCTCGTCCTGTTCGGCGGCGCCTTCGGCCTGCTGCGCCGAACAGGCGCCCTTGTCGCGGCGGTCGTCTCGCTGGCGGCCCTGGCGATTTTCTTCCAGTTCGGCGCCCACGGCGACTATCGCCACGCCGCCCAATGGCTGTGTTTGCTGATCGCGCTCTATTGGATCGAAGCGGATCGCGCGACCCAGGCGCTCCCCGCGACGCAGGAAAAACCGGAGTCCCTGCTCGCGCGTTCGGGCGCGCTCCTCTTCCTGCTGCTGCTCGCCATGCAGATCGTCCCGAGCGCCGGACGCGTCGAATCCTTGCTCCAAGGCGCGCCTTCTCCGCGTCCCGGCAGGGAATTCGGCGCCTTCCTGGCCGAGCGCCCCGATCTTAGCGACGCGATCCTCATCGCCGACCCGGATTACCTGTTGGAGGCCCTGCCCTATTATGCGACAAACAAGGCTTGGCTCATCCGCGAGTCCCGCTATGGAGACGTCGTGCGCTTCACCCGCGACGCCCGCCTCACCCTTAGCCTCGACGACATCAGGGAGACCGCCGCGCGGTTGCGGCGGGAGACCGGAAAGCCAGTCCTGATCCTGCTGCACGAAAAGCTCGATGACTTGACCGCCCTCGGGAAGATCAAAGAGGGCTATAACTGGACATTGACGCTCGATGGCGAACAGGCCGCACGGTTCCGGCGTGACACCACTTATCTTCGTCGCTTCGCCCCCGGCGCAAGCGATGAAAGTTTCGATCTGTTCCTCGCCAGGTAACCTTTCATCAGACTTTAAGCTCTATCGTAGCGGAAGAGCCCAATCCTTGCGCGATGGAGAATCCAGTTGATCCTGTCAGACGCCGGCGACGCCAAACCGGCCAAAAATCGGGCCGGATTTTTCGATTATCTGGCGATCGCCCGGCTCGACCATAGCGCCAAGCACATTTTCATCGTTCCGGGACTCTGCCTCGCCTATCTGTTGCGCGGCGTCCGGACGGAGCATCTTTTCGTCTCGATGGCGCTAGGGCTCGTCGCCGCGATCTGCGTCGCCTCGGCCAATTACGTCATCAACGAATATCTCGACCGGGACTTCGACCGGCATCATCCAACCAAGTCGCAACGCAGCGCCGTCCAGAGCGAGATGAGCGGAAAAGTCATCGTGTTCGAATGGCTCATGCTGCTCGCCGTGGGGCTGGGCTGCGCGCGTTCCGTCAGCCTTTCGATGTTCGCCATCGCCTGCGTTTTCGCCTTTCAGGGCGTGATCTACAATGTGCCGCCGGTCCGCAGCAAGGACGTGGCCTTTCTCGATGTCATCTCCGAATCGATCAACAACCCCCTGCGCCTTATGATCGGCTGGACGATGGTCGATCCGACCTCGCTTCCGCCGAGCTCGGTCATCCTCGCCTATTGGTGCGGCGGCGCCTTCCTGATGGCCGCCAAGCGCCTGTCCGAATATCGCGAGATCGCGTCTGCGCATGGGTTAAGCCAGCTGATCCGTTATCGCGCCAGTTTTTCCGGCTATTCCGAAGTGTCGCTGACGGCGTCGTGCCTCGTCTATTCCCTGCTGTCCATGGCCTTTCTTTCTGTCTTCCTTGTAAAATACAGGATCGAATACATTCTGATCCTGCCGATTATCGTTACGCTCTTCACAAGCTATTTCGTGCTGTCGACCACCCCCGACTCCTCCGCCCAGAAACCGGAAAAACTCTACCGGGAAAAAGGCCTGATCGGCATCGTCGGCCTATTGGCCGCGGTCTTTCTCGTTTCGACCTTCGTCGACATGCCGTTCCTTTCGGAACTGACAGGCCAGCATTTCATCGTCCTGCCCTGATGGGACTGGAAACGAGCTTGACGCCTGCGCCGATTTTCGACTGGCGGACCATTCGCCTCGTCGCCTTCGACGTGGACGGCACGCTCTACCGCCAGGATCGCCTGCGGCGGCGCATGGCGGCCGAACTGGCGACAGCCGCGTTGGCGCGGTTTTCGTTCACGCCGATCCGCATTCTCTCGACGTATCGGCGTCTGCGCGAAAAGCTCGCCGAGGCCGAGGTCGAGCATTTCGAACCGGTCCTCCTCGCCCGGACCGCCAGCGCCTGCGGCGCTCAGCCGGAACAGGTCGCAACGATCGCGCGGGAATGGATGGAGCGCAGGCCGCTTGCCCACTTGCGCCCGTGCGTTTACCCGCATCTGCCGGAATTGTTCGCCGCGATCAAGGCCGGCGGCCGCAAAATCGGGATCTTGTCGGACTATGCCGCGCAGGAAAAATTGAGGGCGCTCGGCCTGTCCGCCGATTTTATCGTTGCTGCCGGCGACGAGGGCGTCGGCCGGCTCAAGCCGCATCCCCGAGGGCTGGAGGCGCTGATGGCGGCGGCCGGCGTCGCGCCGCAAGAAACCGTTCTGATCGGCGACCGGCCTGAGCGCGACGGCGAAGCCGCCCTCCGCGCCGGCGCGGCGGCGCTCATCCGCTCGTCCCGAAAACGCGCGGGCTGGAACACTTTCGCCTCGTATGACGACTCAATTTTCGCGCCACTGTTCCAGACGCATCACTCACATTTATAAGCCCGTTGCTCGCGCTCAAAATCCGGCCAGAGCGTCCAGGTCGCCGCGGCGGTCTTGCCATATTTCGCGCATTCCCTTTGCGCGTGACGGGCGACGCGCTCATCGTCGCTTTTGCCGGGATAATAATAGTATACCCCGACTCAATCGAAATCCGGCTGAAGAGGCTTCCCAAAATCGGGAATTTGGATTCGACTGGGGGGATGATTCGTCGGAATTTTCTTTCTCTTGAGGACCGCGCCGATCTGATC
>Ga0182030_10016983_pt1 | contig 14095 bp, 14 predicted proteins | sample 812S3MmetaG_FD_121299 | JGI IMG/M metagenome (GOLD analysis project Ga0182030, IMG submission 121299) | Permafrost microbial communities from Stordalen Mire, Sweden - 812S3M metaG (Illumina Assembly) | ecosystem: Environmental > Terrestrial > Soil > Wetlands > Permafrost | place: Sweden...
GGCCGAGCAGTCGTTGGCTCACTCGCCTTTGTGTTCGGTTTCGCGATTGTTTTCGTAAGTTTCGGTGCGCTCTTTGGGGGTTTGGGAAGTTCACTTCGTACTCACCAGCGTGGTCTCGAAGTGGTTTTCGGTGTGATCACGGTCTTACTCGGTTTGTTTTTTGCTGGTTGGTGGCCGGCGGGCTGGCTCCAACGAGACCGCCGCGTCCATCACTTGCCGCGCGCTTCCGTCATCGGCGCGTCACTGCTCGGGTTTACCTTTGCCTTGGGTTGGACACCGTGCATCGGGCCCACCTTGGCCGCGATATTGGGACTCGCCGCGTCGTCATCCGGAGCTACCGCGCTTCGGGGTTCAATGCTCGCCTTTGTCTACTGTCTGGGACTGGGACTTCCATTCGTGTGTGCAGCTCTGGCGACCGAGTGGATGGCAGGCACGTCTCGGTGGCTTCGTCGACACCAAAAAATAATCGGTCGAGTCGGAGGCGTAATGCTCATTCTCATCGGTATTGCCGAAGTGACCGGAGCGTGGCAAGCGTTCGTGCTGTGGCTCCAAATTCACCTGCCGTCATCCACCAGCTTCCTCTAACTGGGTAAAACTTCAGCAGCGTTTCACTTGTCACTTGGCCGGTGAGTTCTTACGGTCAATCCTTCGTAAGATGGACACATTCAAACATGACTGTTTGGAGGAGTTAGCGTTCGTGTAACTCCGGAACGTGAGCCATGAAAAGTGAAGCCTCCTGCGTTCATTCTCATTATTCGTCGCCGGATTTTTAGGCCTGGCTCTCTTGTCGTGTCTGTATAACGTGAGCAGCTTGTTCCAACGGCTTGGCATTAGTTCGAACTGGCCGGCTAACGATTAGGCCCTGCCAAATCTGAATTGGCCCGGGATCTATCTTGCTATCGGTGGAGTGGCGTTTTGGACTTTTCACCATTGGAAGATTCGTGCCAAACGAATCAAAAGTGATCCACTACCTAGCCAATTTGTCGGTGGGCCGACGTCACATTCTCCGACTGGCGACTTCAACCTTGGCTGTTTTAAGGGGTAGCCAAGAGATGAAGGTCGCGTCGCATTGATGTCACGCAGGAGTCGAATTGGTCCATCGAAGTCGTGCGTAAAATGGGATGTAGACAGTGACGTGGTCATGTTGAGATGAATCCAAATAGTCATCTCGAATTAGGTGCATCTCAAGGGCAAAGTCACCAGTGTCAGGATGAACGCGCTCACGATAGTGTCCCGACACCCAGCCGGTGTCAGTTAGAACCTCAATCGTGTCACCATCGCGCACCAACTTGCCGTCAAGACGATATTGGATGCTCCTTTCGTCTACAGGTTCGAGGAAAAACGGTCGTCCCTCGTAAGTGTCAGGCACCGTCAGATTGTCTCTGGTTCAGGTGGCGATGGTACGCCGTCCGCCGTGTCTTCCCACATCTCCATGATCTCGTGGTCCAGCGTCACTTCGTCAATGCCCTTCAGCTTGAGTTTCGCGCTCCACTTTTCTTCGATGTGGCCATACTTCCAAATCGTCAGTGCCGCCGCCCACGTGACGACGAACATCCCAACAATGATGAAGCCCGCAACGTTGATGTTGAAGTTCGCCATGAAGTTCCAAAACGAACCCTTCCACTTCAGTTCCATGGGCAACAAGCCGAGCACTTCGATGGTTCCTATGAAGAAACAAATCGACACCGAGAGTCCGGTGATGGCGAGGTTGTAGAACACCTTGCGCACCGGATTGAAGAACGCCCACCCGTAGGCGACGTTCATGAAGCATCCGTCGGCGGTGTCCATAAGCGACATCCCGGCGGTGAAGAGAATGGGTAGACAAAGAATGGAGTACCAAGGCAGGGCCTCTTTGGCCAGTATTGCCGTGGTGGCCAAGAGGGCAACTTCCGTCGCGGTGTCAAAGCCCATGCCGAAGACCACACCGACTGGGTACATCTGCCATTCTTTGGTGATTGACTTCATCCACTTGCCAAAGAATCGGAACATGAGTCCACGGTTGTTGAGTTGTCGCTCCAATTCGGCTTCGTCGTAGGTGCCCTTTCGCATCGCCCGGAAGACCTTCACGATTCCGGCCAAAATGACGACATTGAGCAGCGCGATGAGATAGAGGAAGGAGGCGGAGACGATAGTACCGAAGACACCACCGAACTGTTCAAGTCCAGAGCCGTTGTGAGAAACGGCGTTGTAGACCGTTTTTTCCGCGATAATCAGTCCGATGCCAATGGCGATGACAATTGTCGAGTGACCGAGCGAGAAGTAATAGCCGACGCTGAGCGGTCTATTTGATCCCTCGATCTCACGTCGCTCGTTCATGAGCTTCCGTGTCACATTGTCGATGGCCGAGATGTGGTCCGCGTCGAAGGCGTGTCGCAGGCCCAATGTGTACGCGAGGGCGGTGATACCAATACCGAGACCCTTGTAGTGTCCCGGGACCACGAAGGCGATGAAGATACCGAATCCGATTGCGTGAAGCAGCAGTATCGAGCCGAACATCCAACTTGCTCTGCGCTTATCGTGAGGAGACAACGAATCGCTCAGTTGCCGGAATCGACTTACACGAGGTGAGACATCGGTGACGACCATTCGTTACTCCTCCGCACTACATAATCGTTGGTGCCGAACGACAATCGCCCCTCACCATCCCTGTGTGGATAACCGCGAAATCATCTCACAAATAGGACCAGGTTGCAATAGATAACTGGCCCTATCACCGTGGGTAGTGTGGAATCGTGTCCACATCTGCCCAGTCATCAAAAGTCGAAATGAAACGAGAGGTCGGATCGTCAGAACGTATCGAGGAGGTTATGACACTGCTCCGAGAAAATGGTGGTCGCGCCACTTCAACGAGGCGGTTGCTGCTCACCTGTCTTTTCGAAGATGCATCGCACCACACCGCGGACCAGTTGGCAACCAAGGTGCAGGCAATTAATCATGATGTGTCGATTTCGACGATTTATAGAAATCTTTACGAACTCGAACGCCTCGGAGTCGTGGTGCACGCTCATCTAGGTCATGGCGCGGCCATGTACCATCTCGCGTCGGATACGCACGGACATTTGGTTTGCGAGGAGTGTGGAATGACAGTTGAAGCTCCTGACAAACTGTTCACGGGACTGACGGAGTCGGTGGCGCACGAGTTCGGATTCTCGATTGATCCCAGACACTTTGCAGTCCTAGGGCGATGTGCGCGGTGCAGTCCCAATTCCGTTATTCATGGCTAGGTGCGGTCCTGGGCTCAACGTGAACCAACACGCTGAGCGATTGCGTCCGCTCAGATTTCCCACATTTCATCCCACAGACCAATCCGACACCACCGGACGAATCCGACACCACCGGACAAGTTTTCTTTGATTTTCGGATGAATCCGACACCACCGGACCAATCCGACCATACGCATGCCTCTTTTAATCCCAAGGTGCCGGGATCGAGACCCGGGCGGCCCACTGAGCAGAATTGAACGTTCACGCTCGTAGTTCCCAAAGGTCGCGTGATACCACAAGGAAAAAAGAGAATTTTTGAAATGTTCGGGTCTGATTGTATTGGTCCAAAGTTGAAGAAGCATATTGCAGCTCACTGTGACGGGCCTCGTTCTAGGCCTCACAATCCATCGGCATTGCGGGTCGTTTTGGACTCACCGCACAGCCATCAGTGGTGTGCATCCGTAAAATCAACGGTACAGATCTTGCAAGGTTCGACAGCACTGATCGTCCCCTTAACGCTGACCTCGCAATTGATTTGAAACCGAACTGAACAGTTCAAGGGGGGCTTCGAAGAGGTCGAACGCACTGTAAAGCGGTGTTAACACCATTCGTAACAAGTCGGGCAATCCATCTCGAACGGCAGATGCGCTCACCGAGATCTCTGACCTCACAGTGGGAACCCGCGACCTTCTCCCATATGACAAAGATCGTCTCGGGTCCGCTCTGCTTTCCAGTACTCGCCCCTGAATTCCGTTCCACTCGAATAGAAATCTCGCGTTCTCCGCACCCAGACGTTCAGCTAGTCGTTCGAAATGTAGGAGACATTCCCCTACTCGCCACACCGGCAGAGTCAGATCAAAAAATGTTCCGGGTTCGACTCCTTTGAATTCTTGGTCTTCCTGCAAGCGTCGAATAATAAACATTCGACCATGAGGGTCAGCTCGCCAGAAATCAAGGTCGCCCGACTTTGAAAGCCAACACTCTAAGACTCCGCCGGCATCGTAAGCCCGCATTTCATCCATTTGATCGATAGTTATCCATGGTGGCCATCCAGTCTCGTTCCCACGAACGTCTCTTAGTATCTCTTTGAAACTTGGAAGGGAGCGCAGAATCGGGACGGATTCAATGATGTAAGCGCAACTCCATGTGCCGCGCGTGTAACTCTCTGTCAGTCTCCCCCTCACAAGATCATCTTCCTCCGATGCAAGTTTTTCAGTTAGACGCGCGGAGGACGCTGAAGACCAGCCGGCAACGTCGGGCCCAAGATTCGTCAATTCTGCAACAAGTTCGGGCTCTTTTCTAAAAGCTTCGAGGAGTCTTCGTACATCGTCGATGAAGCGGCTTCTATTGTTCTCGACACACCGCTTAATCAATTCGTCCCAATCTCTTCCAGACTGCGGTGACGAACTCATCGGTCCTGGTAGCCGAACGTAGTAAATGTCACTCCTCAAATCTGATCCATTCGGAGCGTTCTTTGACCGAATCGGAACAGTGTGTCCTCCAGATATTTCGATGATTACGTGCAGATCGCCGATGGAACTTTTCACATGATGAACTCGACATTCGAAAACGGGCTCCGCGTGTCGTGCAAGAATTGTGTTTATCGAGTCTTGAGAGTACCTCTCTTGAGCGAATGGATTCGAACCAGAAGGGAACCAACCTTCAGGTCGTTCCTCAAATCCAAAGGCGAGGTAGCCTCCTCCAAAATTTGCCAGCGCTAAGAGATCCTTGGCAAGGTCAGCCCTGATGGCACGGACCGAAAGATCTAGCCAATTCTTAAGTTCAATTCCAACGTCTTCTCGCGGATAGTCAAGAAGTTGAACGAGTTGAAGACGTTGGTCTGAGTCGTCGGGCATAACTACACGTGATTGTTTCTCGAATTGGTTCAGATGGCTGCTGAATCGTGCCTTGAAAACGCCATGGCCAACCCAATCACCGACATAACAACGCCCAACAACGCCCAATTTCTCTTCCGAACTGAACGAGCGCCCCCTGCCTTGATCAAATCAGCGAGGAATTGAATTTCCTCACCATAGGGAGGTGGTGCCAGCAATTGCGCGATCTCGATCGCGACACTCATTTCTGGATCATTAAGAACGAGAGCTGCTTCAACAGCTGATGCCTTGAGCTTGGTGCTCATTTCCTGAATGAGGTCATCATCTGTTCGAAGGCCCCGCCAGCTCATCGGTTCCCGACGGTACGCATCCTGCCATGGCGGCCAGTCACCAACGTAAATCTCCGCATGATGATTTTGCTCTGACCACCAAGACTGCACCATATTGTGCAGCGGAATTACTCGATCGTTCACGATTCACCGCCTTGCTTCATTTGAGCCACCTCACTCGAACCATCGTTTGACATTGTCAGTTGATACGTCGACTGATGAACTCGAACGATTCGCTGTTGCTGAACAAGTCGCGAAAGATACGAACGAAGCAGACCAAGTCGGTCAATTGCAATTGAAGTCCACCCGAGCTCCTCCATGCGAACGAGAATCTCCTCGTCAGTCATCTCCCCTCCCTCATGAAGTATCAGCACAATCAAATTTGACGCAGGAGGTAAAGCCTCCCCAAATCCGCCTTGTGATGTCGACATCGCGGCCAAAAGAGCGAGAGATAGACCACCGGCGACTGCAAGTACTGGCGCAACTTTGCTTAACAATGATTGATGACCGAGGGGTCGAAGTCCCACGATTGCCTGCTCGACCTTTGCGAGTTCTTTTGAAGCCTCTTTGAGACCCGCCTTGTGGTTCTCGATCTCTGCACAGAGAGCGTCTCGGCGTACGTCCAGATGGTTCAGTGCATTCTCAACAATCCGATCCGGCTCCACGCGACTCCTCTAATTGCAACCTCATCAATAGTATCGTTAAGTTGACTTGATGGATGAGCAAATTCAAGCTTTCAAATGGACATGAGGCATCTTGCTTGGCTCCCCAAAGTCAGGGAATTATCCTCGGACTAGCTTTTAAGTCCCTTCCTGAACCTATTGCCAAGTTTGGCGATAAAAGGCCTTCCCCTCGCCTTTCTGGGCAACAGGTTCCCAAAAGGATCTCTCGTAGAATCGCTGGAATGGTGTAGTTAGAGCGAAATAATCTTCGAATAGTGGAGAATTTATACCTTTTAATATATCAGTATACTGAGAGCGTGGTAACCTCTTCTTTATGACGATTACTTCGCTCCAAGCTCATTCAGCCGGGATCAATCAAAAGAATCGAGTGCACCTTGAGCAGTTGCACCGACACACCTCGGGAGCCTTCGACGTGCTCGAGGCCTCCAAGGTGCTCAACATGGAGAAGGGCAAGGCGGGCCAACTCCTGGTCTATTTGGCTCGCAGAGGATGGCTCTCACGCATACGTCGAGGTCTCTACGTGGCGGTGCCACTCGATGCTCGCCGATCGGGCGAGTGGGTGGAGGATCCTTGGGTCGTGGCCGAACGAATCTTCAGCCCCTGCTACGTCGGCGGGTGGAGCGCATGTTCTCACTGGGATCTCACCGATCAAGTATTTCGAACTCTTCTAGTGGTCACTACCCGACGCGTGCGACATCGTAATGTCGAGATCCAGGGGATGCCGTTTCATATAACCGTTCGGACTGGTGACGAACTGTTCGGCACGATGTCCGTATGGCGCGGACAAACTCAGGTCCCAGTATCAGATCCTTCGCGTACCGTCGTCGACATCCTTGATGATCCACGCCTCGGAGGCGGCATTCGCACCGTGGCCGAAGTCCTTGATGAATATCTTCTGAGCGAGCATCGAAACGAAGAGCTTCTAGTTGAATACGGAGACCGACTAGGCAATCGAGCTGTCTTCAAACGACTCGGCTATCTCTTGGAAACATCCGGAGCTGACGCACCTGAACTAATTGAATCCTGCCTCACTCGCCGAAGTTCCGGACTCGCAGCACTCGACCCGTCGGCAAAGACCTCGGGCCACATCAAACGACGATGGGGTCTGCGAGTCAATGTCGCACTGGAAACGTTGGTTGGTGCGTCGTGATTACCCGAGCAGACATCGTAGAACGAGTTCACGAATGGAGCCTCACCGAAGAAGTCGTCGAGAAGGACTACGTTCTCGGTTGGCTCCTTTGGGGAATTTCAAGTGACCCCGTCCTGAGCAACTCATGGGTGTTCAAGGGCGGCACCTGCTTAAAGAAGTGCTGGATCGAGACGTACCGATTCTCGGAGGATCTCGACTTCACTGTCCTTCCAGGTGGTCCCTACAAACCCGAAGAGATCGAACCGCTTCTCCAACGCACACTTGCCCGTGTGCACGATGCATCGGGTATCGACTTCTCACCGAAACCGCCGGCGCTGCGCCTTCGCCCCGACGGGCTCTCCAGTGAAGGCCGTGTCTACTACATCGGCCCGCGAAACACGCCCCACGCGGCCCGAGTAAAGCTCGATATTTCCGCTAATGAAATCGTGGTTCGCCCTCCAGTTCTGCGCGACATCGCACACCCTTACCCGGACGGGCCGCTTCCCGACAAAGCTCGCTGCTACTCGTTCGAGGAGGTATTCGCGGAGAAGATCCGCGCAATGGCCCAACGCGCTCGCCCGCGTGATCTCTACGACATTGTCAATCTCTTCCGACGAGATGACCTCAGGCTCTATCCCGAGATCATTCGCAAAACGCTTGAGGAGAAATGTGTAGCGAAAGGAATCGCCATGCCCGTCGCAGCTGACTTCATCGACTCACCACTTATCTCGGCACTCGAGAGCGACTGGGCACAAATGCTAGATCACCAATTGCCAGCCCTCCCATCACTTCAAGATTTTCTCAATGAGATCCCTCTACTGTTCGGCTGGCTAGATGGGACCACCATGTTTGAGGTATTGCCGCCACTATCGGGTTCCCGAGATGAACAAATCTGGTCGCCACCACCGACCGTTTCAACTTGGGGCCTAGGCATACCTTTAGAGACCGTGCGCTTTGCGGCCACCAACCACCTTTGCGTGGACCTGCGCTACGACGGAAGCTGGCGCCAAATCGAGCCTTACTCGCTTCGCCGCAGCAGCACTGGGCGACTCCTTTTGCACGCTGAGCGATCCGACAATAGCGGACATCGCTCCTACGACGTCGACAAGATCTCAGAGTTGCACGTCACCACCACACCCTTTCAACCTCGTCACCCGATTGAGTTTTCATCCCAAGGTCCACTCCACGCCCCGCTTCAAATTACTCCTTCGGTGAGCACGACACCGCGACGAACGCTGCCCCGATCTGCTCGCGCGAAGCCCACATTTATCTATCAATGCAATCGATGCGCCAAAGAGTTTCGACACACTCGACGGAACACGACTCTTCGGGCTCACAATGACCGCCAAGGGTATGCGTGTCCCGGCCGACGCGGCATTCTCATTGGAACTAGGTAGCAATCACCCGGGCAGGTGGCAACCTCTCAAGACACAAATAACCGGATCGGGAAAACGGGGCTGCTCGAAGCATGTATGAGAGACCATGAGAATTCTTGAAAAATCCGATTATTTAGTCAGCAATCGAAGGTTCATCACCCCACTGGGCAGTGGCTGTTCGGTTCGCTTGCGCGCTGCCTGCACTTGATTCCTTCACAAAGGGAGAGCCGACAGCGGCGCTGTGAGTGCTCCAATAAATCAATCAGTCACCAACTAGCGTGCCTACATATTTCCCCTGCGAATCGAATGCTCGATCCCCACGCAAGCGTGCAACGTGAACACCCGATCGCGCAAACAAATCATTTCCTTTACGCCGTAGTGGTCGACCGTTTTTCGTGTAGATGAATGTCACTGTACCTCCTCAATTTGGATGTGTTAAGTCGCTCCCTAAAGCAGAATTGTGACGATAATAAACACATGTTTGATCGTATTGGTGCGCCGACATTGTTGTCGAAATCGGGGGCGCGAAGGTGATTCCCGGTGAGAAGCAAGGTCGCACATCTAAAGTCACGATTCCGTACATGTTCATAAGCGGGGGCATAGCTCGCGGATGCTTTATGGACTTAATTCGAAGAGAAGGTTGACAATTCACCTGGTCAATGAATCTGCCCTCTTCTCATTGTCTTCGCTCACTTGAAATTGCGAATGCTCATTGTCACGGTACCCAAAACTTTCCCCAGCGCCATGTCGATGGAGCAGCATCTTGCCGACATCGTCGAGCCGAATTGCTGTGTTACATACCCATGAAATGATTATTGAGCGGCGGAGCGCCAGAACGACATACGGACAATTGAGGAGACTAGTGAGACGATGACAACCTTCGCTATCCATCGCAATCTGACATTGCTGCTGTCGATTCTGCTAGTACTTGGCGGCCTTTCAATCTTGATCGCGATCCAAACAATGACGAACATACGTACAACACCTAATTGGGCAGGCTACATAGTGCACGACACCAACGGAGTGGCGTCGGTTTCGGCAACGTGGACTGTTCCCAAACTTGATTGTCGAATCACACCGAATGCGCTCTCAACTGCTTGGGTCGGTGTCGGTGGATTCGGTCACGGCGCAATCTGGCCATTTCCGCAAGCGGGTTCAGATTCGAACTGCGTAAAGGGCGTCCAGGTCAACGACTACTGGTGCAGTCATGAAACGTTCAAGCAATATGTCGTTTCTCCGGGCGACGTGATTGAGACCAGAGTGTTTCGGAAACACGAAACGTGGTTCTGTTCGGTTAAGGACGTGACGGCAAAGAGGTCCGACGCGAAAATGATGAACTACAAATATGGCGGAATAACTGGAACTTCTGAGTGGATAGTTGAGAGCACAACGATCTCCAAGAGAGGCAAGTCAAGGATCGGCAAACTCGCCGACTTCGGAAGACTGACCTTCAGCGATATGAACATTTCGCCCAGAAGGCTCAAACCGGACAATCAGGTGTCCCAGGATGACATCATGATGACCGGTCCAAATGGACAAGTGATCGCCACTCCTTCCTGGTCTGCTCAAGCGATGACAATCCGATACAAGTGACGAGAGACAAATACGTTATAAGGCATCCGACAATTCTTCCAGGACTAACTTGTTTACAGATAAAGACAGTTAGTGAACAGGTCGGATATGTTCACAATCGAGGTTGTCGATTGCTCCGGCGAACATTCTTTCCCAGTCGATCTCGTCGCTCCATGCGTCCTCTTCGAAAGCGCATGCAAGTGCCTTCGTGTAGCTCGGCACGATGCTTCTCAGAGAAGTCTCGGTGGTTGCGCGATGCGAACCAAGATGTAAATCTTGGAGTTTCTGGTTGGCTGCGCATCTGTTGACGAACTCTTCAATGTCGATACGTCCGAACCTTGCAACCCAGGTCAGAAGAAGGGAATCTTCCTTTCGGCGCGCAAATCGAAATTAACGCCCAAAGAGTCAAGCAATTCTCTCACAAGATCCGTCATAACTGAAACTGATTTCCTAGATGTAGCGCCCCTGTTGCCATCATTGACATTCAACGAAAGCGCTCGAGGGTTTGCCGTGTCTCTGAAACAAGCTGCGACGCCACATCTGAACGCTCACGGAATGGCAATCCATAACGCCACTTCGAACCGCTCGCAACGCCGTAAATCATCTCGCGGCGCTTCCGCAAGAACGAGAGTACAGTTCCTGTCGATAGGGAGGTTCACATGTCAAACGACTCTTCTGGACCAAGCGTGCCGTCGGCGATCAAGCGCGCTTGGTAATGGGCCAGGGTAATGCCGAGAAACCGCGGTGAAAATCTTTACGATGTCATTGATGAACTCGTCGTGGCTCAAGGCAATGAATTTGTAAAAGAGCTTTTGCGGCGCAAGGGTCTTCCTATCGGAACTACTAAATCGGATTTTGAAACCTCACTTCATGCGGCGATTAAAGCCAATAAATTGACGTCACTTGATTTGCAAGAATGGTTGAACGAAGTGGAAGGTTGGGGTGCACACCATGCGTATTTATTTCGAGTGGCCAAAAGCCAACTAAGAAATCTGCTCAAGGACAAATCACGGATCACTTCGGCCCTAGCTAAAGCAGGTCTAGCAAAGATAGCTGAAACGCCAAAGCCGTTTGCCTTCCCGGTTCAACTGACGCCGTGCGTCGTTCGGCTCAATCGAGACAGAATTGAAATCATTTGGCATCGCGGGACTGAGTCTTGGCTGGCTGATCCAACAAAGAACTATCGAAACGAACAAGATGGCGATCTATACGAATACCGGGCGTATCGCCGCAGAGCTGACCGCTCTGTTGTTCGTTTCGTCGCCGCTGCAGACCTCGGCATCGCCGCAATTCTCGTCGGCATGCCTCTGGGGGAAGAGCACGCAGACGCCCATTCAAAGGCGTTTGCAATCGGTTCGGGAATATTAAGCGCGATCAACCTCACTTCCATAAATATTGGAAAAGCACAGCTGAGGCTTGACAGTGGAACTGAAACTGAAGTCATGGTTTCGTCGCATCGATCACGGATGCGTCATGCAGGGGCGTATGTCGAGTTCGGATCTTCAGTGCCTGACGGTAACTACAAGGCGGTGGATGCGATCCGACAAGTCAGACTCGCAGCGCGTAGCGACCTCAACGGAGAAGTTGGCGATTTCGACTTCCAAGTTTCCGACGATGCTTCAAGAAGGCGCGTGGTCCGGGTCAATTTGAACGCGGACGATCGACGTGTTTACATACGCGCTCAATTGACTCAAGATGAAGAATGGAAAATATTGCAGAGGGTAGCGATTCCTTAATGGAATCACAGGTCCTTAGTCAAATTAGAGCTGTCAATACTTCGGCCTCCGACTGGATTGAAAGTCGGCTCGCTGAACACGGATTCTTTGGTATAACTGTTTCCGAATTTTCTGCAAGCGCAGATGTCGATTCAGTACTTTGCGAGTCCATCTTGGAGGCACTCGCACACGCCGAAGTCCTGAATCGTGTCATTCAGTTCCGATGCTCTTGCGGAGAATACGTCTTGCCGTCCGACGAGACGTGTTCTCGGTGCGGAAGTGACATGCTGGCCGTACCGCCCATTCCTCAGATTTCATATCAAAGGTGCAAACCTCCAGGACGAGATGTGCCGTGGATGCTCTTAATCCACGGAATGAATACGAGAGGTCGATGGCAGGAGGATTTCAGTTGGCGCGCGGCATTGCTTCATGGCAGATCTATTCCAATATTTTCATACAAGTACGGAAAGATTCGCCCTGGAGTTCTACTCCCGATACGGAGAAATCAACTAGTCAAGCGCACGCGAGGTGTTCTGCGAGAATTGGCCGGGGACGTGAGTGACATTCATCTCGGTCCGCGTCCGGATGTAATCGCCCACAGTTTTGGCACGTGGCTGATCGTGCACGCTCTTCTAGAAGATTCGACTATGAAAATTGGTCGGTTGATCCTGATTGGTTCCATTGTGCCTCCCAATTTCGAGTGGGGAAAAATTTCAAGTCAACACCTCGGAGTGCTCAACCATATCTGCCGCCAAGATCGTATCGTCGGTCTCGCAAAATTTTTCATCGCCGAAAGCGGACCTTCTGGAATTTTGGGATTTACGGATCCCAATATTGAGCATCGAACTTCCGAGTCCTGGGGGCACAGTGATTGCTTCAAAACCAAGGAGAATTTGTCTTCGGCGTTTCGCGAAATTTGGGGTCCGTTTCTCACGAAGCCTTTAAGTACTCACGATGCTTTCGAATAGGACGAGGACCGCACAGCCTTCGTCGGAAGACGTTTTGTCATGTCAAGAGGCTGAAGGACGCCACAACGCGTCAAGTCAATTTTCGCTCGATCGAGGTACTTCATGACGGACTTGGCCAGCCTCTTTGTCAGGACTTCAACTTCGCTGTGGGAGTTCATCGAAGATTCTTCAGACGTTGGTTTTAGCCCTCGCGAGGAAACTCTTACAGAGACTCTCCTCGTATCGCTTCACAACCATGCACCCGGTTCGATTCGCGTTTACAAAACGTCTATTGGGGAGGAGGTCGTCTCCGGCGCTGATCTCGCCATGGCTGTGAGAGTTCGAGATAGGTTGTGGATATCACTCCTGGTTCAATCTAAGAAGCTTGACCAATCCAAGTTGCGTTATCAAGAGTTGGAAAAAGGCAGTGCTGTTGTTCAAGCTGAAAAATTGATTTCAATGGCCACCGGCATTGGCGCTTTGCCGATGTATCTGTTCTACAACGGAACTCGGTTGGGCGGAGTGGGCGATGATCTACCATTTCACGGATGTACCGCGGGTTCATTGATGCGTGACAAGTGTGGGCCGCCATGGAATACCCTCACTTCCGCAAGGTCGCCCGCTGGCTGCTCCCTCGCCAACGCAAGTGACATTCTCGACATCTTGAAGAAGCTGCCCCATCCCAATTTCCACCGTGTTTTTGAAACGTCGGTACCGTGGGAATGCATCTTGTGCCCATTTCTGGATCAAGCCGGGGGTCGACCATCCGCGATTCCCTGGCGAACTCTTCGTTTAGAAAGAACCGGTCCAATCGATGCTCCAATCGATGCACCTTGGCTCAGCTCAGAACCGCCAATCTGGGTCAGAAATGCTTTCGAAGACGGAAACCGTCAGGACTTACCACCTGTGCGCTTCTTCCTATCGATTGACGGAACCCAGAGGTGAGTTAGGCCTCATTTTGGGCCTCATATTTCTGCAACACCACGCAACGAGACCGACACAGAACAACAAGTTTTCTTTAAAACAATAGACATACGCAACCAGACCGTCACAGAACAACCGATGGAAGGTTCCTTTTAATCCCAAGGTGCCGGGATCGAGACCCGGGCGGCCCACTATCTGAATTTGAACGCTCGCGCTCGTGGAGCCCAACGGTCGCGGTGCATCTGGACTAAATCGAAGATTCTCGCTCTAGTTTTACAGCGCAACGTGGTCTCTTGAGAAGCGTCTTCGACATTGATGAACGCAGTAGACCTCATTTCAAGCCTCGCATCTGCCGACCTTTCGAAGCGGGAACGACCAGCGA
>Ga0182030_10016984_pt1 | contig 14094 bp, 10 predicted proteins | sample 812S3MmetaG_FD_121299 | JGI IMG/M metagenome (GOLD analysis project Ga0182030, IMG submission 121299) | Permafrost microbial communities from Stordalen Mire, Sweden - 812S3M metaG (Illumina Assembly) | ecosystem: Environmental > Terrestrial > Soil > Wetlands > Permafrost | place: Sweden...
ACTAAACAGCTTGCTGAAAAACTCAATCGGGCGGTAGGCCGGGGATTCATCCCCGGCACAATGCCAATCGAATCAATGCCGGGCTTCAGCCCCTGAGGTACGTTTTTCGGATTCTGGATCGGAAACACCACTTTTTCCGCAAGCTGTAAAGTCGTGCCCTGATACAAGGCGCATGAAGATTCGGCTAGAACATTCAGCCACCTACTGCGCTGCCAACTCCATCTCCCGCAGTGACTCGGCATAAGGCGCACGCAGAACGCCGCGTTCGGTGAAGATGGCGGTGACGTATTTCGCCGGGGTCACGTCAAAGGCGGGGTTGCAGATGCCCACGCCGTGCGGGGTGAGCTGCTTGCCGCCGTGGTGCGTGACCTCGACCGCTGAGCGCTCCTCGATGGGGATGGCGTCGCCGGTTGCCGTGGCCAGATCGATGGTGGACCAGGGCGCGGCGCAGTAGAACGGGATGCCGTGCTCCTTGGCCAGGATGGCTACGTTGTAGGTGCCGATCTTGTTGGCGAAGTCGCCGTTGGCGGCGATGCGGTCTGCGCCCACCACAACGGCCTGGATCTTGCCGGCGCGCATGAGGCTCGCGGCCATGTTGTCGCAGATCACGGTGGTGGGAATGCCATCGGCCATCAGTTCCCACGCGGTAAGCCGCGCGCCCTGCAAAAAGGGCCGCGTCTCGTCGGCGTAGACGTGGATGTTCTTTCCTTGCTCCACCGCCGAGCGGATGACGCCGAGGGCGGTGCCATAGCCGCAGGTGGCCAGCGCGCCGGCGTTGCAGTGGGTGAGCACGCCGCCTTCGTTCGGAAGCAGCGCGCCGCCATAAGCGCCCATAGCCTTGCAGGCGGCAATGTCTTCGTCATACATGGCGTGGGCTTCGGCGAGGATTTTTTCCTGGACTTCGGCGATGGGTGTTTCGGGCGCGAAGCCGAGGAAAAGCTTCTTCATGCGGTCGATGGCCCAGAACAGGTTCACGGCCGTGGGCCGCGTCCCGGCGAGACGCGCGCAGATCTTTTCGAACTCGGGCTGGAATTCCGCGGCCGTTTTGGCGGTGGTCTTCGCCGCGCCCAGCGCAATGCCGTAAGCCGCCGAGACGCCGATCGCCGGCGCGCCGCGCACCACCATGGTGACAATCACCTCAGCCACCTGCTCGTAGTCGGTGGCGAGTACGTAGCTCTCCTCGAGAGGGAGCCGGGTCTGGTCGATGAAGCGGACGCCGTCCGGCGTCCATGTAAGCGTGGGAATCATGCTTCTCCAGTGTAAATGAGCAATGAGTCGAAACGACGTCGCGGGGCAACCGTCGATCATGAATCCGCAGGCATCCATTCCGGTCCCGGAACCCATCGCCGCGTGAAATCCGCTTAGTCGGATTGACGGTTTATGCGTGGAATGAACTCTCCGCAGTCGACCCACTCGATCATGCCGCGCTGATCCTTGTCGATTGCTGATGCAATGCGATCAACGTGCGGTCTAACGACAGGCCAGTTAATAGCCGACATGATCAGCACAGCAAATGGCCGCCCTGCCAACCGCTGTTGCTTTTCCATATTCTTCTCGCCTGTAAGAAAAACGTCGAACTCTTCCTGCTCAATCAGAGCCAGAAGAGCGCCGTTCTTGATCCCGCCCCACTTTAGGCCCGCAACTGTGCGAATCTCGTGCGTGGGCAAAGCGCGTGCCAGTTTTGCCGGCACGTCTTCATCGAGCAGAACCTTCAACGATGCGCCTGAAGTTGATGCTGGTCACGATAGTGGAGAATGGCCTTGATGGCATCGATGCCGGCCCCAGGGTAGCAGTCCAAAGTCTCTGCAATTGCTTCTTCTATCGACAGACCTTCTTCGCGGAACGCATCGAAATTGCCTGTGATGGCAGCTACGGGAAGGCGAGTTCCTTTCAGCAACGGAGCGCCACTCACCTTACCGGGAATGATTTCAACAAGGGGGAATTCTGACCAGTCGAATTTCGCCATCCGTTTCACCCTGCGTCGATCATAACTCTTTCCTGATTTTTGGGGGCACGGCTGCGCTTCGAAGGATGAGAACACCGAGCCTCAGGTTGCCCCAACTGCCGCCAATGAAAACCTTTTCATTTTTCGCTGGACGGAACTCCGCCCCCCTGCGTACATTAGTTGGGTTGCCTTTCCTGGCCGCCGGCTTATCGTTGTTCTCTTCGTGTCCAGAACTCATTGTCCAGAAACCAAGGAGCTGCTCGTGCTGAACCTCACCGCCGTTGACTGGCTGATCATGCTGCTCTACTTCGTCTTTGTGCTGGGCATCGGCTTTGCCCTCAAGCGCTACATGAAGACGAGCAAGGACTTCTTCCAGGCCGGGCGGGCGCTGCCGGCGTGGATCTGCGGCCTGGCGTTTATCTCCGCCAACCTGGGCGCGCAGGAAGTGATCGGCATGGGCGCCTCGGGCGCGAAATACGGCCTGGAAACGGCGCAGTTCTACGGCATCGGCGCCATCCCGGCGATGATCTTCGTGGGCATCTTCATGATGCCGTTTTATTACGGGTCCAAAGCGCGGAGTGTGCCGGAGTTCCTGCGCATGCGCTTCGACGAAAAGACGCGCGCGCTGAACGCCTGCTCGTTTGCGGTGATGACGGTGTTCAGCTCTGGCATCTCGATGTACGCGATGGCGCGGCTCATCCAGGCGCTGCATGTGTTCGACGGCCTCTTCTACTCGATCGGCTGGCCGCAGCAGTGGATTTTCACCTTCTCCATCGTGCTGTCGGCGGTGATTGTGCTGGCTTACATTTTTCTTGGCGGCCTCACCAGCGCCATTTACAACGAGGTGCTGCAGTTCTTCCTCATCATTGCGGGGTTTCTGCCGCTGGTGCTGCTGGGGCTGCGCAACATCGGCGGCTGGAGCGGGTTGAAGGCCTCGGTGCCGATGCAGTACATGCACGAGTGGAAGGGTGTGGCGCATGCCTCGACCAACCCCATGGGGATTGAGATTATCGGCATTGGCATGGGGCTGGGCTTCGTGCTCGGCTCCGGCTACTGGTGCACGGATTTCCTGGTGATCCAGACGGCGATGGCTTCAAAGAACATGGCCTCGGCGCGGCGGGTGCCGCTGATTGCCGCCGTGCCGAAGATCTTCTTCCCGTTCCTGGTGATCGTCCCCGGCTTGCTGGCCATTGGCCTGCCCACCCCGCACAGCAAGACGGTGGAACACAAGGTCAACGGCATGATCGTGCGCGACACGACGGTAGTACCGCAAAATGTGGAAGAGGGCCGAGGGCTGGTGCCGGCCAAGATCAACCCGGTGACCGGCAAACCCATGTACCAGGCCAACGGAGAGCCGCTGCTGGACTACGACATGGCCACGCCCAACATGCTGCTGCACTTCTTCCCGACGGGCATTCTTGGCCTGGGTCTGACGGCGCTGCTGGCCAGCTTTATGAGCGGCATGGCAGGCAACGTAACGGCCTTCAACACGGTGTTTACCTACGATCTTTATCAGAGCTACATCCATCCCGGCGGGACGGACAGGCACTACATGGCGGTGGGCCGCTGGGCAACCGTGGGCGGGATTTTACTGTCGATTGGCACGGCGTACGCGGCCATCAACTTCAACAACATCATGGACACGCTGCAGCTTGTCTTCAGCTTCGTGAACGCCCCGCTGTTTGCGACCTTCCTGCTGGGCATGTTCTGGAAGCGGGCCACTGGCCATGGGGCGTTTGCCGGACTCATCGCCGGCACCGGCACGGCGATCCTGCATCACGGGCTGACGCTGCCTATCGAGGCGCATCCCGGCATTCATGGCGGATGGATCACCGTGCTGCACAACTATCCGAGCGACATGGCGCAGAACTTCTGGACGGCGATCTTCGCCTTCAGCGCGAACTTCCTGGTGACGGTGGTGGTGAGTCTTGCGACCAAGGCCCGGCCGGAGTCGGAGTTGGTGGGCCTCGTACATTCGCTCACGCCCAAGCCACCGCGCGATCATAATGTGTGGTGGAAGAGCCCGGAGGCGCTTGCGGTGGCGGTGCTGCTGATGGCGGTGGCATTGAATATTTTCTTTTATTGACGGCGTCGAGGTTTTATGGACGACTTCTTGATTTGAGCGATCATGGCAAGATGCAAGAGGGCGTCGCAGTTTTGAAAGGGCACGGCTTCAGCCGTGCCGCAGAGGGATCAACAAGCGGACGGCTAAAGCCCGAAAGCTCAAGAGACGTTCTCGGCACGACTGAAGTCGTGCCCTGATACAAAGCAGCTGTTACAAAGCATCTCTCGCTGCAACCGCCGAGCGGTGCAAGGCTGTGGAGAATTGGCGGAGGGTAAGAACATGAATCTGGATTTGAGAATTCCGATGGGGTTGATGTTCACGCTGGTGGGGATGATCCTGGTAGCGTTTGGTGCGGCCACGCGCGGCAGCGCCATCTATGCGGCCAGCCTGGGCATCAATGCGAATCTCTGGTGGGGGATTGTGCTGCTGATCTTCGGGCTGACCATGCTGGGGCTGGGTCGCCGCAGCCAGAAGCGGCTCGCCAAACTGCCGCCCGAGCCGGTCGATGAGACGCGCTCGCGGCTGGGGCACTAAGCGCCTACAACCGATTCAATCCGGGAACCTTTCGCTGAATTCACCCGCCCTTGAGACTCTCCTTACGCCGCTGCCGGTAGACTTGAGGTAGATGAAGCGAAGGACCATTGAGCACTATGAGATTTTGCGTAAGCTGGGCGCAGGCGGCAGCGGGGTGGTCTACCTGGCCAACGACACGCTGCTGCAGCGACCGGTGGTGCTGAAGATCCTGCGCACCGGCGTTCTATCGGCGGAACAGTTGCGCACCACCGTGCTGCGCGAGGCGCGCCTGGCTTCAGCCATTGAGCACCCCAACGTCTGCGCCATCTACGAAGTAGGCGAGAGCGGTGACGAAGGCTACATCGTCATGCAGTACGTGCCGGGGCAGTCGCTGGACCGGCTGATTGCGCGCGGGCCGGCGAGCCTGCAACTGGTGCTCTCGGTGGGCATACAGATCGCGGACGGGCTGCAGGCGGCGCATGGGCTCGGCATCTTTCATCGCGACCTGAAGCCGCAGAATGTGATGCTGACCGACGGCGGCCTGGTGAAAATTCTCGACTTTGGCCTGGCGAGGCGGCTCACCAAAGAGGATGCTAACTTCGACCCGTCGAAGCCGGGCATGGCCAAGGGCGCGTCCGTGGCGGCGACGTATACGGCCCGTGGCGGCACCATTCGCTACATGGCGCCGGAGCAGTTTGTCACCGGCCAGTCCAGCGTGCAGTCTGACGTGTGGGCGCTGGGCGTTATCCTCTACGAGCTCACCAGCGGCAGGCATCCGTTTGTGCGGCCCGATGCGGAAGACTTCCAGGCCATTCGGGCGATTCAATTTTCCGATCCCGAGGACCTGAGCAAGCTCGTTCCCGGCATCTCGCCGGAGCTGAAGAGCGTGATTGCCACGTGTCTCGAAAAAAACCCCAGCGCCCGTTACGCCTCTGCCGCCGAGGTGCGTGAGGCGCTCAAGACCATCATGAAGGCGCTGCAGATTGAGACCGGCATTATCCCCGGCGACGCGGCGGCCAACCTGCCAACGACTGGCCCCGAAGCGGAGAAGCGCAACACCGGCTTTCTCTCGATGCTGGCGGAGCGGTTCCGCGAGTCGGCTGTCGATCGCGCGCCGCAGAATTCCCTCGTGGTCCTTCCCTTTACCAACCTCGGCGCTACCGAAGTTGCACCGCTGTACGGCTTCGCGCTGGCGGATGCAATTGCTGCGCGGCTGGCGCGCATTCCTGCACTCGTCGTGCGCCCATCAAGCACGCTGATGCCGTTGCCCATCGCGCAGATGGACCCGCTCTCGGTGGGACAGAAGCTGCTGGTGAAGTTTGTGCTGGCGGGGAATTTTCTGCGCTCGGAAGAAGGGTTCGATCTGAACTGGCAACTGCTCGATGTGAGTTCGCAGAGCGTACGGTCGGGCGGGGCCATCCGCGTGGCTTCGCTGGATTTGATCGCCGTGCAGACGGAGATTTCGAACGAAGTTTTTGCCGCGCTGCATGGGCTCTCCGCCGGCGACCAGATCGATGCGCCGCGGTGGGGCGCGCGCGAGAATGGCAACGCGGCCAATGGCGCAAACGGCTCGCTGCCCGGCCCGGTCAGCGAGGAGTACCTGCAGGCGCGCGCGCTGCTCAGTTCTTTCATGGTGCGGACCGGCTCGCGCGGCGACCTCGACCGCGCCCATGCGATGTTCTCGAACGTCACGGCTACCGACGCGGAGTTTGCCGCGGGCTGGTGCGGGTTGGGCATCGCCGAGCTGCAGTATGTGCGCCACGGCTTCGGCGGGCAGATCCATGTGATGCACGCGCGGCGGGCGTTTGACGAAGCGTTGAAACTTGATCCAGCCTCGACGGAAGCGAATCTCTACCGCATTTATATGCTGCTTTCGCGCGGCGAGAAGGAGTCGGCGCGGCACGGAATTGCGAATTTGCTTTCAGGCGCGGCCAACGACTGGAACGTACACATGGTGGCCGGCCTGGCGCTGCGCGGCGATGGAATGTACGACGAGGCGCTGCACCAGTTCAGCCAGTCGCTCAAGCTGAACCCGGCCAACGCTCCCATCCTCTATAACCACCGGGCGCGCGTTTACCACTACCAAAACCAGATTGAGCTGGCCGGAGACGAGCTCGCGAAGGGGCTTGCCCTTGAGCCGCGCCACCCGCTGCTGCGTACCTCGGCCGGCTATCAGCAGATGCGGCTGGGCAACGTGGCTGCGGCCATCGAGATTCTGGAGAGCGTCATTCGCGACGATGGGTCGCTGCGCATCGCTGTGCCGACGCTGGCGCTGTGCTACGTGCAGGACGGGCAGCGCGAGCGCGCCGCCGCACTGCTTAAAGACGACACCATGGCCGCCGCCGAGGCCGACAGCGAGATGGCCTATCGCCTGGCCAGCTACTTCGCCGTCGAGGGCGACTCCAGCGAAGCGCTGCATTGGCTGCGGCGCGCCATCTATCTCGGCAACGAGAACTATCCGTGGTTCCAGATCAATCCGGCCTGGAACAACCTGCGCACGAATGCGGACTTCGAGCGGCTGCTCGAAGACCTGAAACGCGGCTTCCGCAAGAACCAGAAGACGTGGAAGCGGCTGCTTGAGCAGGTGCCGGACGGGGAGTAGTTTTTTCTGAGATTCCGGCGAAACTCCCAGCACCCGAGGTTTCCCGCCCATTCGCAAAGAACGCGAAAGGACGGGGCACGGGAAGGTTGAGGCGCTACTTCCTTTTGCCTGCAGCCTTCTTTGCGGGCGCTTTCTTCGCTGAAGTTTTCTTTGCAGCCTTCTTTGCGGGCGCTTTCTTCGCGGACTTCTTCCCAGAGGTTTTCTTTGCTCCCTTCTTCGCCGGAGGCGCGCCTTTGGTTGGCTTTTTCTTCTTTTTCTTGCCCGGTGCTGGGGTCGGAGCGGGTGCCGGTGAGGGCGTTCCGGGCGCCGGCGCCAGCAACGGAATCAGCTTGCCGGCGATCGGCGTGCCCTGGCCGCTGCACGCATCCCAGCCGGGACCGGCGGAGAAGGCTGGATTATTTCCCTGGGTAATGTCGTTGAATCCGGCCGTTGCCTTGGCTGCATAGATGGCTGGCTGAATGAATCCCACCTGCGCCCCGAGCTGCTGGTTCGCCACAGCCACCAGCCCGGCCCACAGCGGGGCCACGGCACTGGTACCGCCCACCACCGTGTTCTGTCCGTCCACGCGGATGTTGTAGCCAGAGTTGGGGTCGGCGTCGCCGGAGACATCGGGCACCCCGCGTCCGCCCCCGCTCTGCTCCGGCGCGGGAACGTTGGAATTGGCCTGCCAGCTGGGCAGCGGAAAGAAGTTGCTGACGCCGCCGCCGGTGGCGCCATCGTTGTTGGCCAGCTCATTCCAGACGACCTCGGAGACGATCGTCGCGCCATTCGCATCCAGTTTGGTGCCGCCGCAAGCCAGCACATGCGGACTGCTGGCTGGAAAGTCCACATTGTTGCCTGTTCCTCCATCCGTAGACCCATTGTCGCCCGCGGCTACTGTGATGGTGACGCCGAGCGCCGCCGCCGACTGGCACGCCGCGTCCAGCGCCGTCATGGCCTGCGCCGTCCAGCTGGACTCGGGCCCACCCCAGCTGATCGAAATCACGCTAGGCTTGTTGGTGGTGTCATGGACCGCCGTGGTGATGGCGTCCGTAAAGCCCTGGTCGGTGTTGGGCGTGAAGTAGACAACGATGTTGGCCCCCGGAGCCACGGACGCGGCCACTTCTATGTCCAGCATCACTTCGGTATCCGCGCTGGATGCGGTCGAGGGCGCATTCTTGCCTCCATCCACATTGACTGCCGTAATGGAAGGCGCGGCGATGCCCAGCGTCTTGAAATAAGCCGTGAGATCGGCTGTGCGGTAGCCGCCGCCCAGTTCGATGATGCCGATGGTCTGGCCGGCGCCGCTTGCGCTGGCTGGAAACTGGTAAGCCTGGGCCACCTGCGGCGGTGTGTAGCTTTCCGGCTCACCTACGGCTTCAGCCTGCGCGGCGGCCGCCTTGGGCTTCTTGACTCGGAAATGCGGCGATGCCTGCGGGCGGTTGTCCAAACCGAGCACCGCGACGACCAGTCCGGTGAGAGCCTGCGGAAGCATGATGCTGCCCTCGCGCACGCGATACTCCTGGCCATTGATGAGCTTCTGGTTCAGCTCCACGCCGAAAGCCTTTTGCATGGCGGCGGCTGTTCCGGTGAGCTGCACTGTGCGCCGGGAGGAGGACGAGGGATCGCTTTCAACCTTGAGGCTGAACTCCTTGGCGAAGGCGGTCACCTTCTTGACGGCGTCGGGATCGGCCGCGTGGTGCTGCTTGTATTCGGCGCGGGTCACGCGTACCGGACCGGCCGCGCGTCCTCCCCGCCTGTTGATCTTCAGCGCCTCTTTGCGCTTGAGGATGAGGGAAACGGTGACTTTGGACGCGGCCGGAGTGGCCTTTACATGCACCGCATTCTCCGCCGGGGCTTTTTCGCTTCCTGCCAAAACTACGCGCGGCTGCTCTGCAAGTTTCGGAGCGCTGACGCGGGGGGACTTTGCCATAACTCGCCTCTTTCTTGTTCCATCCGATTAGGGAACTATTCATAGTGAGGAACAGGATGAGTCCGAATCATAATCCAAATTCTTCTGGAGGCAAGCAGAAAGCAGGCGAGTTTTCCGCGGAGGCATCGAATCAACGAAACGTTAACATTGGTTGCGTGTGCGGGCGGGTAGGATTTTTTGAGGGTTTCGTTCGACGGTCAAGGGTAGATGCTGGAGATTCGGCGCGGCCCGTGAAAGGCGCAATCAATCCGGGAGCGGCGGAAGAGAGGCGCTTTGCGGTGGAATAGCTCTTGTGAATGCTTTGATGACGAATTTTGGGAAGGGCCCTCGGGGCTAAAGCCCCAGCTCAATTTGCAGTCGTTTTCGGCATGACTCAAGTCATGCCCTGATACAAGGCCAACTCTGCTTGATCCACTGACCACTGATCCCTGACCCCTGATCTCTGACCTCTGACTCCTGCTTATTTCAGGTAGGCCCGCACCAGGTCAATCAAATCTTCAGCCAGTTCCGGGGCAATCTGTTCCTTGGCTCCATCCACCAGGTGAAAGCGTATATGCGTTTCCAGCACTTCGCCCATCAGGCCATTCACGCCGCCGCGCACCGCAGCCAGCAGCATGAGCTGCGCGCCGCAGTCCTCGTCGGCAAGCAAGGTTCGTTCCACGGCATCAAGTTGCCCGCGCAGCTTGCGCACCCGCTGCAGCAACTTCACCTTCTCGCGCTCCTGGTGCGACATGAGATTCCCTCCTGTTGACAATACCCACCCCCGGTATGGTATCTAGGGAATGGGGGTATAGTTTCCTCCACCATTCTAGTCCCACTGCCGGGATCGCAGCATCTTAACCTCCTGAATCCCAAGCGTCGAAACCCCGGGTGCTTCAAGCCCACACGCTGTTCAACTCAAGGCTCGCTCATGGCTCGTTTTCTCCAACTCAATCCGGTGCATCGTTGCGCGGCGGCGCTGCTGGCTGTGGGGTTGGCGGCCGCGGGTGCCCTGGCACAGAGTCTTTCTGCACCGCCCCAGCCCACCGCGCAGCCGGCGCAAACGGCAGCGCCTGCCGCGTCGCCGGATGCTCCCGGCCCGGCAACGATGACAACCATGTTTCCCCACGGCGAAGACAGCCGCTGGTGGCTCTCCGGCCAGGCCAACATCATCCTCCAGGGCGATCTGCCGTTTCACTCGCCCTACGAGGGCAAGAACAGCTTCATCGGCCGCGGCGAGTACAAGACGTCCATGGTGGGCACGCTTTATATGGCGCTGCGGCCCACGCGCTCCATCCGCTACAACACTGACTTCATCTTCGATCTTGAAGCAGCCGAGGGCCGCGGCCTGAGCGAGGCGTACGGGCTGGCCGGCTTTACCAATCTCGACGTGGTGCGCAATCCCAATCTCGGCAAGGCGCCTTACATTGCCCGCTACCAGGTGCACCAGGTCATCGGCTTGAGCAGCGAGACCGTGGCGCAGACGCCGGGCTTCTTTGCCGTCGCCCCCAGCGTGCCCGCGCGCCGGCTGGAGTTCCGCATCGGCAAGCTCACACTGCCGGACTTTTTCGACGCCAACAGCGTGGGCACCGACAGCCATCTGCAGTTTCTGAACTGGACGGTGGACAACAACGGCGCGTACGACTATGCCGCCGACACGCGCGGCTACACGGTGGGCGGCATGGCCGAGTACGACGACCGGGACTGGTCGATCCGGTACGGTATCTTTGCCATGCCGGTGGTGGCCAACGGCATCGATCTCGACTGGGCCTTCAGCCGCGCCCACGGCCAGAACGGCGAGTTTGAACTGCGCCACAGTTGGATTCAGAAGCGCAAGGGCGTAACGCGCCTCCTGTTCTACGCCAACCGTGCGCACATGGGCACGTATCGCGAGGCTGTGGAAGATTTTCTGAGCGGCTCCGACACGGCAAACTACGGCGTGACCGTGCCGACGATTACGCTCCATGAACACTTCAGCGCGCTGAAATACGGCCTGGGCTACAACACCGAGCAGGAGCTTACGGAGAACTTGCGCGTCTTTGGCCGCTTCGGCTGGAACGAGGGCCAGCATGAGTCATTCGCCTATACCGAAGTGGACCAGACCGTGGAGTTGGGCGGCGACTATGCCGCCAACCGCTGGCATCGCCCCGCCGACAAGCTGGGCGTGGCCTTTGTCTCGAACGCGATCAAGGCCGACCACCAGCACTACCTGGAGCTGGGCGGCCTGGGTTTCCTGCTGGGCGACGGGAAGCTGAACTACGGCCGCGAGAATATTGTCGAGAGCTACTACACGCTGCACGCGTGGCGTGGGATGTTTTATTCGCTCGACGTGCAGCACATCGGCGACCCCGGCTACAACCGCGACCGTGGGCCGGTCTGGGTGGGCTCTCTGCGGGCGCATGTGGACTTCTGATTTTCAGGGGGCTTGTGTTTTAGAAAACCAATCTTCGTTTGGTGAATCCACTTCCTGGCATTCACTACGAAGACGTTCTTCAGTTCTGACACCCCAACAAGCAGGTCCTTCTACTCCGCTGAAGTACGCTTCGCTCAGGATGACAGTCAGGCTTTAGATATGGAGTCTGAACCTGGGATCCTACATGGCGTTGTTTTGGGGCGAGTGGCCTGAAAAATCTGGTGCTGGAGGGGGAGACAATTCCCCTCCAACACCGAAAAAGGAAGGTCACTAAGTGGTACAGCCGGAAAGCGTTTTCAATTGCTTCCGGATCTTGTTTCCGAGGGAAGTTCCGCCCCGTAGCCGCCCTGCGGATGAATCGAAAGATGCTTTGAAGTTCGCCGCGGCTCAGAAGCCTCACCGAACTGGGGGCAAAGGTAACTTGTTTGAAATCGAATTGTGCCTGCGCGTTGCTTGGATATTGCAGGAAAATAGTTCAACCCGGATTTTGCAGGCGCCACGCAGGGGGCGTTGAGCATATCCAAGCTGCGCGAATGCCCTGGAAGCTGGCTGAGCTGCTGCCAGCCGAGCCCGGAAACCTTTAAGACGGCTGTGTCATTTGCACGGAGCCCCTGGATCGATCGAGGTGGGGATCCGACGAAAATCCCAAGATGTTTTAAGCCGATTAAGTAGACGTATACATCGACAGGCAATGGTTGTAAATCGCTTTTTTCCCGATCCTCATGAGAATCTTATGAATTCGCCGTTATTTCGTCGCCGCAGCGCTTTGCCGGCCTTGCTAGCGACCAGCTCCAGCCGGCTGACCGGGGTCCTTGGGTGGCGTGGGAAGGGCGACAATCACCTCATTGGGCTTGGCGTAATGCAGCTTCTCACGCGCTTCGTGCTCGATGGCGTCGGGATCGGACTTGAGCCGCTCCACGTGCTCACGGAGCTGGGCGTTCTCCTGCTGCAACTGCTGGATGTCCTTTTGCAACTGCTTGTCTTCCGCTCGCTTTTGGTGCCAGACAGTCAGGCCGTTCTTGCCGTTGATGACATGGCCCATCATCAGAAGCGCCAGCAGGATGGCCACGCCCGTGCCGGCCGGCCGCCAGGCGCGATGCGCAAAGGCCAGGGCGCGATGGCTGAAAGGAGCCGGTAGAGCTGTTTCGGTTGCGGGCTTTGCGGTGGGTGCGTTTTCTTCGGTCATTGCGCTATCTACCTTCTTCGACAAAGCTGCAAATGAGTGATTTTTGAGAAAATCATCTTCACGGTTTTCGCACCGTCCCTACGGGACGGAAGGCTTTCATTGAAAAGTAACCCAGGACTGCGCTGCGCTTGTCCTCCACCCAGCGACGAAGACCTGTCGCCGGGGGCCCCGGTCCTGGGCTGTTATCGCGTCTCCCTACGGGAGAAAGAGCGTGCGACCTACGGAAGAAAAATATGGCGACGATATTTCATCCTCCGCGAGTCGGCGAAGCAGGTGGGGGACTGTTACAAAGCCATTCTGCTTTGCGCCGCGACGGGCGTTTCAGTCCCTAACCCCTAACCCCTAGTCCCTAATCCCTTAGTCCCTCGTTCTACGACAGCACAAACTTCTCCGCCGCCGCCTTTAGCGCTTCCATGTCCTGCTCGTTGCGGGCCTCGGTGTAGGCGCGGACCACAGGTTCGGTCCCCGAGAGCCGGTAGCAGACCCACGAGCCGTCTTCCAAAATCACCTTCAGACCGTCGGTGCGGACCACCGCGGAAACCTTTCGCCCGCCCAGTTCGGTCGGGTCCGCCTTCATCTTCTCAGTGAACGCGGCCTTCACCTCCGGGGTCAAGTGGAAGTTCTCGCGCACGGGATAGTAGGAACCTACTTTGGCAAACAGCTCTTTGAGCTGCTGGCCCAGGGACTTGCCGCGCACGGCAACCATCTCGGCAACCAGCAGGCCGGCGATGATGCCGTCCTTCTCCGGCACATGGCCGCGAATGGTGAGCCCGGCAGACTCCTCGCCGCCAATGGCGATCTTGTCGGCAATAATCAGCTCGCCAATGTACTTGAAGCCCACCGGCGTCTCATAGAGCGGCACCTTGTGGAAGTCGGCCAGCGCGTTGACCAGGTTGGTTGTGGCCACGGACTTGGCCACGCCGTTCTTCCAGCCGCGCGTTTCGACCAGGTAATCAAAGAGCAGAGCGATGACGTAGTTGGGCTGGATGAAGGTGCCGTCTGCATCGACGATGCCGAAACGGTCCGCATCGCCGTCTGTGGCAATGCCCAGCGCCGCGCCGATCTCCTTCATCTTGGCCTTGCAGTCGCCCAGCAGGTGGTCGTCCGGCTCCGGCGCGTGGCCGCCAAAGAGCACATCGCGGTAGTCGTGCACGGTCTCGACGGTGACGCCGGCCTGGCGCAGCGCGTGGCAACTATACCCGCGGCCCGCGCCCCAGAAAGGATCGAAGACCACCTTGATCCCGGACTTGGCGATGGCCTCAAGGTTGACCAGCTCGGCCAGCCGCTTCAGGAACGCTGGCTTCACGTCGGCCGTCTCCCACCCGCCATCCGGGGCTTTGCCGTCAGGAATCTCGCCATTGACGCCGATAGCGGCAATGGCCGCCTCAATCTGCTTCGTGACCTCGGGCAGCGCCGGTGCGCCATCGTGCGTGGAAAACTTGATGCCGTTGTACTCCGGCGGATTGTGCGAGGCGGTAA
>Ga0182030_10016985_pt1 | contig 14093 bp, 8 predicted proteins | sample 812S3MmetaG_FD_121299 | JGI IMG/M metagenome (GOLD analysis project Ga0182030, IMG submission 121299) | Permafrost microbial communities from Stordalen Mire, Sweden - 812S3M metaG (Illumina Assembly) | ecosystem: Environmental > Terrestrial > Soil > Wetlands > Permafrost | place: Sweden...
AATTTAGCTGTAGCAGGAGACAGGTATAGGGAAAAGAAAGAGGTTGGTTTGTAGTTGATACCTAGTGACAGCAGCAGATTGGATGGGGAGAAAGGTGTAGACGATAGCTGTCTGGTAGAAGCCGAACCTGCATCATAATTTGAATAATCAAACCCGTCAAAAAGGCTTGTCTTGAGATCGGTCAGGAAAGTCGCCATCCATTGTTTCTTTTTGTCCAGAATATAACCTGCCCTTGATGTGATCTGGAGTATGTCCACATTTTTTCTGAAAGGATATTTATTATTAGCACTGGGATGCATGACACGACCACTTGCTATACCGCCCAGAGAGAAGTTGAGCTGATTATCCCACAGAAAGTGTTTATTCTCATATGTCCATGTAGCATTCGCGTTTGCTTGCACAGATATAGAATTCTGACCGCCTCCGGCCCAGTTTACGAGTGCTACCTGTCCGAAGTTGACACCAAAGAAACCCGTATATCTCCAGTGATGGGTGACTGTATCATTTATTTTTACCTCCTGAGGCTTTAGGGCATCCTTCAGGTCTGTTTTGGCCTGGCCAAACACGGTAACAGAACATATGAGGGTGAAAAATACGAGTATTGAGTTTTTCATATTTAAGATTTGGGTTACGAAATTTTGTGCAAATATTCAATTATTATGCCAAAAGAAGAAGACATTAGTAAAGACAATAAGATGTGACAAATAATATGATCAGGAGTTGGTTCTATCGATGATGGCAGTTGTGCTATAACCTTCTATGAGCGGAATGATCTTCACCTCGCCGCCGTTTTGCCTGACCAGATCGGCGCCTACTATTTCAGAGACTTTATAATCACCACCCTTGACAAGGATGTCTGGCTTGACCTTTGTAATAAGTTCCAATGGAGTATCTTCTTCGAAAACAATAATAGCATCTACAAAACTCAGGCCCGCCAGCACGACTGCCCGGGAGAGCTGATCATTGACGGGACGATGAGGGCCTTTTAATCTTTTGACAGACACATCGGAGTTTAGGCCTAGCACTACATATCCGCCGAGGTCCCTGCAGCGTGCCAGGAGCTCCACATGTCCGGGATGCAAAATATCAAAACAGCCATTCGTAAAAACTACTGGTCCGCCTATAGCACGCCAGTGGTGCAGCCGTGACTGAAGTGTCGTCATATCAACGATCTTGTAGGCTATGTCAGGATGCAGTGTCACGATGAGGGGTATTTTATTCAGGTATTATTATCTAACGAAAGTTTAAAAAATTTGGTATTCACTGTTTCCCGGTATGCCCGAAACCGCCTTCGCCCCTTTTAGTTTCTGAGAGTGAATCAGTCAACTCCCAATTTGCTTTTTCATATTTGGCTATGACCATCTGTGCTATACGGTCTCCGCTTCGGATCGTAAAATCCTCATTCGACAGATTTATCACTGCTACTTTTATTTCGCCGCGATAGTCGCTATCGATGGTCGCAGGAGTATTGGGCAGTGTGATACCGTGTTTGAAAGCCATACCACTGCGCGGCCTGAGCTGCGCCTCGTACCCATCTGGCAATTCAATAAACAGCCCCGTAGGTATCAGTTTCCGCTCCATAGGTTTTAGCAGCACATCAGCATCTACATAGGCCCTGATGTCCATACCGGCCGAACCTGCGGTCTCATATGCGGGCAGAGGATTATTAGACTGATTTATGATACGGATCTGCATGGTCGGCAAATATATACTTTTAGTTGTACCGTGGGAAGATGGTTGTCGAGAGCGCAAACCAAAAGACACGATAGCGGTAATGTGGGGCTTCTATTTACTTCAGTTGAGAAATAAACCTGTCAATTTTCTTTTCTGTCATTTCTCCACTTTCGATCAAAAGCTCTTGAAATTTCTTTAGGTCAAATATTCGCGGTGTCTGAATTTTGTGCGATAATAATTTAAGCAATAATCTCGAACTCAACAATATAGTTGCAACTTGTGTCTCTACACTGATGTTTTTAATTGCTGTAGCAGAAATAGAATCAAAACTACTTGACACAATAAGGAAATAGATTTTTGTAAAGCCACTTTTCCTTAAAGGTTCGGAAAATGTCTTTATGTATTCAATAAATTTCCTGTCTTCCGTCCCCATTTTATACTTGTCTTTTCGGGATTTTGCATCAATTAAAACCACATACCTATGTTGATTCTCTTTTGCTACTCCATCCGGGTTTCGCCCTGTTCCTTGTCCATAATCTGTTACTTCAAAACCAAGCATTTGAAAAATAAGATTCACACTTTTTTCAAACTCCCTTGATTTTTTTTCATCTATAGAAAGTTCAACCAAGTCCTGAACTATAGGAGGTATAAATTTTAGAGTTTCAAAAGTTAGCCCTGCAATTTTCTTTGTTTCGATGGACGCCACAGTATTGGAGCGATTTGGGATAAGAGCAAGCACATCACTCCATTCTTCATTAGCAGAATAAAACTCCGAAAACTTGTAAGGTAACTCCGTCCAATTAATATTATGACTTACTTTAATCCCCTCTACTGAAGGCTTACATTTATTAAACCGCCAATCTGCACCTACGGGCATTTTTCCTAGTTTCCTTGCTAAATTCCCCCATTGAATAAGAATTTCATTAAAATCTGATTTGGGTATTCCAAATCTATTAGGTCTATCGCCACATTCTAATACAAGTTTGGAGTAGCAATCGCTTCCGAAAATTTTTTCTACCTGACGATTACTGAATCTTGTTTCCGAAAAAAATTTTGTAGCAGAAGGAGGGAATCCCAAATGTTTTTTGAGTTTGTTGTATTCAATTATTATATCTTCTTTGGTAATTTCCATTCTCTTTAATTTAGAATTGCTCACTATGTTTAAAGCTAATATAATGTTATTCAATAGACTTGATACTCATATCTCTATTGTATTAAGCCCTCTCCTTCGGGGAGGGTTGGGAGGGGTTACTCAACAGTTTTGGCAGGCTTTTGCCATCTACTATATAGACAAAGATCGTAAACAGTAGCATGAATACTGTAGCGGAGAGGTACTTGACAGTATGTGTCAGTCCCTCTGTAGCATGAGAGAATACCATATATAGAATAACTACCAGCGCGATATATGCGCACACCTTGACCGCCTCGTATGGCACAGGATAATATTTCTGCCCGAGCACGTACGACACCAGTGCCATCAGGCCATAGCATATCAGTGTAGCCCATGCAGAGCCCATATAGCCCATGGTCGGTATCCAGAGTATATTGAGTACGATGGTGATGATTGCACCGCCTATCGAGACATAGGCACCCATCATCGTACGGTCGGTAAGTTTGTACCACACGGAGAGATTGACATAGACCCCGAGGAATAAATTGGCCAGCAAAAGTATCGGCACTATTGGCAGCCCGACACGGAATTTTGGCCCGATATAACCTGCAAAAAAATCTATGTACATCGTCACCATCAGATAGATGAAGCAACAGAAAATGACAAACCAGGTCATTACATTGGCTATAGTCTGTCTCGACCCTTCCTTATCCGAATGGGCAAAGAAAAATGGTTCAGCCGCAAAGCGAAATGCCTGTATGAACAGGGACATGAGTATGCTCATCTTATAGCAGCCTCCATATATACCGGTCTGCTCCATATTTTGCTCCTGCGTACCGGGCAACCAGCGTGGCAGCATGGCCCTATCCAGCATCTCATTGGTCACTCCCGCCAGTCCTATCAGCACCATCGGTAATGAGTATGCGAGTATCTTGCGAAAAATGACAGGGTCAAAACCATAGACTATACCACGGAGCTGTGGCGTGAGTAAAAATAATTTGACCGCGCTGGCCGCGAGATTGGATATAAATACATACCCGATACCGATAGCGGGGCTGTAAAATTTACCAAAAAATGAATTGGGATCTTTATCAAAAGCACTCCTGCATATCACAATGAAGAATATGTTCAGCCCGATATTGACCAATATCTCTATGATCTTAATTCCGGCAAAATTTACTGCCTTGTTCTCATTGCGCAGGCGTGCGAAAGGAATGGCCCCGATAGTATCAAAGGCCAATATCAACCCAAACCATCCGAAATACTCTAAATGATCAGTATGGTGAAGCGCTGCTCCGAGCTTAGGAGAAAGCAGAAACGTTAATAAACCAAAAGTCGCGGATATGATCGACAGAAAAATAAGCGTAGTAGAATAGGTCTTGCTTTCATCTTCCGTCTTGCTGAAACGGAAGTAGCCTGTCTCCATACCAAAGGTCAGCAATACTGTCAGAAACCCTGTATAAGCATAAAACTCAGACACTTCGCCATACTGCGCCCTGTCAAATACCCGCGTATAGATCGGCACAAGGAGATAGTTGAGGAAACGGCCTACGATACTGCTCATTCCATAGATGGCAGTTTGGGAGGCTAATTTTTTGAGTGGATTCAAAACTTAGTTAGGCTTTTTTCGTAAACAAATATGGGGAAATTATGCCGCTCTTATTAAGGTTTTCTAAATAGCTGCGGTGTGGAGACTGAAACAGTCCCATATTTTGTGAAAAGGTACGTCAAATCAGCACTTTCCCATTTATAAAACGTTATGTCTTAGACAATGAAAAAGACTATTCTATTTATCAGTATATCGGCCTGTTTTACACTCGCTCATGCTCAGACCGGATCAGACGATAAGCCTCAGGTCAGTCATCAGGATTATAGTTATGTCAATGGTTCTTTTGACGGTGGCTATGATGCCAATGGCATGAGGACAGGTTTTGGATTTGCTACACTCGAAAGTGGAGAAACATACAAAGGCAACTGGGCACACGACCTACGAAATGGTTTTGGCAAAGCAACATTCCCAAATGGCGACCGCTATGATGGCAACTGGACAGACGATCAGCGCAACGGCAAAGGTTTTTACTACTTTGCTAACGGAGATATTTTCACGGGTGAGTTCGCCAATGACAAGATGAATGGCGAAGGTGTATACCGGTATGCCAATGGCGATGAATATACTGGTACCGTGCAGAACGGGCAGGTCACAGGAAAGGGTGTCTGCAAATACTCCAATGGTGAGCGATACGAAGGTGAACTGATCAATGGCAAAAGGAGTGGCCTCGGCAAATACTACTATAGAGACGGCAAGATATACGAAGGCACTTTCGCTGATGATCAGAAGGCAGGCACAGGGGTTATGTATTTCACCAATGGCGATAAGTACGTCGGTCAGTTCGTCAATAATAAACGAAGCGGGGCGGGCACATTTTATTACGCTAATGGTGATGTCTACGAAGGTGAGTTCATAAATGGGCTGATGGATGGCAAAGGCAAATTCATATGGGCTGATGGAGATACATTCGTCGGTACATGGAAGGCCAACAAACGTCAGGGCGAGGGAACACTAAAACCTAAAGAAGGTGAAGCAGTGGTCAAAATATACTCGATGGGCCAAGAGACAGGGAAATAAAATTTCCCTACGCGTCAAATTTATAGCCTATCCCTTTGATGGTCTTAAAGAGATCTTCTCCGATCTTCTCACGTAGTTTGCGGATGTGTACATCTATCGTCCTGTCGCCTACTATCGTATCATTTCCCCATACCTTATTGAGTATCTCCTCGCGTTTGAATACACGTCCCGGTTTAGATACCAGCAGGCCGAGCAGTTCAAATTCCTTGCGCGGCAGAGTGATCTCTTTGCCGCTTTTGATCACTATATATTTTTCCTTGTCGATCTCTATGTTTCCTATCTTGATATTCTTGGCGGTGTTTTTCTCCTCCAGCCTGCGGAAGAGCGCATTGATCCGGCTGATAAAAACCTTTGGTTTGATCGGCTTGGTGATATAGTCATCGGCCCCTGATTCGAAGCCCGCTATCTGGGAGTAGTCCTCATCACGTGCCGTCAGGAATGTTATCAATGTGTGTTTAAATTCGTCCATGGACCTCAGCTCTCGGCAGGTAGTGATGCCATCCTTGACCGGCATCATCAGATCGAGAACGATGAGGTGCGGCTTTACTTTTTTCGCCAGCTGGATACCGTCAGCCCCATTGATAGCCGTATAAACCCAAAAACCTTCCTTCTCCAGGTTATACTTCATAAACTCCAGTACATCCTGCTCATCATCGACGAGCAGTATTTTAAAATCATTCATTTCCATGCTGAAACTATTTAGCGCAAAAGTACCGCCAGAGTGTTAAGTTAAAGTTAACAATAATAGAATAGTACTGAGAAATTCAGCGACTTGCCTTAAAATGACATTCAGCTTCAGCAAACCTTCTTTTTGTAGCAAAAAATAAGGATACATAGTGCCTAGTTGGGAAATAAAAAATTCACCTACACAATACCCCTGATCGCCCCATATATATTCAATCAAAATCACAAGTGTCGTATTTCCAAAAACAAAAATGTATATTGAGCTAATCTTTAGACCGTCACATAAACGAATATTGATATTTGAAATTGTATAAGGCAGGCCCTAAACTCCTTTTACTGTTTTTGACCCTATACGTATCGGTGATATGCCATGCTGCTATGACCATAGACTCTGTGCATACCACTCCCAGCACCTGCGCCAATAACGGCAGCATCACTGTATATGCTCACAACGGCGGAACGACCATACTCTACGCTATCACGAGCGGCCCCAATACACGCCCGCAGCAGAGTAATGGCTTATTCGCAAGTTTGCCCTCAGGTATCTACACATTGCTGCTCACAGACCTCGCTAACGATACTGCAAAGATCACAGATACCATAAAAGGCCACTATACCTCTCCGAGCTTTTCGCCTACTTTTGTAGATCCGGCATGTTCGGGTGCCACCACAGGTATGATAGCAGGCAATCCTGTAGTAAACACAGGAACAGCTCCTTTCACATGGGTTCTGACCAACCAGACAACCCACGTCTCCACTACGCAATCTTCAGATACCTTTAGCAGCCTTCCTCCCGGTTCATACAGTCTGCAGGAGTCCGACTCATGCGGAAATTTTGCCACCTTCAGCGTCACGCTGACCGCTCCAAATGATTCTTTCTACATCCATGAGATCGATAATGCCATTATACCCTGCGACTCTGTACAAATGAAAATCACACTATTCGTATATAACGCCCAATACGCACCCCCATACACGATCACAGTGCAAACGCACAACGGTACATACCAGCATATCATCACTAACATGAATGATGTCGGTACCACACCCAATTTTACCGAAACGGTCGGGGGGGTGAGTTATGGAGACTATATCAATGTAACTATCACTGACGCCTGCGGCCGCAGTGAATACATGGCAAATACACTGGCTGACTTTTATCTTAAGGTCAATTTCACCGCCATATTTGATTCCTGCCGGTTGAAATATGTAGCTGATTTTAACCTTCAGGGTGATTCAGCACAGCACAATGTCAACGAAACAGAGTTTCCCGATCCGGTCACCATCACAGCATATAACGCCTCCACGGGAGCGTTCATAGACTCTCTCGTCAACAATGATACGATCAGGCGTTTCTCCTTATATGCATTTTCGGCAGCTTTGACAGGCAATCAGAATTACATAATCAAAGTCACTGACGGATGTGGCCATGTCCATATCGCTACATACGCCTGGCCCACCACTCCGCCCCCGCAGACCACTGTCACCGTGCCTCCATTGACCTGCATGGACTCTACGGCCTGTGCTAATATCACCTGGCAAAACGCTTTGTACAGCCTTCCCACATTTGAGCTTCTATCGGGTCCCGGACATATAAGCAGCACCAAGCAGGACTATACATACTACGATACGATCATTTATCCCCAGAGCTATCAGTGCGGTGGTGGAACCAATGGTTATTATATCCAATTGACAAATCTTGCAGCCGGCACTTATCATTACCGCGTTACTGATTCCTGTGGCAATGTCGTGACCGATAGTTTCACTATTACTCCGCAAGATCTGAATAGTGATCATTTTGCGGCTACATACATCAAAGGCTGTCCGGGGCAAAATGTGATTGATATATCCAATGATATCTTTTCGAATACAACTTTATCCGGCCCCGGCATAGGCACTTTAAGCCTGATCCCTCATGTCAACAGCATTATTAATCTTAATAGCGGGACTTATATCACCAGTTTTACCTATCTTCAGGCCACAGGATCTATACCGATCAATTATGATCCGATCTGCCAAATAATCCATGATACGATCATCATCCCGGCATATGTGTCCCCCCAGATATCATACGTCGACCAGATCAAATGCCACGGTACCATGTATCTTGTTTTTCATCCTGACAGTACTACCGGAGTGTGGCCTTACAAATATGAGATACTGAGTGGTCCGCAGACTACCGGGATACAAACATCTAATATTTTTACGCTATCACTACCCGGATCATATGTAGCACGTGTCACTGACTCCTGTGGTTATGCCAGTACATTTTCCTTCTCCGTCGATACACTGGCAATCACAGATGTAGTCAAAGTCGGTTCTTCCTGTGTGGGTTATAGCGTTACCTTGGGCTGCCCATATTCTCCCTATGCTACATACATATGGCAGCGTCCATCTGGTGGCACATACACTGGCGACTCACTTTATATCAATCCGATCTTAGCCTCGGATTTTGGTGTTTACCAGTTGAAAAAGATCGTTAACATAAATGGCTGCAGGGATACTTTTTATACTACATATACATTCGCAGGAGATAGCGTCACACAGACCTATGCAAGTATATGCCCTGCTCAGAGTATTCTATTCGCCGGCATATTGCGCACTCTGCCCGGCACATATTATGACACCATCCATACCAGCACCTGCGATAGTATCGTGGCACTAAACCTGACCATCAGGGGGGCGATATATGACTCTGTAGCTCAAACGATCTGTCCGGGGCAGTCAGTGCTGGTAGGCTTACATACTTATACAACTACAGGAATATACAAGGATACATTCATTACAGCCGGTTGTGACAGCATACATATCCTGAACCTCCATTTAAATAGTTATACCTATGGCTCAGTATCTGCCATTATATGCCCGGGGCAGAGTTATCTGTTCGGAGGCATAGCCCGTACTTCGACAGGAGTATATTACGATAGCATCTCCACTACGGGCTGCGACAGCATTGTGACTTTGAATCTCACCATCCGGGGACCGCTATATGACTCTGTCTTGCAAACTATCTGTGAGGGTACCAGTGCATCAGCAGGAACACACACTTACACCACCACTGGCATATACAGGGATACCATTCTCACTGCAGGATGTGATAGTATACACATACTCAACCTTCATGTCACACCATATGGTACCAGCAGTATATCTCAGATCATTTGCCCGGGACAGAGTTATTTGTTCGGTGGAGCGGCTCGCACTTTGACAGGAGTGTATTATGATACTATTCCCACTTCAGGATGCGATAGTATTGTGACTTTAAACCTTACCATACGTGGACCACTATTTGACTCTGCCTCACAAACTATCTGTGAGGGCACCAGCGCATCTGCAGGTATCCACACCTATACAACCACCGGCATATACAGAGATACCATTCTTACAGCTGGATGCGACAGCATCCATATACTCAACCTCCATGTCACACCATATAGTACTGGCACAATCTCTCAGGTCATCTGCCCGGGACAGAGTTATTTGTTCGGTGGAGCGGCTCGCACTTTGACAGGAATGTATTATGATACTATTCCCACTTCAGGATGCGACAGCATTGTGACTTTAAACCTGACCATCCGTGGACCGCTATACGACTCTGCTGTGCAAACCATCTGCGCAGGACAAAATGTCACCGTGGGTATACACAGTTATAACAGCACCGGTATATATTATGACACGATTGCAACAGGCGCTTGCGACAGCATACACGTGCTCGATCTGCAAGTGAGTCCTTACAAAACCGGCTCCGTATCGGCGGTCATATGTCCGGGACAGACATTGCTTTTTGGAGGAAATACCCTTTCGCTTGCCGGAGTATACTATGATACCATTCCAACTACAGGATGTGATAGCATCGTGACTTTAAATCTGTCCATCAGAGGGCCGCTATATGACTCGGTGGCACAGACCATATGTGAGGGAACCAGCGTATCATCAGGCATACATACTTATACTACGACAGGTATTTATCATGACACTATAGCAACAGGAACTTGCGACAGTATACATGTACTGAACCTTACTGTCATTCCTTATGGTACCAGTTCCATATTACAAGTCATCTGTCCGGGACAGACTTTGCTTTTCGGCGGCAATACTCTTTCTCAGGCCGGTGTTTATTATGATACCATTCCAACTACAGGATGTGATAGCATCGTGACATTGACCCTCACTGTCAGAGGACCACTCTATGACTCTGTGACACAGGCCATATGCGCAGGCCAGAGCATTACATTAGGTACCAATACATACTTCACTACCGGCATATACAGAGATACCATTCCTACCGCAGGCTGCGACAGCATCTATGTATTGAATCTGCAGGTGTTCCCTTATCTGACCGGTGCTGTCACGACAACTATCTGCCCGGGGCAAACCTTGTTATTCGGAGGCAATACTCTATCCCAGGCAGGTATGTATTATGATACCATTCCTACTACCGGATGTGATAGTATTGTGACTTTGACATTAAGTATCAGAGGGCCGCTCTTCGATTCTACGGCAGAAACCATCTGCGCTGGACAAAGCGTTTCTGTAGGTATTCATAACTATAATTCTGCCGGTTTATATTACGACACGATCGCGACCAGTGGCTGTGACAGTATTCACGTACTGAACCTACAGATCAGCCCTTATTTGACGGGCTCCGCATCGATCTCGATTTGCCCCGGTCAAACATTAATTTTCGGCAGCGCTACACTCTCTCTGGCAGGTGTCTATTATGATACGATTCCTACTACAGGATGCGATAGCATCGTAACACTGACCCTAACCATCAGAGGACCGGTCTATGACTCCGTCTCACAAAATATTTGCCCAGGTCAGAGTATCACTGTCGGAACAAATGTTTATTCCGCCACCGGTATATACAGAGATACATTCGTCACTGCCGGTTGTGACAGTATACATATCCTGAACCTTCAGGTCGGCACAAACGGGACGAGCTCCATATCAACCATGATCTGTCCGGGACAGACATTAGTATTTGGAGGAAATATACTCTCTCAGGCAGGAGTATATTATGATACCATTCCTACTGCAGCCTGCGATAGCATAGTGACCCTGACACTGACCATCAGAGGGCCACTATATGACTCTATATCACAGACCATATGCGAAGGAAACAGTGTAGCTGTGGGTGCCAATATCTACACCACTTCGGGCATATACAGAGATACTATCCCTACTGCGGGCTGTGATAGTATATACGTATTGAATCTAAAAGTGTCTCCTTATATCAGGAGTTCAACCTCAGCTAACATATGCCCGGGTCAGAGTATATCCGTAGGCTCAAATACTTATTCTACCAGTGGGACATATAAAGATACTGTATCTGCATCAGTAGGTTGCGACACCGTTATTACTACTCTACTGACCGTAATATCTCCTGCACCACAGACGCTGGACACAAACGGAATATGTGCACTGATCTATCAGTCGCAGATATATACCTCTAATGCTACAGTGATCGATACTTTCTCCAGTATACTGGGATGTGATAGTATTTATTTGTCAGTAAATATAAATATCATTCCTCCTATCGACACTGTGATCGATAAGGCTGCATGTATATACCCGGGCCAATCTTATATCATAGGTGGCCAGTCGCACAGCGCTTCCGGCACTTATTCTGATACGTTGCGGACCAGCCTCGGCGGCTGCGACAGCCTGATCACAAACACGAACCTGCGTGTCATCACTCCACAGTATATCAATCAGCACGTAGACAGCTGCTATTCTGCTACTGTCGGAGGGGTTACTTATACTTCTGACACACTCCTCAGAGATACTATCCCGTCGGTATGCGGGCTTGACAGCATCATAGCCGTGGACTCGATTCATTTATATGATCCTTCCACTATTGTCATATCATCTTCTCAGCTTCCTATCATAGCAGGCCAAAGCACCCAGCTCTCGATCAGTCCATCAGGAGATTACCAGAATATCGTCTGGTCGCCTAACTATGACATATCAAATATATACTCCGCCGATCCTACCGTCTCACCAAGACAGGATACGACCTACTATGTGACCGCCGAAGATCAATACCACTGTCTGGTCTCCGCACAGATACTGGTGACAGTAGTGGGTAATGACGAACCGGACTTTCTCATGCCTACTGCCTTCTCACCAAATGGCGACGGCAACAACGACATCTACAGGCCCGTCATAAAAAATGGCCCGCTGGATGTATTGTCATTCCAGATATATGATCGCTGGGGACAGAAAGTATATGATAATGAGATCACCGGTATAGTAGGATGGGATGGCACGTATAAAAATACCAAACAGCCGATAGGCGTTTATATCTACTACATACAGGTAAAATTATCTTCAGGAGATATCGTAAGGCAAAGCGGCAACCTAACTCTGATACGGTAATTTATATCTTCGCTTTATCAAATGAATTTTAAAACTACAGCACATGAGATACTGATAGGCGGGCAAACCTTCACTGTCCTCTCTGTGACCAATTTTGACGAGCTATACGAACGACTGTTAGCCAAAGGCCTGCAGCATGAAGATGTGGCTGATGAGCGCATACCCTATTGGGCGGAACTATGGCCTTCGGCAGTGGGACTGGCTACTCATCTGGTGAAAAACAGATCATTGGTCGAAGGAAAAACAGTTCTTGAGATAGGCGGAGGGCTTGGACTGCCTGCATTGGTAGCTGCATCGCTTGGTGCTGATGTCACCGCTACAGATTACCTGCAGGATGCAGTGGATTTCGCGAGAAAAAATGCAGAAATAAACCAGATCACAAATATTGATTTTAAACCCTTTGACTGGCGAAAGGCTGAAGACTACGAACGCTTTGATGTATTACTTGCATCGGATGTGGCATATGAGCGTTCGCAGTTTGAGCATTTGCAGAATGCATTCACTCATCTGGTGAAACCCGGTGGACTTATCCTACTCAGCGAGCCTAATAGATATATTGCGGAGCCTTTCATCGATGGCCTGATCAATACAGGATATAGCTTGGAGAAATATGCCTACGATGTCGAGGTGAAAGACATAAAAAACAAAGTGTCGGTGTATGAGATAAGGTGTAGGGACAGGTCGTGACCTGTCCCTACGAAACATCACCAGGTCACAGTGATCTTGCCGGTAGATCGGCGGCTCTCGAGAAATTCATGTGCTTCTCCGATCTTGCTCACAGGAAATACTTTGCCAACCTGAGGCTTAAAAACGCCTTCTTCATATAGACGGGCCACATTGTCCAGACAGCGTTTCAGAGCAGCAGGTTTATTGTCAGCGATACGAAGCATATTGAGGCCGATGAGTGCCTTAGAGGTATTCATAAACTGGATCGGATGATAAATACCAAAGCCCAGCAGCGTACTGATCTTACCAAAAATATTTTTGTCTGAAATATCTGACGCGCCATAACAGACTATCCTGCCACCGGGTGCGAGTGCGCGGAAACCTTTCTTGACATAGCTGCCTCCCACCGCATCGAATATCACATCCACTCCTTGTCCATTGGTTAAGCGACTAACCTCCTTTTCAAAATCATTGGTTACATAGTTAATAGCGTGCTGCGCACCTGCTCCTGTGAGCAGTTTGAGCTTAGCATCCGAGCCGGCAGTTGCAAATATCTCGCAGTTCTTGTACTTGGCATACTGCATCAGGGCAGTGCCGACACCTCCTGCGGCAGAGTGGATAAGCACACGGTCACCTTCGTGGAGATTGATGACCTCAGCAGCAGCATAATAAGCAGTACAGTATTGTGTCGTAAGTGCTGTCCCTTCGCCTACTGGCATACTATCAGCTATCTTTGCTGTGCCCATGCCCATCGCGGCAACATATTCAGCATATCCTCCGAAGCGTGTCATAGCAGTGACACGATCGCCGACCTTCACATGACTCACATCCGGCGCGACCTCTGTGATACGGCCTACCACATCATAGCCGATGATGCTCGGCATAGCCGGTGCGTCCGCATAGAGTCCCTGGCGTGCCATCACATCAGCGAAGTTCAACCCAAAGCCTTCA